>Ga0136617_10006089_pt1 | contig 10787 bp, 10 predicted proteins | sample AntDrymUQ3222106_2_FD_129672 | JGI IMG/M metagenome (GOLD analysis project Ga0136617, IMG submission 129672) | Polar desert sand microbial communities from Dry Valleys, Antarctica - metaG UQ322 (21.06) | ecosystem: Environmental > Terrestrial > Soil > Desert | place: Antarctica: Dry Valley...
GCCGCCAGCTCCCAGAAGCCGCGAGCCGTCCTCGAGGCCATGGACCACTACTACGAGAACACCCACGCCAACGTGCATCGCGGGGTGTACCGGCTGGCCGAGGAGGCCACCGCCGCCTTCGAGGACGCCCGCACCAAGGTGGCCCGCTTCATCGGGGCGCCGTCGTCGACGGGCGTGGTCTTCACCAAGAACGCGACTGAGGCCATCAACCTGGTGGCTCACAGCTGGGGCCGCCACCTGCTGAAGCCGGGCCAGGCGATCCTGCTCACCGAGATGGAGCACCACGCCAACCTCGTCCCCTGGCTGATGCTACGGGAGGAGATGGGCGTCGAGCTGCGCTACCTCCCCGTCGCCGACGACGGCCAGCTGGTCCTCGACGACCTCGACCGCCTGCTCGACGGTGTCGGGCTGGTGAGCATCACCGCCATGTCGAACGTGCTGGGCACGCTCAACCCCATCCGCCGGCTGGCCGACGCGGCCCACTCGGTGGGAGCGGTCATGCTGGTCGACGGCTCGCAGTACGTGCCCCACCTGCCCACCGACGTGGCCGCCCTGGGCTGTGACCTGCTGGCCTTCACCGGCCACAAGATGTGCGGGCCCACCGGCATCGGCGTGCTGTGGGGCCGGGAGGAGCTCCTCGATTCCATGCCCGCCTTCCTCGGCGGGGGCGAGATGATCAACGACGTGCGCCTCGACGGGTGGACACCCAACGTCCTGCCGTGGAAGTTCGAGGCCGGCACGCCACCCATCGCCGAGGCGGTGGGCCTGGGGGCCGCCGTCGACTACCTCCAGGGCCTGGGGATGGACGCGGTGCGCCGCCACGAGGTGGAGCTCACGACCTACGCCCTCACCACCCTGGCCGAGCGCCACGGCGACGGCCTCACCGTGTTCGGCCCGGCCGATCCGCAGGGCCGCGGCGGGGTGCTCTCCTTCGCCTACGACGACATCCACCCCCACGACCTGTCCCAGGTCCTCGACGAGACGGGCATCTGCATCCGGGCCGGGCACCACTGCGCCAAGCCGCTCATGCGCCGGATGGGCCTCAACGCCACCGCCCGGGCATCGTTCTACGTCTACAACGACGAGTCCGACGTCGACGCCCTGTCCGAGGGCCTCCTGGCGGCGTCGAAGTTCTTCACCCCGAACACAGTCAGCTAAAGGCCGCCGATGTCGCTCGAAGACCTGTACCGCGAGATCATTCTCGACCACTACCGCAACCCCCGGAACCGGGGCGACCTGCCCAGCCCGCCCGCCCTGCGGGTCGAGGGGTTCAACCCCCTGTGTGGCGACGAGGTCGTGCTCTACGTCGACATGGTGCGATCCCCCGCGGAAGGGGCCGACGGGGACGGGGTCGACCGGGTCGCCGACATCCGCATCTCGGGCCAGGGATGCTCCATCAGCCAGTCGTCGGCCTCGATGATGTCGGCCGCGGTCAAGGGCCGCACCGCGGCCGAGGCCCGGGGATTGATCCGGGCCTTCAAGGCCATGATGTCGATCCACGAGCACCGCCTCGACGGCGACGGGCACGAGGTCACGGAGGCGGTGGCCCCCGATCCCGAGGTGAAGCTCGGCGATCTCGAGGCCCTGCGTGGGGTGGTCAAGTTTCCGGTAAGAATCAAGTGCGCGACCCTGTCGTGGAACACCCTGGTCCAGGCGCTCGACGATGCCCAATCCAATAGGGCCCAATCCAATTGGGCCCAGTCCGATCGGGTCCAATCGACCTCCGTCCGATCGGGCCAGACCGCACGTTTGGACAACGAAGTCGAAGGAGCATGATGCGCCGAGTTCTGGTATCCGTCCTGGCCGTAGCGGCCCTCTTCTCCCTGGCCGCCTGCGGGGATGACGACAAGGACGAGGCGACCACCGCCACGACCGTCGCGGTGGCGACGTCCTCCACGCTAAAGCCGTTCTCCGGAGACGGCAGCGTCGAGTTCTGCGGCATCGCCCGGGCCAACATCACCAGTGTGCAGCAGGCGCTCGTCGGGTTCGTGTCCAACCCGGTCGACGGCCGCCGGCTGCTCGAGAGCGTGGCGCCGGCCGTGCGCGAGACGGCGGCCAAGGCCCCGAGCGAGATCAAGCCGGCCGTCACCGTGCTCGCCGATGGCTTCGAGGAGCTGCTGAAGGTGCTGGCCGCCGGCGAGCAGGACTACTCGTCGGTCAACACCCCCGAGTTCGCGGCCGCCAGAGCGGACCTTGAGCGGTACGGCCGCCAGGTCTGCGGCATCACCGGTTGACCCTCGAACCTGACCTCGCAACCTGACCGGGAAACCTGACCGGGAAACCGACCGGTTGGCCGGGGGTTCGACCTACTCTCGGGCCGTGGACGGTGTCAGATGGGTGGTCGCCGATGAACGGTGACCACATCCGGTCGCTCCTGTCGGCGGGGGAGACGGTGCTCATGCCCGGCGTCTACGACGCGCTGTCGGCCCGGCTGGCGGCCGACGCCGGGTTCCCGGTGGCGTTCCTGTCCGGGTACGCCACGTCGGCCACCCTCCTCGGCCTGCCCGACTTCGGGTATCTCACCCAGGGGGAGATGGCCGACGTCGCCCGGCGGGTGTGCCGGGCCGCCCCCGAGACGGCCGTGATCGTCGATGCCGACACCGGCTACGGCAACGCCCTCAACACCCGGCGCACGGTGGAGCTGTTCGAGTCGGCCGGCGGGGCCGGCATCTTCCTGGAGGACCAGGTGTGGCCCAAGAGGTGCGGCCACATGGCAGGCAAGCGGGTCGTGCCCCGGGCCGACTGGCTCTCGAAGCTGGAGGCGGCCCTCGACGCCCGCCGGGAAGGCCTGTTCGTGGTGGCCCGCACCGACGCCCGGTCGGCGGCCACACCGATGGGCGGGCTCGACGAGGCCATCGCCCGGGCCCAGGCGGCGGCCGCCCTGGGCGTCGACGCCATCTTCGTGGAGGCGCCCGAATCGGTCGAGGAGATGCGGGCGGTGGCCGAGGCCACGCCCGGCATGGTGCGGGTGGCCAACATGATCGAGGCCGGCCGCACCCCGCTGATGACCCCGTCCGAGCTGCACGAGCTGGGCTTCGACCTGATCGTCTCGCCCCTGACCGGGCTCTTCGCCGCCGCCCGGTCGCTGGCCATGGCCTACGGCGTGCTGGCGGCCAAGGGATCCCTGCGCGACGACCTGGGCCTGCTGACCACCTTCGACGACTTCAACCGGGTCGTCCGCCTCGACGACCACTACGGGCTGGAGACCCGCTACCAGGCACCCGACGCCCGGTGACACGGCGGCGCAGCCCCCCTTCCAACTGGTGACACGACTCGGGGCCCCGGCCCCCCGATGGGTCACCAGTTCGCCGAAACCAGTGCCGGCCTCCCCGTGACGGGCCCCGGGTGATCCCCGAGGCGCCTCCGCCCCCCATCCGGCGGCGCCGGTTCTCGGGCCTGACGTCGCTCCAGCCGCTCCGGCACCGTGACTTCGCCCTGGTGTGGAGCGCGGCTCTCGTCTCCAACATCGGATCGTGGGTGCAGACGGTGGCCATCGGGGTGCTCGTCACCGAGCTCACCGGCCAGGCCCGGTGGACCGGCCTGGTGGCGGCGGCCGCCTTCCTGCCCATCGGCCTGCTGTCTCCTGTCGGGGGCGTCATGGCCGACCGGGCCGACCGCCGGCGGCTGCTGCTGCTCACGACCATCGGCGAGACGGTCTTCGCCGCGCTCCTGGCCGTGCTGTCCGCCACCGGATCGGTGACGCCCCTCAACCTGGCCCTGGTGGCTCTGGCCGGAGGGTGCATGGCGGCTTTCGGCTTTCCCGCCTACCAGTCGATCCTGCCCGACCTGGTGCCACGGGAGGACCTGCTCGGCGCCATCTCCCTCTCCTCCGCCCAGTGGAACATGGGCCGGGTGGTGGGGCCCGCCATCGCCGGTCTGGTGCTGGTCGGCGGGTCGTACACGTTCGCCTTCGTCCTCAACGCGGTGTCGTTCGGCGCCGTCGTCGTGGCTATCGCCCTGGTGCGGCTACCGCCGCCCCGGCCCGACCCGGACGAGACGGGCGGATTGGTCCGCAGGATCGCCACCGGGGCCCGGGGCGGGTGGGCCGAGCCCGGCTGCCGGGCCGCCATCCTCACCATCGCGGTCGCCGCCCTGCTGCTGTCGCCGTTCATCGCCCTCATCCCGGCCGTCGCCATCAAGCTGTTCGACGCCGGGGAGCGGGGGACGTCGATCCTCGTGACCGCCCAGGGGATCGGGGCGGTGGCGGGCGCCCTGGCCATGGCCCCCCTGGCCCGGAAGTACGGACGCCGACGGATCCTCCGGGTGAACCTGGCCGTGCTCCCGGTGCTCCTCGTGCTCTACGCCTTCTCGCCCACGCTGCCGGTCGCGGCGGTGGCCCTGGCGGCCGTGGGGGCCGGCTACATCGGGATCCTCTCCGGCCTGGGGACGGTCGTGCAGCTCCGGGCGCCCACCGTCATGCGGGCCCGCATCCTCAGCCTCTACATGGTGGCCCTGGGCACCGTCTATCCCATCGGGGCCGTGATCCAGGGCGCCCTGGGCGACCGCTTCGGCCTGCGGGTGGTCACCGTCGCGTGCGCGGTGGTGTTCCTGGTGGTCGTGCTGACCGCGGCTGCCATGAGGCCCGAACTGGTGGCCGCCCTCGACGACCCGGTGCCCGACTGAGCCGTTTCGCGCCTTCCGGGCGTGGTGTCGCAGCCCGCCCCCACCGGTCGAGTGTGCAGGCATGTCGGTATGTCCCACGCGACCCACGCTCGGGTGCAGGCCGGATCGCGACCCTTCGGCTGCGGGGCTGGTGGTGGACGCCGGCGCCCCGCGAGCTCGCTCCTACGGACTGGCCCGACCGGGTCAGTGGGGGTTGCGGCTCCCTCAACCGGGGCGGAACGGGGGCAGGCCGTCGCCGGCGGCCGAGACCGGTCGGCCGCCGGCCTTCACCGCCACCCGATTCCACTCGTCGCGGTCCCATCCGAGGACGGCGTCGAGGATGGTGCCGTCCTTGCTCACGAGGAAGAGGCTGGGGACGCTGATCAGCCCGTAGGCGCCGGACACCCGGTATGGCGGCGGCTCGCTCAGGGTGGGAACCGCCTGACCCCATCGTTCCCGGTAGCCGACCAGTGTCGGGGCGGGGTCCTCACCGATTCCGATCACGGTGGCCCCCGAGGCGGCCATGGCCGCCACCATCGGTGCCGCCATCTGGCAGACCGGGCAGGTGGCCTTGAAAAAGGCCAGGACGGTGGGTCCGGGGGTGGCCCGCCACGGGTCGGAGACGGGCTCGGCGGAGTCGATATCGGGCAGGGTGAACGACGGCGCCTGGTCCTTGGCGGCCAGCATGGCAGCACTGTAGGCATCTCCGGGGGGTACTGTCGCCCGGAAATGGCCGCCAAGAAGAAGGGACCGGGGAAGGGCCGCGGACCGGCCACCCGGCCGGCGAGCCCCGCCAAACGCACGACCATCCCCAAGTCGGCGGCTGCCAAGCTGCCCACGGCGGCCAAGAATCCGGCCGCTCCCGGGCCCACCCCGTCGTCCACGCCCGCCCCAGCGTCGCCGCCCGGCCCGTCGTCCCCGCCAGCCCCGCCCGCCAATTCGGGCCAATCGTCCAAGCCCGGCCCGTCGGCCAAGTCGGGCCAATCGTCCAAGCCCGCACCGTCGGCCACTCCGGGCCCGTCGTCCCCGCCCGCCCCGCCGGCCAAGTCGGGCCAATCGTCCAAGCCCGGCCCGCAGGGCAAGCCCGGCCAGTCATCCAAGCTGAGCCCGCCGGCCAAGGCCGGCTCGTCATCCAAGTCGGGCTCGCCGCGCCAGGCGGCCGCGCCCTCGGCCAATGCCGACCCGATCACCAAGCGACGGCCCCGCGGCGGTCCGACGCGGGAGGAACGGCTGGCGGCGGCCGCGGCGGCGCGCCGGAAGCAGTCGATCCGCAACCGGGCCCTCCTCGCCGCCGGAGTGGTGGCGGCCCTGGTCGTCGTCAGCTTCGTGATCGTGTCCGACCGCCGTGAGCGCGACCAGGAGGCGGCCCAGCTCGAGTCCGGCTCGTGCCGGTTCGACCGCGAGTCCGACCCCGACGGCGGTCCCAACCGCAACCACACCCCGACGCCCACCTACAAGCTGAACCCCCCGGCCGGAGGCAACCACACGCCCCAGGCCGCCGGGGCCGGCATCTTCACCGAGGCCAACGCGCCCGTCGACGGCCAGATCGTCCACGCCATGGAGCACGGCTACGTGGTGCTCTGGTACCGGCCCGATCTCGACGAGGCGAGCCTGAACACCTACCGGGAGTTGGCCCAGCGTCACGAGCGCGACGTGCTCGTGGTGCCCCGCCCGTCCCTCGAACAGCCGGTGGCGGCTACCGCCTGGCACGCCCGGCTCCTCTGCGATGCGGTCGACGTGGACGCCACCGAGCGGTTCATCAACGCCTACGTCAACGAGGGCCCGGAGAAGGTGCCGCATTGAGACCTTCGATCCATGTCCTTGTAGGTCGCCGCCGGCGCACGACCTTGGCGGTCGTCACCCTGACCCTCGCCCTGGCCGCGTGCAGCTCGGGCACGTCGACCCAGACCGCCTCCCCGGCGACCGGCGCCAGCTCGACCACCACGTCCACCAGCACCACCCCGTCGACCTCGACGACCACCACCACGAGCACGACCGTCGCTCCGGCTGAGGTGGCGGCCCCGGCGGGGTTGGGTCAGGGCGACACCGGCGCCGCGGTTCTGGCGCTCGAGCAGCGCCTCGACGCCCTCCACTACGACGTGGGCGACGTCGACGACACCTTCGACAAGACCACCATGTACGCGGTGATGGCCTTCCAGAAGATCCACGGCTTCGAGCGCTCCGGCCGGTTCACTGACGAGATCGCGGCGGCCCTGGCTGCCGACCCCGGCACCCACGCCGCCCTCGCCCCTCGGGGCGGCCCCAACCGGGTCGAGGTCGACCTCGCCCGTCAGGTGCTCTTCCTCTACGAGGGAGGGTCGCTCACCCGCATCGTCCCCGTCTCCACCGGCTCCGAGGAACGGTTCTGCTCCGAGGGCTACTGCCGGTACGCGGTCACCCCCCGCGGCGCCTATTCGGTCTACCGGGCCGCATCGGGATGGGAGACCGGCCCCCTCGGCGACCTCTACAACCCGCTCTACTTCAACGGCGGGATCGCCTTCCACGGCGCCTACTCCGTGCCCGGCTTCCCGGCGTCGCACGGCTGCGTGCGCCTCCCCATGAACGCCGCCGAGTGGTTCCCCACCAAGGTGGGAGTTGGTTTCCCGGTGTTCGTGTCCGGCGGCGTGGGCGACGAGATCGGCCCCCCGCAGCCCGAGGCCCCACCGGAGCCGGTGACGCCCGCCCCGACGATCACCCTGCCGTCGGCGTTGCCTGCCCCGTAGGTTCTAGGCCGTCCGGCCGTTGGATTGGAGCTCGTAGCCGGCGTAGCCGGTGCGCTCCAGCTCCTCGGCCAGCTCCGGACCGCCCGTGTCGACGATGCGTCCGGCCCGCAGCACCGACACCACGTCGGGCTTGAGCTCCCGTAGGAGGCGGCTGTAATGGGTGATCACGAGGACGCCCACTCCCAGCTCGTCGGTGATGGACTCCACCCGGCGGCTGACAGCCCGGAGGGCGTCGACGTCGAGCCCGGAGTCGATCTCGTCGAGCACCGCGATGCGGGGGGCCAGGATGCCGAGCTGGAGGGTCTCGTTGCGCTTCTTCTCGCCGCCCGACAGGTCGACGTTGAGGGCCCGGTCGAGCAGCGCCGGCGGCAGCCCGATGCGTTCGGCTTCGGCCGCCACCCGCTCCCGGAGGTCTCCCACGTCGGTGCCCCGGGCTTCGAGGGCGGCGGACAGGGCGTCCTCCAACGACACGCCCGGCACCTCGGTGGGGTACTGCATGGCCAGGAACAGGCCGGCCTGGGCCCGCTGCCACACGGGCATGCCGACCAGCTCGACCCCGTCGAGGGTGATGGACCCGCTGGTGACGTGGTAGCCGGCCCGGCCCATGATCACGTTGGCCAGGGTGGACTTGCCCGAACCGTTGGGGCCCATGACGGCGTGGACGTGGCCGCTAGCCACCGACAGGTCGATCCCCCGCAGGATCTCCTGTCCCTCGATGCCTGCCCTCAGGCCAGTGACCCGCAACTCGCTCATCTGGGTTCACCCATCTGCGTCACTCATCTGCGGGGCTCCTCGTGGCCGGCCAGCTCCACCATGACGTCACCGTGGTCGACCCGCACCTGGTAGACGGGGATGGGGCTGATGGCCGGAAGCGACTGCGGCTGGCCGGTGATCAGGGAGAACGTGCTCCCGTGCTTCCAGCACTCGATCTCGCACTCGTCGGGCCATAGCTCTCCCTCGGAGAGCGAGAAGTCGGCGTGGCTGCAACGGTCGCCCACCGCGTAGAACTGGTCGCCCAGGCGGACGAGGGCGATGCGGTGCTTGCCGACGTCGAAGCGCCGGGACGTGCCCGGCGTCATGTCGTCGACGGCGCAGAGGCGGACCGCGGTGGTGGACGTCACTGGCCCGACCCCGCCTGGGTGTTGCCGGCCGCCGCGGGTGTGTCGTCGCGGGAGGCCAGGCGGCGGGCGATGGCGGCCCGGAGGCTGGCCACGAGTGCCGGGCTGGGCAGCCGGTCGAGGACCTCGCCGAGAAAGCCCAGGACGATCAGGCGCTCGGCCGCCACCGGGGGAACCCCCCGGCTCTCCAGGTAGTACAGCTGCTCCTCGTCGACCGGGCCCACGGCCGAGGCGTGGCTGCAGCGCACGTCGTCGGTGAGGATCTCGAGGTTGGGCACCGACTCGGCGCCCGCGCCCTCCGACAGCACCAGGTTGCGGTTGGTCTGGAAGGCGTTGGTGCCCCGGGCCTCGGGCCGCACCCGGATCATGCCCGAGTACACCGACCGGCCCCGGTCCTGCACCGCCCCCTTGAACAGCAGGTCGCTCGACGTGGACGGGGCCACGTGGTCCTGGAGGGTGCGGAAGTCGTGCATGCGGTCGCGGTCGGTGAAGTAGAGGGCGTTGAGCTCGGCCGAGCCGCCCTTGCCCTCGAGGCGTGAGTCGGTGCGGACCCGGGCGTAGGCGCCGCCCAGCGCGACCACCGACGAGTACAGGCTGGCGTCGCGCCCCACCCGGCTGGCCTGGTAGCCGACCTGGGAGACACGGGGCCCGAGGTCCTGGACGTTGAGGTAGCGCAGGCGGGCGGCGTCGGCCACGTCGATCTGCACCACCGGGTCGACGAGGGCCAGCACGTCGGCCGACGCCTGGTGCTCGACCACCGTGACCTGGGCGTCCTCCCCGACGGACAGGATCGTGCGGGGAAAGGCGGCGATCCCCGTGCCGTCCGGTGCCGCGTCGTCGGGCCCTTCGCCGTCGAACCAGTGCAGGATCAGCACCGGCTCGGTCACCTCGACCCCGGGCGGCACCCGCAGGACGGCCGCGCCCCGCAGGAAGGCGGCGTTGAGCTCGGTGAAGGCGTCGATGTCGGTGCGGCCGGTGGCCGCAGTGAGCACGCGCTCGCCGTCGGGGAGGTCGACCGCGTCGGCCAGCACCACGCCCCGGGCCTCGAGGGCGGGGTCGAGCTCGCGGTGCACCACCCGGCCGTTGTGGAGCACGAGCAGGCCCGACCGCGAGCCGGACAGGGCCAGGACGCCGGCCAGCCCGGCGGGGACGCTCGCCATGCCCGGCGCGCCGTCGCCGTTGCCGTTGCCGGTCACCGTGGTGCCTCGGGAGGCGGGGACGTAGGCGTCGAGGTCGATCTCGGACACCCGGCTGTAGCGCCAGATCTCCTCGGCCTCGGTGGGCAGGCTGGCCGCCGCGAAGCGTTCGGCGGCGGCCGTGCGATTGGTGCGGAGCCAGTCCGGCCCTTCGAGGGCGGCGGCGGCGTCGGGCGTGAAGCGACTCAAAGCAGGCTGTCTTTCCGAGGCGGGGTCGTGATTCGGACGGCCGAGGCGCGTCCGCGCCGTCCCGATCTCAGTTCGATGCTAGCGGGCCGGCTGCGCCGGCCCTCCCACCTGATCGCGGGCGCCGTCACCGTCGGCGTCCGTTCCGTCCGAATCCTGGTCGCCCGAGCCTGGGCCGCCCGAGCCTGGGCCACCCGAGCTTGGGCCGCCGGTCGCAGGGCCGTCGTCGGACGTGGCCCCGTCGCCATTGCTCGGCGGGCCGCCCGGGAGCTCCTTGAGCTCGGCGATGCGGGGGGGCAGGACCTCCGGCGGGCGGACCTCACGTCCGGCGGCCTCGTTCACCAGCCGGCGCACCTCGGCCCCGTCGATGGTCTCCTGCTCGACGAGGGCGGCGGCCACCGCATCGAGTCCGCCCCGGTGCTCCCGCAGCAGGTCGCGGCACCGGTCCTCCTGCTCCCGGAGGATGCGCTCGACCTCCTGGTCGATGACGCGGGCCGTGTCCTCCGAGTAGTCGCGCTGGCGCATGAGGTCGTCGCCCAGGAACACCGCACCCTGGGAGCCCCAGGCCATGGGACCGATCCGGTCGCTCATCCCCCACTCGCGAACCATCCTGCCGGCCAGGTCGGTGCAGCCGACCAGGTCGTTGTTGGCGCCGGTGGACGTGACCCCGTAGACGAGCTCCTCGGAGATGCGCCCACCCAGGCGTACGACCAGCGAGTCCTGGAGGTAGGGGAGCTGGTAGATGTGGCGCTCCTCGACCGGGAGCTGCTGGGTGACGCCGAGGGCCATGCCCGATGGCAGGATCGTCACCTTGTGCACCGGGTCGGCATGCTCGAGCACGTAGGCGGCCACCGCGTGGCCACCCTCGTGGTAGGCGATGACCTGCTTCTCCTTGTCGGACAGGGCCATCGACTCCCGCCGCTGACCCATGAGAACGCGGTCGCGGGCCGACTCGAAGTCGA
>Ga0136617_10006090_pt1 | contig 10786 bp, 7 predicted proteins | sample AntDrymUQ3222106_2_FD_129672 | JGI IMG/M metagenome (GOLD analysis project Ga0136617, IMG submission 129672) | Polar desert sand microbial communities from Dry Valleys, Antarctica - metaG UQ322 (21.06) | ecosystem: Environmental > Terrestrial > Soil > Desert | place: Antarctica: Dry Valley...
ATGACCCCCGTGCCGGGGAGGCGGACCTGATCCTCGCCAAGCACCGCAACGGGCCGACCAGCACGATCACCGTCGCGCACCAGCTGCACTACAGCCGGTTCGTCGACATGGCCCAGGGATGAGAGTAAGCACACCAGACAACGGGCTCTTCGCCGTCGGAGCGCGGGTCGCTGGCGGCCGAACAGCACCGTGCGTGCCACCACCCTCGCATCGCTGACGGCCGCAACTCCCCCAGGCCGATCTCCCGTCGCAGCCCACGGCACCCGTCCGTCTCCGGGGACGGCGGACGTGGTTATCCTGAGCCCGCGCCCCGAGCGTAGGAACTCACTGCTCGACCCATTCACGAGCCGTCAAGCTAAACTTGAATTCGCGGACCATGAGACGCCGCCGTTGAGCACGGGCATGCAGGCGCGACGTCAATCAGATGCAGTAGACGCAGAACTCCGGCAACTGCAGCTTACGGCGACGCGTGGTTGCATTGTCGGACTTAAGGTACCTCGAACGAGCCTGCATATAGCACACGTTCGGGGTACCCATCAGTGCAAGCCTGCGACGTACGTCCTCGGCGCCACCCGAAACCAGCCGACTTGCTTGCTGATACGGCGCTGAGGCCGACGGTGCTCAGGCATTGTAGACGTGGATTGTAGTACCGCTTGTGATCCTTCCACTATCCGGATGCGCAGTAGAGGCCTGGTTCTTCGAGAAGAGGCGAACGCCACGCTGGCACTGTGATTATCGACGTCACCGCTCTACGCCTCTCAGCGCAGGTCCTCATCAATGACGGCCCTGTCTCCTGCTACTCCTGCGATAATGACTTCAGTCGTCCGCGTGTGGACCTACATGACGCGGCCTCTCGGCGTCGAGCGACTACGACGGCGATCCTGGTCGCCGCGTCTGCTGGTGGTTCGTGTTCCCAGACACGGACGACTTCCCATCCTGCATCTTCTAGTGCCCGGCTCGTCTCCTGGTCACGGTCTCGGTTGCGCCGGATCTTGTCGGCCCACCATTTGGTGTTGGACTTGGTGGGTCGGGCGTGGAGTAGACAGCCGTGCCAGAAGCACCCGTCGACGAACACCGCGACCTTCACCTCGCCACCGAAGAGCACGTCTGCGGTGCGCTGCAGGTCGGGTAGCGGACGGACACCTACCCTGAAGCGAAGCTTCCGCCGGTGTAGTTCGCTACGGAGGCGCACCTCGGGTCGCGTGTCCGCCTTCCGCTGGCGTCGCATCCGCTCTCGGACTGCGATGCTCGACGGTGGAGGCGGGAGTTGCTCCGATGCTTCGGCGGATGCCACGACCTCGTAGCCCTCCTCAAGTTCGTTCCCGAGCAGCTGCAGCGCGAGTTGGCCGGCGAGCACGGCGCCCAGCAACGGTGGGACGGCATTGCCGACCTGGCGGCATCGGGACGGGAGTGTGCCGACGAACTCGTAGGTATCCAGAAAGGTCTGGAGGCGCGCACCCTCCCGAATCGACAGCGAGCGGTCCTCAAACGGATGAGTATAGCAGCCGGTGGTGACATTGTAGTACTGAGTGTTGATCGTGTAGCCCGGCAATGCTGGGTCGAGCCTACCGAGCAGGTTCGTCGAATCGGTCCGCCGCATACCTCGGAAACGGTCGGGGAGCAGGTGCGGTGGTATGTCGCGCCAGGTGCCACCCTGCGGCACGTGCTCGATGAGGGACAGGTGCTCGGCCCCCAAGTCCCGGCTCTCATGATCGGCGACGCGTAGTGCACCGTCACGTAACCAGCGACCGTAGGGACTTGTCCGCTCCTCTATGTAGCGGGTATTCGCGTCGCCAGGTCCCAGGCTAGGCAGGTCCGCGATCGCTTCCCAGCACGGAATGTGGCGCAACAGGCCCGCGTCCTTCCGCCGCTGCTCCCACTTGACGAGACTGTCGCGGCGCCAGCCACCCATGTGCGTGGCCGCCGGGAACTCGTACGGTGCTCCGCCGAGGATTCCGACCAGGAACAGTCGCCTCCGGCGCTGCGGGACGCCGTAGTCCGCGGCAAGCAGGATGCGCATCTCAACGACGTAGCCGAGGGCACGGAACGCGGCGAGGATCTTCTCGCCCAGTTGACCTTCTCGCCACATCACGAGGCCCGGGACGTTCTCGAGGAGGAACGCGCGGGGTCGCGCTTCGGCCACCAGCGCGAGCATGTGTTCCCAAAGCTGGTTACGGTCATCGTCCGGGCGGACCCACCCACGCCGACGGCCGGCGGTGGAGAACCCCTGGCAACTCGGCCCTCCCACGATGACGTCGGTCTCTCCAATCCGCCCGGCCAGCTCGGCGGGTGTGAGATCGGTGACGGACCCTAGGTAGTAGCCCGCCCGGGGGTGGTTGCGGCGGAACGTGGCGACCGAGTCCTCGTCCTTGTCCAGCCCGAAGACGATCTCGTACCCGGCCAGCCGGAACCCCTCGCTCAGACCCCCGGCTCCGCAGTAGATGTCCGCAACCTTGAGGGGAACGCGTGTGCCGTCGACTAGGTCGCTGCGGTGCGCCGCGTCCAGCTGCTCGGGACGGGGTGCGGGGCCTGTGCCGTCGTCCGAGACGAGCGGGGCGGGTGAGGTGACAATAAGCATCCTCAATCTCCCCCCTCGAACATATGTTCGAGGGGGGAGTGTGCGACATCAGCGGCCTGGTTGTCCAGTTCGCGGGCCCATCTGGTGCGAAGGAGCGGTCTCGTGGGGCTCAGGTCGGGGAGCGCGATCTTGCCGCAGTCGTTGTACGGCTCGGGATGTCGGCAACGGAGTCGGCGCATCGCCGAGGCGAGATCCACACGTGCAGCATCGTCGATCTTGGCCTTCTCGTCAACACGCCGTGAGGGGAACTCCCATGTTCCCGTGCTGAACCTCAGCGTTCAGGTGCCGGATGGCGCCGCAGCGAGCACAAACTGGCGAGGCGACGGAAGCTGTCTGCGGCGAGGTCGTGGAGCAGCGAGAGCCATCCTGCCCGCTCGTCTGGCTGGTGGCACACCAGGAGCCGGACGACAGTGCGGCAGTCGGCGATGGTCGCGGCTGCCTACAGGAGCACTACGCGCCTCTCGTGGATGGCACTGGGTGCACTCACGGTGCGGCGGTGTTGCTCCCGGCATGCGCGGCGAGTAGCTCATCGAGGAGCATCTCCCGGGTAGGGCGAGGCTCGGGGCAGTCGCCGAGCAGGTCGGCCTGCGCGTCGGCCTTCCTCAGAAGGCGGCGGTACTCCACCGTCTCGAGGGTGTCCTGGGCGAGAAGGGTGATGTACTCGACTGGGCGGTGCTGCCCGCGGCGGTGGATCCGGTCGAGGCTCTGCATGAAGTGCGCGGCCTGATTGCTCATGGATTCGTAGACAGCCACCCGCGCCGTGTGCAAGGTCAGGCCGGCCCCGGCGGCCGCGGGGTTGCCGAGGAAGATGCGCACCCGAGGGTCGTCCTGGAAGCGCGACACGGCGTCTCGACGTTCGGGTGCGGGCACGGAGCCGTCGACTCGGACCAGCCCGAACTCGGTGTAGCGGCCCGCCAGCTGGTCAAGACTATGGCGGTAAAAGGACCAGAGGATGACCTTCTCGTCACGCGAGATCAGGTCGGTCAGGAGGGTGTCGAGCGTGGCGATCTTGGCCGGGGTCTCGTCGTAGCCGGAGACTAGTGGGGACGGGTCCGAGCAGATCCGCAGCAGCGCCGAGCGCCGTTCGAGATAGCTGGTGATCCGGCTGGTGTACTCCTGGTCGCTGGTATTCCGGAGGTCGAGCACGAGGTCGGTGAGGGCCGCGTCATATGCGCGGCGCTGGCGGGGTGCCAATGTCACCGGTAGGTCGGTGAAGGTTCGGCCGGGTAGGTCGAGCACGTCGTTCTTGAGATTGCGTAGGTAGTGGCCGCGGTCTCGGAGGACGCCGGCAACCTGTTTGGCTGCGGTGTCGCGGTCGCGGTCGGGGATCACCCCTCCGAACGTGAGGCCGAGGTCGACGAGGTCGAACTGGGAGATCAGGTCGGTCGCGCTGTTGGGTGCCGGCGTACCGCACAGCACGTACGTCCGTCCACAGTGCTCGCGTAGTCGCCGCAATGCCTGGGTCCGCGCGGCGTGGGGGTTCTTGACGTTGTACGACTCATCGACTCCGAGCACGAGCCGGCACCGCCGGGCGAGGAGGACTAGCTGGTCTGCCAACGAGACCGTGGTCTCGTAGTTGACGACCACGATGTCAGCGCCGACGCGCAGGGCGTGGGCCTTCTGGTGGCGATCACCGTCCGCTACCACCACCTTGTAGAGGTCGTGGGTGAACCGGCGGAACTCGGCGGCCCACTCCCCGATCATGCTCTTCGGGGCGACGACGAGCAGGACGTCGGCTTCGTTACGCTCCACCAGCAGGTCGAAGGCGGTGATGAGCGTGACGGTCTTGCCTGTGCCCTGCTCATCGAAAACACACGTGCCCCACCCACCGGGGACGGTCATCGCTGCGACGTTCCGCAGCTGGTGGTCGTCCAGGACGTCGAGCAGGGTGCTGCCGGTGACGGCGGTCCTAACCTGCTCGAGGGGCGCGTCGCGGAGGCTGGCCAGCCGCGACAGTACTGCTGGTGCTGCGGAGCGGATGCTCTCGCGGGCCATCACTGCGCGACTGGCCTCGGCGGTCGCCTCGACCGGCTCGCCGCTGGCGAATAGGGCAGTTGCCTCTGCCCAGGTGAGGGTCACCCGTCCTGCCTGCCGTCGCCCTCGCAAGCCCGGCACCGCAGCCGATAGTCGTCGCCGTGTAGTGGTGGGGTCGACGGCGGCGATGTCGAGGCAGTCGCCGTCATCGTGGATCGCGAGTCGCAGCGGCCCGTCACCCGAACTCATGTCAGGTCCTGGGCAACGGGGACGTCCCGGGATTCAAGTTCGCCGGCAATGATTCCCAGGGCAGCGGGAAGTACGCGACGCAACTCCTTGAGCAGGTCCGTGTCGACGGTCTGCCACGAGTTCGGCGCCGCCCCGCCGAGCCGGTCGACTGCGGTCTTGAGAAACTGCTGGAAGCCCACCTTCTTTGTCGGGGTGTTCTTCGCTGCCTCGGCGATCGCGGCGGTGACGAGCTTGCGCGCCTCGCCGACGTTAGTCGTCGCTTCCTCGTGGGCTTGGGTGAGTAGTTTGAGCGACGGCTCGTCAGCGATGACCTTGTGTAGATTGCGGACCTCCGCACCGCTGTCCAGCACGTCGTACATGAGATCGTAGACCACCTTCTTCAGGTCCTCGTCGGCGTCGAGCTTATGAGTGAGCTTGTCCGCGCCGCGACCAGCCTGGATCTCGTAGAACCACTGGAAGATGTCGTTCGCGCGGTGCCGCACCAGCGCCTGGTCCTTTCCGCCGTCCTCGACGTGGTAGGCCTCGAAGTCCTCGGCCCAGCGGACCATGTTGAGATAGCGGGAAACGTCGCCGGTCTCGATGGCGAAGAAGTCTGCGACCTGCTGCTTGATCGCACGGTCGTGCGAGGGCGACGGTCGGCCGAGCATCCCGTCGCGCAGCGAGCGGTAACGGCCGACTACTAGACGGGCCTTGACGTACTCCTCCCACTTCTGCTTGTGGTCATGCTCGAAGTTGAGTGCGATGACGATGGCTTCGATCTGGTCCTCGCTGGTCCCGGGCGGCGCGACCCATACCTTCACCCAGCGGGCGCGCTCCTGTTCCTGGGCGCTGAACGCCTTCGGATTCGACAGGACGTACCTGGCTGCGGCGATCCGACGGTTGCCGTCCTTCGGCTCACCGTCTGCGGTGAGGATCGGCGGCCGTTCGACGCCCTTGCTGGCGATAGACTTGGCCAAGGGGACAACCTCGAACGGGTCACCCTTGGCGAGACTGTTCAGCGACATCTCGCCCTGCAGGATCGCGATGACCTCGTGATCGTCGGGCTCCCGGTGGTGGGTGTCCTGGAACTCCTCGACGTAGAGCTCGACGCGGTGGTTGCCCTTCCACAGGTTAATGGTGCTGATGTCGACATAGCCCTCCTGCATGGCCACGGGGACACCCTTGAACGTCGGGACGGGTCGGACCGGACCTGGCTGCACCCCGTACCGTGCTACGAGCTGGATCCTTGCGGGAGTCGTCTCTCGGTCGGGTTCGCTGTCGTCCGAAGTGGACGAGGACGCGGCGCTGGGCAACGCCTGTACTACCTTCACCGCTTCGTCCTTGACCTCTCGGGCGAGGCGCGCGCGGTCTTCCGGGGTGGGATCCACGCCACTGTTCCGGAGGATGACGAGGATCCGGGTGGCGAGACCGTGCAACACGTCTTCGGGAAGTGGCTGCTCCACGGCCCGCTCGACAGCGGAGGCCACCTCACCGCCGAGGTCCCGGCTGAACTCCAGCGCCTGCTCGATGAGCATGAGCGCCCCGGCGAGCACGGCCCGGTCGGTGGGAGCCTGGTCGACACTGATCATGACGGTTCTCCTCGGGTATGCGGTCTGTAGGCGGACGGGTCGTCGTCGCCCAAGAGGACGCGGAGTTCGCTAGCGAGACGCTTGAAACCGCGACGCCAAGTGTTGCCGATTGATGTCTTGGGGATCACATCGCCGAGAATTTCTGTGGCGAGCGTGGCCGCCCCGTCCTCGGTAAGAGGCTCGCCGAAATGTGCGGCTTCCACGTAGAGGAGGGTGACCACGCGCATTCGCTCCTGCTCCCACCGCTCGATCCGACTCCGGACGAACTTGTAGACCTCGTCTGCGAGGGCCTCGTCCTCCGCAGCGCGCACGGTGCGGGTGTCTTCGTCAGGCTCGTACGGGCGTTGCCGCGCGTGTAATCGCTGCAGACGACGGACGATGTCGTTGCGCGCGACCTTGAACAGCCACGATCTGGGCTCATCGATGACCCGCCCGTCCCCGAACGCGACGAGCAGCCGGACGACGGCGACCGCGATTGCGTCCTCCGCATCCGACGCTGCGTCTGGGAAATCCCTGCGCAGGGCGCCCTCGACAGCCGCGAGATAGCCATCTCTCAAGAGGCCCAGAACCAGATCATGTCCGGAGTGCCGCAGGCCATCGTCGTCCGTCACATCCCGAAGAGCCGCGAGCGGGCCCGGTCATGACAGTGCGGGCTAACTTCCGGTCGTCCCCCTGTTCGACGCAGTCGGTGCTGGGAGCCGTCGTACGCGTCTGGGAGCACGAGGCGGCCGCAGAGGCGGCGCGCAGGATCGCCGACGTCGTGGGGCGGCGCAGGGCCGCGGTGCACCAATCCCGACGAACCCTGAGTTGAGCTGAAGCCGTACGGTCGGTCCTGTGACGGATGCAGCGAGTCAGCCCGCCGGGCGGCTGCGCGTGGATGCGCAGCCGACGAAGGACTTCTTCGTGAGCATGCTGGTGCGCGACGTCGACCTGCTAGACGCCGTCATCGACCTGCTCGACAACAGCGTCGACGGCGCCCGAAGAAGGCGCCCCGACGGTGACTACTCGGGTCTGGCGGTCAAGCTCAGCTTCAGCGAGGAACACTTCCGCATCGAGGACAACTGCGGCGGCATCCCGCTCGAGACGGCCCGCCGGTACGCCTTCCGCTTCGGCCGGGACACCTCCAACCCCGCCGACCCCCGCAGCATCGGACAGTTCGGGGTCGGGATGAAGCGGACGCTGTTCAAGCTCGGGCGGTCCTTCCGGGTCGTGTCGCGCACCGCGGAGGACAGTTTCGTGCTCGAGGTGGTGGTCCCTGCCTGGCTGCGAGAAGAACGCTGGGACTTCGAGCTGGTGACACCCGCCGAGAACTCCGGCGGAGAGGCTAGTATCGGGACCGTAATCGAGGCTTCCGACCTGACGCAGAGCACCCAGGCCGACCTCGCCGACCCTGCGTGGGAGAAGCGGCTCGCCGAGGGGGCACGGCTGAAGCACAGGCGTGCGCTGGACCGCGGACTCGACATCACCGTGAAAGGCCGGCGCCTCGAGCCGATGCCACTAGACCTTAGCCAAGGCAAAGGTATTGAACCTGCGGTCGAGCGGCTGGTCCTGGAGGGTGGAGGGGTCACCGTCCTGCTCCTGGCGGGCGTCTCGGAGCCGGATGCATCTGACGCCGGGTGGTACATCTTCTGCAACGACCGCCTAGTGCTCGGACCGGACAAGTCACGGGTCACTGTGTGGCGCGGCGCCGGGCGCCAGGCCCGAGGCGGCGTCCCGAACTACCATGACCAGTACAGCCGATTCCGCGGATACGCTCTCTTCGAGGCGGTCGACCCCGCGCTGCTCCCGTGGACGACGACCAAGACCGGCATCGACGCCGACAGCCCCGTTTGGCGCGCCACGCGCCCTCACATGGAGAGGATCACTAGACCGGTCATCGACTTCCTCAACCTGCTCGACAAGGAGCGCACTGCCGTGGAGGGCGACGCCCGGCGCGGACAGCCGGGGCTGCTCGATGAGGACGAGGAGCTGCAGGCCGAGTTGGTCAGCGCTGCGGTCGAGCAGGCGCCGCGGGTCGGGATAGATGATGTCATCGCCGACGCTGGGGACTGGCACGAGGCCCGCGAGTTCCGGGCGCCCCGGGTGGACTTCGCGAACCTGCCCGTCCCGCGGGCGTGGATCCGGTACGCCGCCGAGGCCAACGAGGTCAGGACCGCGAGGAGGCTCATGGGCGGCGGAACGGAGCGAGACCTCCCCAACGGCGAGGTGGGCCGCCGTGCCTTCGAGTACTACCTCACCAGCGAGGGGGAGTAGATGGCGGGCTCGTGGCGCCGGATCCATTACGGTCTTCGCCCCGCCAAGAGCGTCGAGCGCAAACTCATGGCGGAGGGTCTGTCCCGACTGGACCGGTTGGAACCCCTGGAGCGGTTCCGCTACGTCGGCATGGGGTCCCTGTACTTCGCGGACTTCTCGCTGTTCCACCGGCGGCTCGGCTTGGCGGAGATGCACAGCATCGAGGACGAGGACGACGTCGCGCTCAGGGAGCGCTTCGAGGCCAACCGGCCCTTCGACACGAAGCTGCACTTCGAGCACACCAACGCCGCGCTGCCGCGCTTGTTCAAGCCGGGTGAGTCGCCGGCCATCGCCTGGCTCGACTACGACAACCCGCTCGACTCTGCCATGCTCAGCGACGCAGCCTTGATCGTGAGCTCGGCGACGGCACCCACCGTGCTCGCCGTCACGGCAAACGTCGAGCCCGGCGCGCCCGGTACCCGGCGCGACAAACTCGCCGACGCCGTGGGGGACGACCTCGTCCCCGCCTGGGTCGCCAAGGAGACTCACCTGAGCGGCGACCAGACCCGCATGGCTTGCTACGACATCTTGATCGGCAGGGTTGAGGCTGCCCTCCGCGCCCGCAACGGGAGTCTGGCTGACGTCGCCGACGCAGTCTCCTTTCGGCAGTTGTTCCACTTCGCCTACAGCGACGGCGCCCGCATGTTCACTGTCGTCGGCGTCTTGCACTCTGCCGCGCAGACCGCAGCCCTGGATGCTTGCGTCTTCGGCACCCTGCCTTACCACCGCAGCGGCGCGGACCCGTTCCGGATCGTCGTCCCGATGCTGACCACGAGGGAGACGCTCGCGCTGGATGCCCAGCTGCCGGGGGCAGCCACCCCGACACTGCGCGGTGTGTCGGCCAGCGACTGCGAGGCATATGCCCGCCTGTACCGTTACTTGCCGTCCTATGTCGACGCGGAGCTCTGAGCTGGCAGCGGCGGACCGTCCGGCGGAGTGGCCCTCGAGTGCGGGCACCGCGACGGTCATCCAATAGGTCCTGGCCTCATCGACCAGGTGTCGCGCGCACAGACAGGAGAGGACGACGGCGAGCAGGCGGTGCTCATCCTCCGGCAGCGTGGGGCGGCAAGATAGAGACTCAGCGCGGCCCACGCCACCCACCTGCCCGCGCACTTCGTCAAGGGCGGCGGATCCGGCAGGTCACGCCAGGGGCGGCAAGGAGCGCACGATCACGAGTGACCAGGTCGACATCGAGATGTTCGGCGGCGGCAACGTAGCCGGTGAGGTTGTCTCGAAGGTCCCACATTCGTTCGAGCAGAACGGCAGTGGGAACGGTGCTCAGGGGCAGCCGGCCGAGGCGCTCGACGGCGCGATGGCTGACGTCCGGGTCGAGCTGACCTCTCCGCACGAGCCCCCGGAGAGCGTGGAAGACCTCGACCTGCAGGTGCTCCGGCCCGGCAATGCTCGCCCCGCGCAGGATCGTACGAGCTGCTTCGCCGTGAGCCGCAGGCCCGGCAAGTGCATCGACCAGCACGCTGGCATCGATGACCAGGGTGGCCTTCATCGATCGCGCTGGTCAAGAACACCTTGACCGGGGCCGGCCGGTAAGAGCCGTTCGTTGCGCTCTTCGCGGCCTTCCCGCACCACGTCGACCGAATCGAACGGTTGGACGCTGGCCTGCTCGACATCAGCGGCGGCCTCATCGAGCACTGCGACGGTGGTGACGGCGCGCGCGTGGTCGGTGAGCAGGTCGAGCAGATAGCGCTGCAAGGAGTACCCCGGGCAGCGGCGGCAGCTTTGATGGTGGCTGCCACGGGATCTGGAACGTCCCTGATCTGCATGTTGGTCACAGCGCCAATTTAACATGCATATTCTACATGCGATGCATGCTAGTTGATCGACTGGCTGCTGCTCAGCGCAACGGAGTTGCCCGCCACATCGGAGAGCCGGGATGCCTCGGCGACACGCCGGACAGGTTGCGCCGGTCTTGTCGGACCGACCGATACCGTTGCCGCGGCGCTTCGTTCCTCGAGCGCTTGTACCGCGGTCCGGCAGACGAACGGGGTGGAGAGCATGTCCCTCGCGCACGGCGCGGCGGTGCCCGGAGTGGACGCTGAGGCGATCGTGACGGCCGGCTACGCCGACATGCTGGGAAGGCTCCGGGCGCGCTCGGCCGTCGACGAGG
>Ga0136617_10006091_pt1 | contig 10783 bp, 8 predicted proteins | sample AntDrymUQ3222106_2_FD_129672 | JGI IMG/M metagenome (GOLD analysis project Ga0136617, IMG submission 129672) | Polar desert sand microbial communities from Dry Valleys, Antarctica - metaG UQ322 (21.06) | ecosystem: Environmental > Terrestrial > Soil > Desert | place: Antarctica: Dry Valley...
CTTCTCCTGCTCCCCCGCTAGGGGGAGCGTTCTGCGTGGCGGCCGCACTGCCGCAAACCGACTGAGAAGCAGCACACCTCGAGCCTTCAGCCAAGGAGCACCCACGTCATGAGCAGCGATACCGACCCACAGCACGTCCGGATCTTCGACACGACCCTGCGCGACGGCGAGTAGTCGCCCGGCATCTCCCTGAACACGGGGGAGAAGCTCGAGATCGCCCACCAGCTCGCGCGCCTCGGCGTCGACGTCATCGAGGCCGGCTTTCCGATCTCCTCGCCCGGCGACTTCGAGGCCGTCCAGGCGATCGCCCGCGAGGTCCAAGGCCCGATCATCACCGGGCTCGCGCGCGCTCAAGCCCCCGACGTGGAGAGCGCCGCCCGCGCTGTCCGCGATGCCGAGCGCCCGCGGATCCACACGTTCATCTCGACGTCGGACATCCACATCGTCCACCAGTTCCGCTCGACCCGGGAGGACATCCTGGCGCAGGCGCGCGCCGCCGTCGCGCACGCGAGGTCGTTCGTCGACGACGTCGAATTCTCGCCGATGGACGCCACTCGCGCCGACCTCGAGTACACGGCCGAGGTCTGTGCCGTGGCGATCGAGGAGGGCGCGACGACGATCAACATCCCCGACACCGTCGGCTACACGACGCCCGAGGAGTACACGGCCTACCTCAAGGGCCTCTACCGGCTCATCCCGGAGCTCGCGGACGTCATCGTCTCGGTGCACTGCCACGCCGACCTCGGCCTCGCGGTCGCCAACTCCTACGCCGGCCTGCTGGCGGGGGCCCGCCAGGTCGAGTGCGCGATCAACGGCATCGGTGAGCGCGCCGGCAACTGCTCGCTCGAGGAGATCGTCATGCTCCTGCACACGCGCGGCGACGCGTCGGGCCTGCACACGACGACGGTCACCACCGAGATCGCTCGCACGTCGCGCCTCGTCTCGCGGCTCACGGGCTACGTCGTGCAGCCCAACAAGGCGATCGTGGGACGCAACGCGTTCGCCCACGAGTCCGGCATCCACCAGGACGGCGTCATCAAGGAGCGCACGACCTACGAGATCATGGACGCGACGAGCGTCGGCCTCGACGCCAACTCGCTCGTCCTCGGCAAGCACTCCGGCCGCGCCGCGCTGAAGCAGACGCTCGCCGAGCTCGGCTTCACCGTCGAGGGGCAGGCGCTGAACGCGGCCTTCAAACGCTTCAAGGACATCGCCGACAAGAAGAAGCAGGTCACGGCGATGGACCTCGAGGCGCTCGTCACCGACGACCTGCGCGACATGCTGGCGAGCTACACGCTGGAGTCCTTCGAGGTCGTGGCCGGCTCGGAGCTGACGCCGCGGGCGAAGGTCGTCGTCACGATGCCCGACGGCGCGACCGTCGGGGGGGAGTTCTCCGGCAACGGCCCGGTCGACTCGGTCTTCCAGGCGATCAACGTCGCGACCGGCCTCGATGCGCAGCTACGGGCGTTCCGCGTCGACGCGGTCACCGGCGGCCAGGACGCGCTCGGCGAGACGTCCGTCGTGCTCGAGTACGAGGGCCAGTCGGCCTCCGGCCAGGGTGTCGCGACCGACATCATCGAGGCGGCCGGCCGGGCCTACGTGCGTGCCCTGTCCAACGCCGTCCGCAAGGCGCAGGCCGCCTCGCAGGCCGTCGACCTCGGGGCCAACGAGCCGGTGGCGACGCCGTAGAGCGACAGGTGGCCGCCTTACCCACCGACGAGGCCGCGATCGAGGTCGACGGCCTGCGCAAGTCATACAGCGGCGTCGAGGCCGTGCGCGGTCTGTCGCTGCAGGTGCAGCGGGGGGAGATCTTCGCCTTCCTCGGGCCCAACGGCGCGGGCAAGACGACGACCGTCGAGATCCTCGAGGGCTTTCGCCGCCGCGACGCGGGCGACGTGCGCGTGCTCGGCGTCGACCCCGCGCGCGGCGGTCGCGACTGGCGCGCGCGGATCGGGATCGTCCTGCAGGAGGGCAAGGCACAGCCGAACCTGACGGTGCGCGAGACGCTCGACCTGTGGTCGGCGTACTACCCGCACCCGAAGCCGGTCGCCGAGACGATCGCGCTCGTCGGGCTGGACGAGAAGGCCGACGAGCGCGTCGCCCGGCTGTCCGGGGGACAGCGCCGGCGCCTCGATGTCGGGCTCGCGCTGGCGGGCGACCCGGACCTCGTCTTCCTCGACGAGCCGACGACCGGCTTCGATCCCGTCGCGCGGCGTGGCGCGTGGACCGTCATCGCCGGCCTGCGCGACCTCGGCAAGACGGTGTTCCTCACGACCCACTACCTCGACGAGGCGCAGGAGCTCGCCGACCGCGTGGCGATCATCAAGGCCGGTGTGATCGTCGCCGAGGGCCCGCCGGAGGCACTCGGCGCCGGCTCGACGGTGACGGAGATCGCGTTCGTGCTGCCTGCGGGCGTGGACCTTCGCGAGCTGCCGGGAGGGCCGGCCATGGAGGTCGCCGACGGCCTTGTGCGTGTGCGAACCGAGCTGCCCACACGCGTGCTCGCCGAGCTCTGCGGCTGGGCCGCGGCGCGCGGCATCGAGCTCGAACGCCTGGAGGTCACGCGCCCGACGCTCGAGGACGTCTATCTCGAGCTCATCCAGGCCGGCGAACCGGCGCGCGCCGCATGACAGCGCGTCATTGCTCGACCACGGCCTGCGTCGAGCCGGAAGGTGCGCGCTCGCGATGACAGCGCGTCATTGCTCGACCACGGCCTGCGTCGAGCCGGAAGGTGCGCGCTCGCGATGAGCGACGCGCGGCGCTTCCTCGTCCAGTTGCGCGCGGACCTCAAGGTCTTCGTGCGCAACCCGGCAGCGCTGTTCTTCACGGCGATCCTGCCCGTCATCTTCCTCACGCTCTTCGTCTCGATCTTCGGCAACGAGCGCGCCGGCCCGGAATACGGCAACGTTCGCATCTCGACGCTGCAGGTGCCGGCGTTCATCGCGCTCGCGGTCATCTCGGCGTCGTTCGTCGGGCTCGCGATCGGACTGACGAGCGTGCGCGAGGACGGCGTTCTGAAGCGCGTTCGCGGCACGCCGGTCCCGCCGTGGATCGTCTTCGCCGGCCGGATCGGGACCGCGTTCGTCAGCACGGCGATCGTCACGGCGATCCTCTGCGCGATCGGGGCGCTGGCGTTCGGCGTGACGCTGCCGACGACGACGCTGCCGGGCCTGCTGGCGACGCTCGCCGTCGGGTCGGCTGCGTTCTGCGCGCTCGGCATCGCCTACACGCCGCTGATCCCGAGCGAGGATGCCGCGCCGGCGATGACGAACGCCGTCGTGCTGCCGCTGTACTTCATCTCGGGCGTCTTCGTGCCGGTCAGCGAGCTGCCCGCGAGGCTGCAGACGATCGCCGGCTTCCTGCCGGTCAAGCCGTTCGTCGACGCGCTGACGATCGCCTTCGATCCCCGCACAGCCGGCGCCGGGATCGCCGGGGGCGACCTCGCTCTGCTCTCCGGGTGGGGGGTGGCCGGCCTCCTGCTCGCCATGCGCTTCTTCGTCTGGACCCCGCGCCAGCAGGCGGGGTAGGGGCTAGCTGGACCGCGAGAAGGGAGTGACGGGTCGTTCCTGCGGCTCGCCGTCCAGCTCGATGTCCACGAACTCGTCGTAGAAGGCGATCCGGTCGCGGATCGGCTCGACCTCGCGCTTCGGCTCGGAGTAGGTCCAGGCGATGTCGTCGCGCTCGCCTGCCGAGAATGTCGAGGCGTGGCCCTTGTAGGCGCAGGTCGTGCGCGTCTCGCTCGGCTGCAGCAGGTCCATGTTCACGTCCTCGCGCGGGAGGTACCAACGCGTCGGCAACCCGGTCTCGAACAGCGCGAGTGGGCGATCGGACTCAGCCAGCGTCTCGCCGTCGAGCGTGACCCTCACGTGGCGCGAGCTGCGGTTCACGTCGATGCGGTGAAACGGGTCGCGCGGATGGCCGATCACCGGCTCGTCCTCCTCGAGCCATTCGTCGAGCGCGCCGAAATGAAAGGCCACGAGGCCCTTCAGGCGCTCCATTCCGGCGATCGGCTCGGGGTAGGTCCAGGCCGCCTTCTCGACGTCGCGGAGAGCGTAGTAGCGGCTGTCGCCCTTCCACGGGCAGTGCGTCGTGTGACCCGTCTCCCGCAGCAGGTCCATGCGCACGTCCTCCTCCGGGAAGTACCAGACCGGGAGGACCCGGGACTCGTGCAGCATGTGCACGCGCTTGGAGTCGACGACGGTCTCGCCGTCCTTCAGGCCGCGCACGCGGCGCGGGATCACGTCGAGGAAGATCGCGCCCTTGTCGGGCGTGTCGAAGTTGAAGCTGCCCGCCGGAGCATGACCGAAGGGGCCGCTGCCCATCGTGAGCGACATATCCCGAGACTACTGAGACGCGTGGAGGCGTTCGCAGCCTTGAAGGAAACGCGGTGTCGCCCGATACGCCGACGTTGAGCAGGAGGACCGGGGACGTCAGAGCAGCTTGGGCGCGGCCTGGAGCGCCAAGACGCAGCCCAGGCCCACGATCGCGAGTGCCGAGGCTGCGGGTAGTGCGGTGACGAGGCGCTGAGGAACGTTGAGCGTCGTCGTCATGCGGCGCGCGTGTACGACGAGCAGTCCGAGGGCCGTGAGGGTGGCAGCCAGGCCCACGCTGAAGGCCAGGATGAGCAGCAGCCCGAGCGCCACCTGGTGCTGGGCGACCGCGCCGAGCAGCACGACGAGCGCCGATGGGCATGGGATGAGGCCTGCCGCGGCTCCCATGCCGATCAGCCCCTTCCAGGTGATCGTGTCGGGGACGTCGTGGCGGTGGCCGTGCGGACCGTGAGGGTGGTCGTGGTCGTGGCCGTGGTGGTGATGGTGCTGCTCGTGGGAATGACCGTGCGCGGGCTCATCCTCGTGGGCATGGCGGTGGGCTCGCTGCGCGCGGTGGTAGCCGACGCGCGAGCGCAGCACGGCGAGTCCGATCGCGACGACCAGCAGCCCGGAGATGAGGGTCAACCACGGAAACAGGTCCTCGGGGAGGATGTACTGCGCGAGCAGCAGGGTGACGAGTCCGAGGGCGAAGACGCCGATGGTGTGCGTCATCGTGACGACGGCGCCGAGCACGACGGCGTGCCGGCTGGTGCCCCTGGCCCCTACGAGGTAGGCCGCGACCATGGCCTTGCCGTGCCCGGGCGACAGCGCGTGCAGCGCGCCCCAGCCCAGCGCCGCGAGCAGCAGCAGCAGCAGCGTGGTCTTCCCGGCGGCGGCGTCCTCGAAGACGCCGGCGAACCCGTCGCCCGCCCCGCTCTGGGTCGTGACCGTGTCGCCGCCGGTGAAGCGCGGTGCGATGAGCGTGCCGTTGCCGTCGCTCACCTTCAGCGTCGCCATGCGTTGATCGAGCGGGCGCTGGACCGCCGCCGGCGGATAGGTGCGCAGTCCGCGCGTCGGATCCTCCGAGGACACATCGGAGCGCACCGAGGTGCCCTGGCCCGGTCGGGCGACGAGCGCCGTGTAGCCGAGGCGGTCCGGATAGGTGGCGTCGTGCAGTCGCACGACGTGAGCGTCGGTCGCGGCCGCTCGCAGCGAAAGCTCGATGCGCGTCGTGTTCAGGCCGCCTTGCCCGCGCGGGAACGACAGCGCCGTGCCGGCGCTGCGCGGGGCGACACGGCGCCCGTCGACAGTGATGACGAGCCGGCGGGCGACCTCCTGGCGGGCGCGCCGCAGGATCTGCGTGCGTGGCTGGTGGCGAGCCTGAAAGGTCGGGATCTCGGCGATGTCGAGGATGTAGCGCAGCTGGACGCCGTCATCGGCGACAGCGACCTGGGTGAGGTGGTTGAAGGTGAAGTTGCCCAGCGGATGAGCGTCCGCATCCGTTGCCGACAGCGCGATGGCGACGAAGGCCAGGAGAGCGACGAGGCGCGTCATCGCAGGCTTCGCAGCGCCTCGCGCGCGCGGGGAGCCCAGACCACTGAGAAGCGCGGGTTGGCCTGCAACGCGCGGTGCAGGTAGCGACGCGCCTCGCGGTCGTGTCCGGCCGCCTGTGCGCTGAGGCCCGCTCGCGTGAGGATCAACGGATCGCGCGAGCCCAGCTTCAGCGCTCGCCGGGCCCAGACCAGCCCGTCGCTCGAACGTCCCGACCGGGTGAGGGCCCAGCTCACCGCGTCGGCCGAGCGTACGCTCGGCGCGGCCCGCCACGCGCGCCGGGCGAGGTCGAGCGCGCGCCGGCGGTCGCCGTGATCGGCCTCGAACAGCGCGATCTCGACATCGGTGTTCACGCCGGTGGCGGCCAGCAGCCTTCGCTCGGCGTCGACGAGCGCGAACGTCTCACGGGCGTCGGCCCGGCGCCCGGCGGCCTGCTGGGCCTCACCCAGCGCGATCACGTACTGCGGCAGCGGGCGGCGCCGCACGATGTCCTCGTAGGCGCCGATCGCCGGCTCCAGGCGTCCGGTGGCGGCGTCCAGCTGCGCCCGGCTGGCCAGCGCGGGCACGTAGCCGGCGACGCCCGCCAGGGCGGCTGCGTACGCGCGGCGGGCAGCCCGGGTTCGTCCGCGCGTGGCCTCAAGGTCGCCGAGCAGCGTCTGGACGTATGCCACGTTCTCGGGCGCACCGCCTCCGGCGGAGACGGCCAGGCGCATCGCCCGTGTCGCACCGGCCAGGTCGCCGTGCAGCTCGCGAAAGTACGAGACCCGGGCGTAGGAGGCCAGGTTGGGCTGCAGGTCGATCATCTGCTGCAGCGAGCGTCCCGTCTGCTCATAGCGGCCAAGCTCCACCTGGGCGTCGACGAGCACCGAGAACGGGCGTGCCAGCTCGGGTCCCAGGCGGCGCGCGCGCCGCGCGTAGCGCAGACCGCCACGGAAATCGTGGCGCGCCAGCGCAAGCGTGGCCATGCCGATGGTGGCGTCGACCGACCGGCGGTCACGGCGCAGCGCTTGCCCAAACGCCGCCTCGGCCCTGGCGTAGTGCGCGGGATCGGCGGTCTCCCGGGCGCGCTGCAACTCACGGTTGCCACGCTGGGTCAGCGCATCGGCGTTCGCGGGGCGCCCGCGGGTGGGCTGCGCCGTGCCGTTGAGCGCCAGGAACGCGCCCAGCGCCACGACGAAGGCCACCGCGGACACCGCGAGGACACGTGTCCTGGCCACACGCCGGGTCACCGTGGCTCAGGGCAGCGTGGGCCCGATCGGCAGCCGGGGCCCGATCGGCAGCCGCAGGGGCGGGAGCTGGGGCACGATCGGCAGCTGCGGGTCGTTGCCCGGCGGTGTCGGCAGGTGCGGTGGCTCCAGACGTCGTCCGACTGCCTGCTCGAAGCCCGACGTCGGCGCGGCCTGGTAGGGGAACATGCCCGCCAACGGCTTGTCGTTCTGGTCGACGCCGTCGCCGGCCGAGAGCTTGTTGTTCTTCAGGAAGCCGCCCAGCAGCTGAACGAAGATGTCGACGGCGTCGTCCTCGAGGCGGCGGCCGTTGGGAAAGCCGGCGCGGTCGCCCCCGATGACACCGAAGCGGTTCGGCGTCCGGGCGGGCGGGACGCCCATGTTGATCTTCAGCGTGTCGGTCGGCACGGGGTTGTTCTTGTCGATCTGGTTGAGGCCCGGCATCCCGGTCAGGAACGCCTGGACGAGGTCGGTGCGGTCCGTCTCGGGCACGCCGAGCTTGATCGGCAGCTTGATCGGCACGCCGAGCTCGTTGGTGAGCAGCTCGGCGGGCAGGGCGCTGATCTGGCGCGCGAACTCCGGCGTCAGCAGGAACTTCTTGATGCGCGCGTCGTCGGTGTCCGGGCGGGTCTTGTTGTAGGCGTCCTTCAGTCCGGTCGGGACGAACAGCTCGTTGACGAGCGGGGGGCCCAGGCGCGAGACCTGCACCCAGCCGCCACGCGATCCGCTGTTGCTGTCAAAGCGGGCGTTGGTGACCTGCAGCTTGCGTCGCTCCGTCGATGCCCACACGCCGACGGTGGCGTTGTCGGCGTCGGGTCCGGATACCTGCTCGTGGTCGCGGGTGACGTCGGACTCGGGCACCTGCATCGTGATCGTCTGGATCGACGTGTCCGCCTGCGTGTCGGTGCCGGCGCCGGTGCTACCGGTCAGGAGGCGGAGGTTGATGTTGTCAAACGCGGCGCCCAGGTCGATGTAGAACGCGTCGTCGCGCTGACCGGCGAAGTACTTGGCGTTGCCGATGACCCGGATCGCCTCGGCGGCGACCTTGCTGTACTTGGGAAATGACTTCGGCCCGCTGTTGCTCGGCGCGACCGGTAGATCGGTGGCGATCGTCCGTTCGCCCGTCGCCTTGCCGTTGGTGTAGTCCTCGCGCACGATCGAGTAGCGCTGAGGCTGCAGGAAGCGGGGATCCTCGAAGGACTGGGCACCCACGAGGGAATGGCGGTAGGAGCTGTCGCTCACCTTCGTCTTGAACACGAAGCGGTAGCGGACGTCGGCCTTGCCATCGCCCGTGTTGTCGATGTTGATGTAGTAGCGCGCGCGGTCGTCGAAGCGAAAGAAGTTGGGCCCGTTGGCCGGGTTGCCGCCCGGCACCCAGTTGGCGATAACCGTCAGCTTGTCCTGTGCGTCGTTGGCTGTGAACGCGTACGTGTCGGTGTTGTCCGCAGACGGATCGAGCATGATGTTCGGCGCCTCGCGATGGCTCGAACCCGAGCTCAGCGACACAGCGATCAACGCCGCGAGGACGGCGGCTCCCAGTGCTGCGGCCATGGACAGCTTCTTCACGGGATCTCCTCTGCTGACGTGTGTTTGGTCCCACGTTGTGAACCAAATTCCGGCATAACGGCTGGATTAAGGTCAGTCTTGCGCAGACGCTGTTGCTGTGGACGCGTGAACGGCGAAGCTGGCGCGCGTGGACGGCGAAGCTGGCGCGCATACACCCAGGACGGCCGGGAGCGCCTATCTCGCAACTCCTCAAAAGTGATCTGGTCGACCAGCACATCGCGCAACGTCGTGGAGATGGCCGTTCGCTTCAGGCTCTTGAGCGCGCTCGCGACGATCGCCCTTGCCGCGATCGTCCTCGTCGTCGTGCTCTCCGGCGGGCGCTCCCCCGACGAACCGTCGCACTCGCGACTCGCGCCCGCGAGCGTTGGCTCACCGATCGACGTCGGCGTCAATCCGGTCGCGGTGGCGGTCGGGGCCGGCGCGATCTGGGTCATCGACGCCGCACGGCAGACGCTCACCAAGGTCGACCCGCACACACGGGCGGTCGTCGGCGAACCGCGACACGTATCCGGCGGCCCGTTCGCCGTTGCCGTGGGGGCCGGCGCCGTGTGGGTCGCCGCTGGAGACGGGACCGTGCGTGCCTACGATCCACGCAGCGTCCGGCCGGACGGGCCGGCCGCCACGGTCCCCGGCGCCAACGGGCTGGCGGTCGGCGGCGGCGTGTGGGTCTCCAGCCGGCTCGCCGGGACCGTCACCCGCATAGACCCGCGCACACGCCGCATCGACCGGCCGATCCGCGTCGGCCGCGGCCCGGCCGACATCGCCGTCGGCCTCGGCGCGGTCTGGGTCGCCAACGCCGACGGTGGAAGCGTCAGCCGCATCGACCCGCTCCGCGGACGCGCCGACGCACCGATCGCCGTCGGCGCCCGGCAGGTGCTGGCACTGACGGTCGGTGAAGGGAGCGTATGGGTCGCCCGCGCGGGCGTCCCCGCCGCCGACCGCACGCAGCTCGTGCAGATCGACCCGAAGGCCCACAAGGTCGTGGGCGCTCCCATACGCGTGCCGGGCGCCGTTCCACTGGACCTGGTCGCCGGGGAGGGCGTCTGGGTGACCGACAGCGGCGGCGCACTCCCGCTCGAATCCGGCAGCCGTGGCGGCGTGACCCGCGTGGATCCCGCAACGCGAAAGGTCACCAGCCCACCTCTGAGCGTCTGGAAGCGGCCGTCGGCGATCGCCCTCGGCGAAGGCGGCGTGTGGGTCACCAACGAGGACTCGGGCACGCTCACTCCGATCATGGTCGCCAGACGACGCTGAGTGCCCGGCCTCGACGATCCTTGTTGGCTGAGATCCCGCGCGTGCGCGAGGCTCTCTGTCTCGCTAGGGGGCGACGCGTTGGATGGCGCCTCGCAGTCGTTGCAGTCCCAGGCGTATTCGGCCCTTGACGGTGCCGGCTGGAAGGCCGAGGTGCGCAGCAATCTCGCTGTGCGTCAGTTGGCCGTAGAACGCTAGAGCAGACCGAACGCGGTGACCGATCCAGCCTTGACGTGCGCCATTACCTGATCGTCATTAATCGCGGCCGCGTCCAACACCTTCAAGGTCGGGCTCAGCGGAACCCCTTTCTGGGCGCGCCCACGGCCGGTCCGACCGAGTCAATCCCATAGATCGCGAGAAGACAATTGTCCATATATCCTCCGAAAACTCAAACTGGACGCTGAGCGTTGTCCCCGTCGACATGAGATCGAAACACCACGCACCCACCCTCGCCCTGATCGCTGCGGGCTCGAAGATCAGGTTTGGCCAGCGCTTGCCATCGCTCGACCAACGCCCGCATTGAGTGATCCGGGACTTCTTCGGCCGCGTGGCGCCTGCGAGCGGCGCCCCGCTCAGCTCCAGCCACCCGCCACGCCGCGGAGGGCAGCCAGCCTTCGTCCCTCATCGATGCCGTCCGGCGAGCTCGTAGTCAGGCACATCCACCGCACTGTCCGGCCGCCCCTCGTTTGCCCTTGGCTGCTCGCCGTGACGTGTTCGCCGCGGCGTGCTCGATAGCACACAGCGAGCCCGTTCGCGCGGTATAGCGTGCTGGTATGTCGGGAGAGCGCTGGGATGTCTTCGTGTCCTACGGGCATGAGGATGTCGCGTGGGTGGGGGTGCTGGCCGCGAACCTGCATCGCGCCGGCTTCGACGTGTTCC
>Ga0136617_10006092_pt1 | contig 10782 bp, 10 predicted proteins | sample AntDrymUQ3222106_2_FD_129672 | JGI IMG/M metagenome (GOLD analysis project Ga0136617, IMG submission 129672) | Polar desert sand microbial communities from Dry Valleys, Antarctica - metaG UQ322 (21.06) | ecosystem: Environmental > Terrestrial > Soil > Desert | place: Antarctica: Dry Valley...
GCTCGTCGCCCGGACCTCCTCCATCACCTCGGCCGGCCCGCCGTTGCCCGAGTACCGGGTGAACGGGGCCCGGAGCGGGGCCGTCACCGAGTCCTTGCTGATCGTGCGGGAGAGCTTGTGGGTCCCCGCCGCCAGCAGCAGCACGTCCCACGGGCCGATGCCGGTGGGCAGCCGCCGCCCGGTGGCGAACGCGAACCCCGCGGCACCGGCGACCAGGGCGGCGAACACGGCCATCACCAGCGCGTAACCGCCGAGCCGTCGAGCCTCGCCGTTGCGGTAGGCGTCGGCCTGCGCTTGTGCCGCGTCGACCACGCCGTTGTGAACCTGCTGCATCTCATGGTCCTCTCGATCAGATTCGGCAGTACTACCCCCGCCGCCCGACGATCACGCACACCTGGCCACGCTCGACCCCGAGCGAACCAGTTCTCCGTCCACCCGATGGACCCGTCAGGGGCTCGACAAGACCGGCAAAGAGCCCGGGGAACAAACAGTAGCGGGGTCAGCTGAGGCATATGGCATGACTGCAGGAGTGCCTTGCCGCCGGCACGGACGGCGATGCAGCTGAACCGTCGAACTTCGGCTGCTACACGTGGAACCATAGGCACAAGGCGGCAACGGCCGAGTCTCTCCGTTAAGAGCAGGGGGATCGGTGTTCGCTTTGGGGAGGTGTCATGAGCGAGGACAAGGACTCTCTCGACGAGTTCTGGCAGACCTCGACGGGATGGATGTTCGAGCAGGAGATGGAGGTAGCAGCAGAGGTCTACGGTCCGGAGCCCAGGGGGCTTCGCACACCTTGGTCGGAGCTGAGCGACGAAGAGCTCGTTGAGCGATACAAGTCCCTGCTGGGGTTCGACCTGAAGTGGGAGACGTAGCCGGTCGCGAGCAGGTCTCCTGGAGCGTTGCCGGCCGGGAGCACATTGAGGGCGCGAGCCGTCGAGCGCGGTCGCCGCGCGGGGCTACCGGTCGCGCGAGTCTTGATCATTCCGGATAGGACCTGGCGAGAGCGGCGTCGGCGGTGACGGGGGCTGCCACTCAAGCTCTCGCTGGGCTCGGCCGGTGTCGAGTGAGCAGCGGCCCCGCGAAGGCGAGGTCGATCCAGCCCGGATCCAGCGGTTGCAGGTGTGACTGCCAGGTAAGGTTCGCGGCTGGGCGCAAGACCGGCCCGCCGCGGGCGCGATCGCACCACGGAGGAGCGCCTCATCCATGCCATCGGTGTGCTGGTCGCGACCCGCCCGGACGGGAAGTCCCGCGAGGTCATCGGTGTCTCGTCAGAGGTGATGGTCCGGAGAGGTGATGGTCCTGATCAGCAGCCGCCGACACGAGATCATCGTGAAGGCGGCCGAGCTGGTCGAGGCGTCCGAGACCCGGTTCGGTCGGTCGCCGAACAACTTGGAGCGCGACCGGCTCTCTCGGCAGGCGACGCTCGTCACGCGGAAAGCGAAGACACATGACGGGGAGACCTGCGAAAAGCTGTTCGACCGGGTCGACGGGCAGCTCCGGGCGGAGGTCTCCGGCGGGCTCGTCGGCGTCGTGCATGGAGTGCTCGACGCCCGCGATCACGCACCCCAACCGCAGCAGTGATCGCCGTCCGCGGTGATCGAGACCGCGCTCGAAGACGTGCAGAACCGTAAGTCTGGGTGGAGCGAGGCGGACCTGACCCGCGTGATCAACGCCGCGCTGCCGGGCTACCTGGATACGCCGGATGGCGTGCAGGTTGCGCAGTTACTTGACCAGCTCACCGCGGAGGCTCTGCGCTACGTCACAACGTTGGACGCGCCCCGCCTGGGGACAAGAACCTGCCGCCCGAGCTGCGGCTCGCCTATGGCGCTTCCGTCTATCAGGCGCCCGGTGCGCGCCTATACACCACGCCCGCGTGAGGTCGCGCAGCGGTTCTGCTGGACGGCTGACAAGACCGGAGGGTGACCACACCCTCGGCGATTGATCAAATGACACGTCAGGACCTTCAATGACAGATCACCTCGTACGCGGACCTACACGTGAGCTCGTACGCGGACACGGAGATCAGGGGGAGCTGCGAACGGTGGTGATCTCCTCACGGAACGCCCAAGGGCAGCCGGGATGAACCCGCGCCGCGAGGAGATCACCACCTCGGTCTCCCCGGCACGACGAGCAGTAACGCTCCTTGGCTGCGGTGCGACTCAGCTCACATGAGATGGAGTTCACTTCCTGGCTTGCGCCCGAGCCCATCGCGCCCGGCAGCGGCTCCATGGATTTCGACGACGAACTCAGGAAATCGGCCGCCGAGGGCTGGGATTTGGTTAGTGTTGTCCCGATTAAGACTGGTTCCACCCACGGTATCTATTTCGTCCAACACTACGACTAACTCGAAAATCAAGTCGGGTACGGGCAGGTTCATGTACCCGAGGACCGCGGCGGACCCGGGTGGTCTCGTCGTGCTCTGTCTGTCTATGGCCCGGCTCTTGCCGCAGTGGCGGGCCAGGCGTCGGTAGCGTTCGCCGAGGAAGGTGTTGGTCCGCGATGCGGATGCGACGATCCGCCGAGGGTGCCGGCCGGCCAGGTCTCCACCCCCCCGTGCACGCCCCGTCGGTGAACTTGCGTGCGAGCCCGGCCGCGGTGGTAGAGCTCAACCTTGCCACCGGTGCGAGCACCTCCCCCGGCCACATCCGCGCGCCGGCGGTCCAGCCCGACGAGGAAGTCCTCCCCGCCCAACTGCGGCCGCCGTCCCGACCAGCAACTCACCGCCGGTGGGCGCGCGGTCGCGGGCCTTGATCGGTCCGATCGTCGCATCCCACAAATTGATCATGTTCAGGTGGTCGACCAGCTCGGTCACCGCCACCATCCCCGCCATCAGGGTCAGCGACGGGTCCGACGCACCGAGCCGCACTCAGCGGCGCAACCTGCGGATCTCACATACTCTATCCACCTGATAAGTGTCCTTCCCACCTATGATGACTGTGTCGTCGTAAACATCATCATCGCAGGTCAGCAACTTAGAGCCCTCCTGAGGGCTCGCCGTGGCTCGCGAAGATTCCGGGGCCAGCCGCGGTGCCGCGCGCGGGTCTGGTCATGGAATCTTCGCGTCAGCAGGGCACCTATCCTCATCTCACAGGCCGTGTCGCGCCACTACTCGCCGATTCGGGTCTGAGCTGTAACCGATCCAGCCTGAGGGAGTTCTCTGTTCATGACTAGATACTTCAACCCAGTAGTCAGTATCGGCTCAATTTTAGCAGTTGGCTCTGGACTGGTTTCGTACTTTGCCGGAGAAAACAATATCATATTTGGGGTCTTGATCGGCCTCCAGGTCCAGATTCTTACGCTAGCGACCGAGATAATCATTACGCTCAAAGATAAAGCTATAATAGCTGGGCGGCTGGCCAGGCTGCTGGACGACGTCGAGACTGTCCCTTGGATGCCCCAGGTTCTGATGCGGATTTGCGATGCTGCCGTCAAGGTGCATCAGCGTTACGGTTCGACCATAGCTCCAATTGCGGCGAAGCGAGTGCTCGCATTGGCCGAGCGGGAATTACGGCAATTAGAGTCCGGATTTCTGTATGTCGACTGCTATGACCCTAGCCTCAAGCTGCAGCTATTGGGCGGACCTCCAAGCACGCTACGCGCAATGAGCGTACAGGACCACGATTTGTCGTGGCATCTCTCCGAGGTAGGCCACAACTATTGGCGAGCGCAGTTAGACGCATTAAATAGTGGCTGGCAGGTTAGGCGAGTGTTCGTCTATACTGAATGGGCGGATGAACTCCAACTCCTTGTCGACGAGCAGAAAGCTGCTGGAGTCGTCACGATGCGTGTTCGACAGTCAGATCTTCCGAACGAGCTCCGAGCGCTCGATGTAACCATTTGGGGCACGGAGCACGCGTTTGAACATCAGAAGATGCAGATGGGTACGACCACAGTTGACAAGCTTACTGTCGACTCCGAAGACATAGGGCAGTACTTGACCTACTTCCGGACTCTGGAAGCACTAGCTGAAATGATGTAGCTCCCGGCTACGGATCTGATCCGATTCCGCGAGTAAGCGCGAGTTGATCTCCGCCTTGAGTGGTTGACGGCCTGACCCCCGTGGTGGATGCGCGCGCGGCACCGACGACGTCGGCTGCGTGGTCGCCCGCGGCGGCCGGTGGACGGCCCGCACTGGCCAGACCGTCACCCCGGTCACGGACCCGGTGCCTGGCCCGCGGCTGCCGCAGTGCACCTGCTGGGCGGTGATCTGTGTGCATCCGCTGCCGTTGGGCGCGCCGGAGCCGCGACGCTCCGGCGCGCCGTCACCACGGCGGCGGCGGTCGAGGTGACCATCGGCGGCATGAGTACACCGGAACCGGACCGTTCACGCGTAGCGCGAACGGCGGCACGAGTTACCATGTCGCAGATTAAACCAACAGGGACTGCGAAAGGTGGCGTGCTTGCCCTCACGCACCGGTCTGCCGCACAACCTGATGAGGATGGCTCGCATCTGTCGGCCGCGGAGACTCGGCCACTGTTCACTCACGGCGGGCGCCCCTAGCGGCCGCGGAGGAGGTCGTTCGTCGTGCGGTCAGGTACGACTCGGCACGCCAGGTCTCACAGGTAACTGTCCACATTGGATCGACGTTGATCGGTGGTCCGCGAAACGGTCCACGAACTGACGTCTGGTGTCGCCCCTCGTGTCCAGTTGGGTGCGCGCCGTGGCGACTGCATCCCAGCGTGCCACCCATACAGATGTCAACGTCCAACTTCGGATCAGAAGGTATGGCAGACAGTCTGACGGACGGTGCCCACCCCAACTGGACACCGGTGGTTCCGGCTGTGCCAGCTCATTGCTGGCACGTCCCGCCGTCGATGAACGGGCGCATCGCTCCCAGCCAGCTCTGGACCGGCGACTGCGGCTCGCCGAGCACCGGGTCCGCCGACACCGGCGTGGCGATCCGCTGCACGCCGTCCAGCTCGTAGCGCACGGTGGCATCGGTGAAGTCGTCGACCATCTGGCGGGCGTCGAGGAGCACCGTGTGCTCACTCGCGTTGTCGGCGATCTCCGCAGCCAGTTCGGGGTCGGCGGTGCCGAGGAAGCGCACCTCGCCGTCCTGCCAGTCGAACACCCGCACCGCCTCGGGCACGAACAGGTGGTTCCAATGGCCCGGCTCGGTGCGGAGGTTGCTGAACATCGTCAACGACGCTCGCGTCTTGAGGCCCAGGTAGGGCGTGGCCGCGGTCGCCACCAACAGCCCAAGCCCGAACAGCATGACCACGTTGCGCACCCGCAGGCTCACCCGCGGGCCAGGGGCACCGATCCAGTGCCGGCGCAGCCGGACCAGCAGCCAGCCACAAAGGCCCATCCACAACGTGCACGCCAGCGCCGCGCCCCAATTGCGGGCCGGCAACTGCAGCCCCTCGGGCAGGAGGACGAGGCGGCTGATCACCCACAGGCCGCCGAGCACGACCAGCGTCAGTGGCGTACGAGCGACCGCCACGGCGATGCCGCCACGCACGCGACCCGGCAGCGCGCGCCGAACCGTGACGACGGCTCTCGCGATCATGGCCGGTGGCAGGAACAGCAGATAGAAGCTCCACAAGAATCCAGAGAACGACGCGTGCCCGGCGAACGCCGAGACCAGGTGGAACCCGAACCCGAGCACCACCGCGAACGGACGGGTGCGGTGGAACAGCAGCAGCGCGGGGACCATCAGCTCCAGCGATATGCTGCCCGCGATCACCAGCGGCGACAGGCCCTGTGGTACATGCACGCCTGGGATCGACTCCAGGACCCACACCGAACACGTCGTCACGACATCGATGAAGCCGGTGTTGAGCTTCGCGATGCCCGCAAAGGCCCACATCAGGATGAACGCCACCCGCAGGAACGGCGCCACCCGCTCATACATCACGGCCGGATCGAGCGCCTGCGCCGGCGCCCGCCACCGCAGCCCGAGCCACCACCCGACGAACGTCACGCCCAGGACACCGACCAGGATCTGATGATTCGACAGGTCGGGAAGCCAGGCGACGACCTCGACGACGAGCAACCCGAACAGCACGACAAGCCGCGCCGGCGCGGTGGGTCGCAGCAGGACAGCAAACGCACCGACCGCGACGACCGGATCAACCGACCAGAACGACGGAGCGCCCTGCCACAGATGGATGATCGTGCCCACCGCGAACGCGGCCGCCCAGGCCGAGAAGGCGATTCCCGCAAACGGTGAGGGCGTCGCAACCGACATCGGTGCGGCGGCCGCCGGGTGGGCCCCAACGCCACGTGTCATCAGCGCTTCTCCCATCCGCCAACGGCTCGGCATGGCCACGCCAACCGTAAAGGTCGCCACGCGTGCTGGTGAAGTGACCCCCCGTACACTGGTGCTCGAGCCCTGCGGCGCTGTGCATGATGCCCGGTCCGTCTCGTGCCGCACCGCCCGCGTCCCAGCTCAGGCCACACACCCACGACTGTCAACATGCGACTCCGCCGGTCCTAGCTGCTGAAACAGGAGTGACAACCGCGAGTGACACGTGCCATCGCCTGTCACCCGCGGATTAGCGAATGGCCCCGCAGGTCAGATGGCGGCCATTGTGGTGTAGGTCATGCTTCGCAGAGTTCGACTCCCCGTGCCAGCGTCTGTTCAGCTGCGTCGCGGCTGCGCCTGCCGAGGCCACAGGACGCAGCGAGGTCGACGGGAACCCCGACTGCGTCCTCGATCGCCGCGAGGATCCTCTTGTGCTCGCTGGTCGAGCGTCCTTCGTGAAGGAAGCCTGCGACGAACCGGGTGCGTTGCGGGAGCCGTAGTCGGTGCAGCGGCGCGTAAAATGCCGAGTCCAGTGGGGGCGGGTCCTCGCCTGCTGCGAGCGGAGCGTGGATGAACTCCAGCGGGCGGTCGCTGGGCCAGCGCCGCGCGAGCGCGTTGGCCATCACGACGAGGGGTTGCGCGTCCGATAGGCTGATCATTGCCTTGTGCCCGAGGTCGCCGAGGCACATGTGCACTCCGAATCGGGTACCGACAGGTGCACGACGGGCAAGCTCGGCGATCCCGCTGCCCGTCCACCGGGCGATACCGGGTCGCAGAGGCGCCGGTGCCGTCGCCACGAACACCTGTTCCGCGGGTACTTCGAGCTGGAAGAGTACGCCGTCGCCGCCGAGTTGGTGGATGTCGGTGATCTCACGGATCGTGGCGTCGGTAAACGGTGCGCGGTGGGTGAATGGACCGGTAGGGCCGAGTGTGAACATCACCATGTCGAGATCGCCGGGGATGCCGACCTGGAAGTCGAGATCGCCGCGGTCGAACTCGGTGCGGAGTGCTTGAAACGGCTCTTGTGCCATCTCGTACGCGGCGACGTGGCCGAAATCGAGTGATGCCCCGTCAAGGCGATGGCCGCGGCGGACCTTGAAGTTGAGTGGGTGGCGGTAGTCCGAGTAGTCGCCCTCGCGGCGCACCTGAAGGTCCGGGTGACCGCGTAGGCCCTTGATAATGCCCATGATCCAGTCTCGGCGTGCGCCGGTCTCGCCATCAGGTAGGTAGGCCAGGCGCGGGCCGGCGTGTTTGAGGACCGCACGCATCGCGGCTTCCGGTGTGTCCGCTGGGTAGCTCCCGATTGCGTGCACGCGCCGCTCGGTCATGAACAGAGTCTTGGCAGGGCGATGCGGTCTGGTCAATCCTCCGATACGCCCAACCGCAGCCGCCATATGATCACCCGGTCCAGCCGTTCTCCTGGCTCTTGGCAGCGGCGGCGCATTGTGGGCCCGCCGTGCAGCGCCGTTCTGGCGGGGGAGTTCACGTCGCTGTCGAGGTCGTCGTTGGATCCCTCAGGTAGTTGATATCGACCGCGGGCCTTTGCCATCGTCGGAGGACGGGCGTCGTTGGTAGTGCGGGATCGAGGGCCGTTCCGGAATCGGCTACCGGGACACGCTGACGGGCACCGATGGGACTGGATGAGCACCGCGTACCCGATGACACGAGTACTTGGGAGGCTGGTGTTCAACGCGATATTTGGACAAAATCGGTAGTCGCGGAGAGTGAAACACGCAGGTCAGCGGATTGCGGAATGATTGCGCAGCGTGACAATTCACGAAAAACACCAGCCTCAGACCTCCGGCAGTCGGTCTGCAGCGGTCGTTTAATGTCGATCACGGGTTGGCGAGTTGAGGAGCTGTGGCGGGCCTGGTCGAAGGGTGACGATGATCGCAGGTGCGCCAGGCAGCCCAACCGCAGTTAAACTCTTTTTGCAGACCAGCAAGCTGGCAAAATCGCAGGTCACCGCGCCCTCGTCTTGCTACTTCCGGAGGTCTGAGCCTCCTAGTTGTCGTCTCGATGTCGTTACGCGACGGGCATCATCGGATGCCTCCTCGGTCGGTGCCGCACCGGCCGCTTCCTGCGCCGGGCACGGGTCCTCGAGTTGGCCCGCGGCGCGATCGAGTGCGGGCTAGCCTGACGGGGGCGGGTAGTCTGCGCCGCATGCTCGATCCGGACGCGGTCGACCTCGACGAACTCTGCGTGGCCCTCGACGACCGGGACGGCGAACGCTCCTGGTGGATCTCACCGGTCACCGGTGAGATCAAGCCGCACATCCCGGACGTCGACGGCGACGAGACGCCCGAGGAGGACGGCTGGTACTACATCCGACCCGCGACGTCTGGCGAGGCCTACCGGGACATGGCCGACTTCGTCGAGGCACTGCCCGACCAGCGTGCGGCCGATCTGCTCGACCGAGCGCTCAGCGGCCGGGGTGCCTTCCGCCGGTTCAAGGACACGTTGATCGACTTTCCAGAGCTTCGGGAGCAGTGGTTCGCGTTCCGCGACGCCCGCGCCACCCGCCGCGCGATCGACTGGCTCGAGGACACCGACCTGATCACACCGGAGGCGGCCGAGCAGGTCAGGGCCATGCACCAGGATCGACCGATCGTGCCCAACCCGCTTGCCGCGGCCGTCGCGGCAGACCTGCGGGAACTCTATCGCGAGCGGCTGCGCGAGGTCCTGATCTTCGGGTCCCGAGCCCGCGGGGACCACACCGACGAGTCCGATCTCGACCTGCTCGTGGTGCTGGAGGACCCCGTCGACAAGTGGCACGAGCAGGATGCCATGGACGACCTGCTGTGGCGGCACACCCTGGACAGCGGCATCGTCGTCACCACCGTGGTGATCGGGCTCGCGCGGTGGCGCCTTCGGGACGGGCCGATGCTGATGCGCGCCGCCGCCGAGGGCGTGCGGGTCGCGTGAACCGGGGGATCGGCCGCGCCCGCCGCGAGCTCGCGGCCGCCCGGCTGCTCATCGACCACACACTGTGTGAGCCCGCGGTGTCGCGCGCCTACTATGCCGCCTTCTACGCTGCGGAGTCGGCACTGTTGGTGATCGGGGAGACGCGGTCCAAGCACTCCGGCGTGCTGTCGGCCTTCGGTCGGCACGTTGTGCTCGTGCACGGTCTCGATCCCGAGATCGGCAGGTTGCTCCGCCGCCTGTTCACGATGAGAAGTGAGGCCGACTACTCGTTCGACGCCGTCGAACCGGCGACTGCCGAGCGGGCACTGTCGGACGCCGCCCGGGTCGTCGACGCGGTCGAGCGATGGATCGCCGACCGGCCGAGCTGATGGTCGCGCCGACGTGGAGGCGTACCGCTGGCCCCAGGCCGGCACGGCCTGCGAGGCGCCGGTGGTCAGGCCCGCCGGAACGCCTCCGTCGCCACGAACGTCCGGCAGCGCTCCCGCCCGAGTGCCCGCTGCAGGACCGTATTGGCGATCATCTCGCGCTCACCGGCGGCTTCGTGACCGCCGACCCCCCGGACATGGGGGCCAGCTCGCCGAGTTCCTCGGCGAGCTGGCCCGGACCAACGGGTCGAATCGGGCGCATCCGGCGATCCAGGTGCTGGAGGCGGTTGTCGGTGCGCTCGGCGACGCGGTCAACCCGGCGATCGCCAACGCGGACAACCTGGCGATCGTCAACGCAGTCAACCCGGCGATCGCCGACCACCATCCGGTTGCGGCCGCCCCCGACGAGCTGGCGGCGGTGATTGCGCACGCCGCAAACCTGATGATGATCTACCGCGCGGGCGGCTGACCCGGCGCGGGCTGCCGCGACGAGCCCGGACGCCGGCCCGAGCCGTCATCCGGCGACGGAGACGCGAGGGCCGGGAGCACGGCGATCGAACGCACTCGTGGAGTTTGCCCCTCGGTTGCCCGCGGACTCAACGGACACTCAGGCCAGCGGGCGCCGTCCCGTCCCGCCAGTGATTGCCGATGCGGAACCCGGAGCCGCAGATCTCGCCGCTCCTCCTTCCGAGACATCGATCACCGGCCCAAGAGCGTGACCCCGGCCTTCCTCGATCACCGGCCCAAGAGCGTGGTCCCGGGCCTTCCTCGATCACCCGCCCAGGAGCGTGACCCGGCCTTCCTTGATCACCGGTGTGGCAGCGGGAACCGCGCTCTGCGCTGCTCCCGGTTCCGAAACCCTGACCATCGGCGCCCCGCGACCGGCAACACCCGGGCATCGGCGCCTTCGCGACCGGCAACACCCGGCGCCGGGCCGTCGCGACAGGCTGCGAACTCTCACACTCCGATTGTGATCACTGCGACTCCGCCGGCACCGGCGACGGCCAGTCGGGCCGGACGGTCGTCCGTCGGGTCAAGGACGGTGATGCAGGTGAGCTTTCCGACAAACATGATCCGGCCGACCTCGACCCGGCTCTGCGCGTCCCACAACCGCACCGACCCGTCGTCGCCGGCGGTGGCGAGCAGGGTGCGCCCGTCGGGCCCCGCCACCGCCGCCACCGCCCGCACCCAGCTGGTGTGCCCGGTGAGCGGCTCGCCGACCGGGGTGCCGTGGGTGGGGTCCC
>Ga0136617_10006093_pt1 | contig 10781 bp, 9 predicted proteins | sample AntDrymUQ3222106_2_FD_129672 | JGI IMG/M metagenome (GOLD analysis project Ga0136617, IMG submission 129672) | Polar desert sand microbial communities from Dry Valleys, Antarctica - metaG UQ322 (21.06) | ecosystem: Environmental > Terrestrial > Soil > Desert | place: Antarctica: Dry Valley...
GCTTGACGCGACAAGCGTCGGCACCAATGACCGCCTGCACGCGGCAACCTGCCTCGAGAATGGCCTGGAAGTGATCCTCTCGGCTGATGCCGGATTCGATGCCGTCGAGGGAATCCGGCGAGTAGACCCGCTGGACCACGACAGCGTCGCCGCGCTGCTGGCAGGCTAAGTGTCCGGGCACGCCTCGGAAGGTGAACCGCCACGCGAACGGTGTCAGGTCCTGCTGCGCGTGAAAGGCGGTAACCCGGGGAAGCGGCGCGTCGGTCTCGAGCAAGGCCGCGGCAGCCGACAGGTCATGCCGAGCCTTGGCGAGCCAGTCTCGGGTGTCTGCCACGCGCTGGGGATCAGCCGCCATCGATCAGCGTCCCTCCCGGAGAATCGTTGCCGGCGGTGACGCAGCGAGATGACGGCGCCGCTGGGCGAGCAGGTGCGCGACGAGGTGGCCGGCCTGTTCGACCGCTGGCGCAGCGGCCCGCTGGAGGAGGCCGGGTCACGTTGGCGGTGATGTCGGGACGCTCCCCGATCTTCAGCGTGAAGCCATGCTGCCGCGCGTGCGTGGTGGCAGGAGGTGGCGGGTGTGGTCACGCAGATGGCGGTGCGGGGTTAGGGGTCGAGCACGCTGAGCCAGCGCTCGACGGTCTGCGTACGGTCGTGAGCCTCGGCGCAGCGGCGGGCGGCCGCCGACAAGGCCCCAAACTCTTGATCGCTCATGTCCCTGAGATCGAGGAAGGCCTCAGCGAGAGCAGCCGGCTCCTCCGGCGCCACCACCGCGCCGGAGCCGTACCGATCCACGAATCGCGCCGACTCGCCCGCCGCCGACAGTACGACAGGGCGCGCCGCGGCCATGGACTCGAGAAGCTTCGTGGGCAAGGCGCCACGGAAGATCGGCCGGTCGCGGAGCAGCACGGCGCCCACGTCCGCGCGCGCGTAAAGGCCCGGTACCGCGTCGGGAGCCACGGGGCCGAGCAGCTTGACGTTGGATATCGAGCCCCCTTTGACGCGCGCTGCCAGATCACTGGCCTCCATCCCGCCGCCGGCGATCGTCACCTCCACTACGTCGGGCCCCGCTATACGTGCGGCCTCCACGAGCGTGTCGAGTCCCTGCGCGAGCGCCACGGTGCCTGCGTAGAGGAGCCGCAATGGGCCCGAGCGCCGGGGGGGATCGGCGCGGAACGAGCCCGCATCCACCGCTGGGGGCAAGTGATGGACCTTCCCGGCGGCCTCGGGAATCCGCTCGAGTGCCGCGGCGATCCCCTCAGTGGGTACCGTGATCGCATTGGCGTTGCGATAGGCGAAGCGGGCCATGCGCTCGGCGGCGCCGATCAGCCGCGGCCGCGTGAGGGCGCCCAGCTCCACCGCCGACTCCGGCCATAGATCGCTCACGTTGAGCACCAGTCGGGCGCGCTTCGTGCGGGCGTATGGAACGGCCGACGCGGCGAGGAACAAGGGCGGCGATTCCACGACCACCACGTCGGCGCGACCGGCGAGCGGCGCCGTGGCCAGTGACGAGAGAGCGAAGACCGTGTGATCGAGAAGGCGCGGCGCAAAGCCGCGGTTGGGCAGGGCGGCCACGGCGCTACGTAGGACCGTCACTGGTTGGTGGTGTTCGATCACCCACGGGCGGTTGGAGTATGGCGCCGGGATGCGGCCGTCCGGGTAGTGCGGAAAGCCCGTGTGGACGGTGACCTCGACCCCTCGGCCGGCCAGTTCGTGCGCCAGCGCCCCCCACCGTCGCTGAGGCGCGCCGGGCTCGGGCGGGTAATAGTGGGTGAGGAGGATGGCACGCATGAAGGAGGCTGATACTGACGACGACGAGCGCGCGCGCATCGAGCGCGTGTATTCGGCTTACACCGCCGACGCTGCCAAGCGTCGTGCCTGGTCGGCAGACAACGCAGGCAACCGCGAGATCCGCACCGAGCTGGTGGACACGCTGGTGTCCGTGCTCGGACCGGCGATGCACGGACCTCTGCTCGACGTTGGCTGCGGCTCGGGGTGGCTGCTGCGGACATTCGCGGGCTTGGGGATCGCCCCCGAGATGCTTTTTGGCGTGGACCTGCTCGAGCACCGCGTCGACGTGGCCCGGAGGCAGGTCCCCCAAGCCCGCATCGACTGTGCCGACGCCCGCTCGCTGCCTTTCGCCGACGGGTCCTTCGCCCTGGTGACGTTGGTGACCGTTCTCTCATCTGTAGAAAGCAGCGACCTGCGGCAAACCGTGCTGACCGAGGCAGCGCGGGTGGCGGGCAGCGACGGCCTAGTGATGACGTACGACCCCCGTGTACCCAACCCGCTCAACCGACAGACCGCGCTCGTTCGCCGGACCGAAGCCCAGGACGCCGGCCTGGAGACGCGGTGGAGCGGAACATTGACGGTGATCCCGCCGCTCAGCCGCCGGCTTGGCCGCACGGCGCCGCGGACTTACCGTGCGCTGGCGAGGCTCCCCGCGCTGCGGACGCATCGGCTGAACGTGCTGCAGTCCCAAGGAACCCGGGAGGCCCCGAGATAGACGCGGGCGCATCGATATGCATGCTCCTCCACCGATCCCTTGAGCACGACTCGCGGGTCCGCAGGGAGGCCGTCGCGCTCACATCGGCGGGGTACCGAGTGACGATCCTTGAAGCGGGTCCCACGGGGCACCTGCCCGGCTTTAGCCGTCGAGCGGTCCGCGCCAAGCCCGTGGGCAACAGCATCGGCATCCGCCTACGCCTGCGTCAGGTCCTTCTGATGGCGTCCTTCCTCGCGGCGATCGTGCGCCTGCGGCCCACAGTCGTTCACGCGCACGACGTGGCAATGCTCTTGCCGGGCCTCGCCGGTGCCAGGCTCACGGGCGCCGCCCTCGTATACGACTCGCACGAGCTCGCGAGCGGAGTTGCCTACCGACGGGGGTTGCTGGCCCGCGCCGTTACTGCCATCGAGCGCATCGGAATCCGTCGCGCCGCCCGCGTGCTCACCGTCAGTGAGTCGATCGCCGAACGCCTCCAGAGCTTGCATCGCTTGAGAGGCCGGCCCGTGGTTCTGCGCAACTTCTGTGCCTTGCGCCGCCCATGCGATGAAGACCCTGTCGGCGGCCTCAGAGAGCGCATCGGAATCGATGCTCACCCGCTGATCCTGCACCAAGGCGCCGCCGCACCGCAGCGAGGCTGCGAGAACCTGATCAGAGCGATGGCTGATGTGCCTGGCGCCCACCTCGCCTTCCTGGGCACCACTGAGGGCGACTTCCTGTCAGAGCTTGCGAAACTGGGGCACGAGGCAGGCGTGGCCGACAGGGTGCACTTCATCCCAAGCGTGCCGCTCGATGAGGTGCTGGCACACACCCGTGAAGCGAATCTCGGCGTAAGCCTCTTCGAGTCCACGTGCGAGAACTACCGGCTGACCATTCCCAACAAGCTGTTCGAGTACGTCGCGGCGGGGGTCCCAGTCGTGGGCAGCAACCAGCCGGAGGTCGAACATCTCATCCTCGAACATGGACTTGGCTGGACCGTCGATCCCGCAAGTGCCAGCGGCGTCGCCGCCGCGCTGCGCCATGGTCTGGCGCAGCGCCATGACCCTGCGCTTCGCCAGAGGATCCGGGCGGCCGACTCGCGGTTCAGCTGGGACGACGAGGCCCAACGGCTCATATGCGCCTACCACACGCTCGCTAGGTGACTCACCCGCGAGCAGTAGCGGTCGTCCGCAACAGCTTCGTCCATGACGCGCGCGTGATACGTGCCGCACGGACCCTTGAGGAGGTCGGCTATCGCCCGCTGGTCGTCGCCACCCCCGCAGGATCAGACCAGGACCGCGCCGGCGTCGTCCACGGCCTACGGGTCGAGCGAGTGCGTCCGAGCGCGCTGGTCCGATGGACCGAGCGACGGTTCCAGGGAGCACGACGGACCACCGGGCGGCGCCCGCCAGGACCTGCGTCGCAGCGAGGGGGCCGCACACTTGCCGCCTCGACCGCGGTACGCGCTTTCCGTTGGATCCGGACGTTGGACTTCTAATTGGGCGCTATCCGGGTGGTACTCCGCTACCGACCGGCTCTGGTGCACTGCAACGACCACAACACGATGTGGGTCGGCGTCGCCGCAAAGCTGCTGGGAGGGAGCCGAGTGCTCTACGACGCCCACGAGCTGTGGCCCGATCGAAACGGGCGCTGGGAGTGGCGTCCGTGGCTGATGGCGACCGAGGCGCTCTTCACCCGCGTGGCAGACGAGGTGGTCGTGGCGAGCCCCGGCTTTGTGAAGCCAATGACGCGTCGCTACCGGATTGCTGCACCGACGGTCGTACGCAACGTGCCCGCACGGGTGCACTCTTCTTCGGTCCGGCAGACGGCAGAGTCCGATCACGTGGCGGTGTACGTGGGCGCGCTCCTGGTCGGGCGCGGCCTGGAGCAGGCCATCGATGCGGTTGCGCTCGTCCCCGACGTTGGGCTGCGGCTGATCGGGCACGGCGGCGCGCGTTCGACCGTCGATGCGCTGCTCGCTCGGGCCCAAGCGGCCGGCATCGGCGATCGGCTCGAGATCCTGCCTCCGGTGCCGCCTGACCAGGTCGTGGCTGCCCTGGCCGGGGCTTCGGTTGGCCTCAGCCTGTTCCAGCCGGTTTGTCTCTCGCACGAGCTCACCCTCCCGAACAAGCTCTTCGAGTACGTGGCCGCAGGTGTCCCGATCCTCAGCAGCGACATGGCATTGAGCGCTGAGTTCGTAAGGCGCCACGGGATCGGCGAGGTGGTGCCCGCGGTCGATCCTGAGGCGATCGCCCGCGGCCTCATACATCTACTGGCGCCAGACCGCGCACAAGCCCTTCGGCGCAACCTCCAGCAGACGGCTCGGGAGCACAACTGGGAGAACGAGCGCAGCTTGCTGATAGCCGCCTACCAGTCCGCCGTAGCCTGATCCACGCTCAGCGGTCGAGATCGTTGTCATCGGTCTCCCCAAGACCGGGCAACAGGATCGAGTTGATCACCCCTTGCTCAAGGGCCGTCACCGACGAGGGCCCGTCCAGCACGATCACCGTCCTCGGACGGTGTTCTTCGCGGAGCGCCGAGATGCGCTGAGTCACATACGCGCCCCACTCCTGGGGAGGGCGGCGCTCCCGCCACTCGACCAGCGGGATCAGGTATTCCACCGGGTAGCCGCGTTCGCGGATCGGGTCGAAAGCGGTGGTATCCACCACAAACAGCGGCTGAACGTCGATGAGCATCGCCTGGAGGCGATTTACGCGTTCCACGTGCTGCTCAAGATCCGCTTCGTCCATTCCCCAGGCGATGAAGAGAACGACGTTTTGCCCCTCCAGCTCCACATCGCCGCGGGTTGGGGTGTGCGCCACGGACTCTTGGGAGCTCGCCCCAGGTGCGCCACGCCGCAGCCAATGGCCGATCGCGGGGCGCAAGGCCCTCACGTTCCACCGCAAGCGACCGAGAAGGCCCTCGACGAGAGCATGGCCGATGCGAAATGCCTCGCTCGACCGGAGTGCTTCCAAATCCCGCTCGAGTGCAGCGCTTCGTGCCTTCTCGACCTTCAGCTGAGACCGCAGCTCCTCTTCGGCCCGAGCGATGGCGAAGCGATCCTCCGTGCGGCTCATACCGCGATCCCCAGCGCTTCGAGGGCCCGTGGCGTCCCGTCGCTGAACTCGACGGCGGCACATGCGTCCTTCAACCTCGCTTGCACCGCCTCATCGCGAAGTTGTGTGAGAGCGGCAGTCAGAGGCGCCTCCGCGAACTCGTGGATCGCCAGCGCCAGGCCACGCTCGCGGGCTGCTGCTGCCCGGGCGGCCTGGCCCTCATTCTCCCGGGAGGGCATGAGGAGGGAAGGCAGGCGCGCAGCCACCAACTCCTGTGTGAGCGTGTAGCCGGGCGCAGCCACCGCGACATCGAAGGCTCGCAGGTAGCGGCGAAGCGGGTGCGCGGAGATACGGAACACAGCGTCGGGAAGCGGAGAGCCATTGCCCGCGAAGACCTCCGTGAAGGCCACCGACCAACCGTGGTCCAGAACGGCCTCCGCGACGGGCCACAACCGCGGCGATACCACGTTGCGCCCGTCCGCCCCCGCGCACAGAAGCGCCATCGGCTCTTCGGGGGGCAAGCCGAGCTCCGCTCGAGCCGCCTCACGGGAAAGCAGGGACTCGGTGGACATCGGGACCGACGGCTCGGAATGAGCCCGCTCAGGGAAAGCCGCATCGCCCCAGCGCAGGCCCTCTGAGCCTCCGGGGACCTCGTGTCGCGAAGCCGGCGGCTGCGACGGACCGGTCGACGCGACCGGGGTCGACCCTGCGGCAGCCGCCAAGAGATTGCCGGCGCTGGACCGATGGGCATCAACCAGAATCGAGTCGGCGCCGTGGTGGCGACGCAGCGTGAGCACTCGTTCCACGAGGTCCTGTTCTCTACCCGCCGCCAGATAGTCATCGGGGATCACCTCACACAGCAAGCCGGCGTCCCTGCCGAGGCGCACCGCGGGCCAGGGACCGATCAGCACCGGATCGATCCGCTCTCCGGCTCCATCGGCGATTCGGACCAGACGGGTAACCGACCCCAAGCCTGTCGGTTCCAAGGACACCAGGAGGACGCGCGAGGAGGCACTTCGCCGTACCGGGCGCGGCATGACTGACCCAGTGGCCGGCTCTCCAATCAGCTCTTGCACCCGGCTCACGTGCGTGCCAACGCCGAAGTGCTCGTCGACGTACTTCGTGCTCATCTCGGACCGGGAGTGGTACTCCTCTGGGTCGCGATACAGCGCGTCGATCTCAGCGCGGACCTCGGTCGGCGTGGCGTAGATGGCGCTCTCACCAAACACGCACTGAAAATGCGGAGGGAGGATGGCTGGACACCCGCTGGCCATCCCTTCGATGATGTTTCGTCCAAAGGCCTCGACCCACCCGGGATGGTGGTAGTAGACGAAGAAGTCGATCTCGCTCAGGAACGCGCGGGGCGCCATCGACCCGAACGGGTGGACCGTCCAGTTCGAAGGCTGAAAGCCCAAGGCCCGAATGGCTGGATCAGCCCCCCCGAGGACCCTGACTGCAACGCCGTCATCGGCCGGATACGCGGCGAGGATGTCAGCGCGACTCGACGGCCACTTCGACCGGTGTCCCCGGCTGTGGCGGCCGATCACCGGGCGATCGGCGCAGAAACGCGAACGGTCGACCCGCCACTCGTCGACATCGACGATGTTCACCCAGTCCTCGTCCCGGAGATTCAGCGCGACGCCACTGTCGGTGAGCGACTTGCGAACCAGCGGCCCGATCGGAGCCCATGGCACCTCCCCAAACAGGTCGGCCAAGCGATCGCGAACGGCGGCCGGGTCGTAGTAAGGCTCCGTCTCGCTCAGACCGTCGACGGGCGGGTGGTTTGCCACCAGCACTGTGGTGTCGGCCTTGATCCTCAGCGGCGTAGACAGCTCCTCGGCGAACAGACGCGGTTGCCGGACCACCAAAGCCCGGGTCCGCACCTCGCGGCCGGACGGCACGAGCTCCGCCAAGCCCGCCGCCAGGCAATGCATGACCTTGGAGTTGAAGGACCGCCGGCGCATCATGTGCGGCGCGCGCATGTGGACGAGGCCGGTCGAATACCCCGCTCGCGCCTGGGCCTTGATCTCCTCCGCGAGGCTCGACGAGTTTCCTCCTGGATACCGGAGATCGGAGAGAAGAACGATGTCGTAGTCGTATGTGGTCATCGCGCCGGGATCGACATCGTCGGATCGGGGCCTAGTATGCCCGCGGCGTGGTGGAAGACATCTCAGTCGCGGATCTGGGCATCGAGCGCATCGAACCACGGCGGGGCGCACGGAAGTACGAGTCGGGTCTGATGGCACGGGAGGTCACCGTCTTCTGCGGGATAGTCAAGAAGGAGGCCCCTCGTCGCGCGGTCGAGATCGGAACGTGGTGGGGGCTCAGCTCGGAGATGATCCTCGAGATGGCCCCTGAGTGCGAGGTCATCTCGATCGACTACAAGGACCAGAAGGTCAGCCGCCCGGCGGAACTCGGCCCGCCCGATCCGCGGATCAAGTTCATCATCGAGGACAGCAAGACCGTGCGGTTCCCGCAAGACTGGTATGGGTCAGTCGACCTCGTGTTCGTCGACGGCAACCACCGACGCAACGGGGTGATCAACGACACCCGCCTGGCGATGAGCCTCGTTGCTCCCGGCGGCCTGATCGTCTGGCACGACGTGATCGTGCCAGGTAGCGATCGCGACAAGGCGAAAGGGCTAACGACCAAGCACAAGTACTACGTGAGCGAGTACCTCTACAACGACTTCCCACTCATGGTGCGACGGGTCGAGGACACCGTCCTCGGGTTACATCGCTACGGATCGCCGGTCCGTTAGCGAGCTACCGACGGCCAAGCGCGAACGGGCAGGCTCGCCAGCTCGTCGAGCGTTTGCTCCAACCGGTCCAGGTCGGCCGGCGACACACCGCGCCGCCAGAGGTCACGAGCGAGGGCATCTCGTTCCGCACGCGAGCGGTCTGACAAGAGGTAGCGGCCAATCGCGTCGTCTCGCTTGGTGGGCGGGCCCGACGGAGAGATCCGCCGTAAGCCGGCGACGAGCCCTGCCGGGTCGGGACTTCCGTTGCCCCCTCCCCCGGGGTGCGCCGCGGCGCGCAACATCTGCACCTGTTCGGCCGGCACGCGATGCAATGACTCCGCTGCTGCGGCTCGGCCGCGGCGATGCTCGGCGACACCCTGTCGCACTACGCGAAGCATGGCTTTCGCCTCAGACAGCCGGATCGCCCTGAATGAGAGAAGGAGTCCGGGATAGGCCAGCGCAGTGGCCACACCCAGGAGCGGCCGTGCGGGGCCGACCGTGTCCATGAGTGCGGAGTGAGCGCCCACACACGTCCCGACGATGAGGGCGATGACAGCCAGCCGACCGTACTCGAAGGGGATGGGACGAGGACCACGCTGATTCAAGGCGAGCATTGTCACGGTTGCCGTACCCACCGCCGCGAAGGCGGCGCCCGGCACTCCGTGCACGCCCAGCTGGGGAATTAGCGCGAGAGCCACGCCGACGAATGCCAGCGTCGCAAGCATCGCGAGGCCGCCCAGCGCGAGGCGCTTTCGCGGAAAAGCCGAGATGCGATAGGCCAGCAGGAAACCCGCCTGGGCGACTGCCGCAGCGCCCAGCGCGGGAAACAGGACTCCCGCCTCCGAGTACTCGGAGCTGGCAATGGCCACCAGCGCCCCCGAGCCGGCAACGAGCAACACGTAAAGCAGACCGACCCCCATCAGGTAGAAGGTGGTCAGCTTGCTGAACATCCACCGATAGCCTCGCTCCTTGTAGACCGCCTGAAACAGGGAAGTCCGTTTCATCGGGATCCAGGCCATGAAGAACACGCCCGCAAGGGTGGATATCCCGATCGCAAAGGTGGCGGCAACTCCATAGAGGCCAAGCTCACGCTGCGAGACGGAGCCGGAGAGCAGGAGTATCCCCCCGCGGTTCACCACGTACAGGAGCAGTGAGATGGGAACGAAGACAGCTCCCAGCCTGATGATTATCGGAACCAGACCTGCGTGGAATCGAACCCGGTAGGTACGCCGGAGATAGATCAGCGCGATCGCCGTTAGCCCTACCGTCGCGATGATGAGACCCCACAGGACCCCCTCCGCCCCTGCTCCGCCCGACACGAAAGGTATGCCGAGCGCGAGCGCCAAGATCGGCCTGGAAACGTTGAAGGGGACGAAAACCCGGGGACGTCGCTCGAACCGTGGCACCGTCAACAGGAGCTGCCAGAACGCGCCCAAGCCGCCAGCGGCTGCAGCGAGGCGTACCGCCGCGGCATCGGCCGGGTTGTCAAACAGGAGACGGCTTAGCACAGGAGCATTCGCCCATAAGACTGCGCTACCCGCGATAGCAACCATCGCGGTGAGCAGTAAGCCCGTCCCGAGGATCTCCCGCCTCTCGCTGATCGCATCTGCGCGCTTGAGAGCTGGATCGTCCTCGTCGAGATCGAGCACGTCGTCGTCTTCCCCGCCCCCGAAGACAAGCCCAATCGTGCCTTGAAGGGTGGCCAGGTTGAAAAGGATCGTGATGCCATTCGCCAGGGCCATCAGCACGACCAGCTTGCCGAACTCCGCAGGCGGCATCAGCCGCGTGAAAACCGCGAGCGTGGCGATCCCGGCGGCTATGAAAAGGGCGGTGCCGACCGCGTAGAGCAGAGCGTGGCGGCCGATCCGGCCCGCCAGGGTCGCCGTAGTGCCCACTGTGGCCCCGAGTGGGATGCGATCCGCACCGTCGGTGCTTCCTTGCCCGAGTGAGCGCACTGGAGAAAGGGTACGGACGCCTCCGTCGGCTAGGCGCCGCGACGAGTGGCGCGGCCGGGGGGAAGCAGCTCGAAGCCCGTCGGCCTAGCGCTGGCCGTCAATCACGCCGAGCTTCTCGTAGATGGCTCGATACCGACGACCGTAGCTCGACCAAGAGCGCTCGGCGGCGACCCAAGCGCGGCCGGCCGCCGCGAGGCGGCTTCGCTCGCCGGGATGATCGATCAGCCCGGCGCAGACTGCCGCGAGCTCTTCCGAATTTTCCGGTGTGAACGTGCGCCCCGTGGATCCATCCTGGACGATCTCCGTGAGTGCCCGCGTCCGGGAAACGACGACGGCGCACTCCATCGCCATGGCCTCGAACGGCTTCAACGGGGTCACGAGTTCGGAGGTGGCCTCTGCCCGCCGAGGGCAGACAAAGATGTCGATCAGCGAGTAATACCGGGGGACTTCTGTGTGGTCTACCCGCCCCGCGAAGATCACATGGCGCTCGATACCCAGCTCGTGGGCTCGCCGGCGCAAGCCGTCCTCCTGATCTCCATCCCCGACGAGCA
>Ga0136617_10006094_pt1 | contig 10781 bp, 10 predicted proteins | sample AntDrymUQ3222106_2_FD_129672 | JGI IMG/M metagenome (GOLD analysis project Ga0136617, IMG submission 129672) | Polar desert sand microbial communities from Dry Valleys, Antarctica - metaG UQ322 (21.06) | ecosystem: Environmental > Terrestrial > Soil > Desert | place: Antarctica: Dry Valley...
AAGACAGCTTCCGCGTCGACTGCAAGAAAGCGGTGACGAAACAAGGGCCTGAGTCTGACCGTCAGCTCTCCATGCGTGTGGCCGAACGGCACCCCAGCACCGCGGTGACGTCGTGGCATAGGCCACAAGTTAGCTGGGCGGACGAGTTAGCCAGGGCGGACAAGTCAGCCAGGGCGGACAAAGGGAAACAGGATGGTTTCCCGAACGCCACGACTGCCGGTCAGCACCTGGAGCAGCCGATCGATACCCATTCCCATGCCACCCGTCGGGGGCATCCCGTGTTCCAGTGCCCGCAGAAAGTCCTCGTCAAGAGCCATCGCCTCAGGATCGCCCCGTCCTCCCGCGGCTGCTTGGTCGAGCAGCCGGCCGCGCTGCACCACCGGGTCCACCAGCTCCGAACATGCCATGCCGAGCTCAGTGCCGAAGATGTAGAGATCCCACTTCTCCACGACGCCCGGCACCGAGCGATGGGACCGAACCAGCGGGCTGGTGTCGACCGGAAAGTCACGCACAAACGTCGGAGCCTGCAACTGGCCCTGGCAGAGCGCCTCGAACAGTTCCTCCACGAGCTTTCCGGGCCCCCACTCCGGAGCTACCGCAATGTCATGCCGGTCCGCGTACGCCCGCAACGCCTCGACCGCTGTCTGCGGCGTCACGTGCGCGTCCACGGCCTCCGACACGGCGGCGTAGAGCGAGACTGTCGCCCACTCGCCGCCCAAATCGTGGTCGCTGCCGTCGAGATGACACGCGGTGGTCGACCCGAAGGCAGCAGTCGCCGCCTCCTGGATCAGCTCGCGCGTCAGTGTCGCCATGGTGTCGTAGTCGCCGTAGGCCTCGTAGATCTCCAGCATGGCGAATTCCGGTGAGTGCGTCGCGTCGACGCCTTCGTTGCGGAAGTTACGGTTGATCTCGAAGACCTTCTCGATGCCGCCGATCACCGCTCGCTTGAGAAACAGCTCCGGTGCGATGCGCAGGAACAGGTCCATGTCATAGGCGTTGATGTGAGTCCGGAAGGGCCGGGCAGTGGCACCGCCGTGCACGGCCTGCAGCATCGGGGTCTCGACTTCGAGGTAGCCCCGCCGGTGCAGCGAGTCACGCAGTGCTCGCACGGTGGTCGAGCGCAGCTCCACCATCCGGCGCGCCTGCGGCCTACCGATCAGGTCGAGGTAGCGCTGCCGGACCCGGGTCTCCTCAGCCATCGGTTTGTGCGCCACGGGCAGCGGCCGCAACGCCTTGCTGGTCATTGCCCACCGATCGGCCAGCACGCTGAGCTCGCCACGCTTGGACGTGATGACCTCGCCCGCCACGCCCACGTGGTCACCGATGTCGATCGTGGACTTCCAGTCGGCGAGAGACTCAGGGCCGACCCGGTCGAGCGACAGCATCACCTGCACCTCGATCCCATCGCCCTCGCGCAGGGTCGCGAAGCACAACTTGCCGGTGTTGCGGATGAAGATCACCCGGCCGGTCACTCCCACCCGCCGCCCCGTCGCGGTGTCCGGGGGCAGGTCGGCGTGGGCCGCTCGCAGGCCACGCAGGGTGGTGGTGCGGGGAAAGCCCACGGGATAGGGGTCCTCTCCGGCGGCAAGCAGCCTGTCCCGCTTCTCACGCCGGATGCGCATCTGCTCGGGCAGGTCCTCGGGGAGATCGGGCGGTTCCTGATTGATCACCGCGCAACCCTAACGATTCGGTCAGCTACCCGCTTCACGCGTTCTTCTCGTACACCAGCCGAAGCCCGATCAGGGTGAGGTCTGGCTCGTGATGCTGGATGGTCTCGCTCTCCCCCAGCACGAGCGGCGCCAGCCCGCCGGTGGCGACCACCGTCACCTCGTTGCCGAGCTCGCCTCCCAGCTCGGCGGCGATCCGGCGGGCCAGCCCGTCGACCTGCCCGGCGAAGCCGTACAGGATCCCTGACTGGAGCGCCTCGACCGTGTTCTTCCCGATCGCCGAACGCGGCCGCAGCAGCTCCACCTTGCGCAACTGCGCCGCGCGGGCGGCGAGCGCGTCGACTGAGATCTCGATCCCGGGGGCCAGCGCACCCCCCAGGAACTCTCCCCTGGCACTGACCACGTCGAAGTTCGTCGACGTCCCGAAATCGACGACGATGACAGCTCCCCCGTAGAGGTGGTGAGCTGCCAGCGTGTTGACGATCCGATCCGCGCCGATCTCCTTGGGATTGTCGAACAGCAGGGGGACGCCGGTCCGCACGCCGGGCTCGACGATCACCGTCGGCACACCGGCGTAGTAGCGCTCGAGCATGGTACGCAGCTCGCGCAGGACGGCGGGCACCGTCGAGCAGGCCACGATGCCCGTGACCGGCGCCAGATCGGCGAACAGGCCGCGATAGAGCAGGGCGATCTCGTCGGCGGTGGCCCGGGCGTCGGTCTTCACCCGCCAGGACCGCTCCAGCTGCTCCCCGGTGAAGACGCCGAGCACGGTGTTGGTGTTGCCGACATCGATGGCGAGCAGCATCACCCCTCCTTCGCAGGGCCATCGACGCCGCGCAGGTCCATCCCGATGTCCAGCGCGGGTGCCGAGTGGGTGAGCGCGCCGACCGCGAGGAAGTCGACGCCGGTGGCGGCCACCTCATGGGCGCGGTCGAGCGAGAGCCCACCGCTGGCTTCGGTGCGTACGCCGGCCGCCCGGGCCAGTCGGACGGCGACCCGCAGATCGCCGGTGCCCATGTTGTCGAGCAGCACCAGGTCGGCGCCGGCGGCGATCGCCTCCCGCACCTGCTCGACCGTGTCAGCCTCCACCTCGACGGCGAGATCCGGCCAGCGAGTACGCACGGCGGCGAACGCTGCCGTCAGCCCGCCGGCCGCCAGCACATGGTTGTCCTTCACCAGCGCGGCCTCCGACAGCGAGGACCGGTGGTTGACGCCTCCGCCGCAGCGGACCGCGTACTTCTCCAGGACTCGCAGCCCAGGTGTCGTCTTGCGGGTGTCGCGGATCTTGGCGTCGGTGCCGTCGACGGCAGCGACCCACGCGGCGGTGAGGGTGGCGATTCCCGACAGGTGGCACAACAGGTTCAGCGCCGTCCGCTCGGCGGTCAGCAGCGAACGAGTGGCGCCGGTGGCGGACAGCACGACGTTGCCGGCGGCCACCGCTGTGCCGTCGTCGATGTCGATAGCGGTGTCGATGGTCGGATCGACGGCGTGCAGCACCGCGCGGACCACGCGCCCGCCGGCGAGCACGCCGGTCCCGTGCACCACGAAGTCGGCGGTGCCCAGACTGCCGGCCGGCACGGTGGCGACACTGGTCACATCGACCCCGCCGGCCAGATCCTCGGCTATCGCCGCGCGCACGACTCCGTCGAGGTAGCCGGGATCGAGGCCCGTCATCGGAGTGGCACGAAACGCGTCCGCAGAACGCCACCGACGGACAGCGTCGTCAGCAGGTGACCGCGCCAGCGCTCGACCGGATCGGGGAAGTCCGCGCGCCAGTGACTCCCGCGGGTCTCCTCGCGGACGGTGGCGCCCGCGGTGATGGCGGCGCTCACGCTGAGCAGGTTGGTGACTTCCCACGACTCGACGCCTGGGTCGGCGCCGGCGCCGACCTTGGCCAGCCCGGCAACGGTCTCGCTGAGGCTGGTCGCGCTGCGCAGCACGCCGGCTCCCTCGCTCATGGCGCGCTGCACGTCGCCGCGCTGGGCCGCATCGGCGATCCAGGCTTGGTCGTCGCCGTAGGCACCGGACTCGACCGGCGCGCCCGGGGCGGGAAGTCCCATAGCTAGATCGGCAGCTATCGCGTCGGCGAACACCAGGCCCTCCAGCAGGCTGTTGGACGCCAGCCGGTTGGCGCCGTGCACGCCGGTGCACGACACCTCGCCGCAGGCGTACAGGCCCGGGACGGTGGTACGGCCGCGCAGGTCGGTGCGCACCCCGCCGCTGGCATAGTGCGCCGCCGGTGCCACCGGGATCGGGTCGGTGACCGGATCGATGCCGTGCACCCGGCAGCTCGCGACGATCGTCGGGAATCGGGATTCGATCCGCTCTCGACCCAGTGCCCGAGCGTCGAGGAGCACGTGGTCGGTGCCGGTCACCGCCATCTGTCGGAAGATCTCGCGCGCAACGACATCCCGCGGGGCGAGGTCGGCCAGCGGGTGGCGGCCGGCCATGAACGCCACGCCGTCGACGTCGATCAGGACGGCGCCCTCGCCGCGTACCGCTTCAGAAATCAGCGGCTGCTGTCCTTGTGCAGCGGAGCCGCGCCACAGAACAGTGGGGTGAAACTGCACGAACTCCAGATCCGTGACGACAGCGCCTGCTCGCAGGGCGAGCGCCACACCGTCGCCGGTCGACACCGGTGGGTTCGTGGTCGCTGCATAGACCTGTCCGAGCCCGCCCGTGGCGAGCACCACTGCGCGACCCAGGACCGCGCCGACACCGTCCCGCTGACCCTCGCCGATGACGTGCAGCGTGACCCCGCACGCGCGCCCGGCGGCATCGGTCAGCAGGTCGAGCACGAGGGCGTGCTCGATGATCTCGATATCGCGGGCCGCCCGGACCGCCGCGATCAGCGCCCGCTCGATCTCGGCCCCGGTCGCGTCACCGCCGGCATGGGCGATCCTGCGGCGGTGATGCCCGCCTTCCCGGGTAAGGGCCAACTGACCGTCCGGCTGCCGGTCGAAGTCGGTGCCGAGCCCAGCCAGCTCATGGACGAGTCGGGAGCCTTGGCGCACCAGCATGCGCACGGCCGCCTCGTCGCACACGCCGACCCCGGCGGCCAGCGTGTCCCGCAGGTGCTCGTCGGGAGAGTCGGCCGGGTCGAGCGCGGCCGCGATCCCGCCCTGCGCCCAGCGGGTCGATCCGGCGTCGAGCACGGTCTTGGTGACGAGCAGCACGCGGCCGGCGCGGCGAGCCTTCAGCGCGGTGGTGAGCCCCGCGATGCCGCTACCGATGACCACCACATCGGCCCGCGTCGTCCACCCCGCAGTCGGCGCCGTGAGACGGCGCGGCAGGCTGCCGCCGCTCATGGTCGACCGTGCAGCTGGACGGTGACGTTGTCGACGAGCCGGGTATTGCCGACCCGCGCGGCGGCCAGCAGCCGGGCCGTGCCACTGACCGGCGCCGGCCCAAGGGCCGGTGAGCGCAGCTCGAGATAGTCGACGGCAACTCCCGGCGCCGAAGCGAGCACGGCCCGGGCCGCGGCCAGCACCCCACTCGCACCGGCTCCGGCCGCCGCGGCGGCAGCGCCGGCGAACAGCGCATCGGGTAGCGCCACCGCACTGGAGCGCTCGCTACACCCGAGGCATCGGTTGCGGCTGGACAACGCCAGCCCGTCCGGCTCGCGAACCGTCGGCACCGAGATGATCTGCGGCGGCAGGTCGAGGTCGCGGGCCATCCGGCCGATCAGCACCAGCTGCTGGTAGTCCTTCTCCCCGAAGTACGCACGGTCGACGCCGTCCACGATGTGCAGCAGCTTGTGCACGACGGTGAGAACGCCGGCGAAGTGCCCTGGGCGGCTGGCGCCCTCGAGCTCGTCGCCGAGCGGTCCAGGATGGACAGTCACGTCTCCAGGACCGCGATAGACCTCTGCGGCCGATGGGACGAAGACGATGTCGGCATCCTCGGCGGCGCACAACCGCAGGTCAGCGTCGGGGCTCCGCGGATAGCGGTCGTGGTCCTCGGCAGGGCCGAACTGCAGGGGGTTGACGAAGATGGTCACGACGACCGTGCCACTGCGCTCCCGGGCGGCCCGGATCAGGGCGGCGTGCCCCGCATGCAATGCACCCATCGTCATCACCAGGCCCACATCGTTCGCGCCGACACGGCTGGACCGGCGCTGCGCGGCGGCCAACTCGTCCCGGGTGTCAGTGACGGCGAGGGTGCGCATCATGCCCGCGCTCCCGGAGCGCCCAGCACGTCGAGGAGAGCCTCGGCCTGCTCCGGGCGGAGCTGACCGGAGGCCAACGCCCGGCCGGCAGTCTGCCGGGCCAGGGCGATGTAGGCGGCCACGGCCTCCGGCGCGGACTCGGCCAGGGCGGCCAGGTGGTCGGCGACGGTGCCCGCGTCCCCACGGGACACCGGCCCGGTCAGCCCCCGGTCGCCGTAACGCAGCGCACCGTCCAACGCGGCACTCAGCAGCGGGCCGAGCACCTTGTCGGGCTCCTCCGCGCCGGCGGCACGAAGCAGGTCGGCTGCCTCGTTGACCAGGGTGACCAGGTGATTGGCACCGATCGTGAGCGCCGCGTGCCACAGCGGCCGCATCTCGTCGGCGACCCACACCGGCTCGGCGCTCATCTCGACGACCAGCGCCTCGGCCACCAGGCGCAGCTGGCCGGGCGCACTGACTCCGAAGCTGGCCCCGGTCAGCCGGGCCAGGTCGTCGGGCCCACGACCGGTGAACGGCAGCACGGGATGCAGCGCCAGGGGCAGGGCGCCGGCCCGCGCCGCCGGATCGAGCACGGCGAGCCCCTGCGCACCGGACACGTGGGCGACCAGCTGACCGGGTCGCCAGCTGCCGGTCGCTGCCAGGCCGGAGACCAGGCCCGGCAGGACGTCATCGGGCACGGCGAGCACAACCAGCTCGGCGGTGCCCACCACCTCGTCGGACGATCGGATCGGGACATCCGGGAGAAGCTGCGCTGCGCGCCGGCGGGAGTGCGGTGACACGCCGGACACAGCAACGACGCGGTGCCCTGCCCGAGCCAGTGCCGCGCCCAGCACGCTGCCGACGCGACCACAACCGACGACACCGGCCGCCAGCCTGGCGGGGCGGTCGGTGGGCGGCAGTGTCATCACCTGAAGATCCAGTCCGTGGGGGTACCGGTCGAGCACAGGGTACTGACTCGTCCATCTCCCGTCCCCCGGCGTTCTGTGTACAGACACGCCGACTCAGTCGCGTCTCAGGTTCACAGAACGGTTCGGGCGGCGCCGCCATACGCTGCGACAGTGACCTTGCCGGTGCCGTGGCGAGACGCGTGGGGAGCCGCGCTCTACGGCCCGAGCGGCTTCTATCGCACCGGCACCTCCCCCGGCGCCCACTTCCGTACCTCGGTGCATGCATCACCCTTGTTCGCCCGCGCGCTGCTCAGGACGATCCGCGATATCGGCGTCGACACCGTCGTCGACGTCGGCGCCGGCGGCGGCGAGCTGCTGCGTGACCTGCGCGCCCTCGACCCGGATCTGCGGCTGTGCGGCGTGGATGTCGGTCCCCCACCGACGGAGCTGCCGGCGGGCGCGGAGTGGGCCGACACGGTGCCGGAGTTCGCCGGGTTGCTGCTGGCAAACGAGTGGTTGGACAACATTCCTTGCAACGTCGTGGAGTACACGACGGACGGCCCACGGCTGGTGCTCGTCGACCCGGCTACCGGAGTCGAGTCGCTGGGTGGGCAGCCGGAGCCGGCCGACGCCGTCTGGCTCGAGCGCTGGTGGCCGCTGCTCCGGCTCGGCCAGCGCGCCGAGGTGGGCCGCCCGCGCGACGAGGCGTGGCAGGCGGCGGTGGACAAGGTCCGGCGCGGGCTGGCCATCGCCATCGACTACGCACACTGCCGCGATGACCGACCACTCTTCGGAACACTGACCGGCTTCCGCGGCGGTCGAGAGGTGCCTCCGATGCCTGACGGGACCTGCGACATCACCGCGCACGTCGCCCTGGACGCCTGCGCCGCCGCCGTACCCGCCCCGGTCGCCACGCTCTCCCAGCGAGCGGCCCTGCGTGCGCTGGGCATCGACGCGGCGCTGCCTGATCCCGACCTCGCCGGCACCGACCCAGTCGGATACGTCGGCGCACTGCAGGCGGCAAGCGACGCGGGCGAACTCACCGACCCTCGCGGCCTGGGCGGTTTCACCTGGCTGGTGCACTCCATCGGCCAACCGATGCCGGCAGTGCTGAGCAGCGTCACCTAGCACGCGGACGACCACCGGAGCAGCTACCAGGTGGCCCGGTAGGACGGCCAGGCTTCGCGCAGGTAGAGCCCGAAGGGAACCCACCACACGAGGTCGTTGGTCACCACGAGCACCACGGTCGCCAGCGGCCACGCACCAGTCAGGACGAGGTAAGCCAGTCCAACCGGACCGATGACCTTGCCCAGGAGCCCGACGGCGATGTAGGGCCAGCCGGTCTCCGGCCGGCGAGCCGTCTCGAGATAGACCAGCCCGTACAGTCCGATCACCATGCCGAGGCAGGCGAAGACCTGCGGATGCGTGTCGTCGGGCATTCCGGCGAGGCGGAAGAGCCACTGCGGGTTGGCGACGGTGAACACCCCCCAGCAGATGTTGTAGGCACCAGCCGCAAGAAAGACTCGCTGGTACGTGCGGCGCCGCGGCAACTCGGCTGACAATGCCCCAGGCCCAGTCAACGCAGTCGCCATCCAGCGCCGGCGTCGGCCTGCCACACATGGATCCCGCGGGCGGTGAGCAATGAGAGAAAGCGATCAGCCGACAGCCAATGCTCCGCGCTGGTGACGCCAGGTGCAACCGGCCGGCCGGCCAGGAGCTCTTCGACCAGGATCCCGGCAAGCAGAGCGGGGATCCGGCCACCGTCCGGCCGTCGTCCACCTCTCCGGTCGCTTCGGCTGACCGGTACGGGCCCGGATTGTGGCTATGACGCCGAGCAGCCGGTTGACCGTCGCGAACTCGCACCCGGCCTTGAAGCTGACGGTTCCTGCGTCGTACAGATCGGGCAGTACGTCGAGGTCGGCCATCTCGTAGACCTGGTACACCAGCCGCTGGCTGATCGGTTCACGCCGGGCGACCACGACCACGTCGGCCGTTGTGCGCTGCAGCAAGTCGCTGACGAGGTACCTGCCGTAGAAGCCGGTACCGCCTACCACGACCACCGGATGGTCGAGCACGACTGCCGAGGTTAGACCCAACGATGCGGCACCGAGCAATGCGCTGCTCGGGCGGAAGGGCCACCGAAGCATCCGCCTCATGTCTGGGCAGCACCCAAACGCCGCCACTTGCAGCCGGCCGTGATGGGCGCCGGCCAGGGCGTTCTAGTAGCGGACACGCAGCGACTTCAGGCCACGGATGACGAAGTTCGGCTGGTAGGTCGGCTCCTCGGCCAGCTCGAGGGCGGGCAGCCGGTGCAGCAGAGTCAGCAACGACACCGACAGCTCGAGTCGGGCCAGGGGTGCGCCCAGGCAGAAGTGGATACCGCCGCCGAAACCCAGGTGCGGGTTGGGATCCCGGCCGGCATCGAATGTGCCCGGATCAGCGAAGACCGCCGGATCACGGTTCGCCGCACCCAGCAGAGCTGCGATCTTCTGTCCACTCCGGACGGTGACGCCACCGACGTCTACGTCCTCGTACGCCGTCCGCTCGAACAGCTGCAGTGGCGCGTCGTACCGGATCATCTCCTCGACCGCGGCCGGCGCCAGACGATCCGGATCGGCGCGCAGGCGGGTCAGCTCGCCAGGATGCCGGAACAGCCCGAACAGGCCGTTGCCGAGGGTGTTGACCGACGCCTCGTGCCCAGCATTGAGCAGCAGGACGCAGTTAGCCACCAGCTCGTCCTCGGACAGCTCTTCGGCGTCCACCAGCCCGCTGACCAGGTCGTCGCGCGGATCGGCGCGCCGCCGCGCCGCCAGCCAGCGCAGGTAGGAGTCGAACTCGTCGCAAGCCCGCCGGGCGGCGGCCTCGAGCTCCGGCGGACGGTCGTACTCGTACATCTTCACCATCGCGTTGGACCACGGCCGCAGGAGATGCCGGTCGGGCTCGGGAACGCCGAGCAGTTCGGCGATCACCGCAACCGGCATCGGCCCGGCGAAGTCCGCCAGCAGGTCGCACTCTCGGCGGCCGGCCAGGTCATCGACGAGCTGGCCGGCGATTCGCTGCACGGGCGCGCGCAACCGCTGGACGTGACCGCGGGCGAAGGCCGCCTGTACCAGCCGCCGCAGCCGGGTGTGCTGGGGCGGTTCGGAGTCGAGGATCGAGTCGCGGTGCAGCCGGTTGAACACCGCGAAGTCGGCCAGCGGCTCCCGATCCCGGAAGATCCGCCCCGCGCGGCGGTGCCGGAGCACGGCGTCGGCGTCGGCGTGGCGGAACGCCAGCCACATGCCCAGACCCTCATGCCAGAGCGGCCTGGCGGCGGTCCGCAGCTCGTCGAAGACGGGGTACGGATCGGCAATCAACGTTGGGTCGCGCGGATCGAACGTCCTGACGTCCACGGTTGGCCAGCCTAATGGTGCCGCGACCGCCGAAACAGTCGAGATCGCGGGCACCATCGGCTAGCGAGCGAAAGCCATCGCCGTCGAGAAATCCGGCGTGCGTGCGACCGTCGCCTGCTGCCCGATGAAGCCTAGGGTGGGCATCGTGGCGACGAACGAGATCATGGTAGGCGTCGGCTCGGGCGCCCGCGAGCTGGCGACCGCCGACATGGTGCTCAACATCGGCCCCCAGCACCCCTCCACGCATGGCGTGTTGCGGCTCGCGGTCACCCTCGACGGCGAGCGGGTCGTCCGCGCCGAGCCCATCGTCGGCTACATGCATCGCGGCGTGGAGAAGCTCTTCGAGGTACGCGACTACCGCCAGATCATCGTGCTGGCCAACCGGCACGACTGGCTGTCGGCCTTCTCCAACGAGCTGGGCGTGGTGCTGGCCGTGGAGCGGTTGATGGGGCTGGAGGTGCCGACCCGGGCGGTGTGGCTGCGGACCCTGATGGCGGAGCTCAACCGGGTGCTCAACCACTTGATGTTCCTCGGCTCGTATCCGCTGGAGATCGGGGCGATCACGCCGGTCTTCTACGCCTTCCGCGAGCGCGAGACGATCCAGGCGGTGATGGAGGAAGCGGCCGGCGGCCGGATGCACTTCATGTTCAACCGGGTCGGCGGGGTC
>Ga0136617_10006095_pt1 | contig 10780 bp, 9 predicted proteins | sample AntDrymUQ3222106_2_FD_129672 | JGI IMG/M metagenome (GOLD analysis project Ga0136617, IMG submission 129672) | Polar desert sand microbial communities from Dry Valleys, Antarctica - metaG UQ322 (21.06) | ecosystem: Environmental > Terrestrial > Soil > Desert | place: Antarctica: Dry Valley...
CTTGAACGACTCCTCGTCCGCCGGACTCCAGTCCGTCCCGCTCTTGTCGAACTGGTCACGCCGCACCTGGGCGAGCACCGAGGCGGCCTGCTCACCGCCCATCACCGAGATCCGGGCATTGGGCCAGGTCCACAGGAAACGCGGCGAGTACGCGCGCCCGCACATCGCGTAGTTGCCAGCACCGAACGATCCGCCGATGACAACAGTCAGCTTGGGGACCCGAGCACACGCCACCGCGGTGACCATCTTGGCGCCGGCCTTGGCGATGCCGCCAGCCTCGTAATCGCGGCCGACCATGAAGCCGGTGATGTTCTGCAGGAACAGCAACGGGATGCTTCGCCGGTCGCAGAGTTCGATGAAGTGCGCACCCTTGAGCGCCGACTCGGAGAACAGGATGCCGTTGTTGGCAATGATCCCGACCGGATGGCCGTGGATACGGGCGAATCCGGTCACCAGCGTCTGCCCGTACAGCGACTTGAACTCCGCGAATCGGCTGCCGTCCACCATGCGCGAGATGACCTCGCGGACGTCGTACGGGGTGCGGGTGTCGGTCGGCAGCACGCCGAGCAGTTCGCCCGGATCGACTGCGGGCTCCTCGGTGGGCTCGACATCCCACGGCCGCTGCGTACGCGGTCCGAGCGTGCTGATGATCTGCCGGACGATCTGCAACGCATGAGCGTCGTCGTCGGCGAGGTGGTCGGTGACCCCACTCGTCCGGCTGTGCAGGTCTCCCCCGCCCAACTCCTCGGCAGTCACCACCTCACCGGTCGCCGCCTTCACCAGCGGCGGGCCGCCGAGGAAAATCGTGCCCTGGTTTCGGACGATGACCGCTTCGTCGCTCATCGCCGGCATGTACGCACCGCCGGCGGTGCACGAACCCATGACGGCGGCCACCTGCGGGATGCCGGCCCGCGACATCGTCGCCTGGTTGTAGAAGATCCGCCCGAAGTGGTCACGGTCCGGAAAGACCTCGTCCTGGCGCGGCAGAAAGGCGCCACCGGAATCGACGAGATAGATGCAGGGCAACCTGTTCTGCATCGCGATCTCCTGAGCGCGGAGATGCTTCTTGACCGTGAGCGGGTAGTACGTACCGCCCTTGACCGTCGCGTCGTTGGCGACGATCACACACTCCCGGCCGGACACCCGGCCCACGCCGGTGATGAGACCGGCACTGGGCGCATCACCGTCATAGAGGCCGTGTGCGGCAAGTGGAGAGAGCTCCAGAAAAGCAGAAGCCGGATCCACGAGCGCGTCGACCCGGTCGCGGGGCAGCAACTTCCCTCGTGCGAGGTGCCGGGCTCGCGCTTTCTCACCGCCCCCGCCTGCAACGGCAGCAAGCTGATCCGCCAGATCGCCGCACAGCCGTTCGTGGGCCCGACGATTGCCGCGGAAGCCGTCGCTGGTCGAAGCTGGCGAGCTGGTCAAGACTGGCGCGTCCACTCCCGACTCCTTATTCCTGGCATCCGCTCGGCTACGCTACGATGTTAACAGTCGTTAACGTGGCTGGTCCAGCTGTTGGCTCAGCCTGCCCCAACGCGGAATCTCCTCGCTCACGCAGCTCTGTCCCGTCGCTTCTTGCCGTACTTCTTGCCGTGCTTCTTGCCGGCCACACCCTCGATCTTTACCAACTTCCGTTTCTTGACCGCGTACCCCTTGGGCAACCGACCTTCGGCGAGCATCCGTATCGGGCACCTTTTGCACCGAGGCTTGGAGAGGCAGCAGCTCTTCTTGGGCTTGGCCACGGCGGGAGCCTAGCGGCGTCCCGGACGCTCGCTGCGAGGTCGCAACCAGGCATCAGGCTAGATTTCGGATCTCTTCCAACCACAGCAGCAGAGCGCAGGAGCATACCCATGGCAGCGCCACGGTTCATCGCCCGCTTGAACGAGCAGATCGGGCACGAGTTCGCCGCGCACCAGCAATACCTTGCCTGCGCCATCTATTTCGACGCTCTGACGATGCCGCAGATGGCCGCGCTGTTCTACGCCCAAGCGCTCGAGGAGCGCAATCACGCGATGATGATGGTCCAGTACCTGCTCGATGCCGATGCTCAGGTGGTGATTCCACCCATCGAGGGGCCGAGGAACGATTTTGCGGACATCGTCGCGTCCGTACTGCTTGCCCTGGACCAGGAGAAACGGGTCACCCAGCAGATCTACGCGTTGACTGCGATCGCCCGGGAGGAGAACGACTTCGCCTCCGACCAGTTCATGCAGTGGTTCATCAAGGAACAGGTCGAAGAGGTCTCCAGCATGAGCGACCTGCTCACCGTCGTGAAGCGCTCCTCCAAGGACATCGAAGCGATCGAGGATTACCTGGCGCGGGAGAACCGTGCGACGGCTCCGGACCCGACCGCGCCCCCCGTAGCCGGCGCCTGACTCTCCCGGTTGCCGCCTCCATGAGTCGATCCGCCGATCCCCATGCAGCTGATCCGGACCACGCTGCGCCCTCACTCTCGGATACCGCGGTCCACCGGGACGAGAGCGACGGAGGTCCACCCACGCGACGGGATGAGATCCTGCGTGTGGCGGCACAACTGTTCGCCGAGCGAGGCTTCCACGGCGTCGGCGTGGATGACATCGGAGCAGCCGCGGGGATCACCGGCCCCGGCATCTACCGGCACTTCGACAGCAAGGACGCGATCCTCGCCGAGATGTTGGTGCGGATCAGCGAGCGACTCTTGGCCGGTGGCCGGGCGCGCGTAGCGGAGGCAAACGGGGATGACTTGGCGGCCCTGGCCGGGTTGATTGCCTGGCAGACCGACTTCGCACTGTCGAATCCGGCGCTCATCGTGGTGCAGGACCGAGACCTGGCCAACGTCGCGGACCACGACCGACGTCGCGTCCGCCAACTCCAGCGCCGCTACGTCGAGGTCTGGGTGGACGTGCTGACCAGGTTGCACCCCGTCGCCGGGGAGGCGCAGATCAGAGCGCGTGCACATGCCCTGTTCGGATTGATCAACTCGACCCCGCACAGCGCGGGCGAGCTCAGTCCCGATGTGATGTCCCAGGTCCTCACCGACATGGCGCTGGCCGCGGCCACATCTGCCTGAGCGCCAGGTTCAGATCGGAAGCGCAGATAGGTCAGCGGGATGCGTGCCAGGCGGCCAGGAGTTCCGCTTCGCGCTCTGCGGTGATGCCCGATCGGCGGTCCCTGACCGCACCGAGGACTTCCTCCCACTCCAACGCTGCCGCAGTGGTGTCCTCGGTGCCGCGCGTGCTCAATCCGGCCGCCACCGACGCAGACACATCCCGGCTCATGAACCCCGCGTAGTCCGGTAGCGGCAACCAGAGCGGCAATGAATCCGGTCCGGCCCATGCGACGACTCCCTGCAGACCCAGCCAGTCAGTGGGAACCCAGGTGAGCGACAACTCCGGAGCCCCTACCGCAGCCACCATGGCCTTGATGACCTCTCCCCATGGCCGAGCCGGCGAGACGCCGTCGAACGTGCCCACCACGTGGTTCTTCGCACAGTGCACGATCCATTCGGCGAGGTCACGGACGTCGACGTACTGCACGAGATCCTCCGGCTCGCCCGGCACGAGAACCTCCCCCCCGCGAGCCAGCCGGGCCGGCCAGTAGCCGAATCGATCGGATATGTCCCGTGGTCCGACGATCAACCCGGCCCTGCAGACAAAGGCCTTGTCCCCGACCGCCGCACGCACCGCCTCCTCGCAGGCGACCTTGAACGGGCCGTAGAACTCGCGATCGTCCTCGTCCGAACCCTCCGGCGGCGGCGATTCGATCGGCGAGGTGGCCGCGTCCTGCCCGGCTGTGGCTGGGTCGGTGTACACCGACCCGCTGGACACATAGGTCCAGTGCCCGGCGCGGGTTCCCAGGGCATCCAAAGCCCGGCGTACCCGGGTCGGAGCCTGCCGTTCGACGTCGACAACGGCGTCGAATTCAACCTCCATGAGCGCGTGAAGGCCGTCCGGCTGGTCACGGTCAACCTTGACGAACTCAACACCTTCAGGCGGGTTACCGGACAGGCCGCGGCTGGCGCAGGTGACCTCGTGTCCGGCGTCGCGCGCGACCTCAGCGATCGTCCGGGACAAGAACACCGTCCCGCCGAGGACCAGGATGCGCATCGACGTGCCTCCGCTCAGGCTGGGGGTTGGAGGGCGAGCGCTTGGGTCGTCAGTTGCTCGAGGTCGTCTGTGTCACCGCGTGCGGCAGGATCCAACCAGCCTGCCACCACGATGGTGATGACGTCGCCAGCGAGTTCGGAGTCAAAGGCGACGGGCTCGAGTTCGGTCGGCCCATTCGGTATGCGCTCCCCGGCTTCGAACAGATCGTCGAGATTGCCGGTCCCGTCCGAGTCGACCAGGTCCTTGAACTCCGCAGCGGTCTCCTCGTCGGGCATCGTCACCCGGGCCACGGACACGAGGACGCCGATCCCGTCGATGTCTGTGGTGTAGAGCTCGCGAACCAAAGTGGTGCAGTCTGTGGTGTCGAAGTACTCGGCGACGGCGCCGTTGGCGTTGCCGGCACAGGTTTCGCCGTCGCGGGACAGCGCCAGGACGTACGTCCTGTCCTGGATTAGCTGTGTGGGCGTCTCGGTCGTTGTCGCGACGGCCGAGGTCGACTGCGTCGCTTCCGGATCGCCGCCGTCGGAATCGGTGAGAAACATCTGCACGCCTACGAAGATCGCAGCGCCGATCAGCAGCAACGTCACCAGGACCGCAGCGATGCGAAGCCCCCGCCGTCGGGTGCGGGTATCCCGGCCCCCTGGTTGAGCGGAATAGGCCTCTTCGTCGTAGCCGACTGGGTAGCTCTCCGACGGGGGCGAGTCCAGGGCGATGGGCGGCATCGCTGCAGGCGGTCGCTCTCGCTCGGGCTGGTCGCTCAGGAGACCGGACAGACCCACATCGGCACTCCGGTCGTCCCGCGCGATCCGTGTTTCCTGGGTTGGCGGGCCGCCGTCGTCGACCTCTACACCTCTGGGCGCGGCGGCGGCTGCCTCCTCGGCATGGGCGCGTTGGGCCGCGTTCGATTCGGCGGTCGCCGCGGCGACCGCACTGGCGGCGACCGCACTGGCGGCCGCCACGAGATCGGGACGCCGCAGGATGTACGGCGAGTACATGAAGCCCTCGGCGTTGAGCTCCTCGACGGCCGGAACCCGCCCGGATGCCCCGATCGAGGACAGAGCCGCCTTGATGTCGGCCGTCGTCCACTGCCGAACGTCGGCCGCGGCTGTCAAGGCTGCAGCGCGCCGGACTCCGATGGCGAGCCCCTCCTCGGAGAGGGGGCAGACGATGACGCCGTCCGCGAGTTGCCCGTCTTGGGGCTCCACCGGCTCGCCCGAGCCGACCGCGACGAGCATGGCGACTCGTCCGGGCTCCAGGCCACTGGCCCGCAAGGTCGAGGCCACCGCGGCCTGCGCATCCCGCAAGCCGGGCAGCGGGTTCGATCCCCCACCCGCGATGCGCAGTACCTCGCCGCCGATCGACCAGGCGCCGGTCGGGTGGGCGGAGATGGGCCCGTTCTGGCGCTGGGACCCGACTAGCCGTACGACGATGATGCCGTCGGGTACGAGGAGCACAACGTCTGACTGGCGACGTCGGGTCTGCGGGTCGTCGTAGGGCCGGAACGCTGCGACACCGCCGAGGACGCGCACGCCGCTGTCCCAGACGGTGAACAGACGATGTGCCGTGCGCTCGGCCTCGGTCCCCGATGTCGGGGCAGCGACAGTAAGCACGACAGGACGCTATTTCATGCTCTGCGGAAGTGGGGCACCCGCTGGGTAGGTCGACACGCGATCGTCACCTGTATCGACTGGTTGCTGCCACTGGCGCAGCCAACCGCTCGACTCGAGTCGGTCCACGCCCCACCACATCAGCGCGAACGCGACGGAGACGGGAAGCGCCGACCACCACGACCATGGCGGGATCACCCAGAACGCTCCGAGCACCCAGGCGGCGCCGTACGTGCCCGCCGAGACCATGAGCCCCGCGAGCAGCGCGGGAACGCGGGAGGTGACCGCCAGGTCGAGCAGAACCGCACCGGCAAGGGCCATGACTGGCACGGCAGAGGTGGGGAAGTCCCCGGCCCAGAGCAGGCCCATCGTGAAGAACCGGTACGCAAGGTACGCCGCGGTCACGATCGTTGCTGTCCAGCGCAGACCGGTGACCTTGCGCGCCACGAGCAGGGTCACCAGCCCGGCGCAGATGAGCCAAGCCGGATGCACCCAGGACGGGACCGGCAGCATGAACTCGGCCGGGGAGTTGCCCTGATCTCGCGCGAAGTCCAACAGGATCGCTTCGGCGCTCGTATGACCGTCCTGGAACAGGCCCAGTGAGACGACGCCATACTCCTGATGCTGGTTGGGGAAGAGCACGTTCTCGAGGAACAACACCCACAGGGCAAGCAGCACGCCGTTGCGCAACCGGCCCGGTGCGGCGTAGACCCACCAGGCGCGGATCGTGCCGACCAACATCACCGCCGTACCGAGGTAGAGCACGGCATGCGTCGGACTCCAACTGGTGATGTCCAGGCCGTAGATCGCATGGTTGAGCAGGTCGAGCGGGACGGCGAGGAGGAACAGCCCGATTCCCCACTGCATGAAGCGCAACGCGATCTTGTCGACGCCGTAACCGGTGTAGCTGTGGAAGACGACCAGAGCGAGCACCAGACCGGTCCCGAGGGAGTTCATCAGGTGCGGGGGTGCCAAGTCGTCGCGGAGCCATTTGAAGTGCCACGACACGTCCCAGGAGGAGCCGAGGACCTTTCCTACGAAAGCCAGCAGCCAGGCGGAATAGATCCACCGGAGTTCGACCTGGCTCGTGGGCCGACCGGGTCTGCCCGGTACCCAGCACTGGCGCAAGAGCTGTCCTCCTCGGGCGAGAACGCCCGTGCCAGACCGCCCAGCCACCGACCACTCCCCTGCGCTTGCTCCTCGGATGCCCCGTCGAAGGGTAACCGCGGACCCTCGACAGCCGAACGCGCGGTGCGGGCTCGGCCAGCCTGCTTCCTAGCGTCGGCGACGCGCGGTCCCGAACATGCGCCGCCCGATCGCGCTCCCGGCCGATCGCAGAAAGGATTTGAAGGCACCTGAGGCGACGATCTGCTCGACGATGGTCGGTTCGAGCTTGGGTTTGCGGGCTCGCCCTCCTCCGGCGGGATCCTGCCCGGGCGGGCGCGACGCCTCCGGCGCCTGCTTCTCGGCCGTGCCGTGCACCTTGGCCGAGAGCCGCTCGTAGGCCGACTCGCGATCGATCTCCTCGGCGTACTTGGCGTGCAGCACAGATCCGGTGATGGCGGCCTGCACGAGGTCGGCAGGGGCTGGAGCCATCAGTGAGCGTGGCGCCGGCATCCGGCACCAGGCAACCGGAGTCGGGGCACCATGCTCGGACATCACCGTGACCACGGCTTCGCCGGTACCGAGTTGGGTCAGCACCTCTTCCAGGTCGTAGTCCTCGGTGGTCGGGTACGTCCGGACCGTCTTGCGCAGCGCATCGGCATCAGCGGGCGTGTACGCGCGCAACGCGTGCTGGACCCGGTTGCCGAGTTGAGCCAGCACCTCGTCCGGAACGTCAGATGGCCGCTGGGTCACGAAGAACACCCCGACACCCTTTGATCGCACGAGCCGCACGGTCTGCGCGACCGAGTCCAGAAAAGCCGGAGACGCGTCGTCGAAGAGCAGGTGCGCCTCATCGAGGAAGAAGACGAGTTTGGGTTTGTCGAGGTCGCCCACCTCGGGCAGCTCCTCGTACAGGTCGGCGAGCAGCCACATGAGAAAGGTGGAGAACAGCGCCGGCCTGCTCTGCAGATCGGCGAGTTCGAGCAGGTTGATGATGCCCCGACCGGGACTTTCGCCATCGGAGACCCGCAACAGGTCGACAGTGTCCAGTTCGGGCTCGCCGAAGAAATCCTCGGCGCCCTGAGCGGCGAGTTCGGAGATCTCTCGCAGGATCACACCCGCGGTGCTCTTGGCGACGCCGCCCAGCTCCTTGAGTTCCTTCGCGCCCTCGTCCGAGGTCAGATAACCGATCACGGCCCGCAAGTCAGCGAGGTCGAGCAGGGCCAAACCGTTCTGGTCCGACCAGTAGAAGACAAGTGAGAGGGCAGACTCCTGTGTGTCATTGAGCCCCAGCACCTTCGACAAGAGAATGGGGCCGAACGAGGTCACGGTCGCTCGCAGCGGAGTGCCCGTACCAACTCCGCCGAGCGCGAAGAACTGCGTGGGGTACGCGGTCGGCGCCCACGCGGTGTCACCGGTGTCGGTCACTCGCTTGGCGATTCTGTCGTCGGTGACACCAGCGGCGACGAGTCCCGAGAGGTCACTCTTGATGTCCGGTGCGAAGACCGGGACGCCTGCAGCGGACAGCTGTTCGGCCATCAATTGGAGTGTCTTGGTCTTGCCGGTGCCGGTGGCGCCGGCGATGAGGCCGTGCCGGTTCAGCATGGCGAGTGGGATCTTCACTCGTGCCGCCGAATCCACCGCCCCTTCATGGACGACCGTGCCCAGTTCGAGCGCGGGGCCCTCGAAGAGGTAACCCTGCGCGATCCGCTGCGTGATCTCTGACATGGGACCGGAATCTAGCCGGACAACGCCCGCGTAGGGTTCCTGCCGTGGCGGACAAGGTCGTTGCTGGGCCCCTGGTCTGGGTGGACTGCGAGATGACGGGCCTGGACCTGACCAAGGACGCGATGATCGAGATCGCTGCGCTGGTCACCGATGGCGATCTCAACGTCCTGGGGGACGGGGTCGATCTCGTCATCCATGCGCCGGACGAACTCCTCGACAGCATGCTGCCGGTTGTTGCTGAGATGCACGCCGGCTCCGGCCTGACCGAAGAGGTACGCGCCTCGACGGTGACGATCGAGCAAGCCCAGGCTCAGGTGCTGGACTACGTCCGCAGTTTCGTGCCGCAGCCCGGTGCTGCCCCGCTGTGTGGAAACTCGATCGGAACCGATCGCGGGTTCATCTCGCGGGACATGCCGGAACTGGACAGCTTCCTGCACTACCGGATGATCGACGTCTCTTCGATCAAGGAACTCGCCCGGCGTTGGTATCCGCGGGTCTACTTCGGGCAACCGGCCAAGGGCCTGGCCCACCGGGCCCTGGCCGACATCCTGGAATCGATCCGGGAGCTGGCCTACTACCGCCAGACCCTGTTCGTGCCGGCGCCGGGACCGACGACGCAGCAGGCCCAGCGGATCGCCGCCACCCTGCTGTGACCCTCGGGTATCGTCTGGATCTGCTCCTCGGCCTGCCGGAGGGCCGATGGTGGGTGTAGCTCAGCTGGTAGAGCACCTGGTTGTGGTCCAGGTGGCCGCGGGTTCAAGTCCCGTCACTCACCCCATCGCTTGACCGCACCTTTCGCGGACGGCGGCGCTGCTAGTTGAGGGCGCCGCTAGTCGAGTGCGCTGCCCTGCAGCCAGGTCTCCCATGGGATGACCCAGTCGTAGATGTCCCCGTCCGCCGCACTGAGCGTCTCCCCACCACCGTTGATGACCTCGACCACGTCGCCGACCTGCGAGAAGTCGAAGTACCAGGCCGCCCGCTCCGGGGAGAGATTGATGCACCCGTGGGAGACGTTGGCGTTGCCCTGTTGGGCCACCGACCATGGGGCGGCATGCACGAATTCGCCGTTGTTGGAGATCCGGGTCGCGTACTCCACCTCGGTGATGTAGCCGCCGGCATCCAACGCCAGTCCGTACGTCGTGGAATCCATGACCTTGATCCGGTTCTTGTCGATCACCACGTGCGGGCCGTTGTCAGTGGGAAAATCAGGCCTGCCCATGCTGACCGGATAGCTCTGGACCAGGACGCCACCGTCGTAGACCTGCATGGTGTGCGTGGCTGCGTCGGCGACCGAGATGTGCGAGGCACCGACTGTGAACGAGATGCTGCGGTCGAGCTTGCCCCAGGCGCCGTCGCCGAGGTTCACGCCGTAGATGTTGGCGTCCAGTCGTACCTCGGTGTTCGGCGGCCAGTAGACCTGAGGCCGCCAGTGCACCTCGGTGTCGGAGAACCAGTTCCATCCTCCGACGACGGCAACGGAGGTACTCACGATGAGATTGCGTTCGGCAGCGGCTCGGTCGGTGACGGGCTGGTCGAAGTAGACCCGGATCGGCATGCCGACGCCGACCGTGGTGCCATCCAGGGGTCCGATCGCGGGAAAGACCTGCGCGGCGGGAAGGACTGTTCCGAACGTCGACGTCGCGGTCACCGTCTCCCCGTCCTCGCCGGTCGCCTGCGCGGTGATCGTGTAGCTCTCCCCGTAGAGCAGCGGCTCTGTCGGCTGCCACAGCGGTGTCGTCGAACCGTCCGCGGGCGCGCCCATGGCTCCGTTTACCGGGACTCCGGCGGCGTTCTCGACGGTGACGCTGTCGAGCTCACCGTGCCCGACCGAGACGAGGATCGCGCTGTCGGGGGAGAGGTCGACCCCGCCGTCTGCGGGAAGCACCTGCAACTGGGCCGGGCGAGGAGGGGCGCTGGTCTGCGTGTCGGCACCGAACCCGCCGTCCCCGCTGCACCCGGTCAGCACCAGGACGAGGCCGATCATGACGCTTCGGCTCAGGCCTGCGCTCCTGTGCTTGCCGGATCTCATGTGCGTTGATCCACTCCTCTGCCGATCACGTACGGATCGCGACCGACCACCACGGTAACCCTCCGGTGTGATGCCGGCATCTGGCCGCGCCGGAGGACCCAGGCACGGCGCTGATATCGTCTCTTTCCGCGGCGTGCGGGAACGCACTCGCATGCGCCGCTAGCTCAACTGGCAGAGCAGCTGACTCTTAATCAGCGGGTTCGGGGTTCGAGTCCCCGGCGGCGTAC
>Ga0136617_10006096_pt1 | contig 10779 bp, 10 predicted proteins | sample AntDrymUQ3222106_2_FD_129672 | JGI IMG/M metagenome (GOLD analysis project Ga0136617, IMG submission 129672) | Polar desert sand microbial communities from Dry Valleys, Antarctica - metaG UQ322 (21.06) | ecosystem: Environmental > Terrestrial > Soil > Desert | place: Antarctica: Dry Valley...
GCCGAGCTGATCATGCTCGACCGGGACGAGACGGCGCTGCACGGCGTGCAGCTGTCCCTGCACGGTCGGGCCCTGCTCGACTCCCCGGACGTGGTGCTGGGTGACATCCGCGACATCCAGTTCGTGACCGGGCTGTTCGAGCAGCGCCGCCCGGACGTGGTCTTCCACGCCGCGGCGCTCAAGCACCTGCCGATGCTGGAGCAGTACCCGGGCGAGGCCGTCAAGACCAACATCTGGGGCACCCTGTCGGTGCTGGACGCGGCCAAGTCGGTCGGTGTGGAGCGGTTCGTCAACATCTCGACCGACAAGGCCGCCAACCCGTGCAGCGTGCTCGGCTACTCCAAGCGTCTTGCCGAGGGGCTGACCGCGTCGGCTGCGGGTGACGCCAACGGCACCTTCCTGTCGGTGCGATTCGGCAACGTCCTCGGCAGTCGGGGGTCGGTGCTCACCACCTTCGCGGCGCAGATAGAAGCCGGCGGCCCGGTCACGGTGACCGACCCCTCGGTCACCCGGTACTTCATGACCGTGCAGGAGGCGGTGCAGCTGGTGATCCAGGCCGCCGCGATCGGTCGTGACGGGGAGGCCCTCGTCCTCGAGATGGGTCAGCCCGTACGGATCGCCGACGTAGCCCAGCAGCTCATCGACCTGGCCGACAGCCAGGCACGGATCGTCTTTACTGGTCTCCGCCGCGGCGAGAAGCTGCACGAGGACCTCTTCGCCGACGACGAGCCGGACGAGCGGCCCGTGCACCAGCAGGTGTCCCACGTGGCTGTGCCGCCGGTCGTCAGTATTGATGTGCTGGGCTTGGACGCCTGGGCCGGGCGCGAAGAAACGGTGAAGTCCCTGGCGCGTGCCTGCGAGGAGATGGCTTTCCACGCGCCTCGCTCCGTGGGGCTTCGCCGGTGACGGTTGGTGGTCCGCGCCCGCTCCGCATCTTGGCGGTGCACCGGTATTTCTGGCCTGACACTCCGCCATACGCAGCGATGCTTCGCGACATTGCCATGCGCTGGGCCAGGGACGGCCACAGCGTTGAGGTGCTGTCCAGTCAACCGTCGTACAAGGAGAACAGGGAGACCCCGCGTCAACCCCGCCGGGAACGACTCGATGCGCTGACAGTCCGTAGGGTACGGCTCCTTCGCGAGCACGGTCTGCCCGGGACGAGACTGCTCAACATAGGGCTGTTCAGCCTCCGCACGGCGCTGCACGTCCTGTTCGGACGCCGGTACGACGTCGTCATGACCTCGACGGCCCCACCGGTACTCCTCGCGTGGGCTGCGTCGATGGCAACCCGACTTCGCGGGGGCTCCTTCATCTATCACTGCATGGACGTGCACCCCGAGATCGGTCGGGTGTCGGGTGACTTCAGCCATCCTGTGGTCTTCCGAATCTTGCAGCGGCTGGACCGGATCACCTGCTCGACCGCGGCCGCGGTTGTCGTGCTCTCGACCGACATGGCGACGACCCTGCAAGGCCGCGGCCGGGACCGACGACTCTCGCCGCTCGTGATCAACAACTTCGAGCTGGGCAATGGCGACCCGACCGCCTCCGAGCGCAATGCCGCCCCTCATGGCGACGGCCGACTCCATGTGGTCTTCACCGGCAACGTCGGCCGCTTCCAGGGGCTCGGCACAGTCATCGAAGCGTTGAACATGGTTCAGCACGCCAAGGTCGACCTGACGGTGATGGGCGAGGGCTCCGCCATCGAATCGCTGCGAGAACAGGCCGCGACGGTGGCTGGTGCTCAGGTCTCGTTCCTCCCGCACCAGGACGTCGCCACTGCGCGGGCACTGATCGCGTCGGCAGACCTCGGCTTGGTCAGCCTGATCGGCGGCATTCACCGGTACGCCTACCCGAGCAAGACGATGACCTACCTCGCCGAGGGTTGCCCGGTCCTGGCCGTCGTCGAGCCGGACTGTCAGCTGAGCGAGACGCTGCAGGGGCTACGACTCGGTGTCGTTGCCCCGCCTGGCAACCCGTCTGAGCTTGCGGCCGTGCTGGACCGCCTGGCGGTCCGCCCGGCCGAGTTGCACGCTCTACGCGAGACTGCGCGACGGAAGGGCGCGGCGGTCTTCGACAAGGAGACCACACTCGACCGTTGGTCAGAGCTCATGCGGGCCGTCCGAGTGCACGGTCGAGGCGCATGAAGCGGCAAGACGTGATCATTGTCGGCGCGCCACGATCTGGCACCAACCTGCTCCGCGACGTCTTGACCCGAAGTGCAGGTGTCGTCACCTGGCCGTGCGACGAGATCAACGCGATCTGGCGGCACGGCAATCGAGACCATCCGAACGACGAGATTCCCGCGAACCGCGCCAACACAAAGACCCGGCAGTTTGTCCGTGACCGGTTTGACCGGCTGCGAACCCGATACGGCGGCCACACTGTGGTGGAGAAGACCTGCGCAAACTCCTTGCGGCTCGACTTCGTGGCAGCGCTGCTGCCGGACGCGCGATTTGTGCTGATCATCCGCGATGGCGTGGACGCGACTGCATCCGCCTTGCAGCGGTGGAACGGTTCGGTCGACTGGGGCTACACCGCCCGAAAGGCGCGATTCGTCCCGATGGGTGACCTCGCCCACTCGGCCATCAGATTCACGAGGAACCGGCTCGCTGACCGCCGAGGCGGTCACCACGACCGACAGGTCCGCTCTTGGGGTCCCCGCTTCGACGGCATCGACGCGATGTTGCGCGAGCACACGCCGATCGAGGTCTGCGCCACCCAGTGGAGGCGATGCGTCGAGCTCGGCGATGCCTCGTTGGCCCGTCTCCCCGTCGAGCAGGTGCACCGGCTGAGCTATGAGAAGTTCGTCCAGCAACCGTCTGACCACCTGGCGGAGCTACTCGACTTCCTTGGCCTTCCCGCCCATGATCTCCCGTTTGCCGTGTCAGGGGTGTCGGCTACCAGCATCGGCAGGGGGCGGACATCGCTCGACTCGGCCGCGCTCGCCCGAGTTGCACCGATCCTCTCCCCGACGATGGACCGGCTCGGCTATGCATGAACAACCCCCATGGACACTGCGGCAGCGTCTCGTGAAGCGTGCGTTTGACCTGGTGGTGGCTGTGTCCCTGTTGGCGCTGACTGGTCCGATCATCCTGCTGGCGACGGTGGCCGCTCGGCTGGACACTCGACAGCCTGGTATCTTCGCACAGCAGCGCGTCGGCATGCACGGGCGGCTGTTCACGGTCTACAAGATCCGGACCATGCATGCGTGGGGTCCGAGCACAGTGACAACCAGCGCCGACGTACGCGTTACACGCCTGGGTCGCTGGCTGCGCACCTTCAAGATCGACGAGTTGCCGCAGCTGGTGAACGTCGTTCGAGGCGAGATGAGCCTGGTGGGACCGCGACCTGACGTCCCTGGCTTCGCCGATCTGCTGCGCGGGGGTGAACGAGTAGTTCTCGCCGTTCGGCCCGGCATCACTGGACCGGCGACGCTGCACTATCGGCACGAAGAGGGGTTGTTGGCGTCGGCCGCGGACCCGGAGTCCTTCAACCGCGACGTGGTCTACCCCGCCAAGGTCAGGATGAACGTCGACTACGTGCGCAACTACTCGCTGCGGTCAGACTTTCACTATCTGCGCTGTACCCTGTGTCAGGTTGTGCACCGAACTGACCGGTTGGCTTGGGGGGTTGACTGATGGGCTTTCGTGTCCTCCTGTCGGCTCCCGATGTTGGGGCGGCCGAGGAGCACGCCGTTGTCGAGGCCGTACGTTCCGGCTGGGTCGCTCCCGCCGGTCCACATCTCGACGCGTTCGAGCGCGGTTTGGCGGAGCGTACGGGCACCAGGCGCGCTGTGTGCCTCAGCTCCGGTACCGCCGCGCTGCACCTCGCCTTGCTCGCGGCAGACGTTCGGGCGGGCGACGTCGTTCTGGTGCCGACGATGACTTTCGTGGCCACCGCGAACGCGGTCGTCTACACCGGCGCCTTGCCGTGCTTCGTCGACGTAGACCCGCGGACCGGCAACGTCGACCCCGAACTGTTTGTGCGCGCAGTGACAGAGATCAGACAACAGGGCCACCGCGTTGGTGCGTTTGTGCCCGTCGACCTCTTCGGCAGGTGTGCTGACTACTCCTCCTTGGTGACTGAGGCCGAGCGTCTCGGGGTTCCCCTCATCGAGGACGCCGCCGAGGCTCTCGGCGCCTCGCACGCCGGAAGGCCGGCGGGATCGTTCGGCATCGCCGGGGCTTTGTCCTTCAACGGCAACAAGATCATGACCACGAGTGGCGGGGGTGCCCTCGTCACGGACAACGAGTCCCTTGCCAATCGTGCACGCCACCTGAGCACCCAGGCCCGTGAGCCCGTGCCGCACTACGAGCACAACGCGGTGGGCTACAACTATCGGCTCAGTAACGTGCTCGCCGCGCTCGGAGTGACCCAGCTCGCACGCTTGGACGACATGATTGCTCGACGCCGCGCCCTGCGTGAGCGATACCGGGCCGCGTTCATGGCACACGACGGCGTTCGTCTGCTCGACGGTGGCGACGACAGTGAGGATAACTGCTGGCTCACCATCGTCGTGGTCGACCCCGCCGCCGGGTGGGGTGCCAATGACCTCGGACGTCATCTGGCCCACCAGGGCATCGAGACGCGTCCGGTCTGGAAGCCCATGCATCGACAACCGGTCTATCGCGGCGCCTTGAGCGTCCTCTCGGGGAGCGCGGACGAGCTGTTCGAACGTGCGCTGGCACTGCCCAGTGGCTCCGCGCTTGACGACGAGGTGGTGGACGAGGTCATCGCCGCGGTCACCGAGTTTCTTCAGGACCACGCATGACGTCATTTCAGGATCGCTGCGTCCTCATCACCGGCGGCACCGGGTCGTTCGGCGCCAGCATGGCTCGGCGGCTCCTACCCACCCAGGTCGCTGAGGTACGGGTGCTGAGCCGCGATGAGGTTAAGCAGGACGACATGCGTCGGAGGCTGGGTGACGACCGGCTCCGGTTCTACCTGGGTGATGTCCGAGACTATGCCAGCGTCTACCGCGCAGCCGCCGGCGCGGACTACATCTTCCATGCCGCCGCGCTCAAGCAGGTGCCGTCGTGCGAGTTCTTCCCGCTCGAAGCCGTGCGTACCAACGTCTTGGGCAGCTCCAATGTCATCGAGGCGGCCAATGCCAATGCGGTGGCCTCCGTCGTCTGCCTCGGGACAGACAAGGCCGTCTATCCGATAAACGCTATGGGCATGTCCAAGGCACTGATGGAGAAGACCGCCCAGGCCTTTGCCCGCAACAACCCCACCGCACACACCGTCGTGAGCAGCGTCCGCTACGGCAACGTCATGTACTCCCGCGGATCCGTGATCCCGCTGTTCGTCGAGCAGATCCGACAAGGCCGGCGACTCACCGTGACCGATCCGCAGATGACCCGATTCCTCATGTCCCTGCACGAGGCGGTCGGCCTGGTTGAGCACGCCTTCGTGTCAGCTAGAGCGGGTGACCTCTTCGTACGCAAAGCGCCGTCCTGCACGCTCGAGACGCTGGCTGCCGCACTCGGCGAGCTGTTCGATGTGGACCACCAGGTCGACGTCATCGGGACCCGACACGGGGAGAAGCTCTTCGAGACGCTGGCGACCCGTGAGGAGCTGAGCCGAGCCGAAGACCAGGGTGCGTTCTACCGCGTCCCGGTGGACGCCCGAGACCTCAACTACAGCGTCTACTTCGAGGACGGCGACCCGACAACCCGCAAGCTCGATGACTACACATCCCACAACACGGAGATCCTCGACGTGGAGAGGGTCAAGCGCCTCCTGCTGACGATTCCGGAAATGCGCCGGGAGCTGCGCGGTGCCGGTCGCTTGTTCGACGAGGCGGTGCCAGCGTGACGCGCCGGGTGGTTATCACCGGGGTGGACGGATTCCTCGGTTGGCACCTGAGTTGCCGGCTGCGTGCAATGGGCACCGACACCGTCGTGGGCCTCGCCAGGGCAGAGCTCGCTGATCACGCCTCGGCCACCGAAGCCCTCGCCCGTGCCGATGCGGTCGTGCACCTGGCGGGCGTCAACCGGGGCACCGAAAACGACATCGAGGCTGGCAACCAGCGAGCGGCCCAGCAGCTCATCGATGCGTGCGATCAGGGACAGTCGACGCCGCACCTGGTGTACGCCGACTCCATTCATCATGATGGCGACTCGGCCTACGGCCGTGGGAAGCGGGCAGCCGACGAGCTGTTCCAAACGTGGGCGCGCATGCGCGGCACGACGTACGCCGATGTGCGTCTCCCGAACCTCTTCGGCGAGCACGGGCGCCCATACTACAACTCTGTGGTGGCGACGTTCTGCCACGAGTTGGCCCGGGGTGAAATGCCGATCGTGACAGGTGACGCGGAGATTCCCTTGCTGCACGCGCAGGCGGCCGCGGCTGAGCTCATTGACGCCTCAACCACCGGAGCGGTGGGTGTGATCGAACCGGCGGGTAGACCCACGCGGGTCACTGCACTTCGCGACCAGTTGGTGGCGCAAGCGACGTGCTACACCTCCGGTGACATCCCTGATCTGTCGGACGGCTTCGCGAGAGACCTGTTCAACACGTACCGGTCGTACACATTCCCGCACCATTTCCCGATGCCGATCACCGGGCGCCTCGACGAGCGCGGAGCCCTGTTCGAGTGCGTGCGTGCCCACGGTGGCACCGGTCAGACGTTCGTTTCGAGCAGCCGACCCGATGTTACCCGCGGCGACCACTTCCACCTGCACAAGGTGGAGCGCTTCGTGGTCATCGCGGGGAAGGGTCAGATCAGACTGCGACGGCTCCTCACCGACGAGGTCGTCACCTTCGACGTGGGCGGCGACACCCCGGTGATCGTCGACATGCCCACGATGTGGTCGCACTCGGTGGTCAACACGGGGCCGGACGACCTGATCACGCTCTTCTGGAGCGACGAGCTGTTCGATCCAGAACACTCGGACACCTACGCCGAGCCCGTGGTCGGCAGCCGGGAGCTGAGCATGTCATGAAGGCCATGACGATCGTAGGAACGCGTCCCGAGGTCATCCGTCTCTCCAGGGTCATTGCACGCCTAGACGCGACCGTCGACCATGTGCTGGTCCACACCGGTCAGAACTATGACCGAACGCTGAATCAGGTGTTCTTCGAAGACCTCGGCCTTCGGGCGCCCGACCACCTCTTGCGGGTGGACACGACCTCATTGGGGCGCGTGCTGGGGGAGACCTTGATCAGGACCGAGGAGGTGCTTCGCAAGGAGCAGCCGGATGCGTTGCTGGTGCTCGGCGACACCAACAGCAGCATCGCCGCAGTGATGGCCAAGCGGATGCGAATCCCCGTCTATCACATGGAGGCGGGCAACCGCTGCTTCGACGAGAACGTTCCGGAGGAGACCAATCGGCGGCTGGTCGACCACGTTGCAGACTTCAACCTCGTCTACACGGAGCACGCTCGACGCAACCTGCTGTACGAGGGCCTGCATCCTCGCCGCATCCTGCTCACGGGGTCACCGATGCGTGAGGTGCTGGACCACTACAGCTCGAACATCCAGGGGTCCAACGTCCTCGCCCGGCTCGGCCTCGAGCCTCGCCACTACTTCTTGGTCAGCGCGCACCGCGAAGAGAACGTCGACCCACCCGAGCGGCTACGGCAGCTGCTCGACAGCCTTCATGCAGTCCAGCGCAAGTGGCGCCTCCCGCTGCTCGTGACCACCCATCCACGGACCCGCAAGCGCATCGAGACGCTGAACGACTGGGACGCCCCCGATGGCATCCACTTCCATGAGCCCTTCGGCTACCACGACTACCTGCGCCTGCAGCTCGATGCGCGGTGCACTTTGTCCGACAGCGGGACGATCAGCGAAGAGTCCTCGATCCTCGGTTTCCCCGCAGTAACGCTGCGAGAGTCTATTGAGCGACCAGAGGCACTGGAGGCCGGGTGCATCACAATGACCGGCTTGAACGCCGCCGATGTCATCGCAGCGGTGGACGAGCGTGTCCAGCACGGACCGAGCGACAGCACGCCAGTGGACTACACCATCACCGACACCTCCCACCGCGTGGTCAGGTTCATGCTGTCCACAGTCGGTCAGCACGCGAACTGGTCGGGGCTGCGATGACCCGGCGGCTCACCCCACTCGTGATTGTGGGGGCCGGTGGGCACGGACGCGAGGCACTAGACATCGTCGCAGCCGTCAATGCGGTTGAACCGACGTACCACGTCCTCGGCTTCCTGGACGATGACCGTCAGCCCGGCAGTCTTGCCGCGCCCACCGAGCATGAGGTTCTCGGAGGGATCGGCGTTCTTGACGACCTGGATTCGGCGTACGTCGTCGCGATCGGGGTGACCGCCGCGCGGCGCAAGGTCGCGGAGCGGCTCAAGGATGTGGCCCGTGGCCCGACCACCCTGGTCCACCCAACCGCCACGATCGGCGGCAACGTCAGGCACGGTTGCGGCCTCATCATGGCCGCTGGTTCGCGCGTGACAAGCGCCGTGACCCTCGGCGAACACGTCCACCTGAACGTGAACGCGTCGGTCTCGCATGACTGCTCGATCGGGAGCTTTGTCACGGTCACGCCCGGGGCCCACCTGAGCGGCAATGTTGACGTCGGCGACGGGGTCTGGTTCGGCATCGGCGCAGTGGCTACGCAGGGCGTACGAATCGCTGCCGACGTCACGGTGGGCGCAGGCGCCGTAGTGATCGACGACCTACCCGCCGGGTGCACCGCGGTCGGCGTGCCCGCGAAGCCGTTGCTGTGAAACGGGGGGGCAACGGCCTGCACGTGGCGGTGCGGGTGAGTGAACGGACCAGTGGGGGCGGGCGAGTTTTCGCCAACAACCTCGTGGCGGCGTTGGCTTCTGCGGCGGGTGTCGCAAAGTTGACTGTCGTCCTGCTCGGGGCTACAGCCTCCGTGAACTACCCAGGTGCCGCCGAGGTCGTGACCGTGCCGTCGGCCGTCTCGGCGGTTCGTCGGCGGTTGGGCGGGCCGCAGGTCCGGAACGCCCTCGCCGGGCGAGATGTCGACGTCCTGCTCTGCCCGGGCACCGAGCTGTCGGTTGTGCCTGGCGTGCCCTCGGTGCTGTGGCCACTCACGGTCGCGCCGTTCGAGCCGCAGGCGCGGGCGGTGCTTGCTGGCTCGGTCCACCATCGAGTCCGCTGGCTGGTGCTTCGCGAGTTGGTGCGCCGTGCCTGCGCCGGCGCGGACGGAATTGTTTACAGCAGTCACTACGCGCGGGCGGTACACGAAGCCGCCAGCCCGGCGCTGCGTGACAAACCCAGCACTGTCATCTGGCCACCACCGTCGCTTCCCTCCGGATCCGGCCAGTCCGCGCAGTCGTCGCTGCCCCAAGCCAAGCCGTACATTCTCTTCGTCTCTCACCTGTACCCGTACAAGATGGTGGTGGAGCTGGTTTGCGGCTTTGCACGCTTTGCCGCCAGATCGGCTTCCGACCATCACTTGGTCCTCGCGGGACGTGCGGTAGACGATGACTATGCAACCCAGATCCGACAGGCGATCGCCACAGAAGGCGTTGCCGACCGGGTGCAGCTGCTTGGGAACGTGGATCCACCAAGGTTGATCAGTCTTTACGAGGGAGCAGAGTTCTTCGTCTTCCCGTCGATTTCAGAGAACGCGGGGTCGTACGCGCTAATTGACGCCCTCGTCCGTGGGAAGCCCGTACTGGCGTCTTTCTTGTCATCGATCCCGGAGATCTGCCAGGACGCGGCTCGCTACATCGACCCCCGCGACCCCGAACACGTCGCAGCCGGAATGGCGGCCCTTGCCACTAACTCTGACCTGCGCCGTGAGCTCTCCGTGCGGGCAGCCGCTAGGGCGGCCGAGCTCCCATCATGGAACGAACTTGCAGCCGAGCTGGTGAGCTTCTTGACCAGCCGAGTCGCCCGGTCGGCGCGCGAGGCGAGGGTATGACCGGGCTCGCGCGATTCGGCCGGGCCGCCGCGAGGCATGCCGTGCTCAATGTCCTGGCGGTGGCTCAGCGGAGTCGCGCCCCGAGCGCGCTCGACCGCCCACGCGTGGCATTTCTCTACCTGCATGGGGTTCCGGAGCCGAAGCTCGGCAACCTCGCCGCTCTCGTTGAAGGGCTCAGGCGGCGACACACCGTGATTGGCCACGACGAAGCGGTCCGACGGGTAGTGGCAGGTGCCATCGACAGGCCTTACGCAAGCTTTAGCTTCGACGATGGTTTCGCCAGCAACCGCGCGGCAGCCACGCTGCTTGCCCGGCTGCATGTCTCAGCGTGCTACTTCGTGCCGACTGGCTTCGTGGGCTGCTCGACCGTCGGTGAGGCCAGGCGATTCTTCCGGACCCAGCACGGGGTAGACGAAGGTGCCATGAATTGGGGTGACCTCGAGCGGCTACGTGCGCAGGGGCACGAGATCGGCAACCACACGGTCAGTCACCCCGACCTCGGACAGGTATGCGCCGCCCAGGTCCAGGACGAGGTCGAGGGTGCAGCCGAGGAGCTGCGTCGGCGACTGGGTGATTGCCTTCACTTTGCTTGGCCGTTCGGCCGGTTCCAGCACTTCACCCCGGTAGCTCGCGACGCTGTGCGCAACAGCGGTCATGTGAGTTGCTCATCTGCCCTGCGTGGGGCGCACATACAGGGCGTCAACAGCCGCGCCGACGACTTGTGCATCCGTCGGGAACACGTCGTGGCCGGGTGGCCTTGGCGGCAAGTGCGCTACTTCCTGGCCAGCAGCAGTAATCGGTCCGCGGCCAGCTCTAACTCCTGGCCCTCGGACTGGCCCTGGCCCCCGCATCTTGGGGACGAGCGGTGAACGCGCGGTCAGCATTCCTCGTCATCGGCGCCATGAAGTGCGGCACC
>Ga0136617_10006097_pt1 | contig 10778 bp, 6 predicted proteins | sample AntDrymUQ3222106_2_FD_129672 | JGI IMG/M metagenome (GOLD analysis project Ga0136617, IMG submission 129672) | Polar desert sand microbial communities from Dry Valleys, Antarctica - metaG UQ322 (21.06) | ecosystem: Environmental > Terrestrial > Soil > Desert | place: Antarctica: Dry Valley...
GCGCGGGCGGAGATCGAAGCCGGCGCTCCACCGTCTGACACCGGCCGCAGCGACACGCTGCTCGCCTCGCGGACGGAGGAGCCGCCCACCGCTAGGCTTGAGGAGGAGCAGCAGGAGCAAGAGCCCGTGACGGAGACCGAAGCCGGTCCCGCGGCGGGGTCCGAGGACGAGCACCGGCGTGGCCGGGTGGCGGCTTTTCTTGCCGCCGTGATCGCCGAGCTTCGGCGGGTGCAGTGGCCTGACCGCGCGGCACTCACCACGATGACGGGCATCGTGCTCGGATTCGTCGTGATAGCCGGTGGCTATCTGGGGCTCCTGGACTTCCTCTTCTCCCGCCTCGTCCAGGCGATCCTCTGATCACACACAGCTTCGAAGGAATCGAATGTTTCGCTGGTACGCCGTAAACACCTACTCAGGCCACGAGAACAAGGTCAAGCACAACCTGGAGCACCGCGTCCAGACGCTCAACCAGGAGCGCAGCGTGCGCCAGATCGTCATCCCTACCGAGCACATCTCGGAGATCAAGGACGGCCAGAAGATCCAGATCGAGCGCCGCACGATGCCGGGCTACGTGCTCGTCAACATGGATCTCAACGAGGGCTCGTGGGGCGTCGTCAAGGGAACGCCGGGGGTGACGGGGTTCGTCGGCGCATCGAACAAGCCCGTGCCGCTGTCGCAGCCGGAGATCGACCGGCTGCTCAACCGCGAGACGGCAGAGCGCCCCCGCACGCGCGCCCAGTTCTCGATCGGCGAGTCCGTGAAGGTCGTCTCCGGTCCGCTGTCTGACTTCTCGGGCGAGATCTCAGAGATCAACCAGGACGCGAGCAAGCTCAAGGTGCTCGTCTCGATCTTCGGCCGCGAGACACCGGTCGAGGTCGGCTTCGACCAGGTGAAGAAGGTTTAGAGGTCGGGACGTGAAGGCGAGCGAGATCATCAAGACGCAGGGCCGGATGCCCGGCGGAGGTAGCCAATGAAGAAGGTGCTTACCCAGATCAAGCTGCAGGTGCCCGGCGGCGCCGCCAACCCGGCGCCTCCCGTCGGCCCGGCGCTCGGTCAGCACGGCGTCAACATCATGGAGTTCTGCAAGTCCTTCAACGCGCAGACCCAGGGCGAGAACGGGCGCATCACGCCGGTCGTGATCACGGTCTTCGAGGATCGCTCCTTCACCTTCATCACGAAGACGCCGCCGGCGGCGGTCCTGATCAAGGAGGCCGCCGGGATCGACAAGGGCTCGAGCGAGCCCAACCGGGCCAAGGTCGCCAAGCTGTCGCGCGACCAGGTGCGCCAGATCGCCGAGCAGAAGCTCCAGGACCTGAACGCCCGCGACGTCGACCAGGCAGCGAAGATCATCGAGGGGACCGCCCGCTCGATGGGCGTCGAGGTCGGGGCCTAGATGAGCCGCAGGGGCAAGCGCTACCGCGAGCTCTACGCGCGCGTCGACCGTGAGCGCGAGTACTCTCCCGCGGAGGCGATCACGCTCGTCAGGGAGCTCCAGTCGGCTCGCTTCCCGGAGATGATCGAGTGCCACATCCGCACCGGCCTCAACGTCCGCCACGCCGACCAGCAGCTGCGCGGCACGATCTCGTTGCCGCACGGGCTCGGCAAGGACGTGAAGGTGGCCGTCTTCGCCAAGGGCGATAAGGCGCGCGAGGCCGAGGAGGCAGGCGCGGACGTCGTCGGCGAGGAGGATCTCGCCCAACGCATCCAGGACGGCTTCACCGACTTCGACATCGCGATCGCGACGCCCGACCTGATGCCTGTGGTCGGGCGGCTCGGGCGGATCCTCGGGCCCCAGGGGAAGATGCCGAACCCGAAGGTCGGCACGGTCACCAACGACATCGCGCGCACCGTCTCGGAGTCGAAGGCGGGCCGCGTCGAGTACCGCACCGACCGCTCGGCGATCGTGCACATGGCGATCGGGCGCACGGACTTCGAGCAGCGCCCGCTGCTGGAGAACTACGCCGCGCTGGTGGACGAGATGGTGCGTGCGAAGCCGGCGGCGGCCAAGGGCCGCTACCTGCGCACCGTCACGCTCGCGCCCACGATGGGGCCCGGCGTGCGGGTCGACCCGTCGCGCACGCGCAACATCGTCGAGGATCTGGCGCCTGTAGGCTGACGCCCTCAAACGATCACGACGCCAGAGACCCCCGGCGACCGTAAGTCCGGGGCAGGCGGCCCGCCGACCCTTCCAAGTGTCCGTCCGGAGCCCGCCTGAGCGGGCTCGCGTCGTTCCGAACGGAGACTGCAAGACATGGACAGAGACCAGAAAGGCGCGGCGATCGTGGAGGTCGCCGCCCAGATCGAGCAGTCGCAAGCTGTCTTCGCGGTCGATCCGACGGGCCTCTCGGTCGCCCAGGCCGCCGACCTGCGAGACCGCCTGCTCGAGGCGGACGCGACGCTCAGGGTGGTCAAGAACCGGCTCACGCATCGCTCTGCCGAGCAGGCCGGCGCAGAGGCGCTGACGGAGCTGCTGGTGGGCCCGACCGCGCTTACGTTCGTGCGCGGCGACGTCGCGCTCGCCGCCAAGGCGCTCGCCGGGTTCCGCCGCGACAGCCAGCTGCTCGTCTTCAAGGGCGGCACGATGAACGGCGACGCGCTCTCGGTCGAGCAGATGGAGTCGCTCGCGCGGCTGCCGTCGCGGGAGCTGCTGCAGGGCCAGTTCGTCGGCGTGCTCGCCTCGCCGCTGACCGGGCTCGTGCGATCCCTCGCCGCCCTAATCGCGGGCGTCGCGATCCAGCTGCGCCAGATCGAGGAGAAGGGCTTGGTAGGAGGAGGGGCTGCCGCCGGCGCGCCCGCGCCAACCGGCGCAAGCGCGCCCGAGGGCGACCAGAGAACAGAAGCGACATCTGAATCGGAGGAGGGCTAGATGGCCACCAGCACACAGGAGTGGATCGACGAGCTGAAGGGCATCTCGGTGCTCGAGCTGTCCGAGCGCATAAAGGCGCTCGAGGAGGAGTTCGGCGTCTCGGCGACGGCGATAGCGGCCCCGGCCGCGGCCGTCCCGACCAACGGCGCACCGGCCGAGGTCGAGGAGGAGTCGAGCACCGTCGACGTGATCCTCACGGGCCCGGGCGACAAGAAGATCCAGGTGATCAAGGTCGTGCGCGCGGCCACCGGGCTCGGCCTCAAGGAGGCCAAGGCGCTCGTGGACGAGGCACCCAAGCCCGTCAAGGAGGGGATCGACCGCGAGGAGGCCGACCGGCTGCGGACGGAGATCGAGGAGGCCGGCGGGTCGGTCGAGGTCAAGTAGCCCCCGGGACGCTGCCGGCCGCTATAGTTCGCGGTCGGCCCATAGTCGTAGCCGCTCTCAGAGTTCGTGCCGCTCCACATATCGAGTGGGCGCCGGGGTGGGGTCCGTGCCGGCCGTAGCGCATCCGCAGAGCGGGTGCAAGTTGTTGTGCTAGATTAAAGGGTCGCGTTGCTAGCGCCCCTCGCCTGTTCCCCCGCCGAACTCTAAGGAGTTTACGTCTTGGCTCGTGTTGATGCCCCTCGTCAGCGCCGTAGTTTCGCGCGTCTAGAGAACCGCCTCGAAGTCCCCAACCTGATCGACATCCAGCGGACGTCGTTCGACTGGCTCGTCGATACCCAGGCGGGAGGTCTGCGCGATACGATCGACGACGTCTCGCCGATCGAGGACTACACGGGCAACCTCGCCGTCGTGTTCGAGGACATCGTCTTCGACGAGCCGAGCGCGTCGATCTCCGAGTGCCGCGAGAAGGACCTCACCTACGCGCGCCCGCTGACCGTCAAGGTCGCCTTCCAGAACCGCGAGACGGGCGAGATCCGCGAGCAGTCGGTCTTCATGGGCGACTTCCCGTGGATGACCGACTGGGGCACGTTCATCATCAACGGCACCGAGCGCGTCGTCGTGACGCAGCTCGTGCGCTCCCCCGGCGCCTACGTGATGGAGGCCAAGGACAGCGAGAAGCAGGTCTTCATCGCCAACCTGATGCCCGCGCGCGGGTCGTGGCTCGAGATCGAGATCGACAAGAAGGGCAAGGTCTTCGTCCGCATCGACCGCAAGCGCAAGCTGCCGGTCACCGTGCTGCTGCGGGCGATGGGCTACGCCTCCGACGAGCAGATCCTCGAGATGTTCGACAACTCGCTCTACATGCGCAACACAATCGAGTCGGACACCGAGGTCACGCGCAGCGAGGAGGGCGCGCTGATCGAGCTGTTCAAGAAGCAGCGCCCCGGCGAGCCGCCGTCGATCGACGCCGCTCGCGCGCTGCTCAACCAGCTCTTCTTCGACTCCAAGCGCTACGACCTGACGCGTGTCGGACGCTACAAGCTCAACTCGCGCCTGGGCCTCGACGAGGACCTCGACACCCGCACGCTGACGCACAAGGACATCATCGAGCTCGTCCGCGAGCTGGTCGCGCTGCCGAAGCTGCTCGGCATCCCCGAGGACGGCCTCGACGAGAACGACGAGCCGATCAAGGACTACGCGCTCGAGGCGCGCGCGTTACCGCACGAGGCGGTCGAGGAGCATCTCGACGAGTACGAGCACTTCGGCAACCGCCGCCTGCGCACCGTCGGCGAGCTGATCCAGGAGGCCTTCCGGATCGGCCTCTACCGCATGGAGCGCGTGGTCCGCGAGCGCCTGACGACCGAGGACTCGGACACGATCACGCCGCAGACGATCATCAACATCCGCCCCGTCGTCGCAGCCCAGAAGGAGTTCTTCGGCTCCTCCCAGCTGTCGCAGTTCATGGATCAGACGAACTCGCTGTCGGGGCTCACGCACCGCCGGCGGCTGTCGGCGCTCGGCGCCGGCGGGCTGACCCGCGAGCGCGCCCCGATCGAGGTGCGCGACGTGCATCCGAGCCACTACGGGCGCATGTGCCCGATCGAGACCCCGGAAGGCCCGAACATCGGCCTGATCGGCTCGCTCTCCTCGTACGCACAGGTCTCCGAGCACGGCTTCGTGACCACCCCCTACCGGCTGGTCGAGGGCGGCGTCGTGACGGACAAGATCGTCCACCTCGACGCCAACCAGGAAGAGGAGAAGGTGATCGCGCAGGCGAACGCGGAGATCGACCTGAAGAGCGGGCGCCTCGCGGACGAGCAGGTCACCTGCCGCTCGCGCGACGGCGAGCTCACGCTCGCGACGCCCGAGGAGGTCGACCTGATGGATGTCTCGCCCGACCAGATCTGGTCGGTCGCGACGGCGCTGATCCCGTTCCTCGAGCACGACGACGCCAACCGCGCGCTGATGGGCTCGAACATGATGCGCCAGGCGGTGCCGCTGCTCAAGACCGAGGCTCCACTCGTCGGCACCGGCATGGAGCGTCGGGCCGCTATCGACACAGGCGACGTCGTGCTTGCCGAGAGCAAGGGCACGGTCTCCGCCGTCGACGCCAACCGGATCTCGATCGAGAACGGCTCGGGCGCGGTTGAGTTCCCGCTGCACAAGTACATGCGCTCCAACCAGGGCACGATCATCCATCAGAAGCCGCGCGTGTCGGTCGGCGACGAGGTCGACACCGGCACCGTGCTCGCCGACGGCTCCTCGACCGACCAGGGCGAGCTCGCGCTGGGCAAGAACTGCCTCGTCGCGTTCATGTCCTGGGAGGGCTACAACTTCGAGGACGCGATCATCATCTCCGAGCGCCTCGTGAAGGACGACGAGCTCACCTCGATCCACATCGAGGAGTACGAGGTCGACGCCCGCACCACGAAGCTCGGCGACGAGGAGATCTCGCGCGACATCCCGAACCGCTCCGAGGAGTCGCTGCGCAACCTCGACGAGAACGGGATCGTGCGCATCGGGGCCGAGGTGGCCTCGGGCGACCTGCTCGTGGGCAAGGTCACGCCGAAGGGCGAGACCGAGCTGACGGCCGAGGAGAAGCTGATCCGCGCGATCTTCAAGGAGAAGGCGCGCGAGGTCCGCGACACCTCGCTCAAGGTGCCCCACGGCGAGGGCGGCGTAGTGATCGACGTGATGACCTTCAAGCGCGACGACGGCGACGACCTGCCGCCGGGCGTGAACGACCTCGTGCGCGTGTTCGTCGCCAAGAAGCGCAAGATCGCCGAGGGCGACAAGCTTGCCGGCCGTCACGGCAACAAGGGCGTGATCTCGAAGATCGTGCCCGAGGCCGACATGCCCCACCTCGAGGACGGCACCCCCGTCGACGTGATCCTCAACCCGCTCGGCGTGCCGAGCCGAATGAACATCGGCCAGATCATGGAGACCCACCTCGGCTGGGCCGCCGGGCAGGGCTGGTACGACGACGGCTCCGAGGCCTACGGGCAGGCGCAGCAGAACGGCGGCCGCGTCAACGTCGCCACGCCGGTGTTCGACGGCGCGACGCCCGAGGACGTGGACGAGGCGCTCGTGAGCTGGCAGAAGGAGCACGGCGACCGGCGCGGAATCCGGTTCGACATAGACGAGTCGGAGCGCCCCGGGCGCCGCTGCTCGGGCAAGGTGCAGCTCTACAACGGCCGTAGCGGCGAGCCCTACGAGCAGAAGGTCACCGTCGGCTACATGTACATCCTCAAGCTGCTCCACCTCGTGGACGACAAGATCCACGCCCGCAGCACGGGCCCCTACTCGCTCGTCACCCAGCAGCCGCTGGGCGGCAAGGCGCAGTTCGGCGGTCAGCGCTTCGGCGAGATGGAGGTGTGGGCGCTCGAGGCATACGGCGCCGCGTACACGCTGCAGGAGATGCTCACGATCAAGTCCGACGACACCGTCGGGCGCGTCAAGGCATACGAGGCGATCGTCAAGGGCGAGAACATCGCCGAGCCGTCGATCCCGGAGTCGTTCAAGGTGCTGCTGAAGGAGATGCAATCGCTCGCGCTCGACGTCAACGTGCGCTCGGAGGAGGGCACCGGCGTCGAGATCCGCGACGAGGACGACGACCTGCTGCGGGCAGCCGAGGAGCTCGGCATCGACCTCTCCGGCGTGCGCGCTCCGCAAGCCTCAAACGGTGCGGCCGACGAGGCCGAGGAGAAGGTCGAGATCGAGGGCGACGGCGGCCAGACCGCCGGCTCGAGCGACGAATACGTGGAGGACGGCGAGGGCGCGACGGCTCGCGCCGTGGCTGGGCCCGACACACATCCAGAGATCCCCGTCGAAGAAGAGGCGGAGACGACGTAGTACCACCGCGGTTCCACCTCACCGCCCGCCGCACTGAACCCTGGAAGAAAGAAGCACTTTGATCGACATCAACAACTTTGACGCAATCTCCATCGGCCTCGCCTCCTCGAAGCAGATCCGCTCGTGGTCGAGCGGCGAGGTCACGAAGCCGGAGACGATCAACTACCGCACGCTCAAGCCCGAGAAGGACGGGCTGTTCTGCGAGCGCATCTTCGGTCCGACCAAGGACTGGGAGTGCTACTGCGGCAAGTACAAGCGCGTCCGCTACAAGGGCATCGTCTGCGAGCGCTGCGGCGTCGAGGTCACGCGCTCGAAGGTGCGCCGTGAGCGCATGGGGCACGTCGACCTGGCGGCGCCCGTCTCGCACATCTGGTTCTTCAAGGGCGTGCCCTCGCGCATCGGCTACCTGCTCGACATGGCCCCCAAGGAGCTCGAGAAGGTCCTGTACTTCGCCGCCTCGATCGTCACCTGGGTCGACCACGAGGCGCGCGAGCGCGACGTCGACAAGCTCGAGAAGGAGGTCCAGAAGGTCCTCGACTCCTACGCCGCCGAGAAGGAGGAGCGCGTGCTCGAGCTGCGCGAGTCGCTCACCAACCGGCTCGAGTACCTCGGCAGCGGATCGCAGTCCGGCTTTTCCGAGGACGACCACCTGTGGGCCGACTCGCTCGACCTCAACATCAAGAAGCTGTCGGCCGAGGAGCGCGAGAAGCTCGAGAAGGACCTGCGCAAGACCTTCGACTCGGACATCCAGGACACCGAGGCCTACATCGAGGACGCCGCCGAGCGGATGCGCCAGGTCTGGGACCTGTTCCGTGAGATGAAGTCGAAGGACGTCGTCGGCGACGAGACGCTCTTCCGCGAGCTCAAGGACCGCTTCGGCTCGCCGTTCGGCTTCGGCGAGTACTTCCGTGGCGGCATGGGCGCGGAGGCGGTGCGCGACCTGCTCGACCAGATCGACCTCGACGCCGAGCGCGTCGAGCTCGAGGACCAGGTCAGGACCGCCAAGGGCCAGAAGCAGTCGCGCGCGGTCAAGCGGCTCAAGGTCGTGTCGGCGTTCATCAACTCGACCAACCGCCCCGAGCACATGGTGCTCGAGGCGATCCCCGTGATTCCGCCGGAGCTGCGCCCGATGGTGCAGCTCGACGGTGGCCGCTTCGCGACCTCGGATCTCAACGACCTCTACAGGCGCGTGATCAACCGCAACAACCGCCTCAAGCGTCTGCTCGACCTCGGTGCGCCCGAGATCATCGTCAACAACGAGAAGCGCATGCTCCAGGAGGCCGTCGACGCGCTGTTCGACAACGGCCGCCGCGGGCGCCCGGTCACGGGTCCCGGCAACCGCGCTCTCAAGTCGCTGTCGGACATGCTCAAGGGCAAGCAGGGTCGCTTCCGCCAGAACCTGCTCGGCAAGCGCGTCGACTACTCGGGACGCTCGGTGATCGTGTCGGGTCCGTCGCTGCGGCTGCACCAGTGCGGGCTGCCGAAGCTGATGGCGCTCGAGCTGTTCAAGCCGTTCATCATGGCCCGCCTCGTCGAGCGCAAGTCGGTCCAGAACATCAAGGCCGCCAAGAAGATGGTCGACTCGATGATCCCCGAGGTCTGGGACGTGCTCGAGGAGGTCATCCAGAACCACCCGGTGCTGCTCAACCGCGCGCCGACGCTCCACCGCCTCGGCCTCCAGGCATTCGAGCCCGTCCTGGTCGAGGGCAAGGCGATCCAGGTCCACCCGCTCGTCTGCTCGGCCTTCAACGCCGACTTCGACGGCGACCAGATGGCGGTCCACCTGCCGCTGTCGGCGGAGGCCCAGGCCGAGGCGCGGCTGCTGATGCTGTCGGCCAACAACATCCTGTCGCCGGCGCACGGGCAGCCGCTCGCGACGCCGACGCAGGACATGGTGCTCGGCGCCTACTACCTCACCTACGGGCCCGACGCCACCGAGCTCGAGCAGCTCGAGCTGAAGCTACAGGCCGGGGACTGGGATCAGGCGGACGGCGCGCGCCCGCACGTCTACCGCTCGGCGCAGGAGGCCGAGCTCGCCTACGAGCACGGGATGGTCAAGCTGCACGACCTCGCCGAGTACCGGCGCGGCGCGCAGGCCACCCACATCCTGACCACGGTCGGGCGCATCATCTTCAACGAGAAGATCGAGCGCGCGCTGTCGGAGACGCTTGAGCGGGACTGGGACCCGAGCACGTACGTGTTCGTCAACCAGTCGCTGCGCAAGCGTGACATGAACGGCGTGATCGGCGCGCTCGTGGCCCTCCACGGGCCGCACGCGGTCGCGCTCGTGCTCGACGCGTTCAAGGACCTCGGCTTCCGCTTCGCCACGCAGGCCGGGATCACGATCTCGAAGAACGACGTCGTCATCCCGCCGGAGAAGGAGGCGATCCTCGATCGCTACGAGGGCGAGGTCAGCGAGATCCACGAGCAGTACGACTCGGGCCTGATCACCTACGAGGAGCGCCACGAGGCGGTCGTCGAGAAGTGGACGGCGGCGACCGACGAGGTCGGGCAGGCGATGGAGGCGAACCTCGACGTCCTGAACCCGATCTTCATGATGGCCAACTCGGGCGCGCGTGGGTCGTTCAAGCAGATCCGCCAGCTCGCCGGCATGCGCGGTCTGATGGCAAACCCGAAGGGCGAGATCATCGAGCGCCCGATCAAGGCCAACTTCATGGAGGGCCTGTCGGTGCTCGAGTACTTCATCTCGACCCACGGCGCGCGCAAGGGCCTCGCCGACACCGCCCTGCGCACGGCCGACTCCGGCTACCTGACGCGGCGCCTCGTCGACGTCTCCCAGGACGTGATCGTGCGCCAGGAGGACTGCGGCACCGGGGAGTCCGTCGAGATGCCGATGGTTCGCAAGGGCGGCGGGCTCAACACGTCGCTCGTCGGGCGCTTCCCCGCCGGCGACTTCACCACCAAGCGCGGGCGCATGCTGCTCGAGCAGGACGAGCTGATCACGCTCGCGAAGCTCGAGCAGGCGCGCGAGGGCTACGGCGACGACGAGGTAGCGGTGCCGACGCGCTCGGTGCTCAAGTGCGAGGCCGAGGCCGGCATCTGCCAGCGCTGCTACGGCCTCGCGATGGCCACCGGCAAGCTGGTGGCGATCGGCGACGCGGTCGGCATCATCGCCGCGCAGTCGATCGGCGAGCCGGGCACGCAGCTGACGCTGCGGACCTTCCACACCGGCGGCGTGGCCGGAGCCGACATCACGCACGGCCTGCCGCGCATCGTCGAGCTGTTCGAGGCGCGCAAGCCGAAGGGCCTCGCCCAGCTCGCGGAGGTCGAGGGAACGGTCAGCTTCGACCACACCGAGAAGGCGTTGCGGGTGGTCGTCTCAGACCCCGAGGGCAAGGACACCGCCTACACGTTCCCACGCCGCACGCGGCTGTTCGTGCAGGAGGGCGAGCGGATCGAGATCGGTCGCCAGCTCAACGAGGGCTCGATCTACCCGCACGAGATGCTCGACATCCGCGGGCGCACCGACACCGAGCTGTACATCGTCGACGAGGTCCAGCGGGTCTACAAGTCCCAGGGCGTCGACATCGACGACAAGCACATCGAGGTGATCATCCGCCAGATGATGCGCAAGGTGCGCGTCGAGCAGAAGGGCGACACCGGCTACCTGCCGGGTCAGCTCGTCGACCGCCACGAGTTCGCGCGTGAGAACGCA
>Ga0136617_10006098_pt1 | contig 10778 bp, 13 predicted proteins | sample AntDrymUQ3222106_2_FD_129672 | JGI IMG/M metagenome (GOLD analysis project Ga0136617, IMG submission 129672) | Polar desert sand microbial communities from Dry Valleys, Antarctica - metaG UQ322 (21.06) | ecosystem: Environmental > Terrestrial > Soil > Desert | place: Antarctica: Dry Valley...
CCGCTGCCGTCGTTGCCCCACGTGGCGTCGCCGTCGCCGGTGTTGTCGCCGCCGCGCGTGCCGTCGTCGCCGCGCGTCGCGTCGCGGTCGCCGGTGTTGTCGCCGCCACGCGTGCCGTCGTCGCCAGGCGTCGAATCGCCGTCACCCTCGTCGTCGTCGACCTCCGCGACCAGCTCGGGGGCGCTGTCGTCCTTGCGCAGCTCGACCGGCTCGACCGCCTCGGCCTTGCCCTCGTCGAACGTCCGCACGATGCCGACACCGAGGCCACCCAGGGCCACGATGACGGCGAGCGTGAGAACAGCCATCTTCGCCATTGGGACTCACCTCCTGATTCGGTTGCCAGTTCATCGTCCGCCGCGACCGTGAGGCCGCCGTAAGGCAGGCGTGAGAGGTCTCTCACCCCGGCTCCAGCCCGCGCAGGCGCGCGGCGCCGCCGGGCCGCAAGCGGCTGAGCCGCGGGGCCGGCAGCCGCTCGACGACCGCCTCCAGGTCCTCGTCGAGCCGCGCGAGCGACGGCCGGTCCGCCGGGCGCGGCGCGAGGCAGCGCGCGACCAGCGCCGCCAGCGGAGCCGGCACCCGTCGCGGCAGCGGTGCGAGCGCGGCGCGCAGCTGTGGGAATCGCTCGCCGTCGGGCGGGAACGGCGGAACGCCGGCGAGCGCCTCGAACAGCGTCGCACCAACGCCCCACACGTCGGTCGCCGGCCCCAGCTCGCCGAAGCGGGCGGGCTCGCACTGCTCCGGCGCCATGTACGGATCCGTGCCGACCGGGGCGGCGGGCACGCCGGCCTGCCGGATCCTGCGCGCCACGCTCAGATCGATCAGGCGCGGCCGCCCGGACATGATGATGTTGCTCGGCTTGACGTCGAGGTGCACGACCTCCTCGGCCGCGAGGTAGCGCAGCAGCCGCACGACCTCCAGGCCGAGCGGGAGCAGCTGCTCGATCGCAAGCCCGTCGCGCCGGATCAGCGTCGAGAGCCGCGGGCCCTCGATGTGCTCGAGCACCAGATGCGGGCGCGCGCCGTCGAGCACCGCCCCGAAGGAGCGCAGCAGCAGCGGATGAGCCAGCTCGCGCAGCAGCGCGGCCTCGGTCGCCAGCGCCTCGCGGGCGGCGGTCCCTCCGGCCTGGTGCGGCCGCAGCAGCTTGGCGACCACCAGCGAGTGCAGGTGCTCGTCCCAGGCCAGGTAGGTCTCGTAGCGGCGCCCGCCGCCAAGCAGCCGCAGTGCGCGGCGCCCGGGCGCGATCTCGTCGCCGTCCGCGAGCTGCCAGGACGTCCTCATGCGCGCCGCTCGAGCGCGTCTTCACGATTCATCAGCCGCAGCCCGACGCGGACATAGTCGAGCGTCTCGCGATACGGCGGCACGCCCCTGTGGCGTCGCACGGCGCCGGGGCCGGCGTTGTAGGCCGCGAGCAGGAGCCTCGGCCGGGTCGAGCGGATCATCCGGCGCAAGGCGACCACGTAGCGCGCGGCCGTCGCGAAGCCGTCGTCAGGATCGTGCACGCGCCGGCGTCCGTCGCCGTCGCCGTCGACGCGGTAGTGCTGCCAGACGCGACCGCAGCTGCGCACCACGCAGAGCTGCGCCGGCCCTGCGCAGCATCCCGCGCGGTTGACGCCCGAGCTGACGCCCGGCAGGCGGCTGCGGCCGTGGCGCGACTCGTTGAACCCGATCGCGGCCAGCAACCTGGGCGCGACGTCGAAGCGAGCGCCGGCGACGGCGTAGACGCGCGCCATCTCGGCCGGCGGCATCTTCGCCGCCAGGGTCTCGGCACGGCCGGCGCAGGCGAGGAGCAAGAGTGTCACTGGCGCCAACCGCAGGTAGAGACACAGGGAGGGCATGGCGATCGTTGTCGCCGCCGGCGGTGAGGTGGCCGTGAGCCGGACATGAGAGTCCTCTCACGCTCGTCTCATCTTCACGCCACCCGCGCGTGCCAGGGTGCACCGCGTGTCCGCTCGAACCGTCGCTGCCGTGCTGGCGCTCGTCGTGCTGGCGTTGGGCGGCAGCATCGGCGTGCGCGAGCTCACACGCCCGCTGGCGCAGGAGCGCGTGCCGGCGATCCAGGTCGACCCGGACGCGGGCGCCACGCCCGAGCCGCGAGGCGGCGATGGCCCGACGACACGCGAGCGGCGCGCCGCGCGCGAGCGGCGGGAAGCGCGCGCGCGCCGCGCAGCGCAAGAGCGAGCGAGGCGACGGGAGGAGCGCGATCGCCGCGGCGACGACCGCGCGCCGGCGCCCGCGCCGACCGCGGCGCCGGCGCCTGCTCCGTCCCCACCCCCCGCGCCGGTCCCTCCGGGCGACGACGATGACGACGGCGATGGCGGCGACGATGACGGTGATGACGACGACGGTGATGACGATTGAGCCCTGACCTGCACCGGCGGCTGGCCCCGGGGCGGGTGCTCGCCGGCGCCCGCACGCGCGTGCTGCTCGCCTTCGTGGTGCTGTTGGCGCTCTCGACGGTCGCCTCGACGCTTGCGCTGCGCCAGCTCCTGCTCGCCCGGGCGGGCGAGCGGGTCGACGGCGCGCTCGTGCAGGAGGTCGACGAGTTCCGCGAGCTCGTCCGCGACGGCCGCAACCCGCTCACCGGCGACCGCTTCGGCGGCGACGTGAAGGCGCTGTTCGACGTCTTCCTCCTGCGCAACGTGCCCGGCGAGGGCGAGGCGATCTTCACCTTCGTCGACGGGCGGCCGTACAAGCCGAGCGAAGTGCCGAGCCGCCAGCTGCTCGAGCGCGTGCTCGAGCTCGGCGCGGCGGGCGGTGCCGAGCGCGGCGAGGTTGCGACCCCCCAGGGCGACGTGCGGTATCTCGCGGTTCCCGTCGAGGTCCGCGGGCGACGACGCGGCGAGTTCGTCGTGTCAGCCAACATCGGACAGGAGCGCGCTGAGGTCGTGCAGGCGGTGCAGACGGCGGCGGGCGTCTCGCTGGCCGTGCTGCTGATCGCCTCCGCGCTGGCCTGGGTCATCGCGGGCCGCGTGCTCGCGCCGCTGCGGACACTGCGCACGACGGCGCAGGCGATCACCGAGACCGACCTCACGCGCCGGCTCGACGTGCACGGTCGCGACGAGATCGCCGAGCTGGGCCGGACGTTCAACGCGATGCTCGACCGGCTCGAGGCGGCGTTCGCGAGCCAGAAGGCGCTGGTCTCGGACGCCGGGCACGAGCTGCGCACGCCGATCACGATCGTGCGCGGGCACCTGGAGCCGCTCGGCGACGACCCGGCCGAGCGCGAGGAGACGGTCGCGCTGGTCACCGACGAGCTCGACCGCATGGCGCGCTTCGTCGACGACCTGCTGCTGCTCGCCAAGGCCGAGCAGGCCGACTTCCTGCGCCCCGGGCCGCTCGACCTCGACGTCCTCACCGACGAGCTCTACGCCAAGGCCCAAGCGCTCGCCGAGCGCGACTGGCGCCTGGTCGGCAGCGGCACGGTCCGCCTGACCGCCGACCGCCAACGGCTCACCCAGGCCGTCATGCAGCTCGCCCAGAACGCCGTGCAGCACACCGGCCCGAGTGACCGGATCGCGCTGGGCTCCGCGGTCGGCGGCGGGTGGGCACGGCTCTGGGTCGCCGACGGCGGCCCGGGCGTCGCGGCGTCGGAGCAGGCGCGCATCTTCGACCGCTTCCACCGCTCAGTCGATGGGCGCCGGCGCTCTGACGGCGCCGGCCTGGGCCTCTCGATCGTGCGCGCGATCGCCGAGGCCCACGGCGGGCACGTCGAGCTCGACAGCCGCGAGGGCCACGGCGCCACCTTCACCCTGATCGTCCCGACCGAGCCACCATCCCAGGAGGCCGCCCCATGAACCGGATCCTGATCGCCGAGGACGAGCCCCGGCTCGCCTCCTTCCTGGAGAAGGGCCTGCGCGCCAACGGCTTCACCACCACCACCGTCCACGACGGCTTCGAGGCGACGGTGCTCGCCCAAGACGCGGACTTCGACCTCATGGTGCTCGACCTCGGCCTGCCGGGCAAGGACGGCTTGAGCGTGCTGCGCGACCTGCGCGCCGCCGGCAACCGGCTCCCGGTGGTGATCCTCAGCGCTCGCGACGACACCGACGTCAAGGTCGCCGGCCTCGAGCGCGGCGCCGACGACTACGTCACCAAGCCGTTCCGCTTCGAGGAGCTGCTGGCCCGCGTGCGCGTCCGCCTGCGGGAGGGCGGCACGCCGGAGCGGACGGTGCTGGAGGCCGGCGGCGTGATCCTCGACCTGCGCACCCGGCGCGCCAGCGTCGACGGCGCCTCGATCGAGCTCAGCGCGCGCGAGTTCACGATGCTCGAAGTGTTCCTGCGCCATCCCGGCCAGGTGCTCAGCCGCGAGCAGCTGCTCTCGCACGTCTGGGGCTACGACCACGATCCCGGCTCGAACGTCGTCGACGTGTACGTCGGCTACCTGCGCCGCAAGCTCGGCAAGGAGCGGATCGCGACCGTGCGCGGCATGGGCTACGCGCTGCAGTCCGGCTGACGCCGTCAGGAGCGCGCGTAGAGCCGGCGCAGCGCGTGATCGAGGTCCGGCCGATCGCCGGGTTCCGGTTCCAGGCAGGCGTCGATCAGCGTGCTCAGCTCGGCGGGCAGGCGTGGCCGCGCCCGCCGGAGCAGCGGCAGGCGGGCATGCAGCTGGGGCTCGTCGACGTCCAGCGCGTCGGCGACGTCGGCGAGCGGGTTGCTCCGCAGGGCGGCGGCGTAGAGCACGATGCCCAGGCCCCACACGTCCGCCGGCGCCGCGATCTCGCCGCCGCGGACCTGCTCGGGCGCCATGTAGCACCACGTGCCGTTGCCGGCGCGCATGGCGCCCGGTGGCCGGGCGTGGGAGAGGTCGATGATCTTGGCGCGCCCGTTCTCCGCGACCACGTTGGACGGCTTGAGGTCGAGGTGGAGGATGCCCTCGGCGTGGAGGTGGCGAAGCGCGCCGGCGAGATGCGTACCGAGGTTGGCCAGCTCGACCGCGTTGAGCGGCCGGCGCGCATCGGTGATCAGACGCTCGACCGTGGAGCCGGTCAGCGTCTCCATGACGATGACCGGGCGGGGCGCGTCGTGGACCTCGTAGGCGCGCACGATGTGCGGGTGCGTGAGACGCTTGAGCAGGCGGCCCTCGCGCAGCAGCGCGGCGCGAGCGCCCGGCCTGCGCAGCCGGTCGGGCCGCGGCGTCTTGACGATCACGCGGCAGCCGCGGGGCTCGTTCCAGGCGTCGTAGACGTCGAGCCCGGCCGAGCGATGCAGGTGCTCGAGGATCGTCGTCCCGGGCGCGATCTCGCGCCCGCGGCCAAGCGGTCTCACGCGGCGGGCACCGACGGCACGCCGCGCACGGGCATGACCACCCCGTCACGCAGCTCGATCGCGCGGTCGGCCCAGCCCACGACCGCGTGGTCATGGCTGATCACGATCGTCGTGCGCCCGCGGGCGAGCGCCTGCAGCGGCTCGAGCAGCCGGTCGCGCGCCGCGTCGTCCAGCCCCGTCGTCGGCTCGTCGAGGATCAGCACCGGCGTGTCGCGGACGAACGCGCGGGCGATCGCGAGGCGGCGACGTTCACCGCCCGACAGGCGCCCGCCGCCGGGCCCGATCCGCGTCTCGTAGCCCTCCGGGAGCGCTGCCAGCACGTCGTGGATGCCCGCCGCGCGCGCGGCGGCCTCGATCGCCGCGTCGCCCGCTCCCTCACGGCCGTGGCCGATCGCCTCCCGCGCGCTGACGTCGGGCAGGTAGGTGTCCTGCAGCAGCAGGCCGACGTGCTCGCGCACCGAGGCGAGCCTGAGGTCGCGCAGGTCGTGGCCGTCGATGCGGATCTCGCCGGCCTGAGGATCGGCGAAGCGCACGAGCAGCCGCGCGAGCGTGGACTGCCGGCGCCGCTGGGACCGACGACCGCGACGATCTCGCCGGGCCGGACGCGGAGCGAGATCTCGCGCAGCGCCGGCTGGTCGGCGGCCGGGTGCGAGTAGGTCACGCCGCGCAGCTCCAGATGACCGCGCACGGGCGTGGGCAATGCACGGGCGTGCGGGGCGTCGGTCACGCTCGGCACCTCGTTGAGCAGCTCCAGGACGCGCTCGGCGCCCGCGGCGGCGGCGAAGATCGAATTGGACAGCTGCCCCAGCGCGCGGATCGGCGAGTACAGCTGGGCGAGGTAGGTGATGAACACCAGCAGGCCTCCGAGCGTCAGCTCGCCCGAGGAGAGAGCCCAGACACCGAAGCCGATGACGAGCATGCCGCCGAGCAGCTCGATCAGGCCGACGAGCGGTCCGAACAGGCCGCTGATGCGCGTCGCGGCCAGCTCGGCGTCCACGATCGCGGCGTTCTCGCGCCGGAACCGCGCGACCTCGGCGTCCTGGCGGTTGAGCGTCTGAACGAGCGGCGCCATGTTGAGCGCCTCCTCGGCGACCGCGGTCAGCGACCCGCTGCGGCGGCGCTTCTCGCGCGCCGCGTGCTTGACCAGCCGGCCGAAGCTCCGGGCCGCGAAGTAGAACAGCGGGACCACGATCAGCGCCGCGAGCGCGAGCTTCCACGACAGGAACACCAGGGCGCGGTGAACAGGACGATGCGAAAGACGGCGCTGACGCCCTCGCCCAGCGCCGAGAGCAGGAAGCGCTCGATCGCCTGGACGTCACCGGTCAGCCGCGCCAGCAGATCGCCGACGCGGCGGCGGCCGAGCTGGTCGGCGCTGAGCATCTGGACGTGGCCGTAGAGCTTCGCGCGCAGGTCGAGCAGGAAGCGCTCGCCCACCCAAGTGGCGACGTACTCGTCCCGAACGACGCCAGCGCGCTGAACAGCGCAAGGCCCAGGTACGCCGCGGCGATCGGGAAGAGCGCCGAGAGCTCCTGCGGCACGAGCACGTCGTCGACCACGAGCTTGAACAGGTAGATCTCCACCGTGTCGATCACCGGCACGACGAGGAGGAGGAGGAGGCCGAGCGCGATCCAGCGCCGGTAGGGGCGGGTGAGCGGCCAGAAGCGCCGCACGATCTCGGCGGCGGCGACCGCGGGCGCCTGCTCGACGATGCGGCTGTCGTGCGCCGAAGGGCGCAGGAAGCGGTGGAGGCGGGAGCGGAGGGCCATGGTCGGAAACGCAAGCGACCCGCCGTCGTGGCGGGCCGCTCTCGAGCTCTTGGTCCGGCGCGGGCCGGAGCTAGGTGTTGTCGGTGTTCGAGCGGTTGCGACGGCGACGGCGACGGCGACGGCGGCGACGGCCGCTGTTCGTGTCGGAGTTCGAGTTGCTCGCTGCCCGTGCCTTCGAGCGCAGGGCGGGAACGGTCTTGCTGAACCTCATCGTGCCTCCTCTTGAATCGTGTGCCTGCTGTCGTCGAACACGATCCCCAGGGACGGCTAAGACGACGGTGAGCCTCGTATGAGAACTCGCTCATGCACGATCCCCGCGAGCAGCCAGCGCAGGCCGTTCGCGAACTTGTCCAGCAGCTCCTCGGTGGTCAGCGGCTGGGACGCGTCGGTCCCGATCGCGGGGCGGATGGCGAAGGCGGCGAACCCGATCGTGTAGACGATGAGCACGCGGACCGCTCGCGTGCCGCGGTGTTGACAGCGTCGAGCGTCCTTGCCACGCCTGCGCCGCACCGTCGTTTCGGTGCACGTCGGCTGCGCTGTCCTCATGGTGCAGGCCGGGTCGAGAGGCGCTGCGACGGACTCGGTCCGCCACGCTCGGCTTCGGTTCATAGGTCAAGGGCCCTTCTACACAGGAGACGACCCATGAATCCTTCGTTCTTCGAACGGCTCGGCGATCGTGAGGCCCCGACCAGCCATGAGGTCGGCCGGGTGGCGGCGGTGTGGCGCTACCCGGTCAAGTCGATGGCCGGGGAGACGCTGGAGGAGATGGAAGTGTCCTGGCACGGCGTCGCCGGCGACCGCCGCGGGGCGTTCGTTCGCGACGGCCTGGCGCGCAGCGGCTTCCCCTGGCTGACGATGCGCGAGCGGCCGGACATGGGCCGCTACCGCCCGTCGTTCGTCGAGCCGGACCGCCCCGACGCCTCGCTCACCATGGTGCGCACGACGGCCGGTGCCGAGCTCGACGTCATCGATCCTGCGCTTGCCGCCGAGCTCGGCGACGGCGTCCGCGTCATCAAGCAGGACCGCGGCAGAGCGCCGATCTCACGGGAGGGATGAGTCGGCCATCCGCTGAGCCTCGTCGAGGAGCCGGGCGACGCGCACGGCTTGGCTTGTGGACGGCGCCTCCCAGGCGGGCTGACCGCGCAGATCCGCGACGAAGGCCTGCAGCGCGCGCCTGGCGTCGGGTGGCTCGGCAGTCCAGCTCTGACTGCGGCCGCCGGTCAGGGTCAGCGTCCCGTCCTGGACCGTGGCGGTCGCGGCCGTTCCCTCGAGCGCGAGGTGCAAGCCGCCGGGACGTGCCAGCCAGCTGGTGTGGACAGCCGCCGGGACCTCGTCGTCCCACGAGAGCAGGGCGCTGCCCCCGACATCTGACCGCACTCCCGCCGCCGTGACGACGCGGGCGTGCTCGACCTCGAGCCGGTGACCGGGCCTCAGCCACGACAGGGCGTCGAGCAGGTGCGTGCCGAGGTCACCGAAGCCGCCCATCCCGGCCTCGTCTGGATCGAGCATCCACGCCGTCGGCCCGGCGAACGCCCCGTCGTCGAGCCCCGGATGCGAGAACCGGGCATGAGCCGAGACCAATCGGCCCAGCCGGCCCTCCTGCAAGAGCGCTCGCGCCCGCCGCAAGGCCGGCAGGCAGCGCAGGAAGAAGCCGGTGGCGAAGGGAACCCCTGCTCGATCGATCGCCGCGGCGAGCGCTTGAGCTTCGGCGCCGCTGCGCCCGAGCGGCTTCTCGACGAAGACGGCCTTGCCGGCCGCCGCCGCGACGGGTACGAGCTCGACATGAGCGCTGGTGACGAGTCGACGACCACGATGTCCGCGCGGGTCGCAGCGGTCACCGGGTCGGCGACGACCAGCTCCGGCTCCAGGGACCGCGCGCGCTCCTGGTCCGGATCCCAGACCGCGGTCAGGCGCAGCCCAGGGTCCGCCTCGATCACGTCCAGGTGGTCGCCGACGTGCACATGGGCGATGCCGAGAAGCGCCACGCTGAAGGACGACACGGCCGGACACTCTGGCGCACCCGACGGAGCCGGTGCGTCAGAGCGGCTGCAGCCTCACCCTGACGATCCCGGGCATCGGCAGCTCGAGGTCGAGCTCGACCCGGCCGTTTCGCGCAAGCAGCTCGCCCTCGTCGGACTCGTCGAGACGGTCGGCGGCGTGCAGCGCGGCCCATCCCTCACGATCGGGCCAGTCGGCTTCACCGGACCATCGGCGCGAGAGATTCGAGTGCTCCTCGTCCACGCGCGCGATCGCCACCCGGTACGCCGCCTCGGAGAGGCCGTCCACGGCCATGCGCACCGTACGGGCGAGCAGCGCATCGCCGTCCGCCTTGGACTGATCGAGCGTGCCGTTCCAGAGCAGCACGTCGAGTGCCCCGTCGGACCGTCGCGCGGCCCAGGCGTCCACCAGCGATCCCGCGCCGTCGCCGCGCAGCTCGTGCACGACGAGGTCGGTGCCGAGCTCGGTCGCAAGCGCGAGCGCCCACCAGCGGGGCTTGCGCAGGTTGCCCACGGTGAGGAGGCCGAACCCGCCGTGCAGCAGGCCATCCGGCCGGCCCAGCTCCTCGAAGTGATCGGACACGACCCAGTAGCAGAGCGCGTCGACGCGCCGCTGCGCGCTCTTCATCCCATGCAGCAGGAACACCGCGCTGAAGGCCGAGTCGTTGACGGCCGCGAAGTGAGTCGGGCTCACGCCCCACTCCGTCCACCACACCTCCACCCCCTCGACGCCTCGCGCGCGCAGCGCCTCGCCGACGTCCAGCGGCAGGTTGCCGTAGGCGTGGGTGCTGAGGAAGTCCAGCGGCGCGCCGGACTCGACGACGTGGTCGAGGAAGCCGGCGATCCACCCTGCCGCCGCGGTGGCGGGGCCACCGACGGGCAAGCGCGCGTCCACGGCCTTGATCGCATCCACCGCGACGTCGTAGAGGCGATAGTAGTCGTCCTCGGTGCCGCACCAGAAGCCTTCCAGGTTGGGCTCGTTCCAGACCTCGAAGCCCCAGGTGCGGAGCTCGTCGATCCCGTAGCGCTCGACCAGGTGTGCGGCCAGCCGCCCGACGAGCTCTCCCCAGCGATCCCAGTCGCGCGGCGGCGAGATGATCCCGCCGTACTCGAAGACCTGCATGTCCGGGTCGGAAGCGAGGTCGCGGGGCATGAACGAGAGCTCGACGACCGGGCGCAGCCCGATCTCCAGCAGGCGGTCGTACGTGCGGTCCACGGCCGAGAAGTCATAGACCGGCTCGCCGCCGTGCTCACGGTAGACGCCGAGCTCGTCGTGCAGGATCGCGTGGGCGCGCACCCGCTCGGCGCCGAGCTCCGCGCGCGCCAGTCGCAGGGCGCCGTCGAACTCGGCCGCGATGTCGCTCCCGCCGGGCCCCGGTGCATCCTCGAAGAGCTGGGACAGGCGCTCGGAGCCGATCATGCGCCACAACGGTCGCAGCGGTTGCGGCGCCGGGGCGCCCGCGTCGACCGCCAGCTCGAGCGGCGCGGCGGCCCCGCTGCGCGGGCACGCCGCGACGGGCTCCGAGAGAGGCCCTGGCGGCGCCTCGATCCCGGCGATCGTGGCGACCGCGTAGAAGCACGGCTCCCCGGGAGCTCCGGTGGTGTCGGCATAGACCGGCCCCGGCACCGGGATGACGTCGTTGGACCCATGGTCCACGACGTCCCACGGCCCGTCGGCCGACGGCGCGCGGTTGATGACGTACCCGGCAGCGCCTGCCACGGGGTTCCAGCGCAGGGTGACCTGCCCCGC
>Ga0136617_10006099_pt1 | contig 10778 bp, 11 predicted proteins | sample AntDrymUQ3222106_2_FD_129672 | JGI IMG/M metagenome (GOLD analysis project Ga0136617, IMG submission 129672) | Polar desert sand microbial communities from Dry Valleys, Antarctica - metaG UQ322 (21.06) | ecosystem: Environmental > Terrestrial > Soil > Desert | place: Antarctica: Dry Valley...
CTAAGCTGAGTAAAATCTTCACGACCAGAGGGGTTACGATAGCGACGGAACCTTATTTAGGTATCTTTTGCCCTCGTATGTTATGTGAATTTCCTCAAGCGCATGATCGATCTCAATGAATCCCTCTCCTGCTAGACATTGCAACACATGTTTTTTTAATAAATCATCTGGGGGTTCAGTTGTTTGTTCAAGGATCTTATTATATAGAGGAACAATTGGTATTGATATCCATTCATCACCTTTGGATTCTATATATAATTTATTGAGAAGCCGGTCAGCCAAATACTGAACATCTTTGTTTGCAAAGTTGAAATCGTCCATATTTTATATGACCAACTTAAGATAAAAAGGTAACCCATTAAACATATGGGATTTACCTAAAAATAGGATCTTCTCTTCTTCTAGAATTGCTATTCTTGTGTTTTTATGAAAGGATCAATTTTTTGCTCTTTAGAATACACGTCCTCTGAATTGGCAGTCACCTTGTTTGTGAGCGTGCTTAATATGATTTTCCAATTCAACGTTATTACGAGCAACCAGTCCACATATATCACATCATTCACTCTGCGATCTTTCCTTCCCTATGGCATCATGATCAATGAAAATTATATGATTAATTCATATATGTTAGAAATTATCCTATTGCTCTTTTTGACATATAAAAATTTTATTTAAATCATGTCTCGATAGTTTTGCTGAGACAATTTAGAAGTTTAGCGAGGGCAATTCTTAATTGGGTCAAACAAACACATCATCAATTAATTGTTAATTATCATAGGATAATTATCATAAGCTACTCTAAAATTTTGGTAATAATTAATCCGGCTCTCGTGCTTTGATGAGAAATTAGATCTTAATATAATTTGCAGTCCAGTATATACTATGAGCAATTTTGAAGTAGATAGTGGAAAAAATTCAGACGAAAGTTCGACAAATGTCGAGGCAACATTCTCATGTGAAAAATGTGGACAGACTTTTAACTCACGACAAGAATTAAAGGAGCATTCTAGCACCGCACACTAGAATTGATTCTATAAAAGAATCTTTTTAATAACAAAGTACATACGACATTAAAAACGCTTTCTAATTATTTGTACCTTTTAAAAAATTAGATCGCTAATAAACCAGCTAACGATGATGCCGAGATATGGTTCTCCATAGGTACGGGTTTTGTGTCAATTCCAGATGAAATCATGTTATCAGTTAATTGTAATCTTTATATTTTAAATTCAATTGCCAAGTTTCTCTTACTACTACCTGTAACTATAGGTGTAACATTCTTCAATGTCAGTTTCATGTTACTTACCTATTAGTTGTCCAATTAATAGTTGATAATTTTATTGTTAAATTTTTATATGTCAATATTTGGGTTTCATGTTATTCTATGGTTTTAAAGTTTGTAGCTATCTTTATTGTGACCAAGTAAATCGTGGCTCTGGTAACAAGAGATCAAAAATCAAAAGGAAAAGGATACAAAACTCATTATGATTCCTTGTACGATGCTCTACTATATCTAAGTCATTATCCAATCCCATTAACTAAATATCGGATTACAACAAACAAGCACGTATTATTGTCGTTATTATCAAATCAATTTATCCAGCTGGTTACTGATAAAAACCTTTTATTAAAATGTGAATATGATGATGTTCCTCATTATGTTATATCTCCAAAAGGAATAGAATATATCAAACGATATGAATCGCTTAAACAGTTGTTTTTATAACTTGATCATATCTATTCATTAACGACAATTGTTAATTGACCTACCTAATCCAATTATGAATCAATTCTACAGTCTTGGATCTTGATAAGCAAAATCAGTTATACTATAAGTACTATAAATACCATATATTATTATGACTAACTATTCGACAGAAATAATAGAATGTCTTGCATCATGGACCCAACAATTACAAAACTGTAAAGGCGATCCTAAATGTATAGAACAATGTAACAAGGAGTTGAGAAAAAGTTTGGATACTATTTTCCCCCCCTCTACCAAATTAGAATTTGATAATGATAAAATCAGTTATATTTTTTCTACGATATTTTTTTTATCTAATAGGCTAAATAAAGCATTAATTGGATTGGCTGAAACTGACAAGGCCATTAATAATTTAGTATCAGAAGAACGCTCGACGATAGGTGGCAATGATAGTGATAATCAAGATAGACAGGAATTTCAAAATATTTTAACCAATATACTTTCAGACTATTATTGAAAAAGTTTCTATCAGGAGTTTGATCACTTTCATACAAGAGAGATTATTAATTCGTGTATCCTTAGACGTTTTAAAAGCCCCTATGAAGTCGATCAGATGTATGTATTTCCTTATTTCTGGTCTATATATCTTACAATTTCCTCATCATTCCTTAAACTATTAAAAAAATGTAAATTTGTTTTTGAATGGTTTTGGTATCTATTAGTCTTTTATAATTTGTTAATTAAATGGTACTACTATGTCTAATACAGATAAAAACGAAACAGAATCTCCTGATATAATTGAAGATATTATTCCTGGTAAGAATAAAGATTACAATAATAAATCCACTTATCAAAACAATAACAATAACAATAACAATAATCAGCAGCAATCATTTAATAACAATTATGATTTAGAACGATCTACTCAGTCGGTTAACAAGGCTTTAGAAGAATCTAAAAGAAGTATAGAGAGAAGTACCGACGAAGCAAGGAATCAGATTCCTCGCTATGCCCAAGCAATTACTGATACCCATGAACAAACAGCACAAGCAACCAAGGATATAGCAGAAAACTATCTGGAATTCCAAAAACAGGCTTTAAATTCATTTCAATCGGTTTTCATGCCTTACTTTGAAAATGTCCACAATCAATTATGGAACAACCAAGAATTCTTTAGAATAATACCAGAGATGTATTCAAGGATGGTTAGCAATTATACAGAAACCGTAATTGCATTCAGTAAAATGTGGAACGACATTGCATTTTCTAATGTGGGCTTTTTCAAAAATGCAATCAACAAGGCCAATGAATAATCAAAGCATCTTACCGAGATTGGAAAAAGAAATGTAAGGATTTATGAGGGAATCAGAAAAGATATACTATTACCTCTGTTTCTTATTCATTTTCAGTGAATCAAAACACATAGGTAGAACTACCAACAAATTATACTTCTACCCTCTGTTATTCAATAATTTTATAACAAATACGAATGACAACCTGCAAGTCTAAGAAAGGTAGAGACTATAGAATATTATTTTTATTATACACATCATTCCCAATTAGAGATTCAGTATGGTTAAAGTAAATAGGATAAGGAATATTATTTCAGGTAAAAAAACCCTATGTTCGTGTTAATTGTATTAAAAACAGAACCGTCTTTGATGGAACCCACATCCGAAAGACGCAGATTCGAGTCCCACTCTTATTTAATATTGAGGAAAAGTTTAACACATGGACAAATATTTATTTCTAATTCCACATCAATAATTTCACATCTTGTCCCGACTGTCTTTAGTAGTATAAAGTAATAATTTAGAAATTCCCAACGGTAGACAATACTTTTCCTATTATATAAATTGCTCCAGATTGGCTATCATTATCAATCAAGTCCATTATTCACTAAATATATAAATAGTTACTATCATAACTTTATAGATGGAATCATTACGTATTCGAAATGATAAAACATTCAATCCTTTGGTACAAAGGATGCTGATTGTGCTGTTACCTCTTCTACTTCTTATGAGTACAACAGGAACTTTGACTACAGTAAATGCAAGTAGTGGTGATAGTGTAAGTTGTTATGAACGAGGAATAATTGATGGTGAAGATCATCCTTTTAATCAAAGAACATATGACAACTGTGGAGATAAGTACTATCAAGGTTTTATTGAGGGATGTATGTCAGTAGAAGGCAACTCAAGAGACGTATGTGAAAGCACCACAGACGCTTAATATCTCTTGATTTAACAAATTTTGTTATTACTAGCCAGAAGGAATATTCTTACAATAAATTTAAATTATTCTAATACATTAAAAGAATAATCTCGTAAATTTTGAGATATATGATATATGTTATGGTATAAATGGGCATTAAGTTTGTCTTCATCAACTCACCCAACACCGGCCTTAACTTTTTTGTAATTATTTCGTTAATATCCGGTCTTCAATAATGAGTAACAAACACTGAACTGTTGTCCTTCCTTACTATAAATCAATAATTTCTGGTTTTGTTCCTTTATGTAGCAAAAAGGTATCAATAACCTCAAATCTGTACCGTTAACAACATAAATTCGACCCGGCCCATACTAACGATTCATAGACGTATGTCCTTTAATTAAATAATTATTTTTTAGATAATGGATTATCTTCAACCTTGTATCATATCCCCACGGATGAAGACTTGTTAGGTGTAAGGTCAACTTACTCTATAACATCTATCTGTAGTATCCAATATGAGGTGTCTTTTTTCTATTATGTCTTCTATTGTAACTGGTTTGATCGCTTGACCCATAATGTCAAATCATTTCTATGATGTCGTAACTTATCATAAGAATCTAACAGTTCAGTGCTTCACTTAGATGTTCTACTTGTTCTGAAAATAGATAATTCAAGAATTCGCATGAATTTTGGTCATTGTCATGAGTTCCATCTGCTAGATGTCAATAATTTCATTCGAGGATTCAATGGAGTAGGTTATGTTCACTGGATTCTGTATAATTCCTTTAATTATATCAGTATTGCGCGATTGAAATTAAATGCTGATGATCTGCAATCCTTATATATTAATTCTATAACTACTGATATGTCTTGTATGGGAAATGATTTTTAAAGGATCTTTCTCCAAAATAATTGTAAAAATTAGGATACTATCTCTTGTGCAAATTATATTTATTATTATTATTTTTAGTATCTTAACCTCTATTCAGTCACAACAAACCTTATTAGGAAATACTATCAATATCGCAGGTAAAAATCGTTTTCTTACATTAAATGTCCTTTACGAAGTATTAGAGTATATAAATATGAAGTCACTAACAAATAATGGTAATAGTAGTATTTCGCTAATAAAAAGTGCAGAGCTGCAGAAAGACTTTATTCGTATTGCTGCTCACGAATTAAGGAACCCTATACAACCAATACTGGTAATTTCTGAAATGCTTAATTCAACTGTAAACTCTAAGAAATTGGTAAACTCTTCACAGATTCGGGTGGACAAACAAGAAATAAACGACTATATTGACGCTATTATAAGAAACACAAGAAAATTGGTATCATTAACAAATAGTATTCTAGATATTACCAGAATAGAAACAAACTCCTTGACTCTTAGGAAAGAGACCGTTGATCTGAGACTATTTTTGCTAGAACAGGTGATGGAATACGAAAATCAATATATCAGTAAAATAGAAAATATGGATCTACATACTACAACAAGTCGCGACAGGTGCAAAACCCGCATGGATTATTCACAATTGAACAATAGCAGAATACATTGTTCCCTTTTGGTCGATCTGGACAAGTCAATGATCTCACAAGTTGTTTACAATTTATTGGATAATGCATTAAGTTTACAAATGAGGGCGACGTGATACATATTACACTAGATAAAGAATTCATAAATGACCAAAAATGTGCGGTTATATCAATAAGAGACAGCGGGAAAGGAATTGATAAGGAAATACTACCCAAGTTGTTTACCAAATTTACCACCCGGTCAGAAAAAGGAATTGGCCTTGGATTATTCATAACAAAGAATATCATAGAAGCCCATCGTGGAAGGATTTGGGCAAGGAATAACGTGAATAGTACAGGCGCCCCCTTTTCGTTTACCTTACCGTGCAATCCATAATATAATAGTGCATCAATGAAATCTTGGTGATCATTTATTTGAAGTTCACAACAGAACCACCAATCTTTCCGGTGTTCGATCACATTTTTTACATTATAAAAACTTGGAACTTATATGAATCCGTCCCAAGAAACATATCGAATTACCACCTTCCATTAAAATCTTAAATTTTTTATGAACGTTAATACTTTTTTTGTTGGAACCCACATCCGAAAGACGTAGATTCGAGTCCCTTCCAGAGTTTGCATTTACTATTTTTGGCAGGTATTCTTGTTTCCTTTTAAATTTCGTTGGAATGTATATGAATTAATCGCGACCATACCCTTTCCCCGAAATGTTATCGTTAACATGATTGTAAGGGCGGAATGATATAAGGATATAAGGATATAAGGATAAATGTAATATCATTAACGTATGAATAAAATGAAATGCAAGAAAGAAATACGTGTAGCTTTTGGAATCTTGTTTATTTTTGGGGTAGTATTGATAGTAGCAAAAGGCACTTTGGATTCAGTGTATGCTCAGACAAATTCAACAATAAACCAAACCAGCACACCCACTACTACTACTCCAGGTATGACAACATCGGCACAGACAAATTCAACAATAAACCAAACCAGCACACCCACTACTACTACTCCAGGTATGACAACATCGGCACAGGAAGAAGCATCTAAATCAATAAGAGGAGCTATAACTGAGACTGGAGCAATCCTAGGTAACGTTACGGAAAAAGTTGCTACATCAAAGTCAGCAGGAACAATCCTTAATGAAACTTCAGAAGTATTAGGTAACGCCTATATTGAAGCTAAAAGGTTCTTTAGCCCTAACTAGTTAAAACCTTATACTAACTATTAGTACTATTCATATCCCGAAACAAGGAATTGTTTAATTCGGGATAAACTCTAACTCGGGATATTCAAATTTCCATAAGTCAGCCCTTAGAGGATAAAAATTAAGAATTAAGACATAGCAGGTAAGGCGTTTGAATTTTCATCACATATGATAAAGGATTTAATGAAAAAGGTTATGATGATGCATGCAAGAAATGCGATTTAACCAAGTTTATTCTAAATAATTAAAGATCAATGTAACTTCCTGTCTTTTTTTGGTATTGTGGATTTCTTTATTTTTTATTTGTCAAATGTGTAACACTAAAATTTCTTTAATGCCAAAAGGAATCATGATTCTCAAAATACGCTGATACTAGGAGTATTTGCATTTTTTGCTTTAGTTTTAGTCACTGCCAACACCACGCTAGACAATATTTTAAGCAAAAGTATTATTCCGGACGTACATGGCACCACGGATAATGAAAATAACACCTTTACAAAAAATAAACTAGATGGTATATCTGAAAGCAAGATATGGATAAAAAATTAGCTGTTATCACATTTGATGACGGAAAAAAAGGACAGATAATTAATGCAAAACCCATACTTGATGAAAATAATTTTACTGCTACTTTTTCTGTTATATGTAACAACGTATCAAAGAGTGACCATTTAAACTGGAACGAGATACAACAGTTAGAAAAGGATGGACATGACATTGCGTCTCATTCAATGAACCACACCGAACTTGAAGACATTACAATGGAGGTGGCAAAATACGAGATAATTCAATCAAAAAAATGTCTTTTGGATAACGGTATCAAGCAGGTTGGAATATTCACATATCCAAAAAATGGAGGATCAGATAATCCGCTCATACTACAAGAGGTTTCTAAACACTACGATATGGCCAGAACTGGGAATGACCCCCTTTAGCATTCCTTCAATGCAATCTGGAGGATTTACAGACCACGACAATTAAAGTGACTTGTCCGGCTTTGGCAGATAATGAAAATTTTGGTAGATACACAGTTGTTGGTTGGAGCCATGATGCAGATAGAGAAGGAGAAGGGTATAATGATGAACAAATGCTACAAAGATTTATAGAAGTTGTTGAAAGCCAAAGTGAATATAACAAAGGCAATGAGATAAAGGCCATACCTATCCTAATATATCACGATATTGATACAAAAAGTGGATTTTATACCACTAGTACCGAATTATTTGAGGCAGAAATGAAGTATCTCAAGGATAGCGGCTTTACCATAATAAGTCTGTTAGATCTAATATAGGGATCAAAGTTGTATGGCTAGAAGGTTGCATATCTTTTACAGTCATCAATCCGAAATAATTTGCGAAAGAAAATGGATTTTCTGAATTAGACGAATCAAACATAAAGAAGATTGCAGAACCATTAATCAAGAAAAATAAATAAGTACTAAGTCATTTATAAATAAAATTTTATCATTCTGAAAAAGATTGTCATTATAAAAGATCTACTACTGACTCTGATAGTAACGATTCTTTATTACTGCATTCTAGGTTTCATAATGCAGCTAAAGTACATGTATTAGAATAGTTACAATCATTTTTTCTTGAAATAATATCTAGATAAATAACAGTTCGTTCAGTTGGCGATAATTCCTTGCATAGAAGACTGACTAATAAAGTATCTATTACAGGTTATCAGCAATTTCTCCATCGTTATCAGTGATTTTCAATTTTCTACTATATATAATACTTTTGTTCTTTTTTAATTCAGTTTCAGTTGTTTTATAAAATTATTTTTTAAAGGCAAACTAAAACTAAATGTAGCACCATTACCGTCCTTATTGTTTTCAGCCCAAATCTTTCCGCCATGAGCTTCTATTATGCTCTTTGATATATACAAACCCAAACCAGTTCCACTAAATGAATTTGAAACAAATTTTTTAAATAGATATGGCATTATTTCCAGATCAATTCCTAATCCTGTATCTATAACGGTAATAACGACTTCGCTATTATTTTTTTTCTCCATTGTTACAGCTATCGATCCTTTTGTTGTAAACTTTATTGCATTATTTACAAGATTTGACAATACTTGAGTTATTCTATTTTTGTCTCCTTTTACAACTAGGTGACCCTTGGGTGACATCTTTAATTTATCATCATCATTTTTTTTATTGTTAAAGTCATTTTTACATACAAATAATACATTTTCTTTCTTTTTTTCCATATCTATTGTACAGTCATTTATTGTATTTGAGATGACGTCAAGAAGATCAAATTCTCCTATGTCAAGCTTCAATTCATTACTTTCAATTTTAGTTACATCTAGAATATCGTCGGTCAGTTTTTGTAACCTTTTTGCATTTCTATATATGATTGACACACCAGTTTCTATTTCTTTCATATCAACATGTTTTTTATTTTGAAAATCTTCATTAAGCATTCCTGAAAGCCCGATAATTGGTTGAATCGGTGTTCTCAATTCGTGAGCAGAAATGTTTAAGAATTGATCTTTCATCTTTTCTGCTTCTTTGACTTTTACATATTGATTTCGGATAAGAGCATTGCTTTTTTTTAAATTCTTGGTATAGTGTATACTAGATAAAGCAAGTGCTATAATGTTGACAAAATATCCTGCATCTTTAATCACATGAGCTAGATTATGCGCAGTATCAAAAGAAACGGCAGAAAAAGACATTATGATTTGAGCAAATACGTCAATTACGAGATAAGTAATAATACCTTTATAAAGAACGTCTTTTTTCAGGTAAAGTCGTTTTTTATAGAAAAAGAACAAAGCAAGGACAAACAATATCAGAGGTGGAATCTCATAGGGCCTATGAACGGAATAATCATCTAAAACAGAGGCAGGAAAGACCAAAAATAGCGAGCTCAAAGCAATACCAGATGCCAATACACCTAAAATTATTATATAAAGAATAGAGTTGTTTATTGTTTTATTTTTATTTTTTTTAGGATTTTTAGGAGAGTTGATCTTTTGATCGGTATCATACTGTTTATCAAGATTGACAAGGTCTTCGTCTTCTACTTCTTCTTTAGATGCGTATGAATATTTCACTACTGCAATTAAGAGCATAGTGCTGAGAAAAAATCTTCCTGCAAACCATGTTTGAGGAATAAAATACTTTAAGAAATCAATATTTTCAATTAATGTTATTGATATTATTACGTGTAACATATCAATTAATCCGCTAATTAGAAATCCGATACCAACAAAAAGGCTAAAATTGTCCTTTAAAACTCTTGCGCGCAGAATATAATAGAAAGCTAATGCTGAAACTAAAATAACTGCAAATAATTCAATATAAAAATGATGGATTTCTGATGCCACCCACAAAGAAGGATCAAAAGATATGATAGTTAGTATTATGAGAGGTATCATAGGTAAGAGCGTAAATTTGACTAATACGCTAAAGAATACTGAATTATTGTTATGGAATAAACTTTTATGAATCGTTATAAACAGAACTTATTTCTATTGATCAATCATTTATTATTGATTTTATTTTTAATATGAAATCTTCTGGTTCTATGGGCTTTCTAATGATCTCTTTCATGTTTATTCCAGGAATCGACTCTATTAGTTCATGTACAACATCCAGTGCGGATATTAGTAGAATTTTCGCATAGGGATTTATTGCTCTTAGTTTATGATATAGCTGAATACCATTTATTCCAGGCATTCGAATGTCCATCAGAATCAAATCATAAAAGTAAGGGCTTTTTTCTGCAAAATGTGTAAAAGCTTCAATTGAATTTGAAAAAGCCTTGACTTTATAACCTTGCCTATTTAAAAGGGTAGTAAAGGTGTAAAGAATATCTTCTTCATCGTCTATTACTAGAATATTGATAGTGGCGTTATCAACAGGTTTTGATAAATTATTTTTCTTTATTGTATTTTGTGTTTCTCTGTAGTCAAGTATAGTTTTATTTCTTTGAATTTCATCTAGTATACTTACAGAATACAAACAATCAAAATTTTTACTGGACTTGATGTTATCAAAGCCATTATTTTGTATATTTACCTTATTTATAGCGTAGTTGTTAATGAATTGAGATTTACTAGCTTTATCATATAGTTTTTCCCCAATCC
>Ga0136617_10006100_pt1 | contig 10777 bp, 8 predicted proteins | sample AntDrymUQ3222106_2_FD_129672 | JGI IMG/M metagenome (GOLD analysis project Ga0136617, IMG submission 129672) | Polar desert sand microbial communities from Dry Valleys, Antarctica - metaG UQ322 (21.06) | ecosystem: Environmental > Terrestrial > Soil > Desert | place: Antarctica: Dry Valley...
CGATTACTCCCAGATCGAGCTGCGCGTAATGACGCATCTATCGGGAGATCCGGTCCTCATCGAGGTCTTCGAGGCGGGCGAGGACGTGCACGCTGCGACCGCAGCCCGCATCTACGGCAGGGCCGTCGAGGAGCTCGAGACCAGGCACCGGGTCGTGGCGAAGATGGTCAACTACGGACTGGCCTACGGCATGGGCGCGCCCGGGCTCGCCGAACGCCTCAACGTTGAAGTGGCCGAGGCCCAAAAGGTCATGGACGCCTACTTCGAGCAGTTCGGCGAGGTTGCGAAGTTCCTCGATCGGGTCGTGACGCAGGCGCACGCTGACGGCTTCACCACGACGATGTTTGGGCGGCGCCGCTACTTGCCCGAACTCGGCAGCGGCAACCCGCGCGTTCGGGCCATTGGGGAGCGCCAGGCCCTCAATGCCCCGATCCAGGGCTCGGCGGCCGACATCATGAAGCTGGCGATGATCGAGGTCGAGCGCCGCCTGCGCGCGGCCGACCTCGACACCGAGATGATCCTCACGGTCCACGACGAGCTCGTCTTCGAGGTCCCGGCGGCCGAACGCTCAGGCGCTTCTGACCTCGTGACCGACGCCATGACGGGCGTCGCCGAGATGAAGGTCCCACTTGCGGTCGACCTGTCGTGGGGGCGGAACTGGGCCGAGGCGAAGGGCGCCTGACCCGAGCAGGACGGCCGGCGCACCGATGTCTAATCGGCGAGCCGGGCGCGTGGTGTCCCGGCCGCCCACAAGAAGGGCCCCGCCGTGTGAACCTCCACCTCCCAGCCCAAGCTGCGCAGTTTCGCCTCGAGCTCCGCCCCGTAGGCCGCAAGCCGGTCGCCCGGAAGCGCCGAGGTGACGTCGTAGGTGGGCGCGCGCGACCTGTAGTAGATGATCTGCTCCTGGAGGAGCCCGCGGTCGTCCACGGGCTCCATTCCACCACGCTGACCCGCGCCCTCAAGGGATCCCATGCTTGGTCTGATGACGCTACGCGTTCGAAAGATGCCCAAGTCCTTGCTTTCCCCTCACCTTACGTAGTCGGTATACCGGAAAGTGAGGGGTCCCGCTTCTTTCTTCCTTTTCTGGGACTTTTTGGCAGTTCCCTGTTACTCTCTGTAAACAGTCCCATGACATCTAGTAATCGCAAACTACAGAGAGTGGTCGAAAATGCCGGAAGCGGCGAGGCGAGCGATCGGCTGGAGAGAACTCGAGCCTGGGCGGGCGACGCAAGGGCGCGGGTCGAGGCTCATTGCCGCTGCGGCCCTGGCTGCGGTTGCGATGCTCGCCTCTGTGGTTATAGCGGGACCGGCGGCCGCCCACCACGGGACCGGCTACCGCTTCGTGCACGACGGCCCGAGGGTGAGGATGGAGATCCTGGACTCGACCGTCCGGACCGACGTGGCCACGGGGGCTTCGCTGTGGGAGGGGGCGCGCGGCGTCCACCTCGACGTCACGCCCGCGCGCAACGGAGCGGCCATCCGGCGCGCCTGCCCGCAGCCGAAGGAGCGAGGACAGGTCCGGATCTGCACCTACCCGTACGGGTGGTCGCGCGACGACGCGCGGGCGGCACCGTGGACCGAGGGCGACGCGGCAACCGGCCATGCGGTCACGGCCACCATCCGGATCGACACCAAGGGGTGCTGCACCGTCAGAGTGATGAAGGCCTTGATCTGCCACGAGCTGGGCCATGTGCTCGGGCTATGGCACCGCCCCTACGGCGCCGGTTCGTGCATGACCACGCCGGTCGACCAGGCACAGCCCGATCGCCACGACTACCGGGCCGTGGAGGGAATGTATGCGGACCACGACCACAGCGTGGAGGACGGCGCGGAGCCGTTGCCGCTGCCGCTCGCGCTCGAGGGCGATTGGACGCAGCTGGCTGTGTGAGAGAGATGCTCAGACCACTTCTGGGGGGGCGCGCACGAGGAGGGCCGGGCGGCATAGCCCGGCCCTCCTCGTTGTTCCGAAGGGTCAGTTCATTCGGGCGGTGACTAGCGGCGGCGCCGTTTCACGGTCTTGGACCTGGCCTTGGTGCAGTTGATGATGTTGCCGTTCTTGGCCACCTCACGGTGCTTCATCTTGGTGTAGTAGCGGCCCTTGGCGCGACGCTTGAAGATCTTGTACACGCCCCTGCGATTGGTCTTGTCCCGGCCGACCGTACGGTCGCGCCCCTTCTTGACCTTCTTCAGGACGACCTTGCGCTTCTTCTTGCAGACGCTCTTGCCGGCGCGCACGCGCCCCTTGAACCGCTTCTCTAACGTGAGCCGCGACTTGACCCTTTTGATCGTGGCCGCCGCTCCGAGGAACTGTGCGTGGATGCGGTCCCGCGGTGCGCCCACCTCGGGGCCGGAAGTTGCCGGGTTCAGGTCTACGAAGCCGACGATGGTGTCGGTTCCCGGCGGCGAGACCGCGCCGGTGGCGTCCGTGTAGCTGCAGCGCGCCGTACCGTCGGCGTCGGTGACGCCACAGGACGTCGTCTCGACCTCCTCGGCATTCGGGCCCTCGACGACGTCGAAGGCGATCAAAGCGCCGGTGACGCCCGTACCCGCGGCGTCGCCGGCGACGCACCGGAAGTTGTGGACCGAGCCCCCCGGGAGGAGGTCGTTCTGGGGCGAGCAGTTGACGGACGTCACCGTCTCTGCGGCGCCCTCGATCGGGTCGCCGCTCCCCAGCCTCTCGTCTGTGCCGAACCTGGGCTCGGACCCATTGGGGTCGTCGTCGCCCGCGCCCTCCTCGACGAACACGAGAAAGTCGAACTCGGCCGCGTCAAGGGGAGACTGAATCCCAAAGGTGAGGATCCCATTGCCGAGGATGGTCGGATCCCCAATAGTCGTTTCCTCGCCCCCGATGGTCCCGTCGGACTCGATCGGGCCGGGGCCGAGGTCTCCGGTGGTCGGATCGATCAGCACGGGGTTGACAACGCCCGGCGCGGCACTCGGGTCACAGAATTGCACATCTGCAGCGGACTCGTTCAGGATGATCTTGGTGCTGCGCACCTCGACGTCGACGAGGGCGTTCGTGGGGCTCGTTCCCCCCGTGGTCTGCACCACGATCGGCTCGCACTGTTCGGCGGCAACTACCGTAGTGGCCGGCGTGACCGTCACGGTCGCGACGTGGCCGGCCACGGCCGTTCCCGACAGGGGAACGACTAGAGCGGAACCATCGCGAGCGCCGTCGACGCGCCCACGGGCTTGCTGTTGAAACGGGTCACTCCAAACGACATGGCCTCAACCTTTCGGTAGCTGGGCTACCTCGGCGAGGCCCCATGGCTTTGCGCCCCCGCCTCGCGACGAGTTCGCCTTTCTCAGGGAGAGTTCAGGCCCCCTTCTACCCTTGTGCCTCGGCAGGCATTCCCAGAAGCTTTAGCCTGCGGCTCTCGGACGGCAGAGCTGTTGTTCGAGCGGCGCGCCCTGCCCCCGTATACTTTCGCGGCTCCCCTCCGGGAGCAATCTTTGATGAGGAGGAACCCCATTTCGATGACGCAGGACACCGAGGAGGCTGCTCAAGCCTCGACGCAGAATGCAGTGCAGGCCCCCGACGCGACTCAAGGGTCCAACGGAAGCGGGAGCGAAGGCGCGACGCCCGAGGTCACCCTTCCCGACGGCCACGGGGGGGTCATCACCAGGACGGCGCCCTCTACGAGCGGTGAAAGCTTCGCCGGGGGAGTGATCGTCGAGAACGACGTCGGCGACTCGGAAGCCGAGCTCATCGCGGCGATCGAAGCGACAATCAAGCCCTTCGAGGAGGGCGACTTGGTGACCGGAACGATCGTCAAGCTGGACAAGGACGAGACCCTCGTCGACATCGGCTACAAGTCCGAGGGCGTCATCCCCGTGCGCGAGCTTTCGATCCGCAACGACGTCGACCCGTCAGACGTGGTCACCGTGGGCGAGACGGTTGAAACCTTGGTCCTCCAGAAAGAGGACAAAGAAGGGCGGCTCATCCTGTCCAAGAAGCGCGCACAGTACGAGCGCGCCTGGGGCCGCATCGAAGAGGTCAAGTCGCGCGACGGCACGGTGATAGGTCCCGTGATCGAAGTCGTGAAGGGCGGTTTGATCATAGACATCGGGCTGCGGGGGTTCCTGCCTGCTTCTCTCGTGGAGATGCGCAGGGTCCGCGACCTTCAGCCCTACGTCGGCAAGGACCTCGAATGCCGAATCATCGAGCTTGACAAGAACCGAAACAACGTCGTGCTGTCGAGGCGCAAGTTCCTCGAGGAGTCTCAGGCCGAGCAACGTCAGGAGTTCCTCACCTCGCTCGACAAGGGCGAGGTCCGCACCGGGACGGTGTCCTCGATCGTCAACTTCGGTGCCTTCGTCGATCTTGGAGGTGTCGACGGCCTCGTTCACGTCTCTGAGCTTTCCTGGAAGCACGTCGATCACCCCGGCGAGGTCGTCGAAGTAGGCGAGCAGCTTCAGGTCGAGGTACTCGATGTCGACCTCGAGCGCGAGCGAGTCTCGCTCAGCCTCAAGGCGACGCAAGAGGACCCCTGGCTGCAGTTCGCAAGGTCCCACGAGGTCGGCGACACCATCGAGGGCCGGGTGACCAAGCTCGTGCCCTTCGGTGCGTTCGTTGAGGTCGATGAGGCTATCGAGGGCCTGGTTCACATCTCCGAGCTCGCCGAGCATCACGTCGAAAGGGCCGAGGATGAGCTTTCCGTCCACGATCGCATTCCCGTCAAGATCATCGACATCGATCTCGACAGGCGGCGCATAAGCCTGTCCCGCAAGCAAGCAATGAGAGACGAGCAGGCTGCTGCCCGGCCCGTGGTGGCCGAAGCCGAGGCCGAAGCCGAGGATCTCGCCCCCGTGCCGGAATCCGGCGACATGGAGCTCGAGTCCGCAGAAGAGATCGTGTCGCCGGCCGCCGATGCCGCCGCCGAGGCAGTTGAGGCCGGCGACGGCTCGGTTGTGCCTCCCGAGGAGGTCGAGGAGGCCGAGCAGATCGAGCTCATGTCTCCCGACCACTCGCCCGAGGGCCGCGAGGGCCTGACCGCAGCCGAGCCAGACACCGACAACCTCGAGACTCGCCTGCTCAGGGACGAGCCCGATCCGGGTGCAGCACCGGGTGAGGCGGTCGCCGAGGTCACCGCCCAAGAGGAGGAGGTCCCCCCGCGCGAGGGGGCCGAGCCGGAGCAGTCGATCGAATCGATCCTCGAGGACCTCAAGCGGGAGCGCGGTCAGTCCTGACACGTTGCCCTCGCCCTCGCCCACAGGAAGGACGCCGGTGCTGATCGTCGGCCTGACCGGAGGAATAGGGAGCGGCAAGTCGACTCTCGGCGCGCTGCTTGCCGAGCGGGGGGCCCGCATAGTCGACGCCGACGCCATCGGCCGCGCCGCGCTGCGCCCCGAAGAGCCGGCCTGGCGCTCCGTCGTAAGGGAATTCGGGGACGGGATCCTCGACCCCGACTCGAAGGAGATCGACCGCCCGCGCCTGGCGGCGATCGTCTTCTCGGAGCGCGACAAGCTGGCTGCGCTGAACGAGATCGTTCACCCCGTGATCCTTTCCGGCGTGGCCGACGCCCTCGAGACGCTACGCCCAACCGACCGGGTGGTGGTCGTCGATGCCGCTCTTATCGTCGACCTCGGCCTCGAGGACGAGGTCGAGGTGTTGATCGTTGTGACTGCGGACGAGGGGTCGCGCTCCGAGCGGGTGATGCGTGCACGCGGGATGTCGTATCACGAGGTGCGCCAGCGCATAACCGCGCAAGCGGCCCCTGAGGAGCTGCTTGCTAAGGCGGACATCGTCGTGCCGAACGACGGCAGCGTCGACGAGCTTGCATCCGAGGCTGACCGAGTGTGGGCGGTCCTCGAGGACGCGCACATGGCCCAGAGAAAGCAAAAGGGGCAGAGGAGGGGCGAGACGCAGCCAAGCGAGGACGCGTGATCGACATCGTCTTCCTCGACGCCGGCGAGACCATCCTTCGCCCTCACCCCTCGTTCGAGGAGCTCTTCTCTGCCACGGCCGGGGCGCGTGGATACAAGATCACTGCCCGAGAGGTGTCTGACGTCCGCGAACGCATCGCCCCCCACCTCGTCGACCTCGCGGCGGAGGACGACGATTCGGAGCCCGTCGTCACCGCGCGCGGGACGAGCGTGTCGGCGACCGAGTCTCGGAGCTTCTGGACCCATCTCTATGGCAGCTTCCTCGACGAGCTTGGCATCGTCGACGACGCGCTCGCAGGTGCTTTGTACGAGGTCTTTTCAAGCGCCGCTTCCTACAAGCTCTACGACGACGTGCTCCCTGCGCTGCACGACATAACCGCAGCCGGGCATCGCCTTGGCCTCATCTCCAACTTCGAGCGCTGGCTCGAGGACATGCTCGTTGAGCTCGAAGTCGGAGGCGTCTTCGACGTTGCAGTCATCTCCGGCATCGAGGGGGTCGAGAAGCCGGACCCCGGCATCTACGAGCTTGCCCTTGAGCGTGCCGGCGCTGATGCCGCTGCCGCCGTCCACGTGGGGGATTCGGTGGGGCTCGATATCGAGCCTGCGGGCGCCGTTGGAATGCACACCGTGCTCCTCGACAGGGCCGGGCGCTACACCTCGGTGGCGGTCCCCGCAGGGGCGACCATCGCTTCGCTCGGCGAGCTCCCCGACATCCTCGACCGCCTCTAGCCCAATCGCCCGCGCCCGGCCGGGGGGAGCGCGGGGAGACCGAAGGAAAAGGGAGCGGTGCATACCATGCTGGTATGCTCAGCGCATGGCGAGTGAACAGATCGCAGTGAGGCTTCCAAGGGAGCTTCTTCACGAGCTCGACGAGCTTGTGCGAAGCGGTCTCTACGCCAGCCGGGCAGCAGCCGTCCGAGCGGGCCTGCAAGCGATCGCCGAGATTGAGCGACGGCGTGAGGTGGACCGGTCGATAGTCGATGGTTACACGCGCCGGCCACCACTGCCGGCCGAGGACGCCGCCGCCCGCGAGTCGCTTCGTGACGCGATCGCGTTGGAGCCGTGGTAGCTACACCTCGACGAGGAGAGGTCTGGTGGGGCGAGCTGCCCAATGTTGGCCGCCGCCCGTTTCTCGTCATGACCCGGGACGCTGCGATCCCAGTTCTCAAGTCAGTGCTGGCCGCGCCCATCACGCGAACGGTGCGGATGATCCCAACGGAGCTCAGGCTGGGGCCGGAGGATGGCCTGCCAGCGGAGTGTGCAGCCAGCTTTGACAACCTACGCGTGGTTTCGAAGGGGCATCTAGTTCAGCGCGAGTGCACCCTTGGAGCGGCCCGCCTCCTCGAAGCCTGCGGGGCCATGCGCATCGCCGTCGACTGTTAGCGGACCGATAGCCGATCTTCCGGTAATCACGGAGCCCAAGTCCATGTCTTGATGTGGCCGGAATCCTGCCAGAGGTCGGGCCCACGCTTGGCGGGGCGCAGAACAAAGGCCGTCGCACCTCGCCTCTAGACTGGACGCCATGCCGCCCTTCAAAGTCGAATCGTTGTTCTCACCGGCCGGTGACCAGCCGCGCGCCATAGCCGGCATCGTCGACAACGTCTTATCAGGCAACCCTTTCACCACCCTTTTGGGGGCCACAGGAACGGGCAAGACGGCGACGATAGCCTGGGCGCTCGAGCAGATTCAGCGGCCGACGCTGGTGCTTGCCCCCAACAAGTCCCTGGCCGCCCAGCTCTGCAACGAGTTCAAGGGGTTCTTTCCGAGCAACTCGGTCGAGTACTTCGTCTCCTACTACGATTATTACCAGCCCGAGGCCTACGTGCCGTCGTCGGACACCTACATCGAAAAGGACTCTTCGATCAACGACGAGATCGAGCGCCTTCGCCACTCGACGACCTCGGCGCTCCTTCAGCGCGACGACGTTCTCATTGTTGCGAGTGTGTCGGCGATCTTCGGGCTCGGCTCCCCCGAGGAGTACCTCAGCCAAACCGTAAGCCTGGCGCGCGGGGGGACCGCAGACCGGGACTTCATCATCCAGCGGCTCGTCGACATTCAGTACGAACGCAACGACGTCAATTTCGTCCGGGGGAAGTTCAGGGTCAGGGGCGACACGGTCGAAGTCTTCCCCGCCTACGAGGAGAGCGCGGTGCGCATCGAGCTCTTCGGCGACGAGGTCGACAGGATCGTGCAGCTCGACACCCTCACCGGCGAGCTCATCGGTGAGCTCGATCACGTCGAGATCTATCCTGCGTCGCACTACGTGGCTTCGAAAGAGCGCATGGAGCGCGCCATCATCGCAATCGAGGACGAGCTTGGGGGGCGCCTCGCCCAGCTCGAGAAGCAGCAGAAGCTGCTCGAAGCGCAGCGCTTGAGGATGCGCACTCAATACGATCTCGAGATGATGCGCGAGATCGGCTTCTGCTCGGGGATCGAGAACTATGCCCGTCACATCGAGGGGCGCGCAGAGGGGTCAAGGCCCAACACGCTGCTCGACTACTTTCCCGATGACTACCTCGTGGTGGTCGACGAATCGCACGTCGGCGTCCCTCAGCTCCACGGCATGTACGAGGGCGACATGAGCCGCAAGCGGACGCTGGTCGAGCACGGGTTCCGGCTCCCGAGCGCGCTCGACAACCGCCCGCTGCGCTTCGACGAGTTCCTCGACAAGGTGAACCAGGTCGTGTTCATGAGCGCAACCCCCGGCCCCTACGAGCTGCGCGTGTCGGGTACGCCGGTCGAGCAGCTCGTGCGGCCGACGGGTCTTGTCGACCCGCAGGTGATGATCCAGCCGACCAGGGGCCAGATCGACCACCTCATGGAGGAGATACGCAAGCGCACGGACGTCGGTGCCCGGGTGCTCGTGACGACCCTCACCAAGAAGATGGCAGAAGACCTCACCGACTACCTGCTCGAGTCTGGCGTGCGGGTCCGCTACCTCCACGCCGACATCAACACCGTCGAGCGCATCGAGATCCTGCGCGACCTCAGGCTCGGCGAGTTCGACGTGCTCGTCGGCATCAACCTGTTGCGTGAGGGGCTCGACCTTCCCGAGGTCTCCCTCGTTGCGATCCTCGACGCCGACAAGGAGGGCTACCTGCGCTCGCAGACGTCTCTGATCCAGACCATCGGGCGCGCCGCTCGCAACGTCGACGGCGCAGTCATCCTCTACGCCGACGAGGTCACGGATTCCATGCGCAGGGCCATTTCCGAGACCGAGCGGCGCAGAAAGATCCAGCTCGACTACAACGCCGCGCACGGCATCGACCCGCAGAGCGTGCGCAAGGCGGTCAGCGACATCCTCATCGAGGGCTTCGGCGGGCGCGACTCGACGGTCCCGGCAAAGTCCAAAAGCCACAGGCGCGAGCCCGTCGGCGGAAGCCCGGACGAGCTTAGGCGCCTGATCATGCAGCTCGAGGAGGAGATGCACCAGGCGGCCTCCGACCTGCGCTTCGAATACGCGGCGCGCATCCGCGACGAGGTCGCCGACCTCCGCCGCGAGCTCCGCGACGTCGGTTAAAGAGTGTGCCCCGGGGAGCGCTGGCACGGGCCCGGCGCCTCCCCCCAGATCATCGTCGTGAGGGACGGGCGCCGGGCCCAGAGCTGAGCCCGTGTCCTAGTTGCGGACCGTCACTTTCTTGGTTCCCGAGGTCGCCGCCGAGCATGTCGGCGACTTGCCAACGGAGGCGCGGTAGCTTGCCGTCTTCAGGGGCTTGGCTGTGACCTTGTAGCCGCCGAGCGCCCCCGTCGTCGTGGTCTTGAAGACCACGAAGGAGGCCGCCCCTCCGGCAACATCGCGCCTGAGGGTGACCCTCTGACCCGACTCGCACGCCGCAGAGCTCGAGCCGACCTTGCCCTTCAAGGTGAAGCTCTCGCCTCGTGCCACGGTGGTCTTGCCGGTCTTCAGGGAGATCGTACGGGCGAACTTGCGGGTCAGCAGCACCACGTCCGTCTCGTTGTCCCGCTCCGCCGCTCCGACGGGCTCGCTGCACTTCCCGCCGTCGTTCTCCCGGCCGCCGTTGTCATACGAGTTGTCCACATCCTCGTCGGCCCAGAAGCAGATGTTGGCAGGCCCGGCGTCCCCTCCCGAGGGACCGATGCTGAAGCTGCAGGACCCGCCGGCGGCCGTAGTGCAACCGTCGTTGTAATCGGCCTCGCCCGTGGCGGCTGAGTTATCGGGGTCGCCGGCCCCGCCGAGGTTCTCGGCATCGATCTTGATCCCAGAGATGCCCCCGGTCGAGTTCGACACGTTGCAGTCGTAGGCTCTCGTCGCCGCCGTGGTGCTCGTGGCGGTCTCGGGGTTGCAGTCGAGCTTGGCGCCGGCAGGGAGGTTGCCGAACCACCTCTGCGTTGCGACGTCGGTGCCGTCGGGCTCGGGGGTGTCCCCCGGGGTGGTGAAAGAGTTGGGGGCCTCGTTCTGGTCGGCTTCGGGGGTCGTGTTGTCGCCGTCGTGGTCGATCCAGCCGCGTATCTGATCCATCCCCACTTCGGCTCCCATGTAGCCGGCCGAGCAGGTGGCGGACTCGTCGCTCGACGTCGTGGGATCGTCTGCGGCGGTCGTGCAGGTCAGATCGGGTGTGGTCAGCGATTCATCGCCGTCGGGGTTGTTTGCGCCCGTGATCTCGAAATCGATGTTTACGCCCGGCATGGGCGAAGGTGCGGAGCCGTCCGCCGTCTCGAGCGTCCCCCTCACCGTATGGGTGGATTCGACCACGCGTTCGGAGCTCTCGGGGTTGATGTCGAGCGTTCGATCGCCGTGGTTGGCGAGCGCCGGGCCCCCAAGAGGAACGAGCAGAGCAAAGAGCAGCGCAAGCACCCCTGTAAGGGAGGCGGAAGCCCTGCGCGACCTCGAATGAAAAGTGAACATTCTCTTGACCTCCTGCTTGGCCGC
>Ga0136617_10006101_pt1 | contig 10774 bp, 8 predicted proteins | sample AntDrymUQ3222106_2_FD_129672 | JGI IMG/M metagenome (GOLD analysis project Ga0136617, IMG submission 129672) | Polar desert sand microbial communities from Dry Valleys, Antarctica - metaG UQ322 (21.06) | ecosystem: Environmental > Terrestrial > Soil > Desert | place: Antarctica: Dry Valley...
CCGTGCCCAAGACCTTGATCGCTTAGGAGGCTGACCGAACGACCGTGGCCGACGCCATCAACCTGATCATCCCCATCGCCGGCATCGCGGCCATCATCTTCGCTCTTTATCTCGCCCGGGACGTGCTCAGCAGGGACACCGGCACCCAGGCGATGCAGGACGTCGCTGGCACCATCTACGAAGGCGCCGTGGCGTTCATCCGTCGCCAGTACACGACCATCGGCGTGCTGGCCATCGGCGGAGCCGTGGTCATCGGGGCGGTCATCGCCATATTCGAAACGCAACAGGTGGCCGACACGGACATCTACGGCTTCGACCTTGGCTGGCGGACCGGAGTCGCCTTCCTGGTCGGCGCCGCATGCTCCATGGCGTCCGGCATCATCGGCATGTTCATCAGCGTCAAGGCGAACGTGCGCACGGCGGCAGCGGCTCGGCGCAGCCTGGTCGAGGCCGTCCAGGTGGCGATGCGCGGCGGCGCCGTCTCGGGCTTCCTGGTGGTGGCCCTCTCGCTGCTCGGCGTCTACGGCATCTTCGTCGCCTTCGGCGGCTTCACGGAGCCGGCCCAGGCGCCGTTCCTCATCGTCGGCTTCGGCTTCGGGGCCAGTTTCGTGGCCCTCTTCGCGCAGCTCGGCGGTGGCATCTATACGAAGGCCGCTGATGTCGGCTCCGACCTGGTGGGCAAGGTGGAGGCGGGCATCCCCGAGGACGACCCGCGCAACGCCGGCGTGGTGGCCGACCTGGTCGGCGACAACGTAGGCGACTGTGCTGGTCGCGGGGCGGACCTCTTCGAGTCCACGGCGGCCGAGAACATCGGCGCCATGATCCTGGGCGTAGCCGCCTTCTTCATCGCCCAGGCGTCGGGTTGGCCGAACCCGGAGGCCTGGATCTTCTTCCCGCTGGTGGTTCGTGGCTTCGGCCTCCTGGCGACCATCGTGGCCATGTACTTCGTGCGTGGCCGCGAGGACGAGAACCCGATGAACATCCTGAACCGCGGTTACTGGGCGACCACCATCCTGTCCGTGGTCGGCCTGGGCGTCACCACGTTCGTGATGATGGACACCGGCGGCGACACGGTCGGTGCGAACGGCCTCCCGTCGTGGGTCTGGATGTTCGGCGCTGGCGTGGTCGGCCTGGCTACGAGTGTCGCCTTCGTGTACATCACCCAGTACTACACGGCGGGCACTTATCGGCCCGTCCGCGAGATCGCCGAGGCATCAAAGACCGGTCCCGCCACCAACATCATCGCGGGCACGGCGGTCGGCTACGAGACGACCTTCGTGACCGCCATCTCCATCGGCATCGCTCTGATGGCGAGCGCCTTCTTGGGCTCTCAGGCTGGGCTGATCAACGAGCGCGGCGAGAACGTGGGCACGATCCTCGGCACGGCCGTCGCGACGATGGGCATGCTGATGACCACGGCCTACATCCTGGCCATGGATACGTTCGGGCCCATCACCGACAACGCCGGCGGCATCGCCGAGTTCTCCAAGGCGGAGGCCGGTGCGCGAGAGATCACCGACCGGCTCGACGCCGTCGGGAACACGACCAAGGCGTTGACCAAGGGCTACGCCATCGCTTCGGCAAGCCTGGCCGCGTTCCTCCTCTTCAGTGCCTACATCGACAAGGTGAACCTGATCCTGGAGCGTCAGATCGCGAGCGGCGTACGGGAAGCGGGGACGCTCCTGGAGTCCGTCAATCTGGCCAACGTCGATGTCTTCGTCGCTGCCCTCATCGGCGCCATGCTGGTCTACTTCTTCAGTTCGCTGGCCATCCGCGCGGTCGGCACGACCGCCCAGTCGATCATCATGGAGGTCCGTCGCCAATTCCGGGAGATGCCCGGCATCATGGATTACACGCAGCGCCCGGACTATGCGCGGGTGGTCGACATCACCACCCGTGCCGCACTGCGCCAGATGGTCCTCCCGGGCGTGGTCGCGGTCGCCACGCCCATCATCGTGGGGCTCCTGCTGGGCCATGAGGCTGTGGCCGGCATGCTCATGGTCGGGACCATCGCCGGTGTCCTCCTGGCGACCGTCCTCAACAACGGCGGCGGTGCCTGGGACAACGCCAAGAAGTACATCGAGTCGGGCAACCTCAAGGACGCGCAGGGCAACGTCATCGGCAAGAAGACCGACGCGCATGCGGCGGCCGTCGTGGGTGACACGGTGGGCGACCCGTTCAAGGACACCGCCGGCCCGTCGCTGCACGTACTGATCAAGCTGCTCGCCACGATCACGCTGGTGCTGGCGCCGTTGTTCATCCGCTGATCCGGAATCCCGGCGCAGGGGGCGCCGACTGATGGAACTGATCCTCCAATCGATGGCCATCGGGGTCATCCAGGGGCTGACGGAGTTCCTGCCGATCTCGTCATCGGCCCACCTCATCCTCGTGCCACGGCTGCTGGGCTGGCGGGATCCGTTCCTCAACAGCCCCGAGTTCGACGTGATGCTCCACATGGGCACGCTGCTGGCACTGCTGCTCTACTTCGGGCGTGACCTGGTGGTCCTGGCTCGAGCCTGGTTCGCCTCCATCCGGGAACGGCGACTCAAGGGCGATGCCCAACGCCGGCTGGCCTGGTTACTCATCGTCACGGTCGTGCCGGCGGCCATCATCGGAGCGCTCTTCGAGGACTTCTTCGATGAGACGTTCCGCGATGTGCTGCTGGCTATCCCGGTCTTCCTCGTGGTCGGCGCGGCGCTGCTGGCGGTGGCCGAGCGGATCGGACGACGCGAGCGTGGTCTCGACCGGTTGCGACTCCCGGACGCGCTGGTCATCGGCGTGGCCCAGGCGCTAGCCCTCTTCCCGGGTATCAGTCGGTCGGGCGTGACCATCGCGGCCGGGCTCTTCCTGGGCCTGGAGCGGGCGGCCGCAGCACGCTTCGCTTTCCTCATGGGCGTTCCCATCACCGCCGGAGCCGGCCTGGTCAAGGTGCGCGCCATCGCGGCCGGTGACGCCGGGGCGTTCGACCCGGTCGTCCTGGCGGTGGGCATGGTGGCGGCGGCCCTGGCTGGCTTCGCCGCCATCCACCTCCTGCTGCGCTTCCTGCGCAGCCACAGCACGTGGGTCTTCATCGGCTACCGACTGGTCTTCGCCGGCCTGGTGGCGGTGGTCATCCTGGTCGGTCGGGTCTGATCACGTGGAGGTGATGAAACAACTTCGCCAGACGGCCATCCGCGACCTCCTGGAACAGCGCCCCATGCGCACCCAGCAGGAACTTGCGGCGGCTCTTCGCGAACGTGGCTTCCAGGCCACTCAGGCGACCGTCAGCCGCGATGTCGCCGAGCTCGGACTCATCAAGGTCGGCCGCGGCGGGGTCCAGGCCTACGCGCTTCCGTCACGCGTCGACGACCGCGAGATATCGGGCGAAGAGCGGCTTCGTCAGCTGCTGCGCGGCCTACCGCTCGAGATACGGCAATCCGGTCTGCTACTCGTCGTCAAGACCATCCCGGGCAGTGCGCACGCCATCGCCTCCGCCCTGGATCGTGCCCAGTGGCGCGAGGTGGCGGGATCCCTGGCCGGTGACGACACGCTGTTCATCGCCGTGGCCGACCGGACCGGCCTCCAGCGGCTCTGGAAGAGGTTGCTGAGGTTGGCCGGCTGAGCGATCCTCGGGGCATCCGGGCCGCAGCGCTCGCTCTTACCACCCGCTCTCAGCACCCGCGGCCGGGGCCGCCATCTTGTGCCGGAGGGGCACCACAGCGCCACGACTTCCCTTTGCGGTGCAGACTCCGTGTCGGCTGGGCGATGGCGTCAGCATGGGCACAAAGTTGGGACCCTGGCTCTGATCGATGGACCTTTGATGCCCCACTGGCGCGATCGATCTCCGACACGCCTTCGCGCCGCGACAGAGCCGCTGCTCGCCACGCCCTACGTCATCCCGGCTCCGGTCGCCAGTGAGACCGCCTGGATATCCGCATCAAGACCGGTCCTGGCCAGGTAGCCGGCGTGCACATCGGCGGCGAATCGGTCGACCGCCTCCGGAGCTACCAGATTGATGGTGCAGCCGCCGAAGCCCGCCCCGGTCATCCGGCTGGCGAACACGCCAGGGACCGCCTCGGCCAGCGTGACGAGCGCATCCAGCTCGGGTGAGGAGACCTCATAGAGGTCGCGGAGTGAGCGATGACTGGCTGCGAAGAGACGACCGACCCGGAGCAGATGACCCTGGCGGAGGGCTTCGACGACGGCCCGGACACGCTCGTTCTCGCGAACCACGTGTCGGGCGCGACGGATGCCGATCGGATCCAGGTGGTGGGAGTGGCGCTCGAGCATAGGACCATCGGCATCACGCAGCGCGGCGACCGGCTCGCCGGCCGCCTGGAGCGTCCTCACGACGTCCTCACACTCGGAGCGCCGTGTGTTGTAGGCCGACGACGCCAGGTCGCGAGGAGCACGGCTATCGCAGATCACGAGCCTGGCTCGCTCCAGGGGCAGCCGGACCTCTTCGTGGAGGAGCGCACGGCAATCCAACAGGAGCGCCGCGTCGGGTCGGCCGAAGATGACTGCGAACTGGTCCATCAGGCCTGATCGCACGCCGACGTAACGGTTCTCTGCTCGCTGGCAGGCCTTGGCCAGGGCCATCGGGTCGATCGGCGGAGGATGCTGGGCGGACAATGCCCAAGCGGACGCGACCTCCAGGGCAGCCGACGAAGACAGGCCCGACGAGATGGGCAGGGTCGACGAGATGGTGCCGCGCAGCCCCGTCATCGCTACGCCCTCGACAGCCAGTTCGCGCGCCACTCCCTGTGGGTAGTCGATCCAGCTGCCGCCCGACGGGCCGATCGCGTCCAGATCGAAGGCCAAGGTCTCGTCCTCATCGAGACGGGTCAACACCACCCGGCGTTCATCCGTCCGTCGGTATGAGATCCGCAGCTCCCGATCGATGGCCGCGGGCAGCACGAAGCCGTCGTTGTAGTCGGTGTGCTCGCCGATCAGGTTGACGCGGCCGGGCGCCCGGACGACAAGCTCGCTCACGCCCCGCCCGACTCCGTCACGCCCCCGACCGACTCCGTCACTGAATCGTCTTCGCCGGTCAGGTCGGTCGGGTCCGCCGGACCGGCCGCCCGCAGGGTGGCCGCCGTCTCCTCGGGCAGGGTGTCGTTGATGAAGACTCCTGCCCCGGCTTCCGACCCGGCCAGGTATTTGAGTTTGTGAGCCGTTCGATGTGGTGGATATGTCTCGAAGTGCAGGTGGAACGCGTCGTGCTCGCCACCGTCCGTCGGTCGCTGATGGAGGGCCATGATGTAGGGCAGCGGAAAGCCGAACAGTCCGTCGTACTTGAGCACGCTCGCCTTGAGGCAGCGAGCGAGGTCTTCCACTTCCGCGCGGCTGAGTTCGTGCAGCCAGCCCACATGGCGCAGCGGACTGAGCTGCACCTCGTATGGCCAGCGCGCGAAGAAGGGCACCACCGCCTGCCAGTGCCGGGTCTGAAACACGACCCGCCGGCCATCCGTCCGTTCGGCCTCGACAAGGGCACACCAGAGGCACTCATCACGCGCTGCCCGGTGCTCCCGAGCTGCGTTGGCCTCAGCTGCCAGCACCGGCGGCAGCATCGGGTAGGCATAGATCTGATCATGCGGGTGGTGGAGCGTCACCCCGATCGCCTCACCCCGATTCTCGAAGATGAAGACATAGTCGATACCGTCTAGCGCTCCCAACGCCTGGGTGCGATGTGCCCAGACGGCGACGAGATGGCGGATGCGCCGCAGGCCGATGGTCGCCATGCTGGCGACATGGCGTGGCGAGTAGACGACCACCTCGCAAGAACCGTACGAGGGCGCCACCGGCGCCATGTCAAGTCCTCCCACCGCTGGCTCTGGCGGCTCGAGCTCCAATGAGGGGAAGCGGTTCTGGAAGACGACGATGTCGAAGTCTGGCCGCGCGATCTCCGTTGGCGCGCTCGGATCACGCGTCGGACAGAGCGGGCAGTGTCCGGCCGGTGGCAGGAACGTCCGATCCTGGCGGTGCGTGGCGGTGATGACCCACTCCCGCCGGAAGGGGTGCCAGCGCCGCTCACTCATCGCGCCGGGATCGATCCGTCGCCCTGGCCCCGGCGGCATGATCGGTTGCCTGCGCGGGCTGCTGATCCGCCGATGGAGCTCCGACATCCCTGGCCGGCCCATCCGGCCAGCTGTAGTACAGGATCAGCCGCCCGTCTTCGGTTCGTGCCGGCTCGACGTGCATCGCCGCCGCGTCGGGGCGGCCATCGCTCATGACAGGCGGAGCAACGCCACCGATGCGCTCGGTCGGATCCTGGTCAACCCTTGACGCCGGACGACGCCACGCTCTGGATGACCCACCGCTGCACGGCCAGGTAGACCACCAGCACGGGCACGGCCGCGACCACCGCGCCGGCCATCATCAGTCCGTAGTTGGCGGTGAACTGGCGCTGCAGAAGCCGCAAGCCGGCCGGCAACGTGCAGTTGTCCTGGCAGATGATGGCCGGCCAGAGGTAATCGTTCCAGAAGGCCAGGAACGTGATGACCGAGAGCGTGGCGATGGCCGGTCCGGCCAGCGGCAACACCACGGACAGGAAGGTACGCAGCCGGTTGGCGCCGTCGACGTAGGCAGCCTCCTCCAGCTCGACCGGTATGGCCAGGAAGAACTGGCGCATGAAGAAGACGCCGAACACGCCGGCCAGGCCGGGCAGCATCAGGCCGGGCAACGTGTCATACAGCCCGATCTGCCCGATGAGCTTGTACTGCGGCACCAGGAACATGACGCTGGGCAGGAGGAGTGTCGTGATGAGCAGACTGAAGATGGCCGTCTTGAGCGGAAAATCTATCCGCGCGAATGCGTACGCAGATAACGCCGTGAGCGCCACGGTCAGCGTCGTCCCGATCACGGACACCACCGCGCTATTCAGGAACCAGCGGTAAAAAGGTGACGACGAGCCCGTCAGCAACTCCCGATAGTTCTCCAGTCCCGGATCGGCCGGGATCAAGCCCGGGTCGGTGAAGACCTCGGTCTCGACCTTGAAGGATGTCGACAGGACGAAGAGCATGGGCAGGATGAAGAAGAGGGCGATGGCGATGAGGAGCACGTACAGCGCCACGCTGCGCAGCATCCGCGCGCGCCTGGCGCGCGCGCCGAAGTCAGCCAGTTCGACTGGCGCGTCACGCTCCAGGCCACGATCGAGTACGGTCGCCATGCTGTTCTCCTAAGACCGTTCGGAGCTGAACAGGCGGAAGTTGATGACACTGACGGCGACCATCACGACGGCCACCAGCAAGGCCATGGCGGCACCCAGACCAAGCTCCCGCCGTCCCTGGAAGGCGGTGTTGTACACGTGCAGCAGCACCGGCGTGGTGTCCGCCGGCGGCGGACCTCCGCCGGTCATCAACTGGGGCTGACCCACCAGCTGGAAGGAAGCGATGATCTGCAGCGTGACCACCAGCAGCAGGACCGCGCGCAGCGCTGGGATGGTGATATGTCGGAACTGTTGCCAGCGATTCGCACCGTCGATGGCAGCGGCCTCGTAGAGATCGGCGGAGATGCCCTGCATGCCCGCCAGCAGCACTATCGTGTTGAAGCCGATGGTCCACCAGAGGGTGCCCACCAGGATGGTGATCCAGGCCCATGGAGTGGTCGTCAGCCATGAAGGACTATCCCCGAAGGTCTGGGTCAGGAAGTTGGGGATGACGCCACCGCTGCCGGAGAAGAGGTACCACCAGGTGACCCCGACCACCGCCACCGAGAGGGTCCACGGCGCGAAATACAGGCCCCGGAAGAAGTTGCGGCCACGGAAGCGCTGATTGAGGACGGTGGCCAGGAAGAGGCCCGCTCCGACGAGCAGTGGCGTGCTCATGAAGACGAACAGGATGGTGTTCCAGACGCTCTGGATATAGCGGCCGGAGAAGATGCTCGCCGGATCCAGCAGCCACTGGTAGTTGCGCAATCCGATGAACGCTCCGTCGCGCAGACCCGTCGCATCGTGGAGACTGATCCAGATGCCGTAGAAGAAGGGCAGTCCGATGAACAGGAAGAAGATGATGAGATGGGGAAGGATGAAGAGGTAGGGCGTGTACCACGACTCCCCGATACGACGCCGCACTTCCGTCGAGCGAGGGCGGCGCCCACGCCCCGATCCGAGGATACGTCCCGCGAGCCCGCGCTTGTCCTGGGCGCTCTCGACCACCGCCACCCTGTGCTCCTCCTACTCCGTCCTCTCAGGTGAGCCGATCGGTAGGCGCCGCACGAGCCTCCGTCGAGGTGACTCGTGCGGACGTGATGGCACTCCTACCGGCTAGAAACCGTACCGTTGCTTGTTCTGCGCAAGCACCTGCGTGTTGAAGGCCGCCGAGGTATCCAGCGCCTCCTGAGCGGTCGCCCTGCCGTTGATGACCAGCGTGGCCGCCTCGCCGGCGCCCTGGGCGATGAAGAGCAGATCGCCGCCGCCTGGGATGGTGGGCAGGAATCGGACACTTTCGGCCATCGGCGCGACCTGCTGGATGATGCCCAGCGTGCCCTCCGGGGTATCGGCGTCCAGGATAGCCTGGCGCACCTCGTTCCGGGCCGGCACCTGACCACCCTCGGCCCAGTTGAACGAATTGGCCGAGAACCAGTCGATGAAGTAGTAGGCGCAACCACGGATCTCCGCATCCGCAGCGGCCGATGTAACGGTCATCTGGTGGGATCCGCCCCATACACCGGAGCCGAATATCTCCGGGACGGGTGCGACACCCAGATCCTCTCCCAGCGCTTCACGATAACGCGCGCTCTCCCAGATGCCCGACCAGACCATCCCGTTGGTGCCTTGGGCGAAGGCGATGATCTCCTGGTCGCTTTCGACCACGGGAACCGCCAGATCGGTCACCAGGTGGCCCAGGAAGGCGGCCGCTTGAACGCCGGCTTCACTGTTGTACGTCGCCGCCGAGTAATCATCGTTGGTCCACTCGCCGCCACCCTGGTACATCAGGGTGGCGAACTGGAGCCCGGCCAGGAAGTTCGCGCCAGGGCCTGAGCCGACCATCTGGTACCCGTCCGCCTCGGTGTTCTCGCTGATGGCCGTGATGGCCGCCTCGAACGAGGCTTGATCGGTCGGCGGAGCGTCGGGATCCAGCTCGGCCTCCTCGAACAGCGCCCGGTTGTAGAAGAAGACCATCGGATGGGTGTCCAGGGGGATGGCATAGCGCACATCCTTCCAGATCCCGGCGTTCCAGATGGCCTCGGGGAAGCGGTCCGGACCGAGCCCGGCCTGCTCGGCCAGATCATCGATGGGTGTCAGGATGCCGTCCTCGGCGAGCAGGGGTACGGTGTCATAGCCGCCGGCAAGCACGTGGGGCAGCTGGCTGGCGATCGACGCGGCCTCCAGGCGAGCCACGAACTCCCCGGCCGGCTGCGTTTGCACCGTGGTCTGGCATTGCGGTGTCTCTTCGTTGAAACGCTCGACGAGAGCCGCGAAGTAGCTCCCATCCGGACCGGTGAAATGGTTCCATACCTTCAAGGCGCCGCCGGTCGCCGGCGGTTGGATGGTCGTGGCGATGTCGGGCCCGCCGCCGGTCAGCGAGGAGGCGGGCGACGGCTGAGGGACCGCGGTGGCCGAACCGGCGGGAGAGGCAGCAGAGCCGGCGGCCGAGCCGTCGGCCGACCCGCCCGCGGACGCGCCGGGGCTAGCGCCATCAGGGCCTGGGGTCCGTGCACCACCGCTGCAGGCGGTCGCGATGAGCACAAGCGCTGAGCAGATCGCCACCAGGCGGCGATCGAGTGGTCCGAGATATCGCATAGTCGCTCCCAAGATCTTGACCGTCCGACGCGCGACCCCGTCCTCCTGGGTCGCTGGGCGCCTAGGACATCAGGCTACATCGTGGCGGGTGTGGCCGTCGAACGCGATCGGCGACGATCGCGGAAACCTATCCGAAACGCTGCGACTCCCATCGCATGACATCCGATAGCTTCCGCGCCGTCAGCTGATGGCAACAGAGCGCTGAAGGTGGCACCCTCGATGCATGATCTCTCTCAAGATCGCTGGAGGACGCTGATGAAGGTTCTCGACCCAACGCCGCTGCGCCCATCCGGGCGCCGGCGCCTGTCTACCGCCGCCGGGCTTGCCGTCATCCTCGTCGCCCTGCTGGCTCCGGCCGCTGCCGCGGTCGACGGTGAGCGCGTGTCCGGTCAGCGCAGCTACAGCAACCCGCTCGACGTCCAGAGCGATGTCGGCCCGGTCGAGAACTGTGCCGACCCGACGGTCACGCGGGCACAGCAAGCCGGTGGCGACTGGCGTTGGTACATGTACTGCACCAAGGACCCGCGCAACGACGATGACCGGTCGGACACCGGCGATTACGAGTTCCAACTCATCCCCATGTATCGCTCCCGCGACCTGGTCCATTGGCACTACCGGGGCAACGTGTTCGACGAGGGGAACTACCCCACCTGGGTGGAGCCGGACGCAGGCCTCTTCGCGCCGGAGATCAAGCAGCTGAACGGCCAGTGGTATCTCTACTACTCGGTCACCGATGTCACGGACTCGACCAGCGGCGAGCCCGGCTGCTCCTCGGACAGCGCCATCGGTGTAGCCACCGGTCCTTCGCCGCTCGGCCCGTGGACCGATAGCGGTGATCCGGTGGTCGACCCGCGCCGCAACAGTGGCCCGCCAGGCTGCGACTTCTTCGCCACCATCGACCCCGAGGTCCGCACCGTCGACGGTCAGCGCTACATCTTCTTCGGATCCTACTTCGGCGGTGTCTTCGCCCGCGAGCTGGACCAGGCGGGCCTGGAGTCCGATCCGGCGAGGAGCACCAGGATCACCCCCGGTAACAAGTACGAAGGGCCGGAG
>Ga0136617_10006102_pt1 | contig 10771 bp, 11 predicted proteins | sample AntDrymUQ3222106_2_FD_129672 | JGI IMG/M metagenome (GOLD analysis project Ga0136617, IMG submission 129672) | Polar desert sand microbial communities from Dry Valleys, Antarctica - metaG UQ322 (21.06) | ecosystem: Environmental > Terrestrial > Soil > Desert | place: Antarctica: Dry Valley...
GCTCCCAGCAACCGATGCCCATGCCACTGCGCAACCTCCTGATCCGCGCCGTAAAGTCGGTAGAAGTCCGCGCATAATACTTCGCTCAGATGGACAAATACTTCTGCTTTCACTTTTTTCTTCGCTTGGCAATATGCCGAAGCTGAAGGCACACTTAAATAACTCTCCCATCGCAGTGAAGAACTTGTTCAGGGTATTCTGCAAAGACATCTTGTGACCACTCAACATCAACACGACGACACGCGCAAAACTCAACACGCGCTGTCGCGAAAAGTCCTTCTCATGTTTCCGATACTTGGCACAACTTTGCGCAGAAAGAATCTCTGCTTGCAGATACTCAACGATCAGGTGCGCTTTTTTTTATCATGTCGCTAGATTAAACTATTGAAGCCGTTGGACTAAATGCTTAACTTAATGCCATTAGGCTGTAGTCCCTCCTAAAAGGAATCTCATCAAGCCGCACGAATATGACCATCACCTTTATCGTGAAAGACATTTGCTTGAATGCTCTCTCAATAAGATTAAGCATAATTGACCTGTTTGGTTACGCTGAAAATGTCAAAACTACTTATCGAATTAAGTCGCTTTTCGCACCACCCTCTGCTTGACATCAATGAATACTGCGGCTATATTACGCGGTCTTTTGCTTTTCAAGGCTAATAAGTTTAAATGAGGTGACACTGGTTGAGCAAATTCGGAAGTTATCTTTTCACTTCAGAATCAGTTACTGAAGGCCATCCTGATAAAATTGCTGATCAAATCTCTGATGCAATACTAGATGCCACATTGTCTGAGGACGAGTTTGCCAGAGTTGCCTGTGAGACTTTAGTAACCACCGGCTTAGTTGTCATTGCTGGCGAAATCACCGCTAAAAAGCGCGTTGATTTTTCCCGCGTGGCACGTGAAACCATTAAGGACATTGGTTATACCCGCGCGAAGTACGGTTTCGATTGTGATACGTGTAGTGTTCTGACAACTATAGATCAGCAATCTCTCGACATCGCACAAGGGGTGGATAGTGGTGGTGCTGGTGATCAAGGGTTAATGTTTGGTTTTGCTTGCAACGAGACAAAAGAGTTGATGCCATTACCCATACAGTTAGCTCATAGACTAGCAAGCCGCTTGGCCGATGTTCGTCATTCGGGCACGCTTCCTTATCTCCGCCCTGACGGGAAATCACAAGTCACAGTCGAGTACAAAGACGGAAAGCCGCTACGTGTAGATACAATTGTCATATCATCCCAACACTCGCCAGATGTTGATAATTCAAGATTACGTGATGAAATTATTGAGCATGTAGTTAGGCCTACTGTTTCACCTGAGTTGATTGACCACAAGACTAAATATCATATCAACCCAACGGGGCGTTTCGTCACAGGAGGCCCTCAAGGTGATGCTGGTTTAACTGGTCGAAAAATAATTGTTGACACTTATGGAGGCTACGCTCCGCATGGCGGCGGGGCATTTTCCGGTAAAGACCCGACCAAAGTTGATCGCTCGGCGGCGTATATGGCGAGGTATATCGCCAAAAATATTGTTGCTTCTGATCTTGCCGAAAGGTGTCTGGTGCAACTGGCTTATGCTATCGGGGTTGCTGAACCTGTCTCAATACTCGTTGACACAAGCGGCACGGGCAGAATTGATGACGGTGTGTTGTCGAATATTGTCCGTGAACACTTTAACCTTACCCCTGATGGCATTATAGAAACTCTTCAACTACGTCGGCCAATCTATAAGAAGACAGCCGCTTATGGGCACTTTGGCCGATCTTTGGATGAATTCACTTGGGAGCATACGGACAAGGCAGTTGCTTTGCGTGCCGCAGCACGAATGTAAATATGGGCATTATGCAAGCAGGATGAAACTAGGCATCGAAACACTGATTTAAGACTTGTCCTAGTCAGTTCGCTGATTCAATGAGAGGGCACTGAGGTAAATAATGACTATTTGTGTGATGCGCCAAAATGCTCTTTCTTAATCCACGCAGGCGGTTTTACCATCCATTTTAACCCGCAGACGCTGTAATAACGGTCACTATAAATTATGAATGCAATAAGCTCAAAGGGCTTTGAAGTTAAAGACATCGGCTTGGCCGAAGATGGTCGTCGACGCATTGAGTGGGCTGAGCGCGAAATGCCCGTTCTTAGCTTGATTCGCAAAAGATTTGCGTCAGAACTACCGCTTCGCGGGATCCGTTTGGTCGCCTGTGCTCATGTTACGGCTGAAACCGCTAACTTGGTACGAACGCTCCAAGCCGGCGGAGCCGAATCATTATTGATCGCTTCCAATCCCCTCTCGACGCAAGATGATGTCGCGGCATCACTCGTAGTTGACTGGGACATTCCTGTTTACGCCATCAAAGGTGAGACAATAGAGACTTATAACTCACATGTCCGAATGGCCCTGGATTCACGCCCTGAGATAATTATTGATGACGGGTCGGATGTCGTTGCAACTCTCATAAAAGAAAGACAGAATCAAATAGGAGATATTATTGGCAGTACCGAAGAAACTACAACAGGAATCGTTCGGCTCCAAGCGATGGAGCGGAATAATGTTCTGACATTCCCAGCTATTGCGGTCAATAATGCCCAAACCAAACATTTCTTTGATAACCGTTATGGAACCGGCCAGTCCACAATTGACGGCGTGGTACGGGCGACAAATATACTTTTGGCCGGCAAAACTTTAGTTGTAGTCGGGTATGGCTGGTGCGGCAAAGGCGTAGCAATGCGCGCAAGAGGAATGGGAGCAAATGTCATTGTGACCGAGGTAAATCCTATTAAGGCGATTGAGGGGGTAATGGATGGTTTCCGTGTTATGCCGATGACCGAGGCTGCCTCACAGGGTGACATCTTTATCACCGTCACCGGAAATCGTCACGTGATTGACGACCATCATTTCAGCTTAATGAAGGATGGAGCGATTGTGTGTAACAGTGGACATTTCGACCTTGAGTTGAATCTGGAAGCTTTACGTAGAATGTCGCACCCGTCTAACACCGTTCGACCACTCGTCGAGGAATACATAATAAAAGACAACAACCGTCGGATAATCGTTCTTGGGGAAGGACGGCTCATCAATCTAGCGGCAGCGGAAGGGCACCCGGCCAGCGTCATGGATATGAGTTTCGCCAATCAGGCATTATCTGTTGAGCACCTTGTGCAGAAAAAAGGATTGTTAAAAGCAGGTGTACACGTGTTGCCCGAGGAAGTCGACATCGAGATTGCCAAGCTAAAACTTCATGCTTTGAGTATTTCCATCGACCAATTAACTTCCGAACAAGTTGAGTACCTATCAAGCTGGGAAACTGGGACCTAAATCGTTTTTACTTTGGGGCTAGAGTAGTTAAGCACTTTCAATGAGGTGCTAAACTACTGACATGGAACGACCGAACCCGTTCTATCGCCGCTCCCGAATTTCCGCCAAGAAATTCCGTCAACTCTTGCGCCTTTTCGCGCTCGATCTGACGGCTACGGATGCCTCACATCTGACAGGTCTGACGCGCAAGAGCCTGACCGTGATCTTTCTCAAAATCCGTGCGCGCCTCGCCGAAGAGTGCGAGCGCCAGTCGCCGCTCTCTTCGGGCCATGTCGAAGTCGATGAGAGCTACTTTGGCACCCGCCGCGTGCGCGGCAAGCGCGGTCGAGGAACCCCGGGCAAGACCATCGTCTTCGGCCTCTTGAAGCGTGACGGCAAGGTCTACAGGGAGATCGTGCCGGAGTGCAAAAAAGCGACCTTACAAGCCATAATCCGTGGGCGCGTGGCACCAGAAGTCGTCATCCCCTCGGACGGCTGGCGCGGCTACGACGGACTCGTCGATGTCGGCTATGCGAAGCACTTCAGAGTTCACCACGGGCAGAATGAGTTCGTGCGCGGCAACAGTCACGTCAACGGCATCAAGAGCTTCTGGAGTTATGCCAAGTCTCGGCTGCATCAGTTTCACGGCATCGCCCCGGAGAAGTCCTACCTGCACTTGAAAGAGTGCGAGTATAGATTCAACTTGAGAAAGAACAGCGTGTATGCTGAGTTGTTGAAGCTGTTGCGAAAATACCCGCTTTAACTACTCTAGGCCCTTACTTTATATTTTACGTACGAGCACGGAACAGCAGATAAAGCCCTGATGCAGCATAAATCAGTGTGGATGACCAAGCGGCAAGGATGGGAGAGATTGTGCCGCCATAACCGAGGTGTAGAAAGCTGCTGGTAATTCCCCAGAAACTCACGCCAATGCCCAGCGAAAAGGCAAGGGCGGATACCGCACTCCGCTTTCCGAATCCCAAGCCCAAAGGTATCCCAATTAGAGCCATGACAAGTGCTGAGAAAGGCTCGGCGAACCTACGGTAAAGGGCTACTTCAAGAGCGTGCAACTCTCTATTGTCCTCCCTCCGCTTAAGCAGTTTTATGCTACCGCTTAATTCCCCCATGGTAACATGTGAGGGCTTATTAAACAAAGGCTTAAACTGCTCTAACGTAAGGAAATCCTTGAGATAAATCCCCTTAAGTTCTAACAATTCAGTATTAGATGTTAGATCGAAACCCACAGGATTTATAATCTGCAAGCCACGCTCTGTCCATTCCCCTTTATTTCCAGCCAGAATCCTGATTAAGTGAATGCCTTTGCTATCAAAATCATATATTGTGGGACGGAGAAGATAATTGTCTGTTTTGTCATATTCGTATGAATAAATTCTTGGCACGTTGGGTGCGGCCAGCCAGAAACGACCAGTTGGCGAGACGCTTTTGGCCGTTCCCCCTCTTATCTTAGCTCTTAATGTTTCTTGCCTTATATTAGCCCTTGGCATAATCTGTTCTTGCGTCACCCACACTCCCCCTCCGATAAGAATCGCAAAGAAAATACCCGGAACGGCCAGCCGATAAGTGCTCCGCCCACAAGCCCACCAAGCGATGGATTCACTTCTACGCGCTAGAAGCGCGTAGGTTATCAACACACTCACGAGAGCGCTCATAGGAGCTAAGGTAACCGCAGCAAATGGCATTAAATAAACTAAGTATTCAGTAATGGCTTCAATATTCTTTTCATTAGAATTAATGAATCGTATCAACTCGAAAAGTGTAAAAATATAGAACACCCCGATCAGGGACAATGATGAGAACACAAAGTTTTTAAATAGAGACTTGAGCAGCTTGCGGTTGATCAAGGCACCGAACGCGTTGAAGCGACGGTTTGCGTTCGTGGGGCACGAAGGGAAATCAACTTCATTGCGCTGGAAGGCAAAGCTTTTAATTTTTGTGTGATGTTTTCGTATAAATTCATAGCCGCTACCTGATACAAGTAACAACAGAATCGCGACGATTGCCATAAAAGTGGCCAACCAAGCTCCGCCCGCCGGAGGAAGCACCTCGATTTTTGCGAGTTGTTCTCCAGCCAAAGCCACTAAGTAATAGATCATCATCGCGGTGACGGCTAACATCACGCCTAGCCCTTTCCCCCCTCTGCGGTTACGCATGCCGATCAAAGCCCCGAGTACGGTAAAGACTAATGGTGCAACACAGAGTGCGAGTCGTTTGTGAAGGGTGAGAGAAGCCTTGATCTTTTCCTTCGGATCACGAGTGGTTTTTATGTAGCTGAGAACAGATTTCCAGCTTTGTTCATCAATATCGAGTTGCTCACTTTGTAATCGCTCAACAATCGAGTTTCGGCTGTCATTTAACTGGCTGTCTTTGATGCGCAAAATGTTTGCGTGTTCAGATATGATTTGCTTCTTTGACACAGAAGGTTGAGCGTTGATAGTTGTTACTACGGCATCGGTGAGAACCAATTCCGACTGTCCTGCCATTGAAGAGTCAATGCGCCCTGAACGAGACGTGATCAACCGAAGAGAATTGTCTCCTTCACTCCAGTTGATAAATATACGCCCCCATTCCCCGCCGATCTTGTCGCCATCCCTAACGTATATGACTTTGCCGGGGATTGATACATTAAACTCACGCAAGTCAATTGGTGATTCGAGCCTGTGGGCAGCGGCTCGCAGGGCGGCTTTCTTTATCAGACGTAAGGCGTCTGGTATCAATTCCATTCCTATGAATAGAGTAATTACGGTCAAGCCGCCGCCGAGTATTAAAACCGGTACAAGACACCGCCCCCGGCCTATCCCTGCTGCATGCGCGGCAATCAACTCGCTATCACTAGACATTCGGCTGACGCCGATTGCGCCCCCCATAAGAGCTGCCATCGGCACACTAAAAACTAAAACGCCGGGCAGTAACCCGGCTGTGACTTCTAAAGCAGACCACAGGGAGAGTGCATTTGACCCCAGCGTCTCCGCAAAGCGGTTCGCCTGCTGGATGAGCAAAATAGCCGTCAAGAAAAATAGTGCGAGTCCGAAATAAGGAAGTACGGCAGCAAGAATGTACCGCTCTATCAGCTTTCGTTTAATTCTCATCAATAAATGCGATCGACGACGCAGCGTTAATATGTTTGATTCAAGAAAAGTGGCGAACTATCGAGGCCGGTGGTTTGACCGCGCGGCGTGCGATCCAAAGCACTGGCAATATTTCGCTTTAGAATTTTTGATATCTCAAGACCAATGTTCAGGCTGTACCTTACACCAGACTTCGACCATGCTCCCGGAGCCATCTTTTGCATCGCAATTAGCCGCTCCAGCACTTCCCCGGATACCGGTATTGCGTCATAACCATAACACTCGTGGCAGTTGAACGCCCCCCCTCGACTGGCATACGCGACGACTATTTCCGGTGTCCGAGCGGCGAGACGAACCTCGCAGTTAGCACATTTTTCAGGTGGCGCAAGAAAACCCGAGAGCTTTAATATCCAGAACTCAAAATAGCGAATCACTTCCTGAAGCAGCGTCGGGTCTGCAGATATTGCTTCTAAGCACGCCCCGACCATACGCAGCAATTTGGTATCCGGCTCGTGAGGTGGCGTAAATTCAATAATGAGTTCACTCAAATACTCCAAACTCGCAATCACCTCTGTATTAAGGGACAAATGAAAATATGATTGTCGTATCTCTGCTTGGCGCAACGACATCAATTCCTTCCCTTCCCGTTCAAACAGCGAGAGAGTGACCAGAGTAAACGGCTCTAAGCTAGCCCCGAACCTGCTTTTTAGTCGCCTTGCGCCGCGAGCAACACCACGAATCACTCCACACTTATGAGTCAGACAGACAACAATTTTATCTGCCTCCGCAAGTTTGTGTGTGCGTAAGATAAAGCCTTCGCTTTCGATTAGCCCCATGTATGAATCTCTTACCTTACAAATGCGAACTGACCCGCACTATCACGGAATCAAGTAAAGAATCCAGCCAATTAATAGACCTACTCCGACAAACTCAGAAAATATTTTAAGACCATAAAGAAGACGCCCGTGCGTGGTTTCTCGTCCAATAGCGCCAAAGACAATGGCGACGAAACATGCAAATATAGTCATCAGTAAAAAGTGTCTCACTGTTTTCTCCCGGCAGCGATGTCGAAGGCGTCCAAAGCGAAAATGTAGTTGAGCAGGCCAGCCACAATTATAAAGATATTTCCGTACTCTGAAGTAACTAGATATGCGCGCTCCTCGGTCCCAACACTCATTACCCTACTTATGAAATACAATAAACCACTGCCCATGTTACAGAAGGAGAAAACGTAAGTAAGAAATCCTGTGGCCGTATTAGAACTTCCGTAGAGATGCCCGCCGAGCATAATACCAACAATGAAGGTTATCCAAATCGCCCCCCCGGCCGCGACTGCCCGGCTAAAGCGCTTCAACAACAGATGCCCCCCCCCGGGTATAAGTAGCGCCAGTATGCCAATCAACCACGGACTATGTGTACCACTTGACGTTTGATATTCAATTTTAGCTGCCATGCTGCTCCCCATTCATGCCTGTAGCATTTAAGATTTCGTCACACCGCACCATCACCGGACACCAAGCGTCGCCAATCAACCACATAAACCTGCAAAGCACAGTACGACCATATTTTTTGGCACCGCCCAGAAAGTTGATAAGTATTCTCTAGACCTGATAGAAACCCTCCAACCATGCTGTCTTGACATGTTGCGCAAACTTCAAGACTTACTTTACGAGTCGGCGTGCCGACGTCGCCTGCTTAAATACTTAATCTAAAACCACACAATAGTTGTGACAACAGGACTTAGAGTCTTTGCTAAATCGTTCCTGCCGGTTACCCTGAAAACGAAGTATTAGTATATAAGGAACTTATCTCGAATCTCCTTGAACTCTGCCAGCGGAACTTGCCAAGAAACATTAATTTCCTCCAGGGAAACATCCATTTCTATTTGCTTTCTCGTCTTTTCACCGCCGGCAATGACATCAAAAGGATTCTTATCATATACGTATTCATAAGGTGGTGATTTCCATTTAAAGTTTTCTCGGTACATGTCATACGCATATTTAATTGTCGCTATTCCGACTATCACCGGCTCAAGCGATTCTCGGTCTGTGATATGTAGTTGCGCCCCGCCGCAAACTACACCTGAGTGCTTCTGAAATGTCGGTAAAAATGTTGCCGCACGAAATCTGACACCGGGAAACCCGACCGCTTCCAAACGGCGCGCGTAAGCACTTGAATCAATATATGGTGCGCCGATTAACTCGAAGGGGCGGGTCGTACCTCGTCCCTCCGTCATTTGTGTACCCTCAATGTGAACCGTCCCCGGAAACACAGTGGCCGTCTCAAGCGTCGGCATGTTCGGGGAAGGCATGACCCACGGCAGACCAGTCTGATCGAACCACTGTTCTCTTCTCCACCCATCCATTTCAATCATTTCCAAGTCACAGTTAATCCCCCAGTACTCGTTGAACATTTTCGCCATCTCACAAACTGTCATGCCATGTCGCGTCGGAATCGGAAACTGTCCAACAAAGGATTCATACCCTGTTTCCAGTACGGTTCCTGCCACCGACAGCCCACCAATCGGATTCGGTCGGTCACAGACGATAACTTTTTTTCCATACTTGCGCGCCGCACGCATGCAATTAGCGAGGGTGTAAATGAACGTATATATTCGGCAACCAATGTCTTGCATATCGAAAATCAAGACGTCCACGTCCTCCAGCATCCGCTCCGTAGGCTCGCGCGTCTCACTGTAGAGAGAATAAACAGGTAGTCCAGTCGCCGCGTCGGTAGCATGCGGAGATTCAACCATATTATCCTGCACATCTCCTCTGATACCGTGCTGTGGACCGAACAGAGCCGTCAGCTTTACTTCGCTCTGCGCCTGTAACACGTCAGCGGCATGCCGAAGCAAACTGTCAACCGACGCTTGGTTACAGATCAGACCGACACGCGCGCCGCGAATAGCACTCAATCGCCCGGAACAAAGCTTTTGCAAGCCTGTGACGACTTGTTTTCCCGTCCTCGTCGGCATCGAAGGATGAAAAGAAGAAGGCGTAGCGTCATCTGTCACAGTGGTCAAACTCCCTTCCGAGCTTGTCTCTGTTCTTTGTTTGTAATCCTGTCTGGTGTTTTCTATCTCGTCGGCAATGTCCAAAAGTCGCCGCCCGTAAGAGCGCAATTTAGTTGTCCATCCAGCCGCCACGGAACCGAGTTCATTTTCAACAACTTCCCCACCTGTGGCTCTGGCGACTTCATCTCTGACAGCCTGAAGTCTCAAGCCCCGCTCGTAGAGTATCTCCGCCGCCATCGAGCGCTCTTCCCGCAAGAGTCCCAACAGCAAATGCTCCGTCCCGATGTGCCGGTGCTGTAAGCGGTCACTTTCCTCATGCGCAAACGCCAGCACCCGCTTTGTCTCCGGTGCCAACGGCAACTCAACACTCGTCGAAATCTTCTCCCGCAACGGGGCGCGGCGCTCGACCTCTTTCCTGATCGCTTCCAATGAAGCCTGCGCCCGCTGCAGGAATCTCGCCGTCAGCGTCTTGTCCTCGCGCATCAGCCCCAACAGCAGGTGCTCCGGCTCGATGGCCGGGGCACCGAATTGTGAAGCCTCGTAGCGCGCGAAGAAAATCACCCGCCGCGCTTTCTCCGTGTAGCGTTCAAACATAAAAGCTATCACCGAACTGATTATGATAAAGCGTCTTGAGAAAACTGGTATCGCGTACCGAACGTAAGAATGTGTTCTGCACCGTTTCGCAAAACATTATAACCTAATTCATGTCCGAAGAAAGAAGCGACGAACTTATCCGGGTGCGATTAAAAGTGACGGGCAGTGTCTAACAACATAAAGATGCGTGGACAAAGAGCAGAAGATCATGTAAAGGGGCATGGGATAACTATATCCATCAGGAGGAAACTATGTCCGAGTCAGCACAGGGAGACCCTACACCAAAAGTAGATCACGAAAGTTTAGAGCAGCGACTTAAGGAGCATCCTGAGTTGCGGGCAAAATTCGAAGCACTCTTGAAGATTGTCGAAAATGCAGAAGGCCGGATTGAGCTGGCAGATGATGCCGAGCAGCGAGTTTTGGATGAGTTAAGTGGGATTGGACGCGCGGCATTGCGCGGATGGGCGATCAGGCAGGAACGAAAAAAGGCGGCAGAGCTACGCTACGTCAACCCGTCAGCGCAGCGAGACCGAAAAAAAGCGTCTACTGGTATACGCGAGTCGGCACCGTAGAGATCACTGAACAGGTCTTTCGTCATGGCAGCAACGGACCAATGATCCGGCCGTTTTGTCTCTCGGCGGCGGTCGCATGCCGTGGCTACTCGCTGCCGCTGCAACGAGCCATCGTCGATTTTGGTGCTGACGTCGCCTTCGGGCGCATCCCGGAGAAGCTCAAGGAACATTATGGGATCGAGGTTCCAGTGAGCAGTGCGCGA
>Ga0136617_10006103_pt1 | contig 10771 bp, 6 predicted proteins | sample AntDrymUQ3222106_2_FD_129672 | JGI IMG/M metagenome (GOLD analysis project Ga0136617, IMG submission 129672) | Polar desert sand microbial communities from Dry Valleys, Antarctica - metaG UQ322 (21.06) | ecosystem: Environmental > Terrestrial > Soil > Desert | place: Antarctica: Dry Valley...
ACGCGGAGGCCGCGCAGATCCTTACCGAGCTGGACGCGGTCGGCAACACCACCAAGGCCGTCACCAAGGGCATCGCGATCGCCACCGCCGTACTGGCGGCGACCGCGCTGTTCGGCTCGTACACCGACGCCATCACCACGGCGGTCCTCGAGTCCGGCGCCGACGCGTCGGGTGTCAACTCGTTCCTGTTCCTCGTCTACAGCCCCAACGTGCTCGTCGGCCTGCTGATCGGCGCTGCGGTGGTGTTCTTGTTCTCCGGGCTGGCCATCAACGCCGTCTCCCGGGCCGCCGGTGCGGTGGTCTTCGAGGTGCGCCGCCAGTTCCGGGAGATTCCGGGGATCATGGAGGGCACCGGACGGCCCGAGTACGGCCGCGTGGTCGACATCTGCACCCGCGACTCGCTGCGCGAGCTGGCCACCCCCGGGCTGCTCGCGATCTTGGCCCCGGTCGCGGTCGGCTTCGGTCTCGGCGTCGGCCCGCTGGCGGGCTACCTTGCCGGTGCAATCGGCACCGGGACGCTGATGGCCGTGTTCCTGGCCAACTCCGGCGGCGCCTGGGACAACGCCAAGAAGCTGGTCGAGGACGGGGTGCACGGCGGCAAGGGGTCCCCGGCGCACGAGGCCACGATCATCGGGGACACCGTCGGCGACCCGTTCAAGGACACCGCCGGCCCGTCGATCAACCCGCTGCTCAAGGTGATGAACCTGGTGTCGTTGCTGATCGCCCCGGCGATCGTCTCGGTGTCGATCGGCGACGACGCCAACACTCCGCTGCGGATCGCGGTGGCGCTGGTCGCGACCGCGGTCATCGCGGGCGCCCTGGTGGTCACCAAGCGCCGCCCGGTCGCCATCGGCGACGTGGACGACAGCGCCGGCCAGTCAACCGCGCCGACGACCGCCTAGGCGGGCGCGCAGCCGGCGTCCCCGCTCGCGCAGCCGCGACGATGCGTGCGCCAGCGACCGGCCCGCCCGCTGCCGGCGGCGGGCCTGCTGCTCGACCAGCAGCTCGGCGAGCGCGTAGGCCGCGGCATCGGCGACCGCACCCTCCGGCGCCACGGCCGGCGCTCCGCGCTCGCCGTAGCGCGGGCGCAGGTCCGCCAGGTCGCCGACCACCGCGTACCCGCGCCCGGACAGCTCGGTGACCAGCTCGTCGGCCGCGGCGTCGAACCAGTCCCGCAGCTCGTCGGGGACCCGGGCCCGATCCCCGTCCGGGCGCCGGGCGAGCAGCCGCTCGGCCAGCCGGACCTTGACCAGCCGGGCGAAGTCTGGCCAGGCCAGCCGGTCCCCCAGCGCCACGTTGACCCGGCGGACCAGCTCGGCCTCGGCGAGCCCGAGCGAGGCGTTGGTCCGCGGCACGTCCCGGTCGTACGCAGCGGGGTCGAGCCCGACGACGGTGCAGAACCGCTCCCACAGCAGCGCGGAGGGCGACCCGGCCGGTGGCACGGTCACCAGGTGGATCCGCTCGGCCGGGACCTGCTCGCCCCACCGGGCCAGGACCGCGGCCACGTCCTGCTGGCGCCAGAACACCTTGGCCCCGCGGCCCTTGCGGGCGCCGGTGACCTGAGCGAGGTAGGCGTCGTACGACAGCGTGCGCCCGTTCTTGACCATCTCCTGCCAGACCGCAGGCACCTGGCGACCGAAGTCGCGGGCGGTGTAGATGACGTGGGTCTCGGCGGCGCCGAGGTCGGCGACGACGCTGGCCACCGTCTCCGACGTCGAGCCGCCGAGCAGCTCGTGCGACAGCACCACCGCGTCGCCGTCCCACAGCCGCACCGGGGCGACCAGGTCCCGCCAGGCGCCGGCGCTGCGCGGGTCGTCGTACCCGGCGAAGGCCAGCCCCCGTACGCTGAGCGTGGCCCGGAAGTGCGCGTCGGCAGTGTCACCGGGGTACAGCACCCCGGCGCGACGCAGCCGGTCCCGGTTCCGGAACAGCACGCCCTGCAGGTAGGTGGTGCCCGTCTTGGGCGCACCGATGTGCAGGTAGACGCGCGTCATCGGTCGGGACCATAGCCCGGCCGCGGCGGTTCCGCGGGCTGGCACGCTGGGTGATGTGCTGGCACGGACGAGCGGGCGACGCCCGTACGCGGCGCTGGCGGCGGCCGGGCTCGTGGTCGTCGCCCTGGCCGGATGCACCGGGGATGACGCCGGCACCCCGGCCGCTGGCTCGCGCCCGTCGACGCCGGCGAGCGCGGGGTCGTCGAGCGGCGGGCCGTCGAGTAGCGGGCCGTCGAGCGCGGAGCCGTCGAGCGACCCCTCCACCACCCGACCCACGACCGAGCCGTCAGCGGAGCCGTCCGCCGACCCCGCGGCCGGGCTGGGCGGTCCCGGCGTCCGCCCGGACGACATGCTCGCCACCGTACGGCTGCTCGCCGGCCGGATCGGGCCGCGGGAGGCCACCTCTGACGCGTTCGCGCAGGCGGCGGAGGTGGTGGCGCGACGGCTGGCGGGGTACGGGTACGAGGTCACCCGCCAACGCTTCCGCGTCCCGGCCGGCCTGTCGTGGGGCGTCCCGGTCGACGCCGGCGCCAGCCTCAACGTGGTGGCCACCCCCGCCGGGCTCGACCGGACCGCGCCGCACCGGATCGTCGGCGCACACCTCGACACGGTGCCGCAGGCGCCGGGCGCCGAGGACAACGCCTCCGGCATTGCGGTGCTGCTCGACGTCGCCCGGCTGGCCGCCCGTACCACCGGTCCGGGGACCGCCCTGCCCACCGTCTTCATCGGCTTCGGGGCCGAGGAGCCGCGCGGGGAGGGCGACGCGCTGCACCACTTCGGGTCGACCGCTCACGTACGCCGCCTGTCGCCGGCGCAGCTGCGGGCGGTCCGCGGCATGGTCTCGCTGGACCGGGTCGGCACCGGCACCGTGGTGCCGGTGTGCACCGGCGGTCTGTCGCCGTTGCGGGTGCGCGACGACCTGCTCGCCACCGCGCGCAGGGCCGGCATCGCCGCCGCCGGCTGCACCGACAACACCGCGAGCGACCACTGGTCGTACGAGAAGGCTGGCGTGCCGGCCGCCCGGGTCGGCGGGACGCCGTACGCGGCGTACCACTCGGCCGCCGACCTGCCCGGGGTGCCGCAGCGGGCCCAGCTGCGCCGGGTCGCCGAGCTGACCTGGGCCTGGCTCCGCGGCTGACCAGCCCCCAGCGCGCCACTCGGCGAGGTGGCGTCGGGCGCAAGGCCCGCAACGCGCCACTCGGCGAGATGGTGCCCGGCGGTCAGCGCGGCAGCAGGCCGAGGCCGTCGATGTCGGCGCGGATCTCCCGCGCCGCCGCCCCCGTCACAGGCCGCGGGGCGAAGTCGGTGCCGATGACGTACGGCGTCACCCTCGTCCGGGTGAGCGCGCCGCCGCGGAAGGTCAGGTCGAGCACGATTCCCTGCTGGGTCTCGGTCATGAAGTCCATGTCGAAGACGAAGTTGCCCAACGAGTGCACGACGAATCCGCCCCGGTGCCGTTGGACGTCCTGCACCCAGTGCGGGTGGCCGCCGACCACCACGGTCGCGCCCGCGTCGAGCAGCGCCCGCCCCACCCGGCGCTGGTCGGGCATCGGTTGGTGGGTGTACTGGTCGCCCCAGTGCGGCAGCACCACCACAGCGTCCGTGCGCGCCGCCAGCGCCCGCACCCGTGCCTGCAGCCGGCGCAGCTCGGCCGGGCGCAGCGGTCCGGTGCGCGGCGCCATCCGCAGCGACGCGGCGCCGGGGGAAAAGGCCTTGGGCCGGTACGTCTCGCCGATCGCGTTGAAGGCCACGAACCCGACCCGGGTGCCGGCCCGGCTCACCACGACGGGCCGCCAGGCCGCCGAGCGGTCCCGGCCGGCGCCGAGCGGCGCGATCCCCGCCGTACGCACCCGGCGCACCGTCTCAACCAGCGCCGGCCGACCGTAGTCGCCGGTGTGGTTGTTGGCCAGGCCGAGCACGTCGAACCCGGCGGCCCGCAACCCCCGCAGCACCGCTGGCGACGCCGCGAACGAGTCGTCGCCCTGGCGGGGCGGTCCGGACGTGGACAGCGTCGACTCCAGGTTGCCGACGGTGATGTCGGCTCGCGCCAGCCGGCCGGCCATCGGCCGCAGCGGGGCGGACGGGTCGCCCGCCGCGTGGGCGACGTCGGCCACCGCGCGACCCAGCATCATGTCGCCAACGACGGTCACGGTGACGGCCCGTTCCGGGGGGTCGGCGTCCTGCGTGGGCGGCGGCGAAGGCTCTGTGGTGGGCGGCGGCGATGCCTGCGTGGTCGACTCGGTAGGCGGCCGGGGCGACGACTCACTGGTGGGCTGGACCGGGGCGGAGTCGCCATGAGGAGCCGCCGACCCGCCACCGCCGCCGCTGCATCCCGCGGTGACCAGCAGGATGACCGTCACCGCCGCCAGCGCACCCGCGGGTGGGTCGCGCCGGCTCATTGCACCGACCGTACGCCGCGCGGACCCGCCGCAGAAAGTGAACCGGCCGGTGCCACCCGTTACCGTGTCGAGGGTCGCCAGACGTCTTGTCAAGCGACGTGCCAGCTCTGAGACACCACCCACCGGCAGGAGCAGCGTGGCCGAGCCTACCCCCGGCAGCCGACTCGTCATCGTCGAGTCGCCTGCCAAGGCGCGCACGATCGCGGGCTACCTCGGCGCGGGCTACGTGGTCGAGAGCTCGATCGGGCACATCCGCGACCTGCCCAACAACGCGGCCGAGGTGCCGGCCAAGTACCGCGGCCTGCCGTGGGCCCGCCTCGGCGTCGACGTCGACAACGGGTTCGAGCCGGTCTACGTCGTCCCGGCGGACAAGAAGAGCCACATCACCAAGCTGAAGCGACTGCTGGCCGACGCCGACGAGCTGCTGCTCGCCACAGACGAGGACCGTGAGGGCGAGGCGATCGCCTGGCACCTGTACGACGAGCTGAAGCCCCGCGTACCGGTGCGCCGGATGGTGTTCCACGAGATCACCCCGGCCGCCATCCGGGCCGCGGTCGACAGCCCGCGCGACATCGACCAGGACCTCGTCGACGCCCAGGAGACCCGCCGCATCCTCGACCGGCTGTACGGCTACGAGGTCAGCCCGGTGCTGTGGAAGAAGGTGATGTCCGGGCTGTCGGCCGGCCGGGTGCAGTCGGTCGCGACCCGCCTGGTGGTCGACCGGGAGCGGGAGCGGATCGCGCACCGCGCCGCGTCGTACTGGGACCTGCAGGCCACGATGGACGCCGGCGCGGACGCCGACCCGCGGCAGTTCCCCGCCCGGCTGGTCGCCCTCGACGGCGCCCGGGTGGCCACCGGCCGCGACTTCAACCCGACCGGGCGGCTGGTCGAGGGCCGTGCGGTGGTGCACCTGGACGAGGCGGCCAGCGGCGCGCTGGCCGAGGCGCTGCTCGGCCGGGCGTTCACCGTGCGGTCGGTCGAGTCCAAGCCGTACACCCGCCGCCCGTACGCGCCGTTCCGGACCACCACGCTGCAGCAGGAGGCCAGCCGCAAGCTGGGCTTCGGCGCGTCGGTGACCATGCAGCTGGCCCAGCGGCTGTACGAGAACGGCTTCATCACCTACATGCGTACCGACTCGGTGACGCTGACCGACACCGCGGTCACGGCGGCCCGCGACCAGGTGCGCGAGCTGTACGGCAACGAGTTCCTGCCGGACCAGCCGCGCACGTACACCTCGAAGGTCAAGAACGCGCAGGAGGCGCACGAGGCGATCCGCCCGTCGGGCGAGCGGTTCCGCACCCCGGGCAGCACCGGGCTGACCGGCGACCAGTACCGGCTCTACGAGCTGATCTGGATGCGCACCGTGGCCTCCCAGATGCGCGACGCACAGGGCCGGTCGGTCCAGGTCCGGCTCGGCGCCATGACCGCCGACGGCACGGATGCAGAGCTGGCCGCCTCCGGCCGGGTGCTCACCTTCCACGGCTTTCTGCGCGCGTACGTGGAGGACCTCGACGACCCCACCGGCGAACGGGACGACCGCGAGACCCGGCTGCCCGACCTGGCCGAGGGCGCCGAGGTGGCGGTCGCGCGGCTCGAGGCGGAGGGCCACGAGACCCGTCCGCCGGCCAGATTCACCGAGGCGACCCTGGTGCGCGAGCTGGAGGAACGCGAGATCGGCCGCCCGTCGACGTACGCGTCGATCATCCGCACCATCCTCGACCGGGGCTACGTGTACAAGAAGGGCACCGCGCTGGTGCCGAGCTGGGTGGCGTTCTCGGTCACCCGGCTGCTCGAGACGCACTTCGCGCGGCTGGTGGACTACGACTTCACCGCCCGGCTGGAAGACGTGCTGGACGAGGTCGCCGGCGGACGCGAGGAGGCACAGCGGGTGCTGGGCCGGTTCTGGTTCGGCGTGGACGGCGTGGAAGGCGTGGACGGAAGCACCGGGCTGAAGGCGCTGGTGAACGAGCTCGGCGAGATCGACGCCCGCCAGCTGGCGACCTTCCCGGTGCTCGAGCCGGACGGCACCGACACCGGGATTGCGCTGCGGGTCGGTCGCTACGGGCCGTACCTGGAGGACCCGACCGGTACGCGCGGCAACGTGCCCGACGACCTGCCGCCCGACGAGCTGACCGCCGAGCGGGCCCGCGAGCTGCTCACCAACCCCGCCGGCGCGGAGCGGGAGCTGGGGACCGACCCGGCCACCGGGCGGGTGGTGGTGGCCAAGAACGGCCGCTACGGCCCGTACGTCACCGAGCTGCTACCCGAGACGGGCGCGGAGTCGGACAAGGGCTCGGACAAGGGCTCGGACCAGGGCACGGGGGCGGGCAACGGCTCGCGCGGCGCGGCTGCGGCGGCCAAGGCGCGCACCGGCTCGCTGCTCAAGACCATGGACCTCGAGACGGTCACGCTGGACGACGCGCTGCGGCTGCTGTCGCTGCCGCGGACCGTCGGCACCGACCCGGAGACCGGTGAGCCGATCACGGCGCAGAACGGGCGCTACGGGCCGTACCTGAAGAAGGGCACCGACTCGCGCTCGCTGGACACCGAGGAGCAGATCTTCGCGATCGCCTTGGCCGAGGCGCTGGCGATCTACGCCCAGCCCAAGCAGCGGGGCCGGCAGCAGGCCCGAGCGCCGCTGCGCGAGCTCGGCGAGGATCCCGGCTCGGGCAAGCCGGTGACGGTCAATGAGGGCCGCTTCGGCACCTACGTCACTGACGGCGAGACCAATGCGACGTTGCGCAAGGGGGACGACCCGGAGAGCGTGACCATCGAGCGGGCCGCCGAGCTGCTGGCCGAGAAGCGGGCGAAGGGGCCGGCGCCGAAGAAGCGGCCGGCCAGGAAGACCGCCAAGAAGTCTGCCAAGAAGCCCACCAAGAAGACGGCCACGACGGCAAAGAAGGCCACCGGCAAGCCGGCGGCCAAGCAGACCGCCGAGAGCGCGCCGTGAGCAGACCCCGCACCGGATGACCGCACCCGACGCCGTGCCGGCACCGCCGCACAGCGTCGGGGCCGTCCTCGCCCTGCCGGGTCTGCGTCCGTTCGTCGCCGCGCTCGGGCTGTCCAGCCTGGGCGACTGGATGGGCCTGCTGGCGCTGACCGCGCTCGCCAACGAGCTGGCCGGCGGGGGGTACGCCAACCGCAACTTCGCGATCGCCGGGGTGCTGTTCCTGCGGGTGCTGCCGGCGCTGGTCGTCGGGCCGCTCGGCGGCTACCTCGCTGACCACCTGGACCGACGGCTGGTGCTGGTCGGCGGCGACGTCCTGCGCGCCGCGGTGTTCGTCAGCATCCCGCTGGTCGGCACCTTGACCTGGCTGCTCGTCGCCACCGTGCTGGTCGAGCTGGTCAACCTGGTCTGGCTGCCGACCAAGGACGCCACCGTCCCGGACCTGGTGCCGCCGGCCCGGCTGGAGGCGGCCAACCGGCTGGTGCTCGCGACCACCTACGGCTCGGCCTTGCCGTCGGCGGTGCTGTTCGTCGGTCTGTCGGTGATGACCGAGGCGCTCGGCTCGACCGTCGGCTGGTTCGACCTGTCCCCGGCCGACCTGGTCCTGTACGCCAACGGGCTCAGCTTCGCGGTGTCGGCGGTGCTGCTGCTGCGGCTACGCGCGGCGCTGCCGGTCGGCCCGACGGTGCCGCCGGACGACCGGGTCGGCGTCGTACGCGCGGTCCTCGACGGCTGGGCGTACGCCGCCCGTACGCCACTGGTGCGCAGCCTGGTCGTCGGGATCGTGGGGGCGTTCGCCGCCGGTGGCGTGGTGATCGGGCTGGCCCGGGTCTACGTGTCCGAGCTCGGGGCCGGCGACCCCGGCTACGGCGTGCTGTTCGGTGCAGTGTTCGCCGGGCTCGGCGGCGGGATGTGGAGCGGGCCGCGGCTGCTGCGGGGGGTCAGCCGGCGGCGGCTGTTCGGGCTGGCGCTGGTCGCCGCCGGTGCGGCGCTGCTGGCGATCTCGCTGGTGTCGGACATGGTGCTGGCCGCGGTGCTGAGCGTGGCCCTCGGCGGCTGCGCCGGGGTCGCCTGGGTCACTGGCTACACGTTGCTCGGGCTCGAGGTGGCCGGCGAGGTACGGGGGCGGACGTTCGCGCTGGTGCAGTCGCTGGTACGGCTGGTGCTGGCCCCGGTGCTGGCGGCGGGCCCGCTGCTGGCCGGGCTGGTCGGCCCGCGGCAGGTCGCGATCACCGACGACGTGGCGCTGACGTACGGCGGGGTGCAGCTGGCGTTCTGCCTGGCGGGGCTGCTGGCTGTCGGTGTGGGCGTGGCATCGTTCCGGTCGATGAACGACCGACCGGGTGTCTCGGTGGCGGCCGAGCTGCGCCAGTCGCTGCGCCCACCGGGAAGGCACGGCGTCTACGCGCCGCGCGGCCTGTTCGTCGCGTTCGAGGGCGGCGAGGGGGTCGGCAAGTCGACGCAGGCGCGGCTGCTGGTCGAGGCGCTGGCCGAGCGGGACGTCGGCGAGGTGGTGCTCACCCACGAGCCGGGTGGCACCCCGGTCGGTCGCTCGGTGCGGGCGATCGTGCTCGACCCGGGCACCGGTGCGCTGGCGCCCCGTACGGAGGCGCTGCTCTACGCCGCGGACAAGGCCGAGCACGTCGCCCGGGTGGTAAGACCGGCCCTCGACCGCGGCGCGGTGGTCGTCACCGACCGCTACGTCGACTCGACCCTGGCCTACCAGGGCGCCGGTCGCGCGCTGCGCATCGACGAGGTCGAGCAGGTGGCCCGGTGGGCCACCGAGCAGCTGCGCCCGCACCTCACCGTCTTCCTCGACCTGCCCGCCGCCGAGGGGCTGCGCCGGGCCCGGCCGGCCGGCGCCCCGGACCGGCTGGAGCAGGAACCGGTCGACTTCCACGAGCGGGTGCGGGCGCACTTCCGCGCCCGCGCCGACGCCGACCCCGACCACTACCACGTGGTGGACGCCGCCCGGCCGCCGCAGGACGTGCTGGCCGAGGTGCTGGCCCGCGTCGAGGCGCTGCTCGTACGGACGGTGCGGCGGTGAGCGTCTGGTCGGCACTGGTCGGCCAGGAGCCGCTGGTGCAGGTGCTCGAGCCCGCGGTCGAGGCGTCGAACCGGTGGCTGCGCGGTGTGCCGGACGCGGCGATGACCCACTCCTGGCTGTTCACCGGCCCGCCGGGCTCGGGTCGGTCGACGGCCGCGCGGGCGTTGGCGGCCGCGTTGCAGTGCTCGGACGGCGGCTGTGCCGACTGCGACGCCTGCCGACAGGTGCTGGCCGGGTCGCACCCGGACGTGACTGTCGTCGACACCGCCGGCCTGTCGATCTCGGTCGACGACGTCCGCGACCTGGTGCACCGGGCAGCCTTGACCCCGTCGGTCGGTCGGTGGTCGGTGATCATCGTCGAGGACGCCGACCGTCTCACCGACCAGGCCGCCAACGCGATGCTGAAGAGCGTCGAGGAGCCGGCCGCGCGCACGGTGTGGCTGCTGTGCGCACCCACCAGCGACGACGTGCTGCCGACCATCCGATCGCGGTGCCGGCAGCTGTCTCTGCGTACGCCACCCGCGGCAGCGGTCGCGGCGGCGCTGGAGGCGGCCGGGGCGCAGCCCGGGCTGGCCGCGTTCGCGGCCCGCGCCTCGGAGGGGCACATCGGCCGGGCCCGGGCGCTGGCCCGCGACGAGGGCGTGCGGGGCCGCCGGCGGGAGGTGCTGCTGCTGGCGAGCCGGCTGGGCGACCCGGGGGACTGCATGCGGGCCGCGGCGAACGTGAACGACGCCGCCCAGGAGGAGGCCGACGCCACCGCCGCCGAGCTGGAGCGGCAGGAGCTGGCCGACCACGGTGAGGTGTGGGGGACCGGCACCCGGGGCGCCAAGCCCCGCGGCGAGCAGGGCGCCCGCACCGAGCTGAAGAAGCAGCAGCGGTCCCGCCGCACCCGGCTGCTGCGCGACTCGACGGACCGGGCGCTGCTCGACCTACTCTCGTACTACCGCGACATGCTCCGGCTGCAGGCCGATGCAGCAGCCGGTGTCGCCGGCGGGCCTGCCGGTGGTGTCGCCGGCCGGCGCGCCGAGCCGGCCACGTCCGAGCTTGTCAACGAGGAGCTGCGTCCCGACCTCGTCGCCGAGGCCGGTCGCACCGACCAGGCCCGCACCCTGCGCCGGATCCAGGCGCTGATGGGCTGCCGGGAGGCGATCGCGCTGAACGTCGCTCCGCTGCTCGCGCTCGAGCAGGCGTTCCTCCGCCTGGCCCGCGCCTGACACTGCTGATGAGGAAGCGCCGCCCTGTCCCCACGAGCTTTGCGGGGTTCTGGCTGCACTGCGGGCGGGCGGATTCAAGCGGTGGTGGCAACACCGTCGGTGTTGAAGGGTTCAGACAGTAGTTGGTTGAGGGCTTCGGCGGGGGTTCGCCAGCCGAGGGTTTCGCGGGG
>Ga0136617_10006104_pt1 | contig 10768 bp, 8 predicted proteins | sample AntDrymUQ3222106_2_FD_129672 | JGI IMG/M metagenome (GOLD analysis project Ga0136617, IMG submission 129672) | Polar desert sand microbial communities from Dry Valleys, Antarctica - metaG UQ322 (21.06) | ecosystem: Environmental > Terrestrial > Soil > Desert | place: Antarctica: Dry Valley...
CTTGCGAGTGCAGGGCATCACCACGGCGATCGATTCACTTGAACAGCTGACGGAAACTGTCCAGGGCTCCCCGAATGTGGAGATCTCCATGTCCACGTTCGCTAGGAGCTACTCAATCCTGTCTGACTGGAAGAAACTCACCGTCAAGACAGCGGCAGACCTCAGGTCCCAGGCAGCTCGCGAGTTGCCTGGTCGCGACACTGGCGACGCGACCGACTACCGACAGGCTCTTCTCGGGGCCAAGCAGCAATTCGACGCGCGCCAGCGTCAGCTGAGAGATCCGAATGCTTGCAAGCTCCTCCTTGGTTCACCGCCGGTGAGCTTGACGTCGACGAAGCGACCTCCACCGCGGCACGAGAGGTCTGTCGGACCGGCGGCATCGCCGACACCCTGCGGAACGACGGCATCTCCGTGGTCGCCCTCGCGCTGTTCACGACATGACGTTAGTGAGCCAGGCGATGGCCAGGGATTTTCGCAATCAGCCACAGCAGTTCGCGGCGCTTCGGGACATCTCGAAGGTGGAGCCACCGCTCACCGACCTGCGCACGTTGAACATCCTGGCGTGGGACGTCGGCCAGCAATCCGACGGCGAGCCTGTACTCAGTGATCCAGACAGTCTGAGTGGCTGATCACGCAGCGGCGATCGCGGCGCAAGTGACGCGTCTGTCTCCCTCGGCACCGTCGAGTCGGTCCGACGACTGGGGCCAGCCGTCACGAAGTCGTCATGGTGGCGATCCGCGCGCGGCCACACCTCTCGCGCGCGGTGGACGTGCACGTCCGTCACGTTCTGGAGAAGCTGCGGTGCACATGGCGAGGGGCCCTGCGGTTCGTCGTGCCATCGACCGCGGTCTGGCAGCCAGGGACAGCCAGTCCGAACACTCCGGCAATGGCCGGCCGAAGATTGGGTAGGTGCGGCGGGTGTTGAAACGCCGCGCCCCTTGGCAGGATGGCCACGTCAGACCACGCGTGCACGCCAAGGAGACACCGGTGACTGAGACAGCCAACCCCAACAAGGCACTGTGGGAGAAGGGCGACTTCGGCAGGGTCGCCGATTCAATGCGCCTCAGCGGCGAGGCTCTGGTTGCCCGCCTTGGCGTGACGCCTGGCATGAAGGTGCTCGATCTAGGCTGTGGCGACGGCACGACCGCTCTACCGGTGGCCCGTCTCGGCGCAGACGTGCTGGGCGTCGACATCGCCAGCAACCTGGTGGCAGCCGGCAACCGCCGAGCCGGGGCGGAGGGCCTGACGAACTGTCGCTTCAAGGAGGGGGATGCCTCACATCTTGACGACCTTGCCGACGACACGTTCGACCTGGTCGTAAGCATCTTCGGAGCGATGTTCGCTCCGCGCCCGTTCGACGTCGCCAAGGAGATGGTGCGGGTGACGCGGCCGGGTGGGCGGATCGTCATGGGCAACTGGATCCCCAACGACCCGACGCTGGTCGCCCAGATCCTCAAGATCTCCAGCTCGTACTCTGCGCCGCCACCAGAGGGCTTCATCAGCCCGATGACGTGGGGCGTTGAGGACAACGTGACCGAGCGATTCGGCGAGGCAGGTGTCGCCGCTGACAAGATCAACTTCTCGCGGGAGACCTATACCTTCGACTACCCCGCCCCGCCGGCTGAGCTGCTCGCCGTGTTCCGCGAGTACTACGGCCCCACCATGAACGCCTTCGCCGCGGCGGAGGCGAGCGGTCGGACCGAGGAGCTACAGGAGGACCTGGCCGACCTGTTCACCAGCCAGAACACAAGTCCGAACGCAGACGCGACCTCCATCCCGGCCACGTTCCTTCAGGTCACTGTCACCGTCTAACTTGGCACGAACCAGAACTCTTCTGGCCTGGTGCCCGGCGCATCACGGAGAAGCGGGGTGCTGTTATGCCCCACGAATGGATGCGACGATCGATCGCGCTGGCGGCTCAGTCTGGACAGTCATGGGGCGGCGGAATGGGGCACAGGCACATCCCCAGCCCGCGCGGTTAGCTGGTACCTGGACGACACTGGCAGAGAGTGGCCTGCAGGGTTGATCCTGTTCTGCATGCAGATTCAACTTCGCGACTACCGGATCCGACATGGACAGATGGACGCCTGGATCGCGGGATGGAAGTCCCAAGTCGTGCCGCTTCGTGAGGAGGCCGGTTTTCGGTTGATCGGTGCCTGGGTGGATGCGCAGGACGATCGGTTCGTATGGCTGCTTGGCTACTCCGGGGCTGAGGGCTTCCAGGCTGCCGACCACAGCTACTACGCCTCACAGAAGCGAAGAGAGCTGCAGCCGGAACCTTCCGAACTCATTGAAGAAGCCAGGCAATCCATGGTGGATGCGGTGCTGTAATCCGCGCCCCACCCGATGCATCGGTTTGCACGAAGTTCCGATCACCCCGGCCAGCGCCGTCAGATCGCGGCGACGTGGCGCCTCCCGGCAGTCGTTCGACTCGCCGGCCTGAGGGCGCGCGGGCGGGCGTTGCCTGGGACCACCGTGACGTCGGCCCGCCGGGTGCCGGCACTCGTGATCGGCCGGATCACCTCGCGTCGTCCGTCCAGGGCCGCGACCGTTCGGGACGCCACTTCGCGGGGGGCGCGCTCAGCGTTTCTCTCGCAGCCTTCTGAGCGGGTTGGCCAGGATCCGCGGCAGCAATCGGGGACCTGGGACGACGATCAGGCCGAGCTGTTGCAGGAGCGAGAGCGCGTCCAGTTGGAACCAGTGCTCCACGACTCGGCCGTCCTCATCGTGACGGTTAAGCTCGAGTCCCTCGAACGCCACCTTCTTTTCAGTGGGGGGAGCCCCTGGAACGCGCCCGTGTGTGTGCCCTCGAAATGGATTCTCTGCGCCACCAAGGCACCCTCCCCCAACGGCCGCACCAGGCGTTGGGCATGTGCCCGCCAGCAGACCGGTGCTGGCCGCCGTCGATCCAAGTATCTGGCCGGCCGATCCTGGCGCGGTCGGAGCCCTGCAGGTGGCGATCGTGGCCGGCTCCGTGCAGCTGGCCTGCGACGGGCAAGTCGTCAAGGCGCACCCGATCCGGCACGACCGGGAGGCAGGCTCCGTGTGCGGCGGAACGGTCAGGCAGGGGACACGCTACGACGGCGACGCCGCAGACCGAGCATGTACGGAAGCCCCGAGCTTGCGACCCCCAGCGTCCTCCCGATGCGGCCGAGCAGCGACGGGTCCGGCAGCGGCGGTAGCGAGCCGGTGACAGGCGAGACGTCGACGAAGTACGCGCGAACGGGACCGATGCCCTCGAGTGTCTGGGAGAGCTCACGCGCGGGTGCGGGCAGCGGGGCACCTCGGGTGCGGTAGAGCTCCTCGGACATCAGCACGTACTCCGGGAGCTCGATCGGGTTCTTGAGCAGCCGATGGACGAGGATGACGTCAATCCCGACGAGCTTGCGCCGCTGCCTGATGGTCTGGGTGGCCACCTCGCCGATGTGTGCCACGAACTTCAGCTTCAGATTTGCAGCCTGAGTGCAGCCGTCGCAGGGGCACAGGTTGGTCGCGACGTACTGCCGCTCGAGATGGAAAGCCTGGTGCATGGAAATGGCGGCCTGGAAAGTCCGTTCGACCGTTGTATCACCGTCTGACGTGTCGACCCGACGGTAGAGGAAGGCTGCGTCACCCTCGATCTCGACCAGGTCGAACCCCGGGGCGGCATCGATCACTTTCTCCAGCATCCTCGCAGTGTTGACCTCGGCGTGCGCGAGCCGGGCAGACCACGGTTCTCCAGACGGCGTCGGTTCGTCGCCGGCTCGGCCTGCACCGCTCCTGACCCTGCACGTTCGCCTCGCTCTCAGGCAGTGCGTTCAGGCGCCGTACTGCGGGGTTATCTGAGCAGGATGTTCACGGTGTGGAGTACACCGTCGCCCAGGTCGATCCGCAGCCTGTAGGTGCCCGTGCTCAGTGTCTTCGTTCCGAGGTTGAAGATGTACTGACCGCTGGTGTAGCGGAACAGGTTGCCGGTGGTCGCGTTCGACGTCGAGATGGCCTCGATGTCCGACCCCGTGCCGCCTGGGCCGATCCGCTGGATGTAGAGGCGGGCGACCAAGTTGCTGATCCCGGCGCTGGCGCCGGTCAGCTGGAACTTCACCGGCACGGTGCTGCCGAGCTTGAAGACCGAGCTGCCGTCGACGTTGATCGGCTGAAGCACGTTCGACCAGGCCGCGGACACAGTCACCGTGAACGTCTCGGTGCCGGTGTTACCCGCAGCGTCGGTGGCGGTGCAGGTGACCGTGGTGGTGCCGAGGGCGAAGGTGCTGCCCGAGGCCTTGTCACAGCTGGCCGCCACAGCACCGTCCACGATGTCCGTCGCGGTCGGGGCGGTGTAGGAGACGCTTGCTCCGTTGGCCGAGGTGGCGACGGCGGTCTTGTTGGCCGACACCGCCAGGTTCGGGGCGAGGGTGTCTTGCACCTTCACGGTGAAGGTGTTGTCGCCCTTGTTGCCGGCCCTGTCGGTTGCTGAGCAGGTGACCGAGGTGGTGCCGATGGGGAACACCGACCCGGATGCCTTGCTGCAGCTAGCCGTCAGCGGCCCGTCGACGTCGTCGGTGGCGGTGACGCCCATGTAGGTGACGGTGGCACCGTTGGCCCCGGTGGCCTCGGCAGTGATGTCTGCCGGGACGGTGACGGTCGGCTTGGTCTGGTCCTGCACCTCGATGGTGAAGGTCGCGGTGCCGGTGTTGCCGGCTGCGTCGGTGGCCGTGCAGGTGACCGTGTTGATACCGAGGGCGAAGGTGCTGCCCGAGGCTGGTGTGCAGGTCACCGGGAGGTTCCCGCTGACCAGGTCGGTCGCGGAGGCGCCGGTGTAGACGACGTTGTCAGCACCCGTCCCGGAGGTGTTGCCGACGACCATGTTGGCGGGCGCGTGCACGTCGGGCTTGGTGGTGTCCTCGACGGTCACGGTGAACGTGTTGGTGCCCTTGTTGTTGGCCGCGTCGATCGCGGTGCAGGTCACCGTGGTGGTGCCCAGCTTGAACACCGTGTCCGACGCCTGTGAGCAGCTGGGGTTCATCGGGCCGTCCACGATGTCGGTGGCGCTGACATCGCCGTAGACCGCCCTGGCGCCGTTGGGACCGGTGGCCTCAGCGATGACGTCGGCGGGCACGTTGACGACCGGGGCGGTCGTGTCGCGGACGGTGACGGTGAAGCTGTCGTTGCCGGTGTTGCCGGCTGCGTCGGTCGCCGAGCAGATCACCCTGTGGGTGCCGAGTGCGAACGTGGAACCCGAGGACGGCTCGCAGCTGGCGGCAACCGAGCCGTCGACGGCGTCGCTGGCCGACGCGCTGAAGCTGGCGGTGGCCCCGGCCGCGGAGGTGGCCTCCTTGGTGATGTTGGCGGGCACGTTCACCGCAGGAGCGGTGGTGTCCTGCACGGTGACGGTGAAGAAGCTGTCGCCGGTGTTGCCGGCGGCGTCCGTGGCCGTGCAGGTGACCGTGGTCGTCCCCAGCGGGAACACGCTGCCGGAGGCCTTGCTGCAGGTCACGGCCACGTTGCCGTCGACGTCGTCGGCGGCGGTGGCCGCGTCGTAGGTGACGGTGGCACCGTTCGGGCCGGTCGCCTCAACGGTCTGGTCGGCGGGAACGGTCACGATCGGCTTGGTGACGTCTTGCACCTCCACGGTGAACGTGTTCCGCCCGGTGTTGCCGGCGTTGTCGGTGGCTGTGCAGGTGACCGTGGTGGTGCCGAGCGCGAACCTGGTGCCAGAGGCCGGTGTGCAGCTCGCGTTGATGGTGCCGTCCACGAGGTCGGTAGCAGTCGCGTCGGCGTAGGTCACGTTCGCGGCGTCGTTGCCGACCACGATGTTGGCCGGTGTGGTGACAACCGGTGCGGTGGTGTCGGTGACGACAACGTTGAACGGGTCGCTGCTGCCGGTGTTGCCGGCCTTGTCGGTGGCCGAGCAGACCAGCGTGGTGGTGCCGACCGGGAACAAGTCACCAGATGCGTACACGGTGCCACCGGCGGTCTTGCAGCTGACGGGCCGGTTGCCGTCCACCGCGTCATACGCGCTGGCCGCGAAGGTGACCGGGGTCAGCCGGTCAGTGGCCTCGGTCGGAGCCGGAGCGTCCACGGTCACCAGCGGCTTGCTGGTGTCCACGATGGTGTAGGTGGCCGACGCCTTGGCGTTCAGGCTGGGGTCGCCGCTGTCGTCGTAATTGCAGCTCGCGGTCTGGCTGCCCAGACCCTCAGCGGCGCGCGGACCGGTGATGGCGCTCAGGCTGGCGTCGAAGCTGCTCTCGCCGTCTTCCTTGTCGGTGACGTCGCAACGGGCGACCGGCACATTGCCGAACTCATACGAGCCGCCGCCGCTCACCCCGCTGATCTTCACGACCGGCGCGGTGTTGACCACCAACGGTTGGGTCACCGTCAGCGTGAACGTCGCACCACTCGTCACGTAGACGCCGCCGCCGGCATCCGCCACCGACACCGAGATCTGGTAGGAACCGGGGGTGTTCGAGGAGAAGTCGAAGAACTGGGTGGTGTCACACGACGAGTAGATCCGCGAGGCAGGTGCCACGGTGACAGCAGCCGGCTTGGTCACGGTCAGTGTCGCCGAAGTGCTGCCTCCGGGGTTGCAGCTGTTCTGGGTGTCGCCTGCGTTCGTGTTCTGGTTCTGGATGCTGTACCCGATCGAGGTCGTCTCCCCCACCCGCACGGTGGGACTCCCACCAGCAACAACCGTGTTCCGGACAATGTCGGCAGACGCCGGAGACATGCCCAACACCATTACCGCACCCGCCAACACCGCCGCGACCGCCCCCCGGCTGGCGAAGCGAGCACCACGAGCGAAGCCGCGAACAGCAAACATGAGACCTCTTTTGAGTAAGCAGACGGGTCGATGCCCTGCTCCTAGATTCACGCCCTGGAGGCCACCTCGTGTCCTTATGAGCAAATACCCCCACACTGGGGAGAGCCACATAGCCCAAACGGGTCATGCCCCAGCCCAGCTAATCCACCCAGCGTCAGCAAGCGCACGCTCTGGGTGATGTCCGCTTGCCCTCGCCGTCCATCGCGGGCAGCCGACCTAGATACCCACCGACACCGAACAGACCAGACCCCTTTTCACCAAATGTTCGCAAGTCCGCGCGGTCAGAGAATCGACAGGGCGGCGAGCCCCGGTAGCACCAGGGCGACCCGTGGTAGAAGCGGGGCCACCGCGGCCACCTTGAGCCCCGTCGTCACACCTGATGGGACACCGGATCGACTGGGTCCGTTGCTACTGGCGCGGCTTGCTGGCGACGCCGACGAAACGGTACGCCAGCACCTTCGGGCCCTGCCCGTACCCGGTTTCCAACGCGTCCACCCGCAACCGGCTGCGGGTCAGGTGGGCGCTCACCGGGCGGTCGATGCGGCAGCCGCCGGCGACGCGCGCGTGCACCCCGTGCAGCCGGTCCTGCCAGCGCCGGACGCGCGGGTCGTCAGAACGGCCGTGCTCGACGAAGTGCAGCCGCCCGCCCGGCCGCAGCACCCGGGCGAGCTCGAGCAGGGCCCGGTCGAGATCGGGGATGGTGCACATGGTGAACGTGGACAGTGCCGTGTCGATGCTGTCGTCGGGCAGGGAGAGGCGCTGCCCGTCCAACCCGGCCCGGACGACCGGCACCGAGACTGCCGCAATCCGCGTACGAGCACGCCGCCAGGCCAGGTCCGACGGCTCGATCGCGGCGACGGAGCGGGCGGTCGGCGGGTAGTACGGCAGGTTCAGGCCAGACCCGAAGCCGAGTTCGAGCACATCCCCGGTCAATCCCTCGCACACCGCCGCGCGCAGCCCCCGCACCTCCTCTGTGTCGAGGAATTGGTCGGTCATCCGCGGCACCACCTGGTCCCGCCACCAGCCCACGTGCCGTCCTCTCCTCAGCCCGTCGCGTCGTCGGGTGCAAGATGCTCGCGTGGTCCACGTACTCGCTGAACCAAGCCGCGGTGGCCCGCGCCCGCGAGCTCATCGACGCTCGACAGTACGTCCTCGACAGCGACTGGGGCGAGGTGCAGCCGGGTGCTGACGCCCAGAACGCCTACCTCGACGCACACTCCTGGGTCGAGTACGCCCGGTGGTACATGGGACTCACCGCCGGCGCCACCGACGAGACCAAGGCTCGGTACGCGTTCGTCTACGGAGACTTCCGCCGCGTTCATCGCACCGGCCTGATTGCCTGCGTCTACCGCGCGTCGGAGTGGCGACACAAGGACGTCGAGCTCGCCGCGCACGACCTGCTCCAGCACCTGGACCGCGCCAGCGGCTGAGCGCTGACGCAGCCGCCGCTCAGCCGGGCCGCGGGGCCTGCGCCGCCGAGACGATCGAGGACGCGTGGGCCAGGGCCTGGTCCAACGTCAGGTCGCCACCCGCGGCCAGCAACGCCGCGAACCGCTCGTCGCCGAGCACGCGGCGGGCGGGCGCGACACGGCGTGCCCGCAGGCTCGCGTCCGCGGCGGTCACCTGGGAGCCGAGGCGAGCCACCTCGGCGTCAGCGGCACCGGTGAGCCGGGCGGCGTCCTCGGGCCGGTCGACGGCGGCTGCCAGCCCGGCGCACGAGTCGACGTACTCGACCAGCCGGTACGCACCCAGCGGACGCAGCAGTGGCAGCGCCTGGTCCAGCAGCTCGACGGCGCGGTCGACCGCGCCCTCGGCCACCGCAACGTCTGCGAGCACCTGCAGGGTGGCGCCATGCAACCAAGGGTCGCGGCCGCGGATTCTGTCCAGGCACTCCTCCCCGGCCTCCCGGGCCCGGGACAGGTCGCCCAGGTCCAGGGCGACGAGCGCCAGGTTGCCGAGAACGATCGCCAGCGACTCCTCGTCGCCGAGTTTGCGGCGCAGCTCGGCGCTCTCGGCGAACCGCCGCTGCGCATGCTCCGGCTCCCCCATGTCGCGCAGGATGCCGCCTTGGCTGTTCAGCGAGCGGGCGATCCAGGCGACGTCGTCGACCCGCCGGAACAAGGCACAGCTGGTCTCGCAGAGCTCGAGCGCGCGCGGGTTGTCGTCACCGCGCTCGCCGACCAGCACCCCCAGCAGGTGCAGCGCCTTCCCCCGCAACCGGTCCGGCGCGGCCGGGGCCGCGGCGAGCGCCCGCTCCAGCCAGCTCGTGCCCTCGGCGACGACGCCGGTGCGGTACCAGTAGAAGCCGAGCGCCGCAGCCAGCCGCAAGCCCAGCTCGGCGTTGTCCGAGGCAGTGCATGTCGCTGGCTCCAGCAGGTGGTCGAGGGCCGCGCGGAAGTTGTCGCGCTCGGAGTCCAGCGCCGCCCAGGTCGCCTGCTCGGCTCCACGCACACCCTCGACGGAGGACTCGGCCAATTCCAGGAAGTACGCCGCGTGCAGCGACCGGGCAGACCTGCGGCGCGCACCGAGCTGCTCGTCGGCGTACTCCCGGATCGTCTCCAGCATCGAGTAGGCCTGGTCGGTGGCGGGCTCGGTGTCGTGCTGCACCAGTCTGGCGGCGACCAACCTGGCCAGTTGCTCGGTGTCGGCGCCCGTCACTCGGCGCGCGGCCTCGTCCGTGCAGCCGCCGACGAACACTCCGAGCGTCGCGAACACCCGCCGATCCTGCGGCGAGAGCAGGTCGTGGCTCCAGCCGATCGCGTTGCGAAGCGTCTGCTGCCGCGCCGCCAGGTCGCGGGGCCCCGAGTCGGCCAGGTCGAGCCGCCCCGGCAGGGTCGCCAACATCTTGTCGGCGGGAATGTCTCGCACCCGGGCCGCGGCCAGCTCGATGGCGAGTGGCAGGCAGTCGAGCCGGCTGCAGACCTCGCCGACGACGCCCTCCAGCCCGGCGTCGACTCGGAATGCCGGGTCGGCGGCTCGTGCGCGCACCCCGAACAGCGGCACCGCCTCGTCGGCCAGCGCCAGCTGTGGCACCGGGTACTCGTGCTCCCCGTAGAGCCGCAGCGGTGACCGGCTGGTGACGAGGACCCGCATCCTGGGTGCAGCCGAGACCAGCTCGGCCACAACCGGCGCGGCACTGTCTATCTGCTCGAAGTTGTCCAGCACCAGCAGCAGCTGCCGGACGGCCAGGTGCCGTCGCAGGGTACGCATCCATGGCTCGTCCGGGGCCTCGTCGACGCCGAGCGCAGCCGCAACCGTGGAAAGGAGCAGGTCGGGGTCGCGCAGCTCGGCCAGCCCGACGAACCAGACGCCGTCGGGGAAGGCGTCGGCGAGCTCGAACGCGGCCTGGACGGTCAGTCGAGTCTTGCCGATGCCGCCTGGGCCGGTGGCGGTGAGCAGCCGTACGTCCGAGCCGCGCAGCATCGCGGTGACCTCGTCGATCTCGCGTCGGCGACCGATCAACCGCGTGGCCGGCGCGGGCAGGTGGCGGCGCGCGCGCAGTTCGGCCGGCTCGACGCGCAGAAGCGGGTCGTCGCGCAGGATCGCGGCGTGCAGCTCCTGCAGCGCGCCACCGGGCTCCACGCCGAGCTCGTCGACGAGGTGCGCGCGGCCGGCCCGATACGCCTCCAACGCCTCCGACTGACGGCCGCAACGGTGCAGCGCGAGCATCAGCTGGCCGCGCAGCCGTTCGCGCAGCGGGTGGGCAGTGACCAGCGCGTCGAGCTCGCCCACCACCGCCGCGGCCCGGCCGAGCCCCAGCTCGGCGTCGAACCGCACCTCCAGCGTGTCCACCCGCAGCGCGGACAGCCGGTCGCGTTCGGCTTGCGCCGCCAGCAGGTCCGGCAGGTCGGCGAGCACAGGTCCACGCCACAGCGCGAGCGCTGCCGCCGCAACGTCCGCGGCCTGAGCGGGCTTGCCGAGCTCCAGCAGCGCGCGGGCCTGGGTGGCGGCGTACTCGAACCGCCGGGCGTC
>Ga0136617_10006105_pt1 | contig 10768 bp, 10 predicted proteins | sample AntDrymUQ3222106_2_FD_129672 | JGI IMG/M metagenome (GOLD analysis project Ga0136617, IMG submission 129672) | Polar desert sand microbial communities from Dry Valleys, Antarctica - metaG UQ322 (21.06) | ecosystem: Environmental > Terrestrial > Soil > Desert | place: Antarctica: Dry Valley...
GCCCGAGCGATCGCGACGCGCTGCTGCTGCCCGCCGGAGAGCTGTGCGGGGAACTTGTCCGCCTGCTCGGCGATGCCGACCCGGTCGAGCAGCTCCCGGCCCCGCTTGTCCGCGGCCTCCCGCTTGACGCCGCGGACCTTGATCGGCCCGAGGGTCACGTTCTGCAGCACCGTCTTGTGCGCGAACAGGTTGAACGACTGGAAGACCATCCCGACGTCGGACCGAAGCCGGGCGAGCTCCTTGCCCTCCGCGGGCAGCTGCTCTCCGTCGAGGGTGATCGTGCCCGAGTCGACGGGCTCCAGCCGGTTGATCGTGCGGCACAGCGTGGACTTGCCCGACCCGGAGGGTCCGATGACGACCACCACCTCGCCCTGGTGGATGGTCAGGTCGATGTCCTGCAGGACGTGCAGGTCGCCGAAGTGCTTGTTGACGCCTTCGAGCACGACGAGCGGCTTCCCGGGCGCTCGCGCGCGGTCCGATCCGGTCACCTGCTGGTCCGTCATGCCCGAGAAACTATCCGTTGATCACCAACTGCACCATCCACCCCCGGTCACGGGAAGGTGTCGATGCGCCCCGGCCGTATCCTTGCCGGCGAGATGAAGGCCCCCGACGAGCAGGCCACGGACCCGCGCAGCTATGAGGTCCGCACCTTCGGCTGCCAGATGAACGTGCACGACTCCGAGCGGCTCTCGGGGCTGCTCGAGGACGCCGGCTACCAGCGTGCGCCGCAGGGCGAACAAGCGGACGTGGTGGTGTTCAACACCTGTGCCGTGCGCGAGAACGCCGACAACCGCCTCTACGGCAACCTGGGGATGCTGGCTCCCGCCAAGGCGGCCCGACCGGGCATGCAGATCGCCGTCGGCGGCTGCCTGGCCCAGAAGGACCGCAGCGAGATCACCCGGCGCGCCCCCTGGGTGGACGTCGTCTTCGGCACCCACAACATCGGGTCACTGCCGGTGCTGCTCGAGCGGGCCCGGCACAACGACGAGGCCCAGGTCGAGATCCTCGAGTCGTTGGACGTCTTCCCGTCCACCCTGCCGACCCGGCGCGACTCGGCGTACGCCGCCTGGGTCTCGATCTCCGTAGGCTGCAACAACACCTGCACGTTCTGCATCGTGCCGTCGCTGCGGGGCACCGAGAAGGACCGCCGGCCCGGCGACATCCTTGCCGAGGTCGAGGCACTCGTCGCCGAGGGCGTGCTCGAGGTGACGTTGCTGGGACAGAACGTCAACTCGTACGGCGTGGAGTTCGGTGATCGGCAGGCGTTCGGCAAGCTGCTGCGGGCGTGTGGCGCGGTCGACGGGCTCGAGCGGGTGCGCTTCACCAGCCCCCACCCCAAGGACTTCACCGACGACGTGATCGCGGCGATGGCCGAGACCCCGAACGTCATGCACTCGCTGCACATGCCCTTGCAGTCCGGGTCGGACCGCGTCCTCAAGGCGATGCGCAGGTCCTATCGCCGCGACCGCTATCTCGGCATCCTCGAGCGGGTGCGGGCAGCGATGCCGGATGCCGCGATCACCACCGACATCATCGTCGGCTTCCCCGGCGAGACAGAGGACGACTTCGCGCAGACCCTCGAGGTCGTGCGGGCGGCGCGCTTCGCGGGTGCGTTCACGTTCCAGTACTCCAAACGGCCCGGCACGCCCGCCGCCGAGCTGGCCGACCAGCTGCCCAAGGCGGTCGTGCAGGAGCGCTACCAGCGACTGGTTGAGCTGCAGGACGAGATGTCGTGGTCGGAGAGCAAGAAGCTGGTAGGTCAGGTGCTCGACGTGCTGGTCGCCGAGGGCGAGGGTCGCAAGGACGGTGCGACGCAGCGGATGTCCGGTCGCGCTCCCGACAACCGGCTGGTGCACTTCGTTCCGCCCGACGTTTCGACCGGGCGGCCGCGGCCCGGTGACGTCGCCACCGTCGAGGTCACCTACGCGGCGCCGCACCACCTGGTCTGCGACGGGCCGGTGCTCGGCGTGCGCCGCACTCGCGCCGGTGACGCCTGGGAGTCGCGTAGCCAACAGGCGCGGGAGCCCGGGGTGCTGCTCGGGATGCCCGCGATGCCGTCGGTCGCTGCGACGGCGGGCGCATGAACCAGCTGCGGCGGGTCGCCCTCGAGGTGTTCGGCCGCCTGCCCGGTCCGCTGCGCCGCATCGTGGTCCGGCTGCTAACGCCGCGATACGTGCTCGGCGCAGTCGTGGCCCTTCGGCACGGCGACGATGTCCTGCTGCTGCGGTCGCGGCACGTCCGGTTCGGGTGGACCTTGCCGGGCGGCCTGATGCGGAGCGGCGAGTCGCCTCGCGAGGCTCTCGACCGCGAGCTTGCTGAGGAGCTGCGCCTCGACGTCGACCTCGAGGCCGAGGCAACCGTCGTCATCGTGGATCCGTCGGCCCGACGGGTGGACTTCGTCTTCGAGATCCATGTCGCCGAGCGCCCGGACCTCCGCATCGATGGCGTAGAGGTGCTCGAGGCGCGGTGGCTGCCATTGACCTCCGGACTCTGTGACGACATCGCCCGCGACGCCCTGACCAGGCTGGCCGCCCGCTAGAGGCAGCAGTCCGGCGAACGCAGGAAGGGCCCGGCTGGGTAGCCGGGCCCTTCCTGCGTTGCTCAGATCAGCGCGGCTCAGTCGTCGGACTCGCTGTCGTCGGACTCGTCGTCGTCGGAGTCATCCGACTCGTCCTCGTCCGAGTCATCCGACTCGTCCTCGTCGCCGTCGTCGCCGTCGTCGGAGTCGTCGGAGTCGCCGTCGTCGGAGTCGCCGTCGTCGGAGTCGTCGGAGTCGCCGTCGTCGGAGTCGTGGTCGTCGGAGTCGTGGTCGTCGCCGTCCTCGCCCTGGTCGTCGCCGTCCTCGCCCTGGTCGTCGCCGTCCTCGTCAGCGTCGTCGGAGTCGTCGGAGTCGTCCGACTCGTTCTCGGCCGCAGCGGCTGCAGCGGCCCGCTTCTCGGCTGCGGCCTTCCTCGCAGCGGCCTTGGCGGCCTTCTTCGCTGCGCGTGCCTCGGCCCGCGCTGCCACGGCAGCCGCCTCGTCGGCAGCCCGCTTCTCGGCCAGGGCCACATGGCCGCGACCTTCGTGCTCGTCGCCGACCTCGACCTCGGGCGCCTCGGCGGAGTCGTCGGTGGCCTGGTCGTCGTCGGAGGCCGGCGCGGCGATCACGATGTCGTCGCCGCCCTGTCCCAGCACGCTGGTCGAGGCGACCGCCCCGACGCTGCCGATGGCCAGGGTGGCGCCGAGGAAGGCCTTGGCGAGCAGGCTGAGCTTGAGCACTCTGCTCAAGGCGAGAACAGGCTTCATCGCGGAACTCTTCTGCGGGGGCCGCGCCAGGTGCACGGGCTCGAGCCGGTACGTGTCTTGCGCTGCCACCGGCGCATCGTCGGTGTCGGGAAGAGAAGACACGCCCGAGACGGCCGCGGCGAGGAACGCCGCCAGCGCGGCACTGGCCCGCGGAGTGCAGCCCTCTTTGCCATGAGGTGCGCAGCCTTCCTTGCCCGGAGCCGAGGCGAGCAGTTCGGCAAGGCGCCGGTCTGCGGGGTTCTCGGCCCGGCGGAGTGCCGCCAGAAGGTCATCGTCGTTGGTGTTCATCTCATCCACGCAATCGCATTGACCGGGTCGGAAGTTATGGCCCCGCGCGACATTTCTCTTCGCAGGCGGCCCAGCGCGCGGTGCTGGAGCTGCTTGACGGCTCCCACGGGCTTCCCGATCGCTGCGGCGGTCTCGGCCAGGCTCAGGTCAGCAACGATCCGGAGCAGGAGGACGTCGCGCTGCTCCGCGGTCAGGGTGCTGAGCAGCCGCGACACCTCCGAGCGCTCCAGTGACTCGAGCGCGCCGTCCTCGGCGCTGGCGGCGGTCCGCCCGTCAGACACGGTCTCGACGGGCACCTCGCGAGCGCCGGCGCCCCGTCGTACGGCATCGACGCCTTTGTGGTGGGCGATCGCGAACAGCCAGGACCGGAAGGCGCGGCCGTCTCCCTCGAAGCTCTCGATCCCGCGGAAGGCGGCCAGGAAGACCTCGCTGGTCACGTCGTCAGCGTCACGGACCCCGCGGCTGCGCAGGTAGGCCGCCACGGTCGGGGACAGCTCCTCCCAGAGGCGACCGAAAGCCCAGCCTCCGCCGGCGCGCGCAGCGTCGACGAGGAGGTCGATTTCCTCATTCCACATGAGTTGTCCTCACCGCCGGGGAGCCCTGCAGTGATCGACCCCGATGTGGGTCAACTTGACGGCCCGTCCGGGTAAAGCCACTACATTCCCGGGGTGCTCGTTGCCGCGGCGGTCTGCCCGCACCCCCCGCTGCTCGTGCCTCGGCTGGCGGCCGGTGCGGCGTCCGAGCTCGACGGTCTCCGAGCCGCGTGCGACGCAGCGGTCGCCTCGGTGCTCGCGGCGGATGCCGACCTGCTCGTGGTCGTCGGCGACGCCCCGATCATCGGCCCGTTCCCGGGCGGCGCGTGGGGGAGTCTGGCGCCGTACGGCGTGGACATCGCGGTCGGCCTCCCCCGTCGTCCGCCACGATCATTCAACGGTGGTTCGGACGGCGAGCCCGCGACTCTGCCGCTGTCGCTGACGATTGCGCGCTGGCTGCTCGACCGTCAGGAGGCAGCGCCGTCCGACCTGCTGCTCGTCGGGGTGAGCGCCGAAGCGGATGCCTTGCGGTGCGCCTCGCTCGGGGCCGAACTGGCGGACCGAGCGCCGCGGGTCGCGATGCTGGTGATGGGCGATGCGAGTGCCCGGCGCAGCCTGAAGGGGCCTGGATACCTCGACGATCGGGCCGAGCCGTACGACGAGTCGGTGGCCCGGGCGCTGGCCAACGCGGACATCGGAGCCCTGCTCGCGCTCGACCCGGGGCTGTCGGCTGAGCTGCTGGTCGCGGGTCGGGCGGCCTGGCAGGTGATGGCGGGCGCTGGTGATGGGGGGAGTTGGTCTGCCGAGGTGACGTTCGACGAGGCGCCGTACGGCGTCACCTACCTGGTCGCCACCTGGACGCGAGAGCAGCCAACCTGACCCACCCCGACCACCACGATGATGCAGCAATGGTTCCGCGGCCTACCTCGCGGGGGGCGGCGGCTGCGGCGGCTGCTGGTGCGGCGGGATGTCGTCCTTGCGGCCATCGAGCTTGTCCAACGCGTCCTTGGCCGCCCTGGAGCCCTTGTCGACCTTGTCGCTGTGCTTGCCCTGCGTCTTGGAGTCGGCCATCCCCGCGGCCTTGTCGATCCCCTTGGCGATCTTGTCGCCATGGTCGTCAACAGCCTTGGTGGCCTTCTTGCGCACGTTGTCGAAGATGCCCATGGCCCCACGGTAGTGAAGACTTCCGCCCCGTGACGCACCAGCCCTCGTCAACCGGCCCTGGCCCCGCCGTAGTTGCCGTGGTTGGGGCGACCGCAGTCGGCAAGAGCGACCTGGCAGTCGAGCTGGCGCTGCGCCTGGACGGCGAGGTGGTCAACGCCGACTCGATGCAGCTCTACCGCGGGATGGACATCGGCACCGCCAAGCTCGACGACGACCAGCAGCGAGGCGTGCCGCACCACCTGCTCGACATCTGGGGCGTCCGCGACCCGGCCAGCGTCGCCGCCTACCAGTCCCTGGCCCGCCAGGCCTTCGTTGCCCTGGCGGCCCGGGGCAAGGGCGCGGTGCTCGTGGGTGGCTCCGGGCTCTACGTGCGCGCGGCGCTGGACCAGCTGGACTTCCCCGGCACTGATCCCGCGGTGCGGGCCCGGTTGGAGGGTGAGCTCGCCGAGCACGGTGCCACGGCGCTGCACGCCCGGCTCACCGAGCTCGACCCGGCCGCCGCCCGCGCGATCCAGCCGGCCAACGCCCGGCGGCTGGTGCGCGCGCTGGAGGTCGTGGAGATGACCGGGCGGCCGTTCACGGCGTACCTCCCTGATCACCGCTATGCCGTTGCGGCCGTGCAGATCGGGCTGGAGCTGCCCCGAGCCGAGCTCGACATGCGCATCGCCGACCGGGTGGCCGCGATGTGGCGGCGCGGGCTGGTCGAGGAGGTGCGCCGGCTCGAGGGCGAGGGACTGCGAGAGGGACGTACGGCGAGCAGGGCGCTCGGCTACGCCCAGGTGCTGGGCCACCTGGCCGGCGAGTGCAGTGAGGACGCGGCCCGGGAGGAGACCGTCCGGGCGACCAGGCGCTTCGCCCGCCGTCAGGACAGCTGGTTCCGTCGCGATCCGCGGGTCCGCTGGCTGCCCGCCGGACCCCCTCGCGAGGTCGCTGCACAGGTCATGGATCACCTCCGGGGACTGGCCGAATTGTCCGATCCGCGATAGGGATGACCTGACGACAAGAGTCGACCGATGGAGCAGACCATGCGGCAGCGCACCAAACTCACCACGGCAGCGATCGCGGCCGCCTCCGCCCTGTCGCTGTCCCTGGCGCTCGCGGGCCCGTCTGCGCAGGCCGGCCCCCGGGCCACAACGAAGACGCCGACCGCGGTCGGCACCGGTGGCGCCGTGTCGACCGTGGACCCGGAGGCGACCCGGGTCGGGCTCGAGGTGCTGCGCAAGGGCGGCAACGCCGTGGATGCGGCCGTCGCGGCAGCGGCGACGCTCGGTGTCACGGAGCCCTACTCGGCCGGCATCGGCGGGGGCGGCTTCTTCGTCTACTACGACGCCACCAGCGAGGCGGTGGAGACCATCGATGGGCGGGAGACCGCTCCGGCGGCGATGCGGCCCGGCACCTTCGACGGCATGACGTTCAGCGACGCAGTGACCAGCGGCCTGTCCGTCGGTGTCCCGGGCACTCCCGCCACCTGGCAGGAGGCGCTGGACCGGTGGGGCACCCTGTCGCTCAAGGAGGCCCTCAAGGGCGGCCGCCAGGTGGCCAGCAGGGGCTTCGTGGTCGATGCCACCTTCCGTCAGCAGACCGCCGACAACGAGGACCGGTTCAACGACTTCACCTCGACCCGCGAGCTGTTCCTGCCCGGCGGCCAGCCGCCCGCCGTCGGCACCGTCTTCAAGAACCCCGACCTTGCCGCGACCTACCTGCAGCTCGGCACCCAGGGCGTCGATTGGCTGTACGACGGGGAGCTGGCCGGCGACATCGTGGAGACCGTCCAGGACCCGCCGGTCGCCCCGGACGCCAACCGCACGGTGCGGCCCGGTCTGATGACTGCCTCGGACCTGGCCACCTACACCGCACCACTGCGCGCGCCGACCCACGTCGACTACCGCGGGCTGGACATCTTCGGCATGGGCCCGCCGTCCAGCGGCGGGTCGACCGTCGGGGAGGCGCTGAACATCCTGGACAACGTCGAGCTGGCGACCATGACCCGCACCCAGGCTCTGCACCACTACCTCGAGGCGAGCGCGCTTGCCTACGCCGACCGCGGCGCCTATCTCGGCGACCCGGCGTCGATGACTGCCTCGATCGAGGAGATCCTGTCCCAGCCGTTCGCCGACGAGCGCTTCTGCAAGGTCAACCCCGCCGCGGCGATGGCCAAGCCGACCCAGCCCGGTCAGCCCGATGGCTCCTACGACACCGACTGTGACGGCGCCGACGACGAGGCCGGCCCGACGGGCGACCGCGAAGGGCTGTCGACGACCCACCTGACCGTCGCCGACCGGTGGGGCAACGTCGTCTCCTACACCCTCACGATCGAGTCCACCGGTGGCAACGCGATGGTTGTGCCCGACCGGGGCTTCCTGCTCAACAACGAGCTCACCGACTTCACCTTCAGCAACGGCCCGGCCGACGACAACCATCCCAACGCGCCGGGACCGGGCAAGCGTCCGCGCAGCTCGATGGCGCCGACGATCGTGCTCGACGACGGCGCGCCGCTGCTTGCCCTGGGGTCTCCCGGCGGCTCGACCATCATCACCACCGTGCTGCAGATGCTGATCAACCGGCTGGACCTCGGGATGAGCCTGCCGCAGGCCCTCGCCGAGCCACGGGCGACGGAGCGCAACGGCACCACGGTGCAGGCCGAGCCGACGTTCGACGCCGCGCAACGGGCGGCGTTGACGGCGCTGGGGCACCGGTTCTCCACGACGCCACCGCCGGGCGAGATCGGCGCGGCGACCGCCATCGAGTTCCTGCCGGGCGGCGCGCTGCTCGCGGCTGCGGAGCCGGTGCGCCGCGGGGGCGGCAGCGCCGGGGTGGTGCGGCCCTAGTCTGGAGGGCGTGCGCTACCTCAAGGGCCACGGCACCGAGAACGACTTCGTGCTGCTGCCCGACGCCGAGCGGGACATCGACCTGACGCCGCGGCTCGTGGCGGCGCTCTGCGACCGCCGCGCCGGCGTCGGGGCGGACGGCGTCCTGCGGGTGGTGCTCGCCGCCACCGACCCCGAGGGCGCCGCGAGCTCGGACGAGGCGCGGTGGTTCATGGACTACCGCAACGCCGACGGCACGACGGCCGAGATGTGCGGCAACGGCATCCGGGTGTTCGCGCGCTACCTGGTCGACGCCCACCTCGAGCCGCCCGGTGAGCTGGCCATTGCGACCCGGGACGGGGTCAAGCGGGTTCGGCTGGAGATGACCGGTGACGTCACGGTCGACATGGGACCGGCGAGCCTGTCCGGCCCGGACGAGGTCAAGGTCACTGCCGGGGGTCGGAGCTGGGCGGCCGTCAACGTCGACGTGGGCAACCCCCATGCGGTCGCCTTCGTCGACGACCTGACGGACGCGGGGGACCTCCGGGACGTGCCCGTCACCGAGCCACGGTTCGACGACGGGGTGAACGTCGAGTTCGTCGCCGAGCGGGGGGACCGGCACATCGCGATGCGGGTGCACGAGCGAGGTGTCGGTGAGACCCGATCGTGCGGCACGGGTGCGTGCGCGGCGATGGTCGCCGCGGCGCACCGCGCGGGAGTGGCCGGCCCCACGTCGTACGTCGTGGACGTGCCGGGCGGCCGGCTCACCGTCGCCCGGCGCGCGGACGGGAACGTGGAGCTCACCGGCCCGGCCGTGCTGGTCGCGGAGGGCACGCTGCGCCCGGAGTGGCTGGCGGCGCACCGGTGACCGACGGCCGGGAGGTGTCGGAGGCGGTCAGGGGCGCCGTGGTGGGGGCCGGTGGCGGCTTCATGATCTCGCCCGAGGCCAAGGCGGCGGGCAAGGCGGGCGGCTACCGGGGCTGGGCGTTCTACATGGGCGGCCGGGTGGGGGTGCTCGGGCCGGCCCCCGCACCGGTCGCGGTGGCGGCGCTCGGGTTCTTCGAGCCGGAGATGGTGCGGGCGAGCTGGGAGTCGGTGCAGGCGGTGCGGCCGTTGGCGGAGACGCAACAGCGGTACGTCGAGGTGTGCCGCGCGTGGGGCCGCAACCGGTATTCCGGGCTGCACGGCGTGGAGCTGCTCGCCGACTTGCTGTCCGCGGTGGTGGCACGGGCGGAGCCGGCGGGGCTGCCGCTGTTCGCGGGCTGGCGGGCGCTGCCGCTGCCCGACGACGCGGCCGCACGGGTGGCCCAGCTGATGCAGGTGCTGCGGGAGCACCGCGGCGGATGCCACCTGATCGCGGTGCGCGCGGCCGGGCTCGGCCCGCTCGAGGCGGTCCTCGCCGGTGACCAAGGAGCCCCGAACGCCGCGTTCTTCGGCTGGCCGGAGCCCTATCCCGAGGTCGACGAGCGGCTGCGGTCGCTGCGGGCCGTGGCGGAGCGGATCACCACCGAGCTGGTCGCACCCGCCTACGCCGGGCTCGCCGGGCCGGAGGCCGGGGACCTGAGGCGGCTGGTGGCCGCGGCCGAGCGGCGGGTGCACGAGGCGGCGGCCTGAGCGTCGCGCCCGCTAACCGGGATGCCGGAATGCCCATCTCGTGCCACTCTGGGAGGGATGACTGAGCCCATACCCTCCCCAACCCACTCCGCGCCGGCCGAGGCCGATGACCGCTTCGACGGCGATCGTTTCGACGGCGACCAGAGCGAGCTCGCCGACCGGCAGGCCTTGCGCCGGGTGGCCGGTCTCTCGACCGAGCTGCAGGACGTCACCGAGGTCGAGTACCGACAGCTGCGGCTGGAGCGGGTCGTCCTGATCGGGGTGTGGACCGAGGGCTCGGCGCAGGATGCCGAGAACTCCCTGGCCGAGCTCGCCGCGCTCGCCGAGACCGCCGGCTCCGAGGTGCTCGAGGGCCTCATCCAGCGCCGCGACCGGCCCGACGCGGCGACGTTCGTCGGCTCGGGCAAGGCCCGGGAGCTGCGCGACATCGTCGTGTCCTCCGGCGCCGACACCGTCATCTGCGACGGCGAGCTGACCCCCGGGCAGCTGCGTCAGCTCGAGGCCGTCGTCAAGGTCAAGGTCATCGACCGCACCGCGCTGATCCTCGACATCTTCGCCCAGCACGCGAAGAGCCGGGAGGGCAAGGCGCAGGTGTCGCTGGCCCAGATGCAGTACATGCTGCCGCGGCTGCGTGGCTGGGGTGAGTCGATGTCCCGGCAGGCCGGTGGGGCCGGTGGCTCCGGCTCCGGCGGCGTGGGCACCCGAGGCCCCGGCGAGACCAAGATCGAAACCGACCGGCGCCGGATCCGCACCAAGACCGCCCGGCTCAGGCGCGAGATCGCCGGCATGAAGACCGCACGCGACACCAAGCGGCAGGAGCGCAAGCGCAACCAGGTGCCCTCGGTCGCCATCGCCGGCTACACCAACGCCGGCAAGTCATCCCTGCTCAACCGCCTCACCGGCGCGGGGGCGCTGGTCGAGAACGCGCTGTTCGCGACGCTGGACCCGACGGTGCGCCGGACCCGCACCGAGGACGGTCGCGACTACACCGTCACCGACACCGTGGGCTTCGTCCGGCACCTGCCGCACGACCTGGTCGAGGCGTTCCGCTCCACGCTGGAGGAGGTCGCCGACGCC
>Ga0136617_10006106_pt1 | contig 10767 bp, 10 predicted proteins | sample AntDrymUQ3222106_2_FD_129672 | JGI IMG/M metagenome (GOLD analysis project Ga0136617, IMG submission 129672) | Polar desert sand microbial communities from Dry Valleys, Antarctica - metaG UQ322 (21.06) | ecosystem: Environmental > Terrestrial > Soil > Desert | place: Antarctica: Dry Valley...
GCATGGCCGACGAGCACGATCGTGTAGCCGTCGGCGGCGAACATCACGGCCTCGCGGTGCACCTTGGTCACGAGCGGGCAGGTCGCGTCGATCGTCCGCAGGCCGCGGGTGCTCGCGTCGGCCTGCACCGCCGGCGAGACGCCGTGGGCGGAGAAGACGGTCACCGCGCCCTCCGGGATCGCGTCCGAGAGCTCGTCGACGAAGATCGCGCCGCGCCCTGCCAACTCCTCGACCACGTGGTTGTTGTGGACGATCTCCTTGCGCACGTACACGGGCGCGCCGTGCAGCTCGAGCGCGCGCTCGACGGTCTGCACCGCGCGGTCGACGCCGGCGCAGTAGCCGCGCGGCGCGGCGAGCAGGAGCTTCTCGGGAGCGGCGAGCACTACCGGATGAGTGTACGAACGATCTCGAGCACGGTCTCACCCGTCTGGTCGAGCGAGCGCTCGCTGACCGCCGAGAGATCGTCGCAGGGCTTGTGCCAGCATGCGTACGGCCACTGGATCAGGTCGATCGCGGGCACGCCGCGGGCGAGGAAGGGGGTGTGGTCGTCGGTGATCGCACCGCCGACGCCGGCGGGAAACGCCGCACCGGCGCCGACCGCGCGCGCGGCACGCCGCAGCCGTTTCCAGAGCCCGGGGTGCGAGGACGCCTCGCGCTGGATGCGCATGTCCTTGCCGGCCACGAAGTCGAGCAGGATCAGCGCGCGGATCTCGGACGCGTGGCGCCTGGCGTAGGCCGTGGAGCCGCGCAGCCCGGTGTCGGTGAACGGCCGGCTGTCATCGGTCGCCTCCTCGCCGTCGAACAGCACGAAGCGCAGCTCGCGTGTGCCCGCCGGGCGCTTGGACCGCCGCAGCGCGCGGGCGAGTTCCATGACCGCCGCGGTGCCGGCCGCGCCGTCGTTGGCGGCGAGAAAGCCCGGCGCGCCTTGGAGTCGTGGTGCGCGGCGATCACGATCGCCGGCTTGGCGCCCGGCAGCCGGCCGACGACGTTGCGCAGCCCGGGATGGCCGGGCACGCGCTCGAAGCGCCCGTGCGGCAGCTCGCGGCGCAGCCGCGCGGCGAGCCCGCGTAGCTCGGGCGAGCCGGCCGTCCGCGGGCCGAGCGCGACCTCGCGCTCGAGCTCCGCCCAGGCGCGTCCGGAGTCGAAGCGGTCGACCGGCTGCGCCGCGGCGGACGTCAGACGCAGCGCCCGTCGCTCGTCCGTCCCCCCGGCCAGCGTCACCGCGGCCGCGACGGACACCGTGAGCCTGGACGTCGCCTACAACGCCGTGCTCGACGCGGTGCGCAGCGCGGAGCTCCCGCAGGAGCGGATCAATGAGTCGGTCTACCGGGTGATCGAGCTCAAGCGCCACCGTGGGCTGTTCCGCCGTCCGTTCGTCAGCGTGCGCCGAGCGCCGACGAGGCTCGGTACGCCCGAGCACCTCGCCGTCGCAGGGCGGGTCGGCGACCACAGCGTGACGTTGATCAAGAACGACGCGGGGCTGCTGCCGCTGACTCCCGCGAGCGCGCAGAAGGTGCTCGTCACGGGCTACCGCTCCGTCTCCGGCACGAGCAACGCTCAGCCTGCGGCGCACCTGGCGGCGGCCCTGAGCGGCCGTGGCGTCACGACCGACCTGCTCGAGACCGGCACCGCCCCGGCGCGGCGACGATCGCCACGGCGGTGAGCCGGGCCGGCGCGTGCGACCTCGTCGTCGTGGCCACCGCCAACGCCTCCGGCTCGGCATCGCAGCGGGGTCTCGTCCAACGCGCTGCTGGCGACCGGAAAGCCCGTCGTGCTCGTGGCCACCAGGAATCCGTACGACATCGCGGCCCTGCCGGGGGCGCCGACGTACATCGCGTCGTACTCGTGGGCGAGCTCGGCGATGCAGGCGGTGGCGCGGATGCTCCTGGGCGAGGTCAACCCGAAGGGAAGGCTGCCGGTCCAAATCCCGGCCGCCGATGATCCGAGCGCGACCCTGTACCCGTACGGGTACACGGTCGGCTACTGACGGGGCCGCCTACACGCCCCAGCGCAGCGCCGCCGTGTGCACCGGCGCGTCCCACAGCTCGGTCAGCTCCTCGTCGAGCACGAGGAGCGTAATCGACGCCCCCTCCATGTCGAGGCTCGTGACGTAGTCGCCCACCAGCGATCGGGCGAGCGTCAGCCCGCGCTGCTCCAGCTCGGCGGCGACCGCACGGAAGAGCACATAGAGCTCCATCACCGAGCTGCCGCCGAACCCGTTGACGAACGCGAACAGGCGCGCGCCGGGAGCGGGCTCGAGCTCGCCCAGCAGTCGCTCGACGATCCCGGCCACGAGCGAGTCCGCCGGGCGCATCGACCCGCGCTCGGACCCGAGCTCACCGTGGATGCCGACACCGAGCTCGAGCTCGTCGTCGCCCAGCGTGAACACCGGCCCCCCGCCGGGCGGCGAGCAGGCCCTGAGCGCCACCCCCATGCTGGCCGCCGCGTCGGCGGCGCGCTGCGCCACCGCCGAGACCTCCTCCAGCGAACCGCCGGCCGCTGCGCGCGCGCCCGCGACCTTCTCCACCGCCAGCGTCGCGGCCGTGCCCCGGCGCCCCACGCTGTGCTCCTCGTCGCCGCTGGCGACGTCGTCGGCGACCAGTACCGACGCCACCTCGATGCCCTCCTCGCGGGCCAGCTCGGCCGCGAGACGGAAGTTCATCACGTCGCCCGTGTAGTTCTTGACGATCTGCAGCACGCCGGCGCCCGCCTGGGCCGCGCGCACGGCCTCCAGCACCTGATCGACCGACGGCGAGGCGAACACCTCTCCCGGCGCGACCGCGGTCAGCATGCCCGGTCCGATCATCCCCGCGTGCAGCGGCTCATGACCCGACCCGCCGCCCGAGACCAACCCCACCCGGTGCTCGACGGGGCCGCCCGCGCGCACGACGATGCGCCGCTCGGGATCCCAGGCGACGAGGTCGGGCTCCGCGGCGGCCAGCCCGGCCAGGGCCTCGACGGCGGCGTCCGCCGGGTCGTTGACGAACTTCTTGGTCGCCGGCTCCTCGGATGCGTCCTCGCCGTCCTCCTCGACCTCCGCGTCCTGGGCCGCGCGATGCAGCGCCTCGAGCCGCTCGGCGTGCGCGTCGTCCCCCGCCAGCGCCGCCGCGAGCGTCGCGACCGCGACCGCCCCGGTGTCGGGCGCGCCGACCGTGCGATGCCCGGCATAGGCGGCGCGACCCCGCTGCGCGCGCAGCTCGCGCGTGTGCTCGGCGCCGTCGACGGCCGCCGCGACGGCGTCCGCCCAGCTGCCACCGCCGGTCAAGGCGTCCGCAGCGGGCTCGAGCGCATCGAGCAGCGTCTTGTCGCCGACCTCGGCGCCGCCGTACTCGCCGACACCGTTCGCCGCCGCCCGCAACAGCGCGCCGACGGCATCGGCGTCGAGCCCGTCGTGCTCGCCGGCAGCGGCGCCGGCGCGCAGGAACGCCACGCTCCACAGCGGGCCCGAGGTACCGCCCATCACCCGCGCCAGCACCCGGCTGACCGCGACGAGGAACGCGCGGTCGCCGTCGCGATCGAGCTCGGCCCAACCGTCGAGCACGGCGGCGAACCCCCGCTGCACCGTCGAGCCGAAGTCGCCGTCCCCGGTCACGGCATCCAGCGCGTCCCAGTCGTCACGGCGCTGCGCGGTGACTTCGGCGACCGTGCGGACCGCGTTCTCCAGGGCATCCGAAACCGCCATGATCGCCAACCTACCTCAAAACACGCTGAGGCGTCGGGCTGGCCCGGCGCCGCGCTGCCGCTACGCTCGCAGGCCGGGCTATCGGGTGCTGTGGGCGAGATCGACCTGCAGCGTGCCCGGCTAGTAGACCTGTCCGGAAGTTCTGGTCGTTAGGCCGCGAGTTGGAGGTGTGGCTCGCGGTCGGCGATCCGGGCGAGGACGCGGTCGAGGTCGGCGCGGGTGAAGGTCCATTGGAACGGGCGGGCGATTTGGCGGTAGTGCTCGCCGAAGCTGACCAGCCGCTGCGTGAGCTCGTCGAGCGAGCCGAAGTCGTTGGGGGTCAGCGCCTTGCGCTGGACGATCGAGAAGAACAGTTCGGCCTGGTTGAGCCAGGAGGCGTGGATCGGCAAGTGGATCAGCCGCGCAGTCGGCCAGGTGTCCTGCATCCGCGCGATCGAGGTGTTGCCGGCGTGCGAGCTGCCGTTGTCGACGATCCAGAACACGCGCCGGGCCGACGCGTAGGGCTCGCTGGTCATGACCTGCTCGACCAGGCGCCCGAACGGCTCGATCCCGGTCTTTTCCTCGACGCGATCAAACAGGTTGGCGTGGTGGACGTCCCAGGCGGCCAGGTAGGCCAGCGTGCCGCCCCGCCGGTACTCAAACTCGACCAGCGCCGGGCGCCCCGGCCCAGCGGGCACGGTCTGGTGGCGGCGGCCGAGCGCTTGGAGCTGGGACTTCTCATCGGCGCAGATGACGTACTCGTCCGGGCGCAGCCGGCGGCCCTCGAAGATCCGGGCGTAGAGATCCAACGCGCGGCCGGCCTTGGCCGCGAACTGCGAGTCGCGCGGGAAGATCCACGACCTGGTCTGCCACGGCTTGATCGCGTCGTCATGCAACCAGCGCCAGATCGTCGACGCCGACGCATCCGTGACGCCCCGCTCGATCACCAGCCGATGCAACTCAGTGCGCGAGAACCGCCCCAGCGGCAGGCCATGCGTCACCGGCAACTCGCACGCGATCGCCTTGACCTCGGCGACCTGCTGCGGGGGGAAAACGGCGCGGGCGACCCGCGCGTGACTTGTCCTTGAGACCCTCAAGACGCCCCACCGCGAATCTTCGTCGCCACCGCCCCACCAACCCAGGCGAGGTGTCCAGCCGCGCCGCGATCTCCGTGTCAGCCAACCCATCGGCGGCATACAGCACGATCCGCGCCCGCTGAACATCCTGGAACGGCAGCTTCTCCGCCCTGGCGCTGCGCTCAAGCACAACGCGCTCGTCCTCGCTGAGCTCGATCCGGTGACCAGGCGGGCGCGCCATCGACACATAACTTCAACGCGCCCACCCAAAACTCCTTCCGAAATTCCCACCGATACTTCCGGACGCCTCTACTAGCCCCAGCGGCCTGACGTGTCAACGCAGGCGGCGAGCACGTCCGGTGTCGAGCAAATCGGTGAACGCTTGGGCTGGGTGGTATGGCGGGCGTTCGAGACGCGGGAAGTCCGGACGGCCGCGATGTCGACAGCGCCGAGCAGCTAGTCGCCGATCCAGACCGCATCGAAGCTGAGCTCCTCGGGCGATATTGCCGAACGTCAAGAGGTCGCCGGTGTCGTCGTCGCCCGGCAATCATCTGCTCCGGGCTGGGATCAGGACGCCGACCTGCAGATCGGCGTCGGCACCGGTCCCGCAGCCCTCGACGGTGTCCGGCGCCAGATCTTCGAGATGGCCTGTCGAGCGACGGGTCCACTACGACCCAGCGTGGGTGCGTGCCGAAGTACGCGACGCCTTCGATGGCCCGACCGTTGTGGAGCGTGAATCGGTCCGGCGCCGCGCCAGCTTGTGGGCGCGCCGCGGAACGCGCCCATGATCTCCCACTCGATCAAGACCAGGTCTCGCGGGGCGGCCCAGCTGAGGACTTTCAGCGTGATTTCGGGCACCATGAGCTGGATGTCGCGGACGTTGTCAGGGATTTCGCTCGCCGAGATCGGCGCTGCTCTCGACGGATGGAACAGCGTTCCCTTGAAGTCGTGTACGAACTGGTCGTGGTCGCTGGTGGTTATAGCGGCAGCCTCGCAGGCCGCGCGCGCCGGGAAGGTCCGGTCCGATCGTGGTTGTGGTGCAGTCCGAGCTGGCAAGGACGGCACGAACACGGCTATTCACGCTCCACGTTCGGTGACCGTCGCTTGTCCGGCGAACACGACATCGACCGCTCGTGGATCCAGTTCATCGCCGCACGCGGCGCACACGACCTTTGCGTGAGTGAGCTGCCCACAGGAGCGGTGGCGCAGCTGAAGCTCGTGGCCACCGGCCCCGGGCAGGTGTTTGTCGGCCCAGTGCAATGCGGCGACGATGGCTCCGTAGAGGTCGCGGCCGGCGTCGGTGAGGACGTACTCGTACCAGTCGGGGTCGGTGCGGTAGCGCCGCCGTTCGAGCACGCCGCTGGCGACCAGCGCCTTGAGTCGCGCGGCCAGCACGTTGCGGGCGATGCCGAGGTTGCGAGCCATCTCGCCGTAGCGACGCACGCCGTAGAACGCCTCGCGCAGGATCAGCATCGTCCACCGGTCGCCGAGGACATCGGTGGCCCGCTCGAAGGCGTCGGGCCGGCGTTTGGGGTGGTTCTTGGCGGGCAACTGGTTCCCCCCTCCGGGTGGATGTGTTGCAGAACTGGTTTCACAACGCTACTAATCCGCGGATGCCCTCCGACTTTCGCTTTCTCCACTACGCCGAGTCGGGCCCGGTGGCGCGGATCACCCTCGATCGCCCTGAAAAGCGCAACGCTCTCTCCATCGCGCTCAGCGACGAGCTCGTCGCTGCGCTGCGCCTTGTCCAAGACTCCGACGACGTCAAGGTGCTCGTCATCAGCGGTGCCGGGCACACGTTCTGCGCCGGCGACGACATCTCCGAGATGCACACCTGGGGCAACCCCAACGGCGTCATGCGGCGGGTGCGTCTCTACCAGTCGATGGCCAACGCGCTCGAGGAGCTCGACAAGGTCACGGTGGCGGCGGTCGACGGCTTCGCGGTCGGTGGCGGGCTGGAGATCACCATGGCCTGTGACTTCGTCGTCGCCACGCGGCGCGCGCGCTGGGGCATGCCCGAGGTCGACGTCGGCATCACCCCCGGCTGGGGAGGCACGACCCGGATGGCCCGGCTGATCGGACGGCGGATGACCAAGGAGGTCAACCTCCTGGGCGCGCTGCATCCGGGCGCGCGGGCGGTGGCGCTCGGCCTGTGGAACCGGGTGGTGGCCGACGACCGGCTCGACGCTGAGGTCGACGCGCTCGTCGAGGTTCTGCTCTCCAAGAACCAGCAGGCGGTACGCCAGCTCAAGTACATCATCAACCGCGGGGTTGAGGCGGATCTCTACACCGCCCAGGGCTTCGAGATGCTCTCGGCCGGACTCACGGGGGCCGTCAACGGCGTCTGGGAGGTGCCCGATGCCGACGCGGGCGCCGGAATCGAGGGCTTCACCGACAAGGGCAGCCTCTGGGAGCGGCGCCGCGGGCTGGCGCGCGAGTTCTGGGCCGACGGGGCCAACGCATGAGCGTCAAGTGGACGGCCGACACCATTCCGGACCAGGCCGGGAGAACGGCGATCGTCACCGGAGCCAACAGCGGGCTGGGCTACGTCACCGCCCTCGAGCTGGCCCGCCACGGTGCGCAGGTGGTGGTGGCCTGCCGCAACGTCGCCAAGGGCGAGGCCGCCGCTTTGGAGATCGCGGCCGCGGGCGGGACGAAGCCGGAGGTTCGCGAGCTCGACCTCGGCAGCCTCGCCTCGGTGCGCGGCTTCGCCGACGAGCTCTCGGGTCGGCAGGTGGATCTGCTCGTCAACAACGCCGGGGTGATGATGACCCCGCGCCAGACCACCAGCGACGGCTTCGAGCTGCAACTGGGCACCAACCACCTCGGCCATTTCGCGTTGACCGGCCGGCTGCTCGATGCGCTACAGCGGTCGGATTCGGCGCGGGTCGTGACGCTGAGCAGCAACGAGCACAAGGGCGGCACGCTCGACCCGGACGACCTGCAGATGGGCCGCGACTACAGCCCTCGCGGCGCCTACCGGCGCTCGAAGCTCGCCAACGCCTTCGCGATCGAGCTCGACCGCCGTCTGCGCTCGGCCGGCGCGAAGACGATCAGCGTGTTCGCCCACCCCGGCTACTCGGCGACCAACCTGCAGTCCAGCGGGCCGACCGGAGCGGCCAAGGCCCTGATGGCAATCACCAACAAGATCGTCGCGCAGAGCGCCGAACGCGGCGCGCTCCCGACGCTCTACGCCGCCACGGCGCCCGGGGTCGAGGGCGGCGCGTACTACGGCCCCGACGGGCGCGCGGAGATGCGCGGATTCCCCAAGCAGGTCAAGGCGATCCCGGAGGCGTACGACCCCGGCATTGGCATGCGCCTGTGGGCGGCCTCCGAAGCGCTCACCGGCGTGCACTACCCGCTCGAAGGCGCGCTCGCATGATCGCGTTCGAGCTGTCCGAGGAGCAGGAGGCCTTCCGCGAGCTGGCGCACGCATTCGCGCTGAACGAGATGCGTCCCGTGGCGGCCGAGCACGACCGCGAGGGCACGTGGCCGGCGAAGGTGCTCGCAAAGGCCTGGGACCTCGGGCTGATGACCACTCGCATCGGGGAGGCCTACGGTGGGGGCGGCCTTGGCCTGCTCGACTACTGCCTCATCGGCGAGGAGCTCGCTTGGGGCTGTCCCGGCATCACGACATGCACGGGCGGCAACGAGCTCGCCGTGACACCGCTCTCGCTCGGCGGCTCGGAGGAGCTCAAGCAGCAATACCTGCGTCGGCTGACCGAGGAACCCGGGTTCGCGGCGTTCTGCCTCACCGAGCCCGGCGCCGGCTCCGACGCGGCGTCGCTCCGGACGACGGCGGTCAGACGCCACGACAAGTACGTCATCAACGGCTCGAAGTGCTTCATCACCAACGGCAGCCACGCCGACTGGTACACGGTCTTCGCCAAGACCGACCCGGGCGCCGGGCATTGCGGCATCTCGGTTTTCGTGGTCCCGCGCGAGGCCGGCGTGGTCGTCGACCACGTGGAGGACAAGATGGGTCATCGCGCGTCCGACACCGCGTCGTTGAGCTTCGTGGACGTCGAGGTCGACGCCGATCACCTCATCGGCGCCGAAGGCCAGGGCTTCGCGCTCGCCATCGCGACCGTCGACCGGACACGCCCGGGCGTCGCGGCCTGGGCCACCGGCCTCGCCCGCGCCGCGCTCGAACTGGCGCGCGACTACGTCAACGAGCGTGAGCAGTTCGGCGCGCTGCTCGCCGACCAGCAAGGGATCCAGTTCATGCTCGCCGACATGGCGACCGATGTCGAGGCCTCGCGCCTGCTCGCCTGGCAGTCGGCCGCGCTCGTCGACGCCGGCCGGGTGGGCAAGGGTCTGGCCTCGGCGCACGCCAAGCGCTTCGCGGCGGCGGCGGCGATGCGCGTGACGACCAATGCGGTCCAGCTGCACGGCGGCTACGGCTACCTACGGAGCTGTCCCGCGGAGAAGCTGATGCGCGACGCGAAGCTCATGGCCATCTACGAAGGCACAGACCAGATGCAGCAGCTGTTGATCGCCCGCGAGGTGCTCGCCGCCCCACCGGAGCGCATCCGCACGGCAGCATGAGCGAACCGGCGCCGTTCGAGACCATCCTCTACGCCACCGAGGGTCCGGTCGCGACCATCACCCTCAACCGCCCGGACGAGCTCAACACGATCGTTCCGCCGATGCCCGACGAGGTGCAGACGGCGGTCGGGCGGGCGATCCGTGACGATACGGTCAAGGTCATCGTGCTGCGCGGAGCGGGCCGCGCGTTCTGCGCGGGCTACGACTTCGGCGACGGCTTCGTCGGCTGGGACGGCATGGTCGGGACTCACGGCGCGTGGGACCCGGGCAAGGACTTCGCGGTGGCCACGGCGCCCGAGTTGTCACCGACCCAGAAGTTCATGAGCGTCTGGCGCTCGCCCAAGCCCGTGATCGCCCAGGTCCATGGCTGGTGCCTGGGCGGCGGCAGCGACTTCGCGCTGTGCGCCGACCTCGTCATCGCCGCCGACGACGCCGTGATCGGCACGCCGTACTCCCGCATCTGGGGCGCGTACCTGTCGGGCATGTGGATCTACCGACTCGGGCTGGCCCGGGCCAAGTACCACGCGCTGACCGGCCGCCCGCTGACGGGACGTGAGGCCGCCGAGATCGAGCTGGTCAACCAGTCCGTTCCGTTCGCGCAGCTGGAGCAGGCGGTGGCGAGCCTCGCCGGCGACCTCGCGGGCCTACCGTCATCGCAGCTGGCGGCGATGAAGCTGCTCGTCAACCAAGCCTACGAGAACATGGGCATGGCCTCGACGCAGGCGCTCGGGCCGATCCTTGACGGCCTCATGCGCAACACGCCCGAAGCACGGCGATTCATCGAACGAGCCGATCACGAGGGGGTCCGAGCGGTCGTGAACGATCGCGACGGACCATTCGGCGACTACAGCCAGGCCCCGCCTGACCGACGCCCGAACCCCGATCATGTGATCGTCCCGTGAACCCGCGGCTCATCCGAGGATCGCCGCAGAATCCGATTCTGACGCCAGATTGTCGGCTGCTTGTTCCATGAATTCGAAGAGCGGCGGCAGGGAGGTTTGCGGGCACTGAAAGGTGAGGCCGTGGCCCACGCCGTCAAGAGGCAAGAACGTGACGTCAGGGATGCGCTATGTCCTGGATCCGAAACGGAACGACGCAGAGGCTGGGCGGTTCGTTGCGGACGGTCTAGTAGCTGGGTCGGCCGGCTGCCTGAGAGGTCTGCCGTCTGCCACTCGCTCCGGCGATCGGAGGTTGTCCCGATGCTCGTAGAGCTTTGAATGGCGGTCCTCCTTGTGTCTCCCTTGGCGTCGTTTGCGTGGGGTGATGACGGGCTGCTCGCGTCATAGACGCAGCACGGTCGTGCCGACAGAGCGGCCGCTTTCCATGTCGCGATGGACCGCGAACCATCTCGTCGAGGCGAACGACTTGGGCGATGTCGAGTGCGATCTCGCCACGGTCCATGAGCTGGAGCGCCTCGAGCGCCAGCGGGCGCAGTAGGCCGGGCGCCTCTTGGTGCCGCCTCCTCCACCTGATGGGCGATCC
>Ga0136617_10006107_pt1 | contig 10766 bp, 8 predicted proteins | sample AntDrymUQ3222106_2_FD_129672 | JGI IMG/M metagenome (GOLD analysis project Ga0136617, IMG submission 129672) | Polar desert sand microbial communities from Dry Valleys, Antarctica - metaG UQ322 (21.06) | ecosystem: Environmental > Terrestrial > Soil > Desert | place: Antarctica: Dry Valley...
ACCATCATTGGCAGAAGAGGTTGACGAAAAAAGACTTTTCAGACATCCAACATTGCCTAAATTATCCTATACTATTCTACCTTAGTGGAGTATGTTATTGAAATTCTGTTACTAAGATACACGAAGAAAAACAAAATTGGGAAATCACGGAAAATTTAAGAGTAATTTAAATGTTTAATATTTAAACAATTAATTCGTGAAACCTTTGTGTTTCTTGGTGGATGAAAATTACCTCCGCCCGCGAAGCTCGTTGATTTTCTTTTGAAAATCTTCGACCGATTCTTTTTTGATAACCAAAGTCGGCACGTTTATTTGTTTGTTGGCAGGAATCGCCGATTTATCGCCGCCCAAAATTTGCGCCATCAATTTCACCGATTGATAGCCGAATTCGTAAGGCTGTTGCACAACAGTGGCAAAAATTGTGCCTTCTTTAACGCCTGCGAGCGTTTCGTCTTCTTCATCAAAACAGACGATTTTTACTTGTCCGGCTTTGCCTGCTTCTTTGACGGCGTTTAAAATCGCCGGACCGTTGTAGCTCCACAGACCGACTAAAGCGGCAATATCAGAGTATTTGACGAGCGTATCGGCAGCGTTTGTTTTAGCGCGGGCGCGGTCTGTGTCGTCGGTTCGCGTGTCTATTATTTCAACTTTCGAGCCTTGCAGAGCTTCCTTAATGCCTTGCGCGCGTTCGGCGGCGTTGCGGGCATCGCTTTTTCCGACAAACAGCATAATTTTTCCGCCGTTCGGTAATGCTTCTTTGATTAATTCGCCTGCCTGGCGACCTGCCGCGACGTTATCCGTGCCGACATAAAGCGCGCGTTCGCTGGTCGGCGCATCTGAATCCTGCGTAATCAAGAGTGCTTTTTTCGCCGTGTCATTGATTAACTGCGTTTGATTGTCCGGGTCAACCGGCGACATCGCAATGCCATTGACTCCAGTTGAAATCAAATCGTCAATGATACGTTTTTGCTCGGCAGCGGTGCCGTCGCCAGGTAGTTTGAAATCAACCGTGACGTTGTTAAGTTCGGCATCGGCTTTCTCCACGCCTTTGCGGGCGATTGTCCAAAAATCAGAAGCGTTATTGGTAACGAAAGCCAGTTTCAGGTTTCTGGTCGAAGCGGTTGCGTTACCGCTGTTTCCCGCAGCGGAATTCGCGCCGCCGCTGCCTGTGTTGGCGTTTGGTTGACACCCGAAAGCCAGCAATCCGAAAATAATTGTCAACGCGACAAGCAGAACTCGAAAAATCTTCATTGTTATCCTCCAATAAAATCTTAAAAATTGCAGAAAATGGCTGTGGCTTTTCCGCTTGGAAAAACGGTTAACCGATTATATGGAACTAATATAAAACTCGTTTAGGTTGCGTTAAATTCTGAAAATTGAATGACTCGTTAGGAAAATATATCGGTAAAATGCGATAACGGCAAGTTGAATACTGGTTTTACCAAATAATTTGTTTATCAGGCGAAAAATCTTTCATTTTTCAATTTTAAATATCCGAAAGCCGCTGCGCCGGGTGAAGAGCCTTGAAAGACTACCGACTCCAAACCTGTTTCCTCCGCATATTTTCGGGCAATTTCCCGCACCGCAAATTCACTTTTTTGCAAACCCAAAATCGCCACGGTTCCGCCGCTTCCGCCGCCCGTGATTTTCGCGCCATAAAGATTTTTCGAGGTTTTTTCCGCCGTGAGTTCGACCAGCCGATTCGTTCTTTTCTCGCACAAACCGCAAGCCGCGTAACTTGCGTGCGATTGAAACATTAATTCGCCGAGTAGCTGCAATTTTCTTTTATTCATCACGCCTTTTAACAATTCGCCAAATGTGCGAACACGAAAATTTTCGTAAATCGCGTGAGCCGTCGGCAATTTAACCGGATAAACTTTTTCGGGATGAATTTTCGTCACCGAATCAGTCGTTCCTTGATACCTTTTCAGAAATTCCGCGCCGCCGATTCGTTCGGGAATTTGCGCGGCAAAAAATCGTTCAAATTCCGAAGGCAAAACATTTGAAAGATAATTGTTCCAACGCAAATCTTCAATTTTTACAATTCCCTCGTCAATTTTTACCGCGTTCAATCCCGCGAGTTCACAAATAATTCGATAACCCATGAACGCGCCGACGCGCACCGAAGCGTAATCCGCGCCGACAACCGCGTGGCGTACGCCCGAATCAATTCCCCAAAATGCGATTTCGCTGGGAATTTCAATTGTTTCCTGCAATTCGGCGGGCTGACAAAGCAAAGCGAGCAGACGATTTTCTTCTCCGCAAGCCGATGTCATCTGGTCCATCACGCCGCACGGCGCGCCGACAATTAAATTTTCGACTTTCTGGCATAAAATCGCTGTTTCGCGCGGTTCAATTTCGATGTCGAAAGCGGCGCAAACCGCCTGCATCGTCGCAACTTCAAGCGCGGCGGAAGAACTTACGCCCTTGCCCGCCGGAACATCGGAAGAAATTAAAACTCGCGCGCCTTTTTCAAAAACTATTCCGCGCTCGCGCATCAATCCGAAAAAAACTCCGGCGACGTAGGAAGCCCAATGATTTTCAGATAACTCAGCGAAATACGCGTGGGCGGCGGCGTATGAAATCGGCTCGCCCATCTGCTCAAAGTCGTTGAGAGACATTTCAAAAATCAAATGTTCGCCTTTGGATAAACTAACAATTTTCAAACTTCGCCCGTCGCATTTTTGCACAGCCGCAACCGTCGCTTCGGCTATCGGCATTTCTAAAACGAGCGAACCCGAATAATCGGCGATTCCGCCCATCACATCGAGTCGTCCGGGCGCACGCGCGATAAAAATGTCGCTTTTGAAATCGAAAAAATCGCGCAAATCAGGCGACGGATTATTTATCAGTTCAATCAATTCCGCGACATCTTTTAATTTCTGCGATTTTCCCTCGGCAACTTGAAACATTATCTTTTTACAGAAAGAAATTTACAGCAATGAACAGATGAAATTGATAAAACAAAATCTTACAAATACTTTTCAATATGTGCTAATCCATTTCACCTAGTAAATTTTCCTAAAAATCTGTGTTCATCTGTGTATATCTGCGGTTAAAAACTTCTTGCGAAGCACTGGTTTTTACTTTAAAGCAAACCGCGTTTTATCAAAGATTCCCGTAAAATCGGTTCAATCTGCATTTGAATTTGCCGGTTAGCGTAACCAATCCAGCCGACATCTGTTTCAACCAATAACGGCGCGGTTAAAAATTTGCCGCGTTCATCGGTAACGATTACGCCTAATTCACGCGCAATGAGTTCCGTGCATAAATCATATGGATGACAACAAATACTCAAATCCATCGCGCGTTTGTTCATCAGCGCCTGCATCAGCGGGCGCAAATCGGCGACGAAACGGTCGTGTCCCGCCATTAATTCGTAAAGCTGCCCGCCAGTCGAAATATACTGGTCTTCAAAACACTGCGCTTTGCCGGATTTCGGCAAGCCCAACGCGCCGCGCACGATTTCCTCGTCAATTTCTGCCAGAACATCGCGCGCACCTGGAAAAAAGCGCGAAATTTGTGCGAAACCCTGTTCGATGGTGGCTGATTTTGAAGGCTGCAAACGCAAATCGAGCGTTTCGTTTGTCAAACGGTTAAATCTTTCAGCCTTTGCGCCCGCGCCGCGAAACGCCCAAATCATGTCTGACAAATGTTGTTTGACGAGCGGGATTTCCGTCTGAATCGCAAATTCGATGTCTTGCAGATTTGTTTGGTCGCCGCGATTCGGCGCAACGCCGGTCAAAATCCACGCGCTGCGTTTTTGATACATTAGCCCTCGCGTGCCGTCAATTGGATCAACGATAATACGCCAAATTGCGTCCGCTTCCTTCGCGCCGCGCGGCAAGATAATTTTTCCCGTTTTCAAACCTTCGGCAATCAAAACAACCGGAACTTTTGAAGCGATTTCGCGTTCAAAAAATTCAATTAAAATTTCTTCGCTGACGCGGTCAACCGCAAAAATCGTGTCGCCTTCTTCATCGTCCGCGACGATTGCGGAAAGCTGGTTCAAAGAACTATTTTCGCAAGTTTCGACAACCTTTTGGCGAATTGTTTCGTGAAGCAATTTTACGGGAGCGAAAAGCGATTCTATGTCGTTCAATTTTTCGTCTCCTGTTTGTAATGAATTTTGGATTGCGCTTTAAGTTCTGCTGCCTTTTCCTCCGGCGCGGTGTCGCTCAAAAAATTTCCGCCGCCGATTTCCGGTCCCGCCAGATATTTCAAGAGATTTGGTTTTCGCAGCGGCGGATGAAATTGGATATGAAAATGAAACGCGCCGTAATCTCCTGCGCCGTCGCACGGGGCTTGATGCAGAGCCATCACGTATGGAAACGGCATTCGCCAAAGGTTATCGAATTTTATCAAAACCGTTTTCAGAACTTCGGCAAAATCGCCGATTTCTTTCTCGGACATCGCCGCGACACTCGAATGAGTCGCTTTTGGCGCGACAAAAACTTCGTAAGCGTAACGCGCGAAATACGGCAGAAAAGCAGTCGCCGTTTCGTTTTCAGCAATTATGCGCCGCCCGTCTTTTTGTTCCGCCGCAATAATTTCCTGAAATAGAATTTTTCCCGTTTCGGTTTGATGCCTTTGCGAAATTCGCGCTTCGGTTTCGATGGTTTTGAAAACAAAATTTGTCGCGTAAATCTGGCAATGCGGATGCGGATTGGATACGCCGACGGCTTCGCCTTTGTTTTCAAAAATTAAAACGTTATTGACTTCCGGGCGATTTGCTAAATCTAAATACTGCGCCTTCCAAACTTTTAGCAGATTTTCGATTTCGGTCGTTTCCAACTCGCTCAAAGTCAAATTATGTTTGGGGCTGTAACATACAACGCGCGCGATGCCGCGAGCTGGACGCGATTGATAAATTTCCGCATTCGGCGCGATGCTTTCCGGCGCGCTTTCCGACACGGACGGATGGTCGTTGTCGAAAACAAAAATTTGTTTGTAGTTCGGATTAACTTCGCTGCTGACGCGAGAATTGCCCGGACACAGATAACAATCGGCAACATATTCGGGCAAATCCTTTTCATCGGCATTCAGCGTTTCGCCGCTCCAAGGGCGATTTTGCCGGTGCGCCGCAACGATTATCCATTCCTCGCGCAAAGGATGCCAGCGTTCTTCCCACGTCATAAATTTATTAATCGGCTGATTGCGATGAAAAATATAAAATCATTTGAACTTGCCGCCGATTGTGTTATTTTTTAGAAGTAATGTAACCGCTTACCCGAATAGTTATTATTAAAAGTAATTCAATTTCGTCAAAGTAAGCAAATCCAAAACTTGTATTGAAAGATTTAGTAATCTTGTTTGGTTTTCGTAAGAAAAAACAAAATTTATGTCAGAGGCTGCAAAAATTTCTTCCGCGCTGTTGTCTTTTCTCTTTGTTTTTATCGGCGCGGGATTGATTGTTCAGGCAAAGCCGGGGGTGAAAAAGGATTCGTTTGGTAAAACCGCCGACGGAAAATCAGTTGAAATATACACGCTGAAAAATTCTCAAGGCGCGGAAGCCAAAATTATTACTTACGGCGGAACAATGGTGTCGTTGAAAGTCCCGGACAAAAACGGCAAATTCGGCGATGTTGTTCTCGGCTACGATTCGGTCGCCGACTATGAAAAAAATGCTTTTTACATGGGCGCGCTCATTGGGCGTTATGGAAACCGCATTGCGAAAGGAAAATTTTCGCTCGGCGGACGCGAATATAAACTTGCGATTAACAACGGCGAAAATCATCTGCACGGCGGATTGAAAGGTTTTGACAAAGTTGTTTGGACGGCGAAAAGTTCGACGGACAAAAACGGTGCGAATCTTCAATTGACTTATTTTAGCCGCGACGGTGAAGAAGGTTATCCGGGAAATCTTTTAATCAAAGTCGTCTATTCGCTGATTGAAAACAACGAGCTGAAAATCGTCTATTCGGCGACTACCGATAAAGAAACGATTGTCAATTTCACGCTGCATCCTTATTTTAATCTGGCGGGCGCAGGAAACGGCGACATTTTGAATCATCAATTACAAATCAACTCCGACAGATTTACGCCCGTCGGTGACGGCGGTTCGATTCCGACAGGCGAATTACGAATCGTTAAAGGAACACCTTTTGATTTTACGCGAACTACAAAAATTGGCGCGCGAATCGAGCATGACGACGCTCAGTTAAAATTCGGCAGCGGTTACGACCATAATTTTGTGCTGAACAAAACCAGAAATTCCTTAATGCTTGCGGCAAAAGTGTATGAACCGATAAGCGGGCGCGTGTTGGAAGTTTTTACGACTGAACCGGGTTTGCAGTTTTATTCGGCAAATTTTCTTGACGACACAATTACCGGCAAGGGCGGAAAAATTTATCGAAGACGTTACGGATTTTGTCTCGAAGCGCAGCATTTTCCAGATTCGCCGAACAAGCCGAAATTTCCTTCGACCGTACTAAACCCCGGACAAAAATATTTGCAAACCACGATTTATAAATTTTCTACGCGGTGACTCTACTATTTATTTGCACCGGTCATTAAGCAAAAAGATAAATTATGTTTTTGTCTCTGAAATATACAATTAAAGACGGCGACAAATTGGCGGATTTGCAATTGCCGGCGCGGACAAAAAATTCTTTTAGGCAAATGCGAAAATCGTCGTAAAAATAAAATCGAAGTTTCATCGCCGAAGGTTTCAAATCCGCAATCCGTGCTTTATGCTTTTAACAACAACCCGAAACATCCGAATTTAGGGAATGACAGCGGTTTACCTGCCGCGCCTTTTCGGAGGGACGATTGGACTGACCCGACTGCCGAGAAACGATGACCGAAACGAGCAAATACAGCAAAATATTATGCACGGGAGAAGTTTGGCTGGCATTATTATTTTGCGGCACTGTAACTTTTAGAATTGAAACGTTCGGTAGATTTTGCTTTCCGGTTTCAATGCGTGTTGCGACTGGTTGACAAAATTATGAATTTTCTCGGAATAGACGTGGGAACGGGCGGTTCGCGGGCGGTTTTAATTGACTCGCAAGGCGAAGTCGTCGCGGGGGAGACGGTGGAACACGCACCGTTTGCTTCGCCCGAAATCGGTTGGGCGGAACAGGACGCAAGCGATTGGTGGCGAGCTTCGGTTGCGGCAATTCGCGCCGTTTTGCAAAAGAAAAACGTCAAAGCAGAAAAAATCGGCGCAATTGGTTTTTCCGGTCAAATGCACGGCGCGGTTCTGCTTGACGAAAACGATAAAGTTTTGCGCCCCGCATTGATTTGGTGCGACCAGCGAACCGAAAAACAATGTCGTGAAATTACCGAAAAAATCGGTGCGGCGCGTCTGGTTGAACTGGTCTCAAACTCGGCTGTTACGGGTTTGACTTTGCCAAAATTGCTCTGGGTGCGCGAAAACGAGCCGGAGATTTGGGCGCGTGTGAAAACCGTGCTTTTGCCGAAAGATTATGTGCGTTTTCGTCTGACCGGCGACAAAGCCAGCGATGTTTCCGACGCTTCCGGCACTCTGGTTTTCGACGTGCAAAAACGCGTCTGGTCAAAGGAAATGCTGAATGCGTTTGAGTTAAACCGAAATTTGTTTCCGCCGGTTTATGAATCGGCGGAAATTACCGGGACGGTTTCTGAAAATGGCGCGGTATCAACGGGTTTGATTGCCGGAACGCCCGTTGCGGCAGGCGCGAGCGATAATGCGGCGGGCGCAATCGGAATGGGAATTGTCAGAGCGGGAATGGCGAGCGTGACCATCGGAACTTCGGGCGTTGTTTTTGTCGTAACGGAGAAGCCAACGCTTGACCCGAAAGGACGGATTCATACGTTTTGCCACGCCATTCCGAATCGCTGGCACCTGACGGGCGTAACGCAAGCCGCCGGACTTTCTCTGCGCTGGTTTCGGGACAATTTCGGCGCGGGCGCGTCTTACAAAAACTTAACCGCTGAAGCTGCCGAAACTTCCGCCGGTGCTGAAGGCGCAATTTGGATTCCGTATTTGATGGGCGAGCGCACGCCGTATCTAGACGCGAATGCCCGTGCCGCTTTAGTCGGTTTGACGGCGAGCCACACGCGCGCTCACGCGGTTCGCGCCGTGCTGGAGGGCGTTGCGTTCAGTTTGCGCGACTCGTTTGAAATTTTTCGGGAAATGAACGCGCCGATTGAAATCATACGCTTGGGCGGTGGCGGCGCGAAATCCGACTTGTGGCGACAAATCCAAGCAGACGTTTATGGGCAAATGGTGGAAACAATCGCGGCGGAAGAAGGGGCGGCGTTCGGCGCGGCGTTGCTTGCTGGAGTCGGTGCGCGCGCGTGGAAAACCGTTGATGAAGCTTGTGAAAAAACGATTCGCCCTGCCGAGCAAATTAAACCAAAAACGAAATCAATCGAGATTTTGAATCGTAATTATCAGGCGTATAAATTACTTTACTTGGCACTACGCCCGGCGATGAAAATTATCACCGGCGAAAAATGATTTTATTAAAAATAGACAAGGAGTATCCAAATTGTGAGCAAAGATAAATACACGCCGGGTCCCGAAAATAAATTTACGTTTGGTTTGTGGACGGTCGGCAATCGCGGCGCAGACCCGTTCGGTACGCAGGTGCGCGAAAAATTACAGCCGACCGAGATTGTCGAAATGCTGGCGGAAGTCGGCGCATACGGCGTAAATTTTCACGATAACGATTTAGTTCCGATTGATGCTACGGCAGATGAGCGCGATAAAATCGTCAAGAATTTTAAAAAGGCTTGCGACGACAACAATATTAAAGTTCCGATGGCGACCGTCAATCTTTTTTACGAACCGATTTTCCGTGACGGCGCATTTACGACGAACGACGCGAGAGTTCGCGCCTACGCCGTACAGAAAACGATGCGGGCGATGGATTTGGGAAAAGAATTCGGCGCGGAAACATTCGTGCTGTGGGGCGGGCGCGAAGGCACGGAAACCGACGCCTGCCGCCGACCGGACGAAGCGATTAAAAGATTTCGTGAAGCGCTGAATTATCTGGTCGAATATTCGATTTCGCAGAATTACGACTACAAATTTGCGCTCGAAGCCAAACCGAACGAGCCGCGCGCCGACATTTATTTCCCGACGACCGGCGCGTATTTAGCTTTTATCGAAACTTTGGACAAGCCGGAACTCGTCGGCGTCAATCCAGAAGTGGCGCACGAACACATGTCGGGTTTGAACTTCACGCACGCTGTCGCGCAGGCGTGGGAAGCCGAGAAACTTTTTCACATTGATTTGAACGACCAGTATCCCGGACGCTACGACCAGGATTTGCGGTTCGGTTCGGCGACGCCGAAAGCGGCTTTCTGGCTCGTCAAATTTTTGGAAGATGTCGGCTACCAAGGAATGCGACATTTCGACGCGCACGCCTACCGCACCGAAGACTACGAAGGCGTCAAGGAATTCGCGCGCGGCTGTATGCGAACTTATTTGATTTTAAAAGACAAAGCGGAACGCTGGAACGATAACCGGGAAATCAAATCAATCTTATCGGAAATCGAAGAAACCAATCATGAAAATAAAGTCGGCATATTCAGCGAAGAAGGCGCGAACGGATTGCTGTCTGAAGAATTCGACCGGCGGGAACTGGTGTCCAAAGGTTTGCGATACGAACGACTCGACCAATTAACAATGGAAGTTTTGTTCGGGATTGAGTAAATAATTTATGGCGATTTTAGTAACTGGCGGCGCGGGCTATATCGGCAGCATCGTCGTCGAAGATTTATTAATAAGCTGCGGGGAGACAATAGTTCTAGACAATCTTTCGCGTTCGGCACGGAATTACGAGCTTAATGCAAAACTGGTCATTCGAGAGTCAACCGCACAATTGCTCGTTTGAAATAGCAATGGGCGTAGGATTAGAAAATTAAATGATTGAGATGGACGGAAAAAAATCTTCGATTGACTGGCTGGCGCATAAATTCGACGAATTATGGTCGGGTGAAAAGCCGCGATTTTCGTGCGCGATCGGCAGAGTCAACCTCTTAATTTTTATCCTTTCAGTTTTATTGCTGAATACGATTGCTTTCTCACAAACTTCGGTTGGTCTGAACCGGAAAACGCCGCTCTATCAGAATCCGATATTTGATTTCGATTTTCCAGACCCGACAGTAATTCGAGCATCGGACGGGCTGTTTTATGCTTACGCAACTCAGACGGTGGTTAACGGCAATTGGTTAAACATTCAAGTTGCGCGGTCGGCTGATTTAGAAAACTGGGTTCGTCTCGGCGACGCTTTGCCTATCAAACCTGCCTGGGCAAATCAAACACAGAATTTCTGGGCGCCGCACGTAACGGAGGTTAATGGGACATATTATATGTATTATTCAGCCGACCCAAATTCCCTAAACGGACTTTGTTTGGCAGTTGCCACAGCAACTAATCCGGCAGGACCTTTTACGGACAAAGGCACCGCCTTAAAATGCGGCGGCGGTTTTGTCAATATTGATCCGATGGCTTATGACGACCCTGCAACCGGAAAAAAACTGCTTTATTGGGGAAGCGGTTTTGAGCCGATTAAGGTTCAGGAATTAACAGCAAATCGTCTGGACTTTGCGCCGAATTCGCAACCGACTAATCTTATATTTCCAATTAATAGTCCTGACCCGAATATGTATCGAGATCTTGTTGAAGGCGCGTGGGTAACTTACCGCAACGGCTTTTATTATATGTTCTTTTCGGGCGACGATTGCTGCACGAGCGCGCATTACGCCATTATGGTGGCGCGCTCGACCAATGCAACCGGACCGTTTGAAGTTTTGCCTGAAAACAACGGCGT
>Ga0136617_10006108_pt1 | contig 10765 bp, 7 predicted proteins | sample AntDrymUQ3222106_2_FD_129672 | JGI IMG/M metagenome (GOLD analysis project Ga0136617, IMG submission 129672) | Polar desert sand microbial communities from Dry Valleys, Antarctica - metaG UQ322 (21.06) | ecosystem: Environmental > Terrestrial > Soil > Desert | place: Antarctica: Dry Valley...
ACTCATCGGAGTCCCGGCGAGTATCGCGGGTGCGGAGTTGATCGGCAGGCTCCCGCGACGACGCCTCATCGTCCGGGTGATGCTGCTCTCCATCGCGGCGAGCATCATCGTGGCGCCTGCATACCTCGTTTCCTGGACCCTCGTCATTGGCGCGGTCTGTCTCTATAGCGCGTTCATCAGCGCGGATTCCGCAGCGTTGACTTCCGGGATCCTCGACGTCGCCCCGCCCGCGAGCCGTGGCACAGCCATGGCCGTGTACTCGACGCTCGGATTCGCGGCGGCCAGCGCCGGCACATTCGCGGTCGGCGCCCTCCTGGATGTGCTCGGCGGCGAGTCCACGTTCAGCTGGACCCTCGCCTTCATCATGATGGGCGCACCCAACGTCGTGGGAGCCGTGGTCATTTCAAGGGCCTCGAGATAACGGAGGGACGGAGGGAACGGTCAATTCTCACAGACGGAGCAACCGTTCCCTCCGTCCCCTCCGTCACTCGGAGCGCAGCGCGACGATCGGGCTCACGCGTAACGCGCGGCGGACGGGGACTATGGTCGCTGCGAGCGCCACGAGGAGGACGCCGACGACAACGCCGCCATAGATGGCCGGATCCGTCCTCGAGACATTGAACAGCTGCGTGCTCCAGAAGCTGGTGGTCCAGTAGCTCGCCAGCAGACCAGCCCCCAGCCCGACGATCACCGGCTTCATGCCGCCGGAGATGACTTCCTGCGCCACCCGCGACGGCGGTGCCCCGAGCGCGCGCCGGATGCCGATCTCCTGTGTGCGGCGCGCGACAGTGTACGCAAGCACGCCGTAGATGCCGGACGCCCCCAGCACGAGGCCGATGAACGCGAACAGACCGAGGAGGAGCGAGGTAAACCGGCGGCTCGCAACGGATCGGTCGATAATGGTTTCGGCGGTCTGGACGTCATAAAGGGCGACGCCGGGATCGAGCTCCCGAACGGCCGTTCGCAGAGCCCCGATGGCGGCACCTGGATCGCCGCTGGTTCTGGCGATGATGGACATCGACAGGAACGGACCCATGCCGAACTTCGGCGTCTGGGCCTGCACGAAGTGATACGCAGGTCGTGCGCCTCGTCCAGCGACTCCGATCGGACGTTGCCCGAGATGCCGACGATCGTCATCCAGCCTTCCCGCTCCGTTACACCCGCCATGCGGATTCGCCGTCCGATCGCATCCTCACCGGCGAAAAACGTCTCCGCCATCGCCTGGTTGATGACCGCCACCGGACTCCCGCGCGCGTCGTCCTGCGGCGTGAACAGGCGGCCGCGCACGGCGGGAATCCCGAGCGTCTCGAAATATCCTGGGCGGACAACGACCGCCAGGGCGTTCCATGCCATCTTGCCGGCAGCAGGCGTGGGGCGTCCGTCGATCTCGAAATCCCAGACCCCCTGATCGCTCCAGAGAGGCACCGTCGAGCCCGCCGACGCTGCGGTCACGCCGGCGGCGCCGCGCAGGCGCTCGATCAGACTGGAATAGAACGCCTCGACCTTCTCCGGCTCAGCGTATTCCGTCGGCGGCAGGGCAATCGCGGCGGTGACGATGCCGCCTGCGTCGAAGCCCGAATCGACGGAGACCAATCGGTGGAAGCTGCGCAGCATCAGCCCGGCGCCGATCACCAGGATCACGCTGAGCGACACTTCGGCAACCACCAGCCCGCGGCGGAACCATTGGCGGCCCGTGCCTGCCGTGGACGCGTGGCTGCTTTCGCGCAAGGTGGACTGCAGATCTGCGCGCGCGCCGCGAAGTGCCGGCATCAGACCGAACAGCCCTGCCGACAGCACTGATGCCACCGCTGCGGAGAGTACCATTCGAAGATCGAGGCCGACCTCCGACGAGCGCGGCAGGCTGGAGGGATCGATGGCGATGAGCGCATGCACTCCTGCGCAGCCGAGACCCAGGCCGATGGCGCCGGCGGCGATCGCAAGAATCGCGCTCTCGACGAGCGAAAGACGCACCAGCCGCCGGCGCTCGGCGCCAAGCGCCCCCCGAATGGCCATCTCGCGCACACGGGCTTCGCCGCGCGCCAGCACCACGCTCGCGATGTTCGCGCAGACAATCAGTAGTACGAACCCGGTGGCGGCAAGCAGCAGCAGCAGCGCCGGCCTGATCCTCCCCGATACGTCTTCCAGCAACGGACGGATGAACAGGTAGTGCCCGGTGTGCGTGTCCGGGTAGCGGGCTTTCCAGTCGCTCATCAAGCTTTGCAGCTCGGCGCGTGCGGCCGACAGCTCCACGCCCGGCGCTAGCCGTCCGATCGCGCGAGTCCCGTGTCCCTTTCTGTTCCCCGGATTGGCGGCATCGATCCGCATCGGCACCCAGAGATGGGTGTTATCGCGGGGATACGCGAACGTTCGCGGCATCACGCCAATGACGTGCGTCTGCACGCCGTTGAGCGCGATCACGCGACCGAGGACCGACGGATCGCCGCCGAATCGCGATTGCCAGTACCCGTGCGACAGCACGACGACCTGGGCCCCCGTGGGCGTGTCTTCCTCCTCAGTGAACGCGCGGCCGAGCGCCGGTCGAACCCGGAGCAGCGAAAAGAAACTGCTCGTCACGGTGGCTGACGGGACGCGCTCCGGATCCCCTCCCGGGGCGCCCACGGTTGCGGAGCGCACGGCGTACGCCGACATCTCGCTGACAGCGCGCGAGTGATTTCGATAATCCACGTACTCGGGATTCGACAGGACGAACTGCGGGAAGTCGAATCCGCTCTCCGGATCGAAGCGTCCCCAGATGGCCACGAGCCGCTCCGACTCGGCGAACGGCAATGGCTTCAGAACGACCCCGTTGACGACGCTGAACACAGCGGAGTTGGCGCCGATGCCGATCGCCAGCGTGAGCACGACGAACACGGAGAACGATGGCTGGCGCCGCAGGAGTCTGAGCGCATATCGCGCGTCCTGGATTAGTCCGGACATGAGTCCCCTCTCGTTGATCTGGTCGTGGTTCGGTGTTTTCTGCCGGGGCCGAAGCGATGCCCATCGCTCTGCCCCTGCGGTCGCAGCAATGTTGATAGCGGTGCGCTGCCAGAATCGGGCGCGGCTGGCGAGCCCATCTTGCCGGTCGAGCCTTTCCGCAAACAGCAGCGCCATGTCCTCGCCATAGGCCCGTCTGAACCGCCCGGGATAAAGCCACAGAAGAGAGCGGAAAAGCAGGAGGTGGACGTTCGTCACCGCGACCCGCCCGAAGGCAGCAGCTTCTGTTTGCGGGCGTGGCGAAGGACGGCTTCCAGGCGGTGCGCCTCGGCTTCGGCCACCCTCCGTCCGAACGGGGTGATCCGGTAATAACGTCGCCGCGCCGCGTGTCCCTCGGCGTGTCGCGGCGGGGCAAAGTCCTCGATCAGCCCGTGTTCCGTGAGACGTGCCAGGATGCGGTACAGCGAGCCGATTTCGAGCCGGACGCTATGCGCCTCCTCTTCGGCGGCCGTACACAGCCCGTACGCGTGCCGCGGCCCCTCCAGCAGCGTGAGGAGGACATGGAAGTCGTGTGCCGGGAGAGGAAGCTTCTCGCGGGGATCGGGCAGGATACTCACGTCCACTTGGACGGGAGAACCCTGTCAAAGGATTACTCTGTAGGCTACAGATATTTCCTATTGCTGTCTGCGCAAGGCGACCATCGGGTCGATGCGGGACGCTCGGTGGGCAGGCAACAGCGCGGCAATGCCCCCGACGAGGACGAGCAGGCCGGCGGCGACGAGATAGGCCGCGGCATCGACCGGACGGACCCCGTACAGCATCGAGCCCACGCCCCGCCCCGCCGCGTACGCCAGCGGCACGCCGACGGCCGCGCCGGTCAGAACGAGCACCGACGCCTCCCGCATCACGAGCCACAGGACGTCGCGGCGAGCGGCGCCCAGTGCCATACGGACGCCCAGCTCGGTTATGCGACGGGTCACGCCATAGGAGATGGTGCCGTACAGGCCGAGGCAGGCCAGCAGCAGCGCGACCCCACCAAAGGCGGACGTGAGGCTGGCGATCATGCGGTCGTTCGCGATCCCGCGGGCGAGACGATCTTCGAGCGGCACCACGTCGTACACAGGCAGGGCCGGCTCGGTTTCGGCGAGCGCCCTGCGGACCGTCGCGACCAGCTGCGACGGCGGCACCGAGACGCGTACCTCCATGTTCGCCAGCACGTCATCCGGCGTGGACGGGGCGAGCCGGTAAATCATGTTCGGCGAGGAGGTGCGCAGGCTCACGTATTTGGCGTCCTCCACGATCCCGACGATGACCGGCGCATCCGGATTCAGATCCTCTCCGTACGTCCAGCGCTTCCCGAGCGCTCCGCCGTTCGGAAAGAATCGCTTCGCCATCGAGTGATTGATGATGCTCGCCCGCGCGCCCGGCGCCCGGTCTTCCGGCTGGAAGCCGCGGCCTTCGACGATGCGCAGGCCGACGGTCTCGAAATACTTGTCGGTGATGATCTCTTCGTTGGTCATGAGCTGCTCGTCGGGTCCGGGCGTGTACCCTTCGACCCCGAGGCTGCTCGTCCGCTGCGACGTGCCGAGCGGCCCGTTCAGCGACATACTCGCCGACGATACGCCGGGTAATGACGACAGCTTTTCCAGGATGCGGCTGTAGAGCGCCTGGCGATCCGCCGCCGCATGACCCAGGCTTCTGACGTCCATCCGCGCCACGAGGATCTGCTCGCGGTCGTAGCCGACGTCGATCCGCAGCAGTGACTGCATGCTCCGCGTGAACAGCGCTGCGAGAACGAGCAGCAGCAGGCAGAACGCGATCTGCGCCGTCACCAGGGTCTTGCCTACCAACTGACCGCGTCGCCCGCCGTCGGTGACGGCACTCCGCCCCTGCGCTTTCAGGGAGTCCGCCAGTGCCACCCGTGTACCGCGCAGGGCCGGCCCGACCCCCGCCAGCAGCCCCGTGAGCGCGGTGACGCCAAACGCAAATCCCAGAACGCGCCAGTCGAAGCTGGTGTCGATGTCCATGACCGAGCTGCCGCCGCGTGCAAACATCGACAGGAGCAGGTCACGTCCCCAGGCTGCCGCCAGCAGGCCGAGGCCACCGCCGACCGATGCCATCAGCATCGTTTCGGCCAGGAGCTGGCGGACCACCCGGCCTCGCCCGGCGCCGATGGAGAGGCGGATCGCGATCTCGCGGTCGCGGGCGTTCGCGCGGCTGATCAGCAGGCTCGCGACGTTGCCGCAGGCGATGGCCAGCAGCACGCCGACCATCGAGAGGAGAACCAGCAGCGGAGTGTTCAGGTCATTGCGGAATCCAGAGATGCCGCGTTTGGCTGGTTCAAGGGCGACACGCAGCGCCGCGATCCGGCTGAGCGCGGCGGCGTCGGGAGAGTTCGAGCTGTTGCGTGAGTCGCGCTGGTACAGAACGGTCAATGCGGCAGCGGACCGCGCAACTTCGCTGCGGTCGGGAACGCGGCCGATGACGTTGAGCCACTCGATCTCACGCTGCGGCGGCCACGGGTTGCGTGGATCGCCCCCCGAGTTGCTCGCGTTGGATGCGTACCGCACCCCCGGCTGCATCATCAGCGGCACCCAGATCTCGGGGTTGCGCGGCGCCACGATGGCTCCGTAAAACGGCTGTTGGGCGACGCCCACGACGGTGAAGGTCGTGCCATTGATGACGATCGTCTTGCCGACGGCGTCTGCGGCGCGACGGAACTGGCGCCCCCAGTAGGCGTCGCTGATGACCGCCACCGGGTGCGCCCCGAGTGTCTCGTTGTCGGATGGCGACAGCAACCGCCCGGCCTGCGGCTGCTGCTTCAGGACGCCGAAAAACTCCCCTGACACCAGCTGCACCAGCGCGCGCTCGCTCGGGCCCGCCGACGACACGCTGCCGGCACGGACGTTCATGGCGCTTGGATAGATGAAGGCCGCCAGCTCCGCCCGTCCCTGCAACTCGCGGCGTGCGTCTTCGAACTGCGGCCACGAGAATCGCGGGGTCCGCTGCGTCGTGCCGACCTTCTCGGCCGAGACGAGCTGCTGCGGATTCGGCACCGGCAGGCTCCGCAGGAGCACGGCGTTCATGACGGTGAACACCGAGGCCGCACCGCCTATCCCTATCGCCAGCGAGGCGATCGCGACCAGCGTGAAGAGTGGGCTACGGATGAGAACGCGAAGGCCGTACCGAAGGTCTCGAAACAGATCGTCGAGAAGCCGGGTGTAACGCATGGCGGCAGTACTGCAACCGACGGACCGCATGAAATCCGCGAAACCACGCCTGTTTTCGAGGGGCGACCGCGAAGGCCTGTTCGCCGCCGGTCAGCGGGTGTCCGACGGTGGACTGGCGTCCGCCGTGCGATACGGCGTGATAGACGCCGCGCGGAATGATCAACAGGACGCGGTTCCGCTCGCTGAACACAAGCTGGTTGAGGTGTTTGTGGGTCGGTGAGGCAGTTCGCGTGTCGACCGGGCGCAGCGTCGTCTGGTAGACGTAAACGAGCGGGTCGGGGTGCACGCCCCAGGGGCGGTACACCTCCGTGACTTCTCCCCGCTTGTCTTCGATCGGCCGGGCCGGACGGACGATCACGCCGTCGATGCGGCGCTCGAGGGACTCGCCTTCAGGCGTGATCGTCGCCTTGTCCTTCTGTCGTTCCGTCATCCGGCGTCAGCCGCCTGATTCTGTCTCTTGTTCGTCCCTACTTCTTGTTCAGACCGGAGACGACGACGTCGACGTTGTGCGCGACGCGAAGCCCATAGACGCCGTCTGTCGACTCGAGCTTGCCGGGGCCGACGAGGTCCGCCTTCGGCAGGCTGACGGCGACCTTCCCGTTGACGAGGCACTCAGCCTTGTCACCCGTCACGTTCCACGCGATCTCCTGCGTGACGCCTCCTTCGGTCGCCTTGTTCACCGCGGGATTCGGCGCACGCTTCGCGAGGGTCATGACTTGCCCGTCGCTGAATCCGCGTACGAGCACTTCGCCGGTGCCGTAAGCGACGCAATAGACCAGATTCGGCGTCTCGGTATCGAGCTTGCTGCCGCCGATGAAGACGCCGTACGGGTGCGGATGATCCGCCGTCATCTTGCCTTCCTTGAAGGTGGCCTTGACGGTGTAATTCCCCGTTCCGGTGTTGGCGGGGTTCCAGTAAACCGCCGCGGGGCCCGCAGCGACGTGCAGATCGCTGCCCATCTGCATCAGTTTAGAATCGTTGATCGTCTTCCCCTGCTTCGCCGCGCCTGCGTCAACCTTCCCCGTCCAGCCCTTGACGGTGATGCCGCCGCCGGCGACCTTGCGGTCGGCGTCCTGCGCCGCGACGGTACAGACCGCGAACGCGAGCGAAGCCGCGAGTGCAATACCCTTCATTCGATGCATAGTGCGTTTCTCTCCTTGAATCGCCGAATATAACACGGGGCCACGTGCTGACCTGCGACGCGCGTGCCCACAGGAGATCAGGAGGTCCAACAGGAGATCAAGAGATCAGGAGTAACCATTTCTTGAAGACACAAAACCAAAGGAGCTCCTGATCTCCTGATCTACTCAGAAAATACGCGCAGCACGTAGTACGCGATTTCGAGGATCTGGTGCCTTCCGCTTCAGAATCGCCACTTTCGTCTCGAGATCCGGCGGCTGGATGTCGGCAATCAGCCCCCACTCGAGCCGCCTCGCCGAGCCGCGGCGAATTCCGTCCGCGCCGGGTCACCGATGCGAGCAGCAGCGGAATCAATCCGGCGCCGGTCCGCACCGCGTAATCGACCCAAATACGCTTGTCAACCAGCCGCGTCTGGAGTTTGCCCAGCCGGTCCTGGGCAGCAGGGATGCTGACGCCCGAACCCGCTTCGAGCGCAGCCGCCGCACGTTCAGCGAGGTCCCTGGCTTCCGGGTCCGAGAGATTCAGAACGAGCGCCTGCTCTGCGTGGTCAGCCGCGGCTGCGTAATCCCCGACCTCCAGGGCGGCGCGCGCGTCCTGAATCCGCTGACGAACTTCCGTTGTACGACGGCGCTCGAGCGCTTCACGGTCCGTACCTCGACGTGGCGCCTCCACGACCGGCCCCGCACGGAGCGTCGATGTGATTTCCGTGAGGGCGCGCGTCTCGGCCTCAAAAGACGAAGCGGATGTCAACCGGACGCGGCAGCTCTCGAGGTCGCGCTGCATGGCAGTGACATCCTGATACCGGCGCGCGGGTCTCGTTTCGAGCGCCATGACGATGTTGACGACGTGCTCGTCCAGCTCGGGGCAGACACGATTCAGTGCCGGTGGACCTTCTCGGATCTGGGCGGCGACCGCGTCTGGTGTTGCCCCGGCGAATGCCCGTTCGTAGCTCAGAAACTCGTAGCAGACTGCGCCCACGGCAAAGATGTCGCTGCGGTGATCCGCCTGCTGCAGCGCGAGTTGCTCTGGGGACATGTAATTCAGCGAACCGGGCGCCGCGAAGTTTTTTCTCTTCTGAAACTCACGGGCCCGCCTGTAAGAACCAACAGTCTCCGTCTCCTGATCTCCTGTGAGAACTCAGCGGCGCAGGAAGCGCCCGCCGCTCATTTCGAGGGAGTCGGGGCGGCCGCCGGCCGCGCCGAGCGTGAAGTTGACGAGCGGAGAACCGCGCCATGTTGCCGACCATCGCGCGCGGAAGGTGTTGTAATGCCAGTGCTCGAGCGCGCCGGCAAAGGTGCCGTGCTTGATGCGGAGGGTGTTCCCATCCGCGATGACCTCGATGTCTCCCCGGAGCGCGTCCGAGTAGGTGCCGGCAAACGCATTCAGCGGCACGGACGGCGACGTACCCGCCACCCGCTGCGATTCGATCCGCTTCGCTCCCTGCGCATTCCGCTGCTGATTCTCCCCGTACAGCTTCTGCAGTTCGGCGCTCCAGTCGAGGCCTGGCTTCCCCGCCGCGCGGTCGAAGACTGAATACATCAGCGCGTGCCGCACTTCCGCGTGATCGAGGTTGCCGAGCACGAACACGCCGAGCTTCTCGTCGCGGATCAATCCGGCGATGGCGACCATCCCGTCGATGCTTCCAGTGTGAAAGTCGACCGCGCGGCCATGGTAGTCCTGCTGGAACCATCCGAGGGCGTAGGTCATCCAGTGCGGCTTCACGAGCCGGGTGGTGGGGTACATCGTGTCTGGAACGACCGTCTGCGGCCGGAACAGTTCCGCTGCCGTGCGCTCGGACAGCAGCCGCTTGCCTGACACCACGCCGCCGTCGAGCAGGAACTGCAGCCATTTCGCCATGTCATGAACGCTCGACCACACCGATCCGGCCGGTGCGACCGAATCCACGGCCATGTTCTCGATCACCTTCACCACGCCGTCGATTTCGTAGTGTGGGGCCGCGACGTTCGCCCCTTGCGGCACCAGCGAGAGCGTCGCAACACTTCCTCCCATGCCGATCGGCTCGAAGATCCGCGTGCGGATCATCTCGGTCCAGGGACGTCCGCTCACCGCCTCGATCACCTGCCCCGCCACTGCGTACATGACGTTCTGGTAAATGAAGCGCGATCGGAGCGAATACGCCGGCTCGAGCAGACTCACGCGCTGGAGAATCTGTGACGTCGAGTTGTTCTGGCCGTACCAGAGAAAATCGGCATTGCCGAGGCCGCCGCGATGCGTGAGCAGGTCGCGAACCGTCAGCTCACGCGTGACCGCGGGATCCTTGAGTTGAAAGGATGGAAGGTGCTTGAGGACCGGATCGTCCCACGCCAGCTTCTTCTCGTCCACCAGCATGCCGACCAGCGCGGCGGTCATCGCCTTGGTCGTCGAGCCGACGGCAAAGAGCGTGTGCTCGTCAACCGCTTCGGTCCGCCCGAGCTCGCGGACGCCGTAGCCCTTCGACAGCACCACCTTGCCATCGTGCATGACGGCGACGGCGAGACCGGGCACCTTCCAGTCCTTCGCGCTCTTCGCCGCGTAGGCATCGAGACCGGCGAATCGGTCCTGCCGCGCCGCGGCGGACACAGACAGGCATACTCCAACAGCAAGAAGCACCAACCATCGCGCCGTCTTCACGTCATCTCCTCTCACCAACCCAGTTGCCCTGTGATCAGAACACGTCCAGGTCTTTCGCGATCACGACTTTCCCGGTATAGCCCCCCGCGCGAATGCCGTCGAGCAGTTCCGCGTCCGTGCCCCCCAGGCGCAGCACATGGTGCAGAACGAGCAGGCTCGGCTGGATGCGGGCGGCCATCCGCCCGAGCTCCACGTTCGAGGTATGCGCCGCGCGCATGTAATCCGGCCAGCGCTCTCCTCCTGGACGATTCTCGGGCTTCAGGCGGCTTTCGATATACACCTCGTGGATGAGCACGTCCGTCCCCTTCGCGGCAGCGACCAGCGATTCGGACGGCGCGGCATCGCCGGAGATGGTAATCGATCGTCCCGGCGAATCGAATCGATAGCCGAACGCATGCTTCCACTCCGCGTGTCGCACCGGCACCGCGGTGACCCGGATGCCACCCTCGTCGAAGATCAGCCCTCCGTCAATTTCGCGCGGGTCAACCGCGAGCCACTGGCGCGTTTCGCGCTCGAGTCCATTGATTCGCAGGTCGATATCTTCACGCCATGCATCGAGCAGTCTCGCCGTCATTCGTTTCAGACCCGACGGCCCGAACACGACGAGCGGCGACCGACGCCCCATGATCCACGTCGTGAACACCAGATCCGGATAGCCGAGTGTGTGATCGGAGTGGAGGTGCGTCAGGAAGGTTGCCTCGACCTCCTTGATTCGTGGAAAGCCTGCGGCGGCGAGCTGCCGCGTCACCCCCGCCCCGGCATCCACGAGAAAAACCCTCGTGCCCAGGATGATGGCCGTCGCGGGTCCGAACGCCTGGGGGTCCGGCACG
>Ga0136617_10006109_pt1 | contig 10765 bp, 9 predicted proteins | sample AntDrymUQ3222106_2_FD_129672 | JGI IMG/M metagenome (GOLD analysis project Ga0136617, IMG submission 129672) | Polar desert sand microbial communities from Dry Valleys, Antarctica - metaG UQ322 (21.06) | ecosystem: Environmental > Terrestrial > Soil > Desert | place: Antarctica: Dry Valley...
CGGACAGAATAAATTTGTAAATGTTGGAGCGCGGACGGCTCGTCCGCACATTCGCGCGAAGCAAGAACGGTAAACGCCGGTTTTTCATTCAAGTTGTCGGAACTGGCGGCGCATCCGCCGTTTATCGCTTCGCTTAAACGGCGGGCGGACGAGCCGTTCGCGCTCCGACTATAAAATAATTCTGTCCGCTTACTTAATCTAATAAAATTAGGAAAGTCGTTTGTGTTTCGGATGTTATAAATCCGAACCAACGGCTTTTTTTATCTAAGCAAAATATTTTGTTTTGCAAAAATCAAAATTTAACCGCAGGATAGAGTTATGAATCTTGAAGGAAAAACCGTTTTAGTCGTCGGTGCCGGACGCGGCATCGGACGGCGTGCCGCCGAGTTGTTTTCTGAGGGAGGCGCCCGCGTCGTCATCTCGTCGCGCAATGAAGCCGAATTAATGGAGCTTGAATATAAACTCAACACGCTCGGCAACAGCGACGTGCTGGCATTGGCAGCGGACGCGACCGTCGAGGGGGATGTCCGGGCGTTGGTTGATGAAACCGTCAAAAATTTCGGCTCGATTGATTATCTCGTCCACGCCGCCGGACTCGGCATTCTCAAACCGTTTGCCGAGTTAACCAATAATGATCTAACCAGCCTGCTCGACGCCAACGTCAAAACCGCTTTCAACGTCCTGCAAGCTGTTCTGCCCGTAATGGCAAACAACAAATTCGGGCGCGTCGTCGCCATTCCCGGCATTTTGGGCAAAGCACCGATGATGCAGGCATCGGCTTACTGCGCGGCGAAATACGCCTTGACCGGAATGATTAAATGTTTGGCGCAGGAATATAAACGCTTTGGCATTCGCTTTTCGTTGATGCACTTCGGCGGGGTTGATTCGAACTTTTGGGACGACATCACAATGAAAGTCCAGCGCGACAAAATGCTGTCAATCGAAGCGGCGGCAAACGCCGTCTTTTTCGCCGCGACGCAATCCGGCGAAGGCGTGATGGCGGAAATCGTGCTGATGCCGGAAAATCATCAGTTAGTCTAACTTCCAACAGCGCAAAACTATTGTTTTTACAATGGCTTTGCGCTATTCTTGTCTTCATTGTTGAGGTTTAAAAATATGAATTGGCAAAATAAAATCGTATCGGATAAAGATATTTTGCTTGGCAAACCGACAATCAAGGGAACGCGGCTTTCGGTTGAGTTTATTATCGAACGTCTGGCAAGCGGTTGGACGCAGGAACAATTACTAGAAAACTACCCGCGCCTGTCGAGAGAAGATTTGCAGGCGGTCTTCGCTTATGTGGCGGATTGTTTCAAAGACGGTTTGATGTATGAATTTCCGACAGAAACCGTATGAGAAAGTTTCTGGCAAACGAGAACATTCTGCTTTGGAGAATAAAATTATGTTAGAAGTTAAAGGAAAAGTTCACAACGGCGCGGTTTTGCCGCTTGAGCCGATAAGCGATTCTTACGAAGGTAAAGAAGCGATTATTACAATTGCGGACGAGCCGGAATCGGAAAATCAAAATGGTTGGAAAAGACTAATGGCGGTTATCGAAGAAAATCAGATTGACGCTGACATTACCGATTTAGCTCACAACCACGACCATTATTTATACGGCACGGCAAAACGTGAAGATTAAACCGCGCGAAAACATTTTCGTTGACACGGCGGCTTTCGTCGCTCTTCTGATTCGCCGGGATAAGTTTCATCAAACGGCGAATCAAATAATGGCAGAGTTGAACGAGAAAGACACGAATCTGTTCATCACTGAAATGGTTTTAGTGAACTTGCCAATGCGCTTTCAGCAGCCGAACTTCGAGCGCGAGCCGTAGTTTTAATTGATGAACTGCAAACGCTTCCGAATGTCGAAATCGTCTGGTCAAGCGTCGAGTTATTTGAAAGCGCGTGGTCGCTTTACCGCGAAAGAACGGATAAAGAATGGAGTTTGACCGATTGCGCGAGTTTCGTCGTAATGCGTGAACGAGGAATAAATTTAGCTTTCACGTCCGACAAACATTTTGAGCAGGCGGGTTTTGTCAAACTTTTGGAGAAATAAAATTATGCGTCGTCGGGCTTTTTATTTATCGGTTGCGCTATCAGCTTTTGGGATTGGTTTAATAGTTATTTCAATTACTATTAGTGAGATGTCAAGCCATTTATAAATATCGAAAAGTTAGGTTACTCCGAGATTTTTTAAACCAAATAAAGAGTGGTAAGAATAAAAAGCAGTTGGAAGAACTACATTTGCAATACTATTTCTGTTTGCTTTAATCAACTATATTACCTGCTCTAGTAAGATTCTCTTTATTTAAAGATTCAGGAAAAGTGCAATTCGTAAAATTAGAGTTTCTAAACCATTCAGGTCTAAACCAACCTTCAAGGCGACAGTCAATAAAAGTTACGTTGTCGAAGACAACATCATCGCCAATTTTAGTTAAATCCATAACTCCTTTTTCAGGAGGTTCTCTTCGACTTATAATTAAACTTTTTTCTATTAAAGTATATTCGGGTGTTAGTATTGGGTTCCCTTCTACTTCAGGTATTTCCGTTGAAAATCGAACCTTACTAAAATGAGAAGTATCTATTTCAGTTCCCCGAAATTTTGAATTGACGAACTTTACGTCAATAGCTTTAATTGCCTGAATCATACCACCAAGAAACTCACTATTACGAAAGGTCGCGTCACTAATTGAAAAATTATCATCTTCTGCCCAGACAGCGTGAGCAAAAGTAGTATTTTTGAATTCAATGTTTGACCAATTTCCGCCAATGAAGGACACCTTTGTGAAAGTATTATTATGAAATTTTGCTCTGGAAATATCTAAATTTTTAACGTACCAACGATAAGACTCACGACCTTTACCCAACTCGCCCATAAGTTCCAATGCATTAAATCGAGCAGTGTTGGATTGTGTCGGATCTTGAGATAAATAGATGATTTCCCCAATAGCCTGGCTGTCGGCAGCTAACTCAGAAGCCATATTAGTTATGCGTTCGTGTTGAAAGACTGACTTAGCATCGGCAATTTGACTTATTATCTTTTGGCGCGTTTGTGTGCGTTGTAATTCATTTAAATTACTGACTGTCCACCAGATTGCCAGTAAGAATAATAATGCACCAAGTAAAAAAGGGATGAACTTTATTATTAATTCTCGTCGAAACTTTCGCCGTACTTTTGCAAGGACTTCTGCAAAATCCTGCTGAAATTTTTCCTCGGATATACTCTTATTTACTTCTACAAACTGCACATCTTTTAATAAGCGTTGGAGAGGTTCGTCTAAATTAGATATTGAACCATTAGAAATCAAAATAGGAATGGCGGTCTTTTTTGTTGAAAGGGCGTTATATAGCTCTGCCTGTCCCCATCGACTTAATGTATAATGTTCAGAGACTACGGCGATGATTGCAGTTGATTGTTTAATTTCATTTATAAGTCTGGAAACAAAATTATCCCCGGGATTAATGTCAACGGTGTCCAAGAAAACACGATAACCGCGTTTTTTAAGTTCACCCACCAGCGAATCAACAAAGGTGCGGTCACGCCGTGAATAGCTTATAAACAACTGAGGAGATAACATATTGGCTGAATTTATTGATTATGCAAGAAGAACAATCTGCTATTTCAGGATAAATTTTTTCACGGTTTTGATATTAATACTTTCTCATTATAGAAACAATCAAAATAGTAAGTTGAAATTCAAAACAAAGCAGCACAAATTTGGCAAAGGTTTTAGAATTTGTTAGCCTTGACGTTGATTTACTGCATCAAACACCAAAAATTTTATTCAGCTTTTTATATTAAAACATTATGTTCAGTGATAATTTTAGACGCGGCGAAGGGAAAGGGAAGGGAAAGACCGGCTCGAAAGCCGCGTCGAAACTTGCCGATATTGGTTGGAAGGCGTTCCAGGCGGTTAATAAAACTTTGCCCGAAGGCGAATCAATTACGCCGAATTGGGCGGCAGAGCCTTTATTGAAATCGTATGAGCGCACTGCGCCGCCATTGGGTTTTCCGCGCGAAACCGATTCGCTTTGCCCGACTTGCGTCAAGAATGTTCGCAACGGCGTGATTGATAAAACTATTCCGCTGGAGATTTTGATGAACTCGCATCCGGGCGAAATCAAGGCGCAGATTGTCGAAGAAAACGGGCAAGTTTTGATGAAGAAAACCTGTCCGACGCACGGCGATTTTGTTGACGTGATGGCGACGGACGCGAAATTTCTCGAACGCATCGAATCCTTATTTTACGGGCGCGATTTCAAAGCGGCGGAAGACAAGCACGTTCATCATCACGGAACTTCGGATATAAAATTCGGGCGCGGCGCGGTTTTGACCGTTGATTTGACGAACCGCTGCAATATGATGTGCAACCCGTGTTTTATGGACGCGAACCAGGTCGGCTACGTTCACGAACCGACGTTTGAAGACACGAAACAAATTTTGGACAACGCGATTTCGTTCAAACCGCGCCGCCAAATCATCATTTTATTTTCCGGCGGCGAGCCGACCATCGCGCCGCACTTTTTGGAATCGGTCGCGTATGCGAAGAAGATTGGATTTTACAGAATCTTAGCCGCGACGAACGGAATTCGCTACGCTGAAGACATCGAGTTTTGCAAAGCCGCCAAGGAAGCCGGACAGCACGGCGTTTATTTGCAATTCGACGGAACGAGCGAAGAGAAAAACAAGCATCGGGGCGTTGGCAATTTGTTCGACGTGAAATTAAAAGCGATTGAAAATCTCGCGTCGGTCGGGATTAAAGTTACTTTGGTGACGACGATTGTCAATACAGTCAACAATGACGCAATCGGCGACATCGTAAAATTTGCCGCACAGAACATTGATAAAGTTCAGACGATTGCGTTTCAGCCTGTAAGTTTCACCGGACGCGACGAAGACGTTTCCGACAAAGACCGCATTCAGCAGCGTTATACGCTCGCCGGAATGACGCACGATTTGAAAGACCAACTCGACGGAACGCTTGAGCCGTTGCGCGATTGGTTTCCGCTTTCTTCGTATTCGGCTTTCACTTCGGTAATGGATATGCTGCAAGGCGCGGACGCGCCGTGGGGTTGGTCGTCGTGTAATTGTCATCCGAACTGCGGAATTTTTACCTTGATTGTCGTTAATAAAAATACGGGCGCGATGACTTCGCTGTTCGACTTTTTCAACTACGAGCAGTTTACGAGAGATGTGGCGACGATTACCGACACGGCTCGCGGCAAAAAGCTGACGATGGCGCAATTGGGAATGGCGATTATGCGGAATTACGACGCATCGAACGCGCCCGATGGTTTTCCCGTTTCGCAAATTTTGAATCTTTTCAAACCTTCGTCGGCTGATTCAAATTCAGACCGCAACGACCGGATGAAAGCGCAGCCGAAAGACCCGTCGGAAGATATGTGGCGTGTTCTTTGTGTCGAAGGAATGTGGTTTCAGGATTTATTCAATTATGATTTCCGCCGCACGGAAATGTGCGTTATTCCATACGGCACACAGGAAGGCGAGATTTCATTTTGCGCCTACAACACCGGTGTCGGCTGGCGGCAGATTGTCGAAGAAATGAACAAAACCGCGTCGCTCGCCGAATGGTATAAAGAAAACGGACGACACGATGTGTATGCAAAAGGCAAAGAAGTTCCGGGTATCAAGAAAACACGCAGTCTGAGTTTGCCCGTGATTGCTAAAGTTTTGCAGGAAGATTTGGACAAGCCGGCTGTCACGCCGTATCTTGTTGAAGAGGAAGAATACGAGAAAGCCGGAGTTTAATTTCTGCGATGTTGGAAACAGTCGAAACGAATCAGCTTCAAACAACCGCGCCGACGAATCGCGGCTACGTTACGTTTGAAGAATATCTCGAACAATCCAGCGACACGCGCATCTGCGAATGGGTTGACGGGGAAGTTATCACTATGCCGGGAGCAAGTTTTGAACACCAAACATTGGACAAATTTTTATTGACGATAATGAATCTTTACGTCGAAAGTAAAGATTTGGGAATCGTTCTTCACGCGCCGTTTGCGATGAAACTCAGCGAGCAGCGGCGCGGGCGCGAACCGGATATTTTGTTTGTCGGTAAAGACCGACAACATCTTTTCAAGAAAACTTATCTTGACGGCGCGGCTGATTTAGCCGTCGAAATCATTTCGCCGGAAAGCATCGGACGCGATAGAGGCGAAAAGTTCGTCGAATATGAAGCGGCAAAAATTCGTGAGTATTGGCTGATTGACCCGGAACGGAAGCAAGCCGAATTTTACCGTTTGAATTCCGACGGATTTTATCAACTGATTTCTACGCCCGAAGGCGTTTTCAAATCGGAAGTTTTGCCGGAATTTTTCCTGCACGTCAAATGGCTTTGGCAGGAATCTTTGCCGACGATAACTGCGCTGAAAAAATTAAATTTAATCTGAGAATTAAGGAGAAAATATAAAATTATGCCGGACGAAAGAGATGTTGCCCAAGCTAAAAAGGCGATAGAACAAAACGAAAAAGAGGGAACGATTGCCGAAGACATCGGCGAACACCCGGAACACGCGCCGCAGGCGGGAAAGAAAACGCCGCAGGAACACGAAGACAAAGACGCGATTGACGAAAGCGGTAATCTGCTTCATCCGAAGGAAAAGGATGAAAACGACGCACAGTAGTTTTCGTGAAACAAAATAAAAAGGCGTTCAGAAAATCACTTCTGAACGCCTTTTTTCTGTCGAAATTTATTGAACTAACGATATGCGCCGCCGGTCGGCGATAAATTATAAGCCCGTGCCAAAGCGTTGAGTTCGGTGCGGACGACTCGCCAATTATTTTCGGTCGCCCGATTTAACCGGCGATTTCTCATTGCCACATTTATATCCGAAGCGATATTTAAACATTTGCGGACTTCCCGGCTGTTTTCCCGACGCGAATCGTTGCGGTCGAATTCACAATTCTATAGCGATTTTCAGTTGGGTGAAACTTTCAAGTCGGAGCGCGGATGGCTCGTCCGCCAACCGAGTGAAATGACGTTGCTCGCTGACCCGCCCGCGTCTCTCTTGGTAAGCGGGTTGTCTCGCGCTCAGACGCGCTCGATGCGGACGAGCCGTCCGCGCTCCGACTCGGAGGCGGTTTGATTTTTGGTCGCACTCAACTGAAAATCGCTATAATTATCTACTTCAGAATTAGTAATAAGGCAATGTTCACCGCCGAGACGCAGAGGATTCTCGACGAAAGTTTAAGGCTTTGCGGTGAACATTGCTTCTAGTTCACTACTAAATCTCGTCTTCCCGCACGTCTGCGCCAGATAAAATATACCGGAATGCCGGTCAAAGCCAGCAAATAACCGATTCCCGCCGTTCCGGGCGCGAGATACAAAAGCGTCAAAGTTACGAATATCGAAAGCGCGAGAAAAATCAGCGGCGTAACCGGATAGCCCCAGGTTCGATACGGTCTTGCCATTTTCGGTCGGCGATAACGCAAAACAATTACCGCCAAAACCGACAGCGCAGCAGAAATCAAATCTACCGAAACAATGTATTCAAGAAGCTGTGTATAGACGTTGCCGAAAACGGGCGCGGGATTGCCCGCCGCGTATGTAACCGTGCGCGGCAAAATTAAAAAACAAGCCCAGACACATTGTGCGAGAAGAGCAAATGCCGGAACGTGACGGCGATTGGTGCGGGCAAGCGGCGCGAACAGAAATCCGTCCTTCGCCATCGCGTAGGAAACGCGCGAGCCTGATAAAATCAAGCCGTTGTTGCAGCCGAAAGTCGAAATCATAATCGCCACGGTCATAATTATTAAGCCCGGCGCGCCGATGATTTGCTCCATCACGGCGGCGGCAACGCGATTGTTCGGCGCGTTTTGAATTGCCGGAAGCGATAAGGTAGCGACGTAAGCAAGATTCGCCAAAAGATACAAACCGACGACCAGTGAGCAGCCAATGAGTAAGGCGCGGGGCAGATTGCGTCCGGGATTTTCAACTTCTCCGGCGGTAAAGGTTACATTGTCCCAAGCCGATTGCGAAAAAAGCGGTCCGGTCATCGCTTTGCCCAAAACGACGACGAACGCGAGCGAGCCGAGCGCGGCGGCGGCAGGCTGCGCCGTTTCCAAACTCCAGCCGTTTGCCGAACTGTTCCACCAATCGGCGGAAAAAAGCGCGCCGCCGGAGTTCCAGCCGAACAACAATCCGATTATCACTAAACCGAACAACGCCGCCGTTTTCGTAATTGTGAAAGTGTTTTGAATCCATTTGCCGACTTCCAGACCGCGCGTGTTGATAAAAGTCAAAAGCGCGATGCTGGCGATGGCGAGCAGTTGCTGCGTCGAGAGACTGACGGCGTAAGAACCGAAAACGATTGGCTCAATCAGATAATTCGCGCCCGAAATCTGCGGCAGCAGAACGCCCGTGAAGTTGGCGAAAGCGACGGCGACGGCGGCAATCGTGCCGCTTTGGACAATGAGAAACTGTGACCAGCCGTAAAGAAAACCGACGGGTTTGCCGTAAGCCTCGCTCATAAAAACGTAAGGTCCGCCGGCTTTCGGCAGCATCGCGGCAAGTTCGGCGACGCACAACGCGCCCGTAATCGTCATCACGCCCGCCAGCAGCCACGCGACCATCAGCCAGCCGGGTGCGCCGACCAGCCGCGCCGATTCCGCCGAGACGAGAAAAATGCCGCTGCCAATCATCGAACCGACGACCAGCATCGTCGCGTCGAGCAGGCTCAGACCGCGCACGAGTTTTTTATTATCTTCAGTTGTTTCGCCGTTCATACCTGCCTAACTGAAAATTGCAGCTGCTTGTTAATCGTTTGAAGATAGCAAAAAGATTTTGCTTTAAGTTTCAAAACCCGATGCGGATTCGACTGAATTTCGTAAAATTTCGAGATCGGCTTTTACGTCTTTGCCCAAATGAACACGCAAAGCGCGTCTGTTTCTATCAAGTAAAACCTGAAAATCGCCGCGTGCCTGCGCTGCTTTGACTACGCCAAAAGTGTATTTTTGTTCGGGAACATCTAAATCAGCCGCATCGTCAGATGTGATTTGCAAAAACACGCCGTTGTTCGCACCGCCTTTGTAACCTTGTCCGGTCGAATGCAGAAATCTCGGACCGAAACCGAGACAAGTTGCCGCGCCTTTGTTTTGCAAAACCGAATGGCGAATTTCCTGTAGAAGATTTTCATTTTCCCGGTTCATTTCGACATAAGCGAGCAGTGCAAAATAATCGTCTTTTTCGATTCTTGAAAAATGCGCTTGCAGATATTTTCCCAAAGATTTTTCATCGCCGACAATTTTATTTAATTCGCCTAAATTCTTTTTATCGGTAAAAAGTTTGACGCCGTTTTCTTCGTAAAAAGGTTCTTCGTCGGGGAGTTTTCCTTCCTTTTCATATTCTTCGGTGAGCTTTTTCGCTTCGATTTTGGCGGATTCCACGTCGGGCTGATTGAACGGATTGATTTGCATAATCGAACCGGCGACGGCGGTCGCAAATTCCCAACGGAAAAATTCCTGTCCGAGATTCATTTTATCGGCGAGTTCAATTTTGATAATCGGTTGACCGGCTTTTTCAAGTTTCGCAACGGCGTTTTCCATTTCGTCGGAGTCGTCTTTTGATTTCAAATATGCAAAAACTCTGTCATTGCCGTAGCTTTCAGGCGATTGAATTTTTTCGCGGTCGACGGGAATTATCGAAATGTCGCTTTTGCCCGTCGATTCAGCGATCAATTGTTCGAGCCACGCTCCTACGTCATAAATTTCAGGCGACGTGAAAATCGTCAATTTGTCGCGTCCCGAAGTCTGGCAAACGCCGAGAATCGTTCCGAGAACCACGCCCGGATTTTCCTCCGGGTCATCATTTTTACAAGCATCGACCATTTCCAGCGTGCGCGTCAAAAGATCTTCGACATCGATTCCCATTGCCGCAGCGGGCGCGAGACCGAAAACTGACAGCGCGGAAAAACGTCCGCCGATTTCCGCGCTGCCGAAAAAGATTCGGCGAAAATCGTCGCGCTCGGCGACCTTTTGCATTTTCGAGTTCGGGTCGGTAATCGCAATAAATTGTTTGCCTGCGTTTTCCGCGCCGACAGTTTGTGAAACCTTCTCAAAAAAGTATTGTTTAAATGTATTCGGCTCTAAAGTCGAACCGCTTTTGCTTGCCACGATAAAAAGCGTTTTCGCCAAATCAATTTTTGATTCGAGAGTTTTTATCTGTGCGGGAACGGTCGAATCCAGAATGTGAAAATTTGGCTTTTCGAAAGTGATTGAAAGAACTTCAGGACACAAACTCGAGCCGCCCATTCCGAGCAGAGCGATGTCGGAAAAACCTTTCGCGTCTTCGGCAAAATCGCGGTATTTTTGCAAATCCTGCAATTCGGTCTCGACAATATCGAGCCAGCCGAGCCATTTCGCTTCGTCATCATTTGTCCAAACGTCTGCGTCTTTTTGCCAGACACGACTGATTTTATTTTTCTTTTGCCATTCTTCAAATGTCGTCTGAACGGCGGTGTCGAGATTTTCGGGCAATGAATAAGTCAGTTTGTTTAGCATAAAAATAATTTACCATACCGAACGCAGAGGACACACAGAGAAAATAATTTTTTGGATGTGCAAAAATATGTATAACCGAAAATGTGAAATACACTTGGGATGAGAATAAAGCGGAAGATATTATAGCGAATTTCAGAATTGCGCGACCGCAGAAGCCCGCGCGTGAGCAAGGGCGGAGACTCGATTCCGCCCTTGCTCACGCGCGGGCTTCTGCCGCAAGTCGCACAAATTTGAAATTCGCTA
>Ga0136617_10006110_pt1 | contig 10763 bp, 11 predicted proteins | sample AntDrymUQ3222106_2_FD_129672 | JGI IMG/M metagenome (GOLD analysis project Ga0136617, IMG submission 129672) | Polar desert sand microbial communities from Dry Valleys, Antarctica - metaG UQ322 (21.06) | ecosystem: Environmental > Terrestrial > Soil > Desert | place: Antarctica: Dry Valley...
CGCCGGCGACCTCGGGCTGGAGCGGCAGTTCCTGCACGCCCACCGGCTGAGCCTCGTCCATCCCTTCACCGGGGAGGAGCTCGACGTCCGCTCCCCGTTGCCCCCCGACCTCGAGCGCGCCCTCGGCACCGCGCGGGGCCTGTCGGGGACGGACCCTACGAGCGGTCGGTACCATCACACCGCCTAGTCCCGACTCCCCGGCGGGAGTCCCCGGATGGTGGTGCCGTGTCGTCGCCTCGAGCGACCGACGCGGTTCCGTCCGCGCCCGCCGGCTCGCAAACCCAAACCGAAAGGATCGAGCGTGTCAGTCGTCTCCATGAAGGAGCTACTGGAGGCCGGCGTGCATTTCGGCCACCAGACACGCCGCTGGAATCCGAAGATGAAGCGATTCATCTTCGACGAGCGCGGCGGGATCTACATCATCGACCTCCAGCAGACCCAGAATCTGCTGCAGGAGGCTCACGACTTTGCGCGTGCGATCGGCGAGCGGGGTGGCACGATCCTGTTCGTCGGCACGAAGAAGCAGGCCCAGGACGCCGTCCGCAACGAGGCGACCCGGGTCGGGATGCCGTTCGTCGCAAACCGCTGGCTCGGCGGCCTGCTCACGAACTGGCGCACGATCGCCGACCGGATCTCGTACCTGCTCGAGCTGCGGCGCTTGAACCAGGAGGGCCAGCTCGAGCTGCTGCCCGCGAAGGAGCGCATCGCGATGCTGAACGAGCTCGAGAAGCTCGAGGCGAACCTCGGCGGGGTCTCGACCATGAAGCGCCAGCCCGATGCGGTGTTCATCGTCGACCTGCGCAAGGAGCAGCTCGCCGTGCGCGAGGCGCAACGTCTCGGACTCCCCGTGATCGCGCTCGTCGACACGAACTGCGACCCCGACGAGGCCGATTTCGTCGTCCCCGGCAACGACGACGCGATCCGCTCGTGCTCGTTGATCGTCCGCGCGGTCGCAAACGGAATCGCGGCGGGACAGACGAAGGTCACGGCACGCGAGCTCGAGCAGGCAGCGCCCGAACCCGTGACCGACTCGGGCGCCGAGCCGGTCGCCGCAACAGCGAACGGCGCGCCAGCTGACCCCGAGACCGCTGCTGCACCCGTCGAGGCGCCTGCTACGCCCGCCGCGCCGGTTCCGCCCGCCGAAACCCCGGCACCCGATCCGACAAGCGGCGCAGCGGACGCCGCCGAGACGACCGAACGGGTCGAGCGGGCATGACAGAGATCGCCGCACAGCTCGTGAAGCAGCTCCGTGACCGCACGGGCGCCGGGATGATGGAGTGCAAGCGAGCGCTCCAGGACACTGGGGGAGATCTCGAAGCGGCTCGCACGCTGCTGCGCGAGAAGGGTCTCGCGGCGGCTGGCAAGCGGGCCGACCGGACGACGAGCGAGGGTCTCGTCGGCGTGATCGTCGAGCCGGGCGCCGCCTCGATCGCCGGAATCGGCTGCGAGACCGAGCCGGTCTCGAAGAACGACGCCTTCCAAGCGTTCGGGGAGACGGTGCTCCGCGCGGTTCACGCCGACGGCCCCGCTGCTGTGGAGGCGCTCGAGACCGAACGCGTCGAGCTCGTCGCGCAGCTCGGCGAGAACATCGTCGTCGTCGGAGCCGAACGCTGCGAAGGCGGCACGCTGGGCGCCTACGTCCACCCGCCGGCGAACAAGATCGGCGTGCTCGTGCAGCTCGACGGCGGCAGCGAGGAGCTCGCTCGCCGGCTCGCGATGCACATCTCCTTTGCCGCCCCCGAATACACGACGCGCGACGACGTCCCCGCGGCCACCCTGGACGCGGAGCGGCGGGTCTACCTCAACTCCGACGAGGTGCAGGGAAAGCCGGAAGGCGCTCGTGAGCAGATCGTCGAAGGCATGCTGGGGAAGCGCTTCTATGCCGCGGCCCCCGGTGGCGTGCTCGTCGACCAGCCCTCGATCCACGACACGGGGAAGACCGTCGGCGCGCTGCTCGTGGAGGCCGAGGCGACCGTGAGGGGGTTCTCGCGGATCACGGTCAGCGGCTCGTGACCAGTCTGCCCGCAAGCGGTCAGGACGAGCTCGTCGTGGAGCCGCAGCGTGCGCCGAGACCTGCGCACCGCCTGCTGCTGAAGCTCTCGGGCGAGAGCTTGATGGGGGAGCGCGACTTCGGCGTCGACCCACATCGAGTGGGGGAGATCGCTCGCGAGATCGTCGCAGTGCGAGCCGGCGGCACCGAGCTCGCAGTCGTCGTCGGCGGGGGGAACTTCTATCGCGGGTTGCAGGCAGCGGCGGAAGGCATGGATCGCGCCACGGCGGACTACGCCGGGATGCTCGCGACGCTGCTCAACGCGCTCGCCCTGCAGGACGCGCTCGAGCGGCTGGGAGCGCAGACCCGCGTGCAGTCGGCGATCGAGGTCTCGGAGGTCGCAGAGCCGTACATCAGACGACGGGCGATGCGGCACCTCGAGAAGGGCCGCGTCGTGATCTTCGCGGCGGGTACCGGCAACCCGTTCTTCACAACCGATACCGCCGCCGCGCTGCGTGCGCTCGAGATTGGCGCCGAGGCGATCTTGATGGCAAAGCACGGCGTCGCCGGCGTGTACGACGGCGACCCGCGCCTCGAGCCCGACGCGCAGCTCCTGCCTTCGCTCACGCACCTGGAGGCGATCGAGCGCGGCCTGAGGGTGATGGACACGACGGCGCTCTCGCTGTGCATGGACAATGGGCTTCCGATCCACGTCTTCGAGCTCGCGGACGGCAACATCACCCGCGCAGCCGCGGGCGAACGGATCGGCACGATCGTGGCGACGGGAACGGAGGACTAGAACATGGGAGCGATCGAGGACTTCCTCGCCGACTGCCAGCGCCGGATGGACGCGTCGATCGACCACACGCGCACCGAGTTCACGAGCGTCCGCACCGGGCGCGCCTCGACCGCGCTGCTCGACCGGATCCAGATCGACTACTACGGCTCGCCGACGCCGGTCAACAACCTGGCGACGATCAGCGCGCCGGAGGCCCGGCTGCTCTCGGTGCAGCCGTACGACCCGACCCAGATCAAGGCGATCGAGAAGGCGATCATGGAGTCGGATCTCGGCCTGACGCCGTCGAACGACGGCAAGCTGATCCGCCTGCCGATCCCGGCGTTGACTGAAGAACGTCGCAAGGAGCTCGTCAAGGTCGTGCGCCGTTCCGCCGAGGAGGGCAAGGTCGCGATCCGGAACGTCCGCCGCGACGTGATGAAACATCTCGAGGAGCTCGTTCGCAAGGGGGAGGTCGGCGACGACGAGGAGCGTCGCGCCGAAGCGCAGGTGCAGAAGGTCACCGACGAGCACGTGAAGCGCATCGACGAGCTGCTGAAGCACAAGGAAGCGGAGATCATGGAGGTGTGATCGCCGGGGCGATCGAAGCTCATAGCCGTCCTCGGGCCGGAGGACTGAAAGTCGCCGTGATCATGGACGGAAACGGCCGCTGGGCCGAGAGCCGTGGCCTGCCCGTAGCCGACGGGCACCGCGAAGGCACGAAGGCGCTGCGCCGGACGGTCGAGGCGGCGATCGGGCTCGGGATCGAGACGCTCGCCGTCTACGCGTTTTCGACCGAGAACTGGGCCCGCCCCTCGGACGAGGTCGACGACCTGATGACGATCTTCTCGGAGGCGATCGACCGCGAGCTGCCCGATCTGGCGCGTCAGGGGGTGCGGACCCGGTTCATGGGCCGTCGCGACCGGGCGCCTGCGGAGCTTCGGCAGAAGATGCTCGAGCTCGAGGCCACGACCGCGCACCTCGACCGGCTGAGCCTGTGGATCGCATTCGACTACGGCGGTCGCGCGGAGCTCGTCGACGCCGCTCGCAGGCTCGTGGAAGAGGGTCTCGCGGCCGATCTGATCGACGAGCCTGCGCTCGCGGCACGGCTGGCCGCGCCGGAGCTCGCCGAGCTGGATCTCCTGATCCGGACGTCGGGCGAGCTGCGCATCTCGAACTTCCTCCTCTGGGGAGCGGCCTACGCCGAGCTCGTCTTCGTCGAGACGCTGTGGCCCGACTTCGCCGAGGCTGACCTCCGCGAGGCCGTCGAGGCGTTCGGTCGACGGGCACGTCGCTTCGGCGGGAGGTCTGCGTGAGCCCCCTCCGGTCGCGGATCGTCGTCTCGCTCCTGCTGCTGCCAGTGGTGCTCGGGCTCGTGTACCTCGGTGGCTGGTGGCTCACCGGGCTTGCATTCGCCGGCGGGCTCGTCGCGCTCCACGAGCTCTACACGATCGCGCGCGGGCTGCGCCCGCTCGTGCTCGCCGGGTTCACCGGGTATGTCCTCTCGATCGTGGGGGTGAAGCTCGGCGGCGAGACCTGGCTCGTGCTCGGCATCCTCTCGACCCTGCCGGCGTGCTTCCTCCTCTTCGCGATCTCGAGCGCGCGCCAGATCGCCACGGCCGGATTCGGTGTGACCATGCTCGGGGTCGCCTGGGTGGCCGGTGGGCTCGGGTTCCTGATTCTCCTGCGTGACCTGCCCGAGCACGGGCGACTGCTCCTCTTCACCGTCCTGCTGGCGGTCTTCGCCGGCGATACGGCAGCGTTCGTCGTCGGTCGGACGCTGGGTCGGCACCGCATGGCGCCGGCGATCTCCCCCGGGAAGACGTGGGAGGGATTCGCCGGCGGGACCGTGGCCGCGATCGCCGTGTCGTTCTTCGCGCTCTACGAGCAGGAGGTGATCACCCCCTGGGAATCCGTCTGGCTCGGATTGGCAGTCGCGGCCGCGGCCGCTGCCGGCGATCTGTTCCAGTCGGCCGTGAAGCGCGACCTCGGCGTCAAGGACTCCGGCCGGTTCCTCGGCGGCCACGGCGGCGTGCTGGATCGACTCGACGCGCTCCTTTGGGCGGGGCCGGTGGCGTTCGCCGTCCTGCTCGCGTTGACGTGAGACTGACACCGTGAGACGGGTCGCGTTGCTCGGCGCCACGGGGTCGATCGGCCGCCAGGCGCTCGAGGTCGTGGCCAATCACCCGCAACTCGAGCTCTGCGCGCTGCAGTCCGGCTCGACGAGCCTCGACGAGCTCGCGGCGGCATACGGTGTCAGGACGACGCAGATCGGCGGCGATCCGGTCACACTGCTGGAGCGAACGAGTCCCGACGTGGTGCTGAACGCGATTGTCGGGTTCGCGGGCGTGCGCGCGACGCTCTGGGCGCTCGAGCACGGCGTCACGCTCGCACTCGCCAACAAGGAGAGCCTTGTCGCCGCGGGTGAGCTGGCGATCGGCGCCCAGAGGCGCGGGGGAGGCCTGCTGCTGCCCGTCGACAGCGAGCACTCGGCGCTCCATCAGTGTCTCGAAGGGCGTTCGGCAGAGACGATCGCCGGACTCGTGCTCACGGCGTCAGGAGGGCCGTTCAGAGGCAGCTCGCACGCCGAGCTCGACGACGTGACGCCTGCGCAGGCGCTCGCGCATCCCACCTGGACGATGGGGGCGAAGATCACGGTCGACTCGGCGACGCTCGCCAACAAGGGCCTCGAGCTGATCGAGGCACATTGGCTCTTCGGCGTGCCCTACGACCGGATCGAGGTCGTCGTGCACCCGACCTCGGTCGTCCATGCGCTCGTGCGCCTCCGCGACGGAGCGCTGCTCGCACATCTCGGTTTGCCGGACATGCGCGTGCCGATCTCGTACGCGCTGAGTTACCCGGAGCGGGCAGCCACGTCCGTCTCGCACCTCGAGCTCGCCGGGCTCGAGCTCTCGTTCGAGGAGCCCGACGTCGAGACGTTCCCGCTGCTCGGCCTCGCTCGCGCGGCCGGCGAGGGAGGTGGGACGGCGCCCTGCGCCTACAATGCGTCGAACGAAGTGGCCGTCGCCTCGTTTCTCGAGGGCTCGAGCGGGTATCACGCGATCGCCCGGGCCGTCGAAGAGACGCTGGGGCGGGACGATTGGACTCCTGCGCGCGATCTCGACGAGCTCGTCGAGATTGACGCGACCGCACGGCGGCACGCATTGGAATCGCTGACTCGCACATGACCATCGCCCTCGCAATCATCGGCCTCGGAGTGCTCATCCTCGTTCACGAGCTCGGGCACTTCGTCGTCTCGCTCGCGTTGGGGATGCGGCCGCGACGCTTCTACATCGGCTTCCCGCCGGCGATCTGGAAGACGACACACCGAGGAATCGAGTACGGGATCGGAGCGGTGCCCCTGGGGGGCTTCGTCAAGATCCCGGGGATGCATCGGCCCGCCCCGGCCGATGCCGACTTCGCTTTCGGGCGGGCCGTCGACGAGGCCCCCCAGCTCTCGGGCCCCGTGACCCGCTTGCGCAACGCTCTGGCCGAGGGCGACCATCCAGCTGCGGACGATTCGCTCCAAGTCCTGCACGAGCTCGTCGACGGCGTGACGCTCTCCGAGCATGCACGCCGTTCGGCGGAGAAAGGGCTCACTGACATCGACGACGCCCTCGGACCCGATGCCTACTGGCGCGCTGCGACGTGGAAGCGTGTCGCAGCGATCGCCGCTGGCCCGCTTGCCAACATCGCGCTCGCGATCGTGCTCTTCACCGGTCTCTTCATGACCTCGGCGGGAAAGCCGACGACCACGGTCGACCGGGTTCAGGCAGCATCGCCCGCCGCCGCGATGGGTCTCCGTGCCGGCGATCGGATCATCTCGATCGACGGCGTGCGCGTCGCTCCCGATGACGTGTCGCGGCAGATCTCCTCGTCGGCTGGTGCGCCGCTGCGCGTCGTCGTCGAGCGCGGCGGTACCACCGTGGCACTGCCGGCGACGAAACCGCGGCTCGACGAGGACAGCTATCGCCTCGGGTTCGTCCTCGGCGGCGTCGGCCTCGGCGCCGTGGACGCGGCGGGCGAATCGGTGCAGCTGACCGGCGAGGTGACGAAGGAGATCGGCGCCGCGCTCGGACGCCTCGTCACCGGCGAAGGGCGCGACGAGATCTCGAGTCCGATCGGCATCGTCCAGGGCTCCTCCGACGCGGCCAAGCAGGGGACTCAGAACTTTCTCTTCGTGCTCGGCCTGATCTCGCTCTCGATCGCGTTGCTCAACCTGCTACCACTGCTCCCGCTCGACGGGGGCCACATCGTGTTCGCCGTCGTCGAAGGGCTGCGAGGTCGGGTCGTTCGCCGCGAGATCTACGAGCGCGTCTCCGTCGTCGGGATCGGGCTCGTGCTGTTGCTGTTCTTCATCGGCCTCTCAAACGACATCGGCAGGCTTTCGTGACGCTGGGGCGTCACGAAAGCCTTAGAAAGGCCGTAGGGGCGAGGCATGCCTCGCCCTCGAAGCGCGGCTGAAAGGCGAAGGAAGCGGCAGCGCCTGCTCGAGCAGCGCGACATACGTCGCGCGTGGGACGCTGGCCGCGCCGAGGCGCTCGAGAGTCGGTGTCGCCCACTGCACGTCGAAGAGGCGTCGCTCGCCGTCCCCAGCGGCGCGAAGCAGCTCGACGAGCGCGAGAAACGCAGCTTTCGAGGCGCCCGAGCGGCGATGGAACATCGATTCGCCCGCGACGAGACCGCCCACCGCGAGGCAATAGAGTCCGCCGGCCAGCCCCTCGTCGTCCCACGACTCCACGGAGTGCGCCCAGCCGAGCGCGTGCAGGCGGCGGTATGCGACGTGAATTCGCTCGTCGATCCAGCCGCCCCGCCGACCGGGGTCGGCGCAGCCGGCGACGACGTCGTCGAACGCCGTGTCGATGCGAATCTCGTACCGTCCGGCGTCACGGCGCAGCGAGCGCGAGGGTCGAAAGCCGCCGAGGGGCACGATGCCGCGCTCGGCGGGCGACCACCAGCCGACCGTGCCCTCGTCGAGCGGCATCGGGAAGAGCCCGAGCCGGTACGCCGCGAGGATCGTCCCCGGCTCGAGATCGGCGCCGGCCGCCCAGAGATCGTGCGGGTGCTCGACCGGGGGAGGGAGCAACTGCCAAGGCGTCGCTTGTGGCTCGGTGGGCATAGATCCATCGTGCACTGGCGCTCCAGTGGCCGGACGCGTGTCGGCTCTACAATCGGAGGATGCCAAGCGAGCGCTCGATCAGGGTCGGCGACGTGACGATCGGTGGCGGCGCACCCGTCGTCGTCCAGTCGATGACGCTCACGAAGACCCACGACGTCGAGGCGACGACGGCGCAGATCGCGGCGCTGGTCTCGGCGGGCTGCGAGCTCGTCCGCGTCGCGGTGCCGAAGCTGGAGGACGCAGCCGCGCTGCCGAGAATCGTCCGTTTGTCACCGATCCCCGTGATCGCCGACATCCACTTCAACGCATCGCTCGCGCTCAAAGCGATCGAGGCGGGAGTCGCCTGCGTCCGGATCAACCCGGGCAACATCGGCGGGCCCGAGAAGACCGAAGAGGTCGTGCGAGCCGCGAAGCGCGCGCGGATCCCGATGCGGATCGGCGCGAACGCCGGCTCGCTACCGAAGCATCTCGAGGAGCTCGCGCGCCGCGACACGGCCGGGGCGCTCGTCGCCGAGGCGCTCGAGCAGGTCGAGCTTCTCGAGCGGCTCGACTATCGCGACTTCAAGATCTCCGTGAAGGCGTCGCACGTTCCGACGATGATCCGTGCGTACCGCACGCTCGCGGCGAAGGTGCCCTACCCGCTGCATCTGGGTGTGACCGAGGCGGGAACGCCGTTCGCCGGCGGGATCAAGAGCGCGGTGGGGATCGGCTCGCTGCTGATGGACGGCATCGGCGACACGCTCCGCGTCTCACTTACAGCTGACCCGGTCAGAGAGGTCGAGGTCGCCTGGGAGATCCTCAAGGCGCTCGGACTGCGGGAGCGTGGGCCGGTGATGATCGCGTGCCCGTCGTGCGGTCGCGACAACGTCGGCGTGGAGAGCCTGGCCGTCGTCGTCGAGGAGCGGCTCAAGGAGTATCCGGAGGCATTCGAGGTCGCGGTCATGGGCTGCGCCGTGAACGGGCCGGGGGAGGCGGGTGACGCGGACTTCGGGATCGCGGGCGGACGCGACGTCGGCTTCGTGTACGCGCACGGCCGGGTGCTGAAGAAGGTGTCGTCGGAGACCTTGATCGACGAGCTGTTCGTCGAGATCGACGCCTGGATCGCGGCCGGCATGCCTCGCCCCAAACGACTCAAGCTCGCGAAGCCGGCCGCGCTCGCGATGGCCGAGGCCAGCCTGATCCCGCTTGATTGAGGGCCGCTCAAGCCGACGGCCGCTGCCGTCGATAGCCTGACGTGATGCGCGCCCGCACGATCGTCGGCTTGCTCGTCCTACTGCTCGCGGCGTTTGCCGCGGGCTGCGGTGGCGCCGCGGAGACGACGGCCGGCGTGCCGGACTCGGCCTCCCTCGCACCCGCGGACGCCGTGGCCTACGTCACGCTCGTCACCGACGAGGACTCGGCGCAGTGGCAGAAGGCGGACGACCTGCTGAATGTCTTTCCCGGTGCGCGCGCACAGCTGCTCGAATCGCTGCAGAAGGAGCTCGCCGACGAAGGGTTGACGTGGGAGGAGGACATCGCCCCGGCGCTCGGCCCTGAGGTCGTCGTCGTCGTTACGGCGAGCAAGCGTCCCGTTGCACTCACGAAGCCCGAGAGCGACGACAAGCTGACAGCGCTGCTCGAGTCCTCCGACGAGGAGCTCGTCCAGGGCGAGGTCGACGGCTGGACAGCGGTGGCCGAGCGACAGGCCGATCTCGACGCCTATCGCACATCGCTCGCAAAGGGCACGCTCGAGACCGACCGCCGCTTCACCGACGCGATCGCCTCGCTGCCCGACGAGACCCTGGGACGGGCCTGGGCAGACCTCTCGACACTCACCCGTGACCTCGACGAGCTGCTGCAGCAGTCGGGCACGGAACTCGATCTGGGGATCGACTGGATCGCCGGCGCCGTGTCGGCCGAGGACGACGGTGTGCTGACGACGATGGGGATCCGTACTCCCAACGGCACGGGCGCGACGCAGTACGAGCCGGAGCTCTTCGCACGCGTGCCGGCCGATGCGGTCGCCGCGCTCTCGTTCGGCGGCACACAGGGCGCGCTCGATCGTCTCCAGGATCGGGTCGACCTCGACGAGCTCTCCAGGCAGGTCGAGGAGGCGGTGGGAATCTCGCTCGACGGCGTGATCGGCGCGCTCTCCGGCGAGGGAGTGCTCTACGTCCGTGACGGCGGCGACTCGTTCCCCGAGGTCACCCTCGTCCTCGCCCCACCAGACCCCGACGAGGCCTGGCAGACGATCGACACGCTGGTGCGCAAGCTCGCCGAGGGCCTCGATGCGCAGGTCACGGCCGGCGCCGAGGACGGCGTCGACGTCTCGAAGCTCGTCACCGAGCAGCTGACCGTGACGTACGCCAGGCTCGACGACGACACGGTTGTCGTCACGACGGGCGCAATGGCAATCTCGAGCTTCCGTGACGGCGGGGAGAAGCTGGTCGACACCGACGGGTTCGAGAAGGCCGCCGATCGCGTCGAGCTCGGAGAGCGGACGAACGGGTTCTTCTACGTCGACGTCGACGCGATCATCCCGTTCGCAGAGGGGCTCGCCGGCGCCGACGCGATCCCCGACGAGGCGCGCGAGGCGATCGAGCGCATCGACTCCTTCATCCTCGAGGCCGACGACGACGGCGAGACGACCCGGATCAGCGGCTTCGTCCGCATCGATCGCTAGCGCATCGCTTCGCTCGCGCTAGGTGCCGGCCCGGGGTCGGATGCGCTCTCCGTGCGCCAGCATCACCACCAGCAGTCCGAGCATCAGCGCGAGCTGCGCAGCGGCCGAGACGCTCGTGCCGACTGGGATGGTGGCCAGCGCGAGGAGGGCAGCCAGGGCCCTTCCCCGCTTGGCCCCCCATCGAGAGCGTCCGGCGGAAGAGGGCCTCACCGAGCAG
>Ga0136617_10006111_pt1 | contig 10762 bp, 10 predicted proteins | sample AntDrymUQ3222106_2_FD_129672 | JGI IMG/M metagenome (GOLD analysis project Ga0136617, IMG submission 129672) | Polar desert sand microbial communities from Dry Valleys, Antarctica - metaG UQ322 (21.06) | ecosystem: Environmental > Terrestrial > Soil > Desert | place: Antarctica: Dry Valley...
ATGGCTTCTGTCTTGGCCAGGTCCATGATCGAGCCCATGTTGTCATCTACGGAATTGATAAAGCATGCACTCGTCTGACTCTTCGGCTCCACGCCGACGTTGAACCAGACCGGCGAGTTGAAGGCCATCTTCTGGTGCAGCAGCAGGTGGGTCAGCTCCGCCTTGAACGTTTCCAGGTCCGCGTCCGTGGCGAAGTAGTGCTGCGTGGCCGCCCAGCCACAGATGGTGTTGACCACGCGGTCGATGAGCTGGCGCACGGAGCGCTCGCGGCCGGCCGTGCCGATGTGTCCCCGGAAGTACTTGGAGACGACCACGTTGGTGGCCAGCTGGCTCCAGGAGGCGGGCACCTCCACGTCCGTCTGCTCGAAGACGCTCTTGCCCGACTCGTTGCTGATCGAGGCCGTGCGCTGCTCCCAGGCGACCTCGTCGTAGGGGTGCACGCCCGGTGTGGTCCAGCGCCGCTCGAAGGTCAGGCCGCGTGCGCCGGCGCCCGTGAAGCGGCCCTCGGCGTCGATGGCGCGGGAGGCGGTGGGGGCGGGGGAGAGGACCGCTGATGCGGCCTCCGCCGAGCGACGGGCGAGCACCGCTGAGACGCTCCTGTGCTCCTTGGTGCCCGACTTGCCGGCCGCTCGACCCATCGTCTCGTCCTCCACTCTTGCCGTGCTCGCCGCCCCGCAGGACGGCCCTCCGAGCTGTTGCGCGGACCTCCCACGCTACTCCCGCGAGGTGCCTCTGTCAAGGGTCTAAACACAAGATGTGGGGCCCCATTCGGGCGTTGCTCCACTACATGTGGTGCTCAACGGCTCGATAGCGGCGGAGGCTGTGGACGACCTGGTGGAGCGTTCGTGGACAGGCTGGGATACGCCGGCTCTTGTCATACGTCGCCCCTAGGCGACGTTATCCGACTGGACCCAGCCCCCCCGGCCTGATTCCCTGTCAGGACCGGCGCGGCGGTCGGCGCAGCTGAGCGTGATCCGCGGGGAACGCGGGTCCCAAGACGCCATCGACCTCCGTAAAAGGCAGGCCCGCCCTATATAACGTCGCCCCATGGCACATATGGGAAGAACGGGGACGACGGGTGCGTCGGGACGCCTCCGGATGCTCCGCGTCGGCCGCTCAGCCCGGTCGACGCCGGGATCGGGACGTTCATAGAGCCGGTCGATGGGTCGTCGGTCGTCGGGAGGTGACGGGCCTTCGACCGGCGATTCGACCGGCTCTACGGTGTGTCTGCGGACCCCGAGGAGGGCGGGGACGAGTCACGTTCTGGTATGGGTCCATAAGACCTCAGGCCGGTCAACGACTCCATCACCCTCCAGTCCTGCCGGGGCCATTACCTACGGGTCATGCTGTCCGAGGCACCCGGCACCCGGCACCCGGCACCCGGCGCCCGGCGCGCCACGCACCCGACCGCGGTCAGATATCGACGCGGAAGGTGTCGCAATCCTGCTGCTGGCCGCCCTCGTACCCGCGCAGGAACCACTCCTGTCGCTGCTCGGACGAGCCGTGGCTCCAAGTGTGCGGGTCCACACCGCCACCTGAGGCTTGCTGGATCCGGTCGTCGCCCACGGCCGCAGCCGTCTCCAGCGCGTCGGTGATCTGGGCACGACTCGGCGGCTCCAGGTAGCCGGTCTCCGCGGCGTTGGCTGCCCAGGCGCCGGCGTAGCAATCGGCCTGGAGCTCCGTTCTGACCGATCCGCCCTCCGCGCCGGGGTCCCGCGCCCCCAGGTCGCCCAACAGGTTCTGAACATGGTGCCCGTACTCGTGCGCCACCACATAGGCCTGCGCGAAGGGACCGTCCGACCCTCCCAGGCGCTCCTCCAGCGTGTCGAAGAAGCCCAGGTCGATGTAGATGATCTGGTCGGTGGGGCAGTAGAAGGGTCCCGTGGCGGGAGAGCCCTGGCCGCAGCCGGTCTGGATGGGGCCATCGAAGAGGGTGGTCGTCGCCTCGCGGTAGCGCAGCCCCTCCTGCCCGAAGGCGCCGGCCCAGTAGTCGTTCAGGCTGTTCACGTAGCCGATGATGCGGCAGTCCTCGCGGGCGTTGGCATCGGCGCCGGTCTGGCATTCCTGAGAGAGGTCGTTCTCGCTGCCCGCGCCGGCCCCACCGCCGATGGGTTGGTTCAGCAGCGAGTCGAGCCCGCCCCCGCTGCCGGACCCTCCGCCCAGGACCACGACTAGCACCAGGGCGATGACGCCGATCAGTCCGCCGCCGCCACCGATGGCGATGCCCCGCCCGCCCAGGCCGCCGGAGCGTCCGCGCACATCACGGACCTGACCCGGATCGAGCCGGGCACCTCGTCTGAAGGTCATGCCGCCGAGGCTCCCATCCGCGACCTCTCCGCAAGGCGCGCACTCGGAGACACGGCCTTACAGACCGCTGTAGCTATGGAGGCCGGAGAAGAAGAGGTTCCCGAAGTAGGTGAAGAGAACGGCTCCGAACCCGACCACCAGGATGAGCGCACTCGGCCGGCCCGCCCAGCCACGTTGGTTGCGAGCGTGCAGGTAGACCGCGTAGATGAGCCACGTGACCAGTGCCGAAGTCTCCTTGGGGTCCCAGCCCCAGTACCGGCCCCAGGCGATGGCCGCCCACCAGGAGCCCAGGATGATGAGCGTGGCGAAGATGGGGAAGCCGATGATGACCGCCCGATAAGCCACCTCGTCCAGCACCTTGGCCGAGGGCAGCCAGCGCACCCGGTCGGTCGGTCCCTGGGCCAGGTAGCCCACGGCCGCGCCAAAGCTGGTGGCGAAGATCCCGTAGCTGATCATGGCCATGGCCACGTGGATGGTCAGGAGCGGGGCATTCTCCAGGGCCGGCACGAGCGGCTCGATGTCCGCCGGCAGAGTGATGGCATAGCCGACCAGGAAGAGGGCCACGCCGATGGGCAGGAACCCGATGGCGCGGATGGGGTAGCGCCGCTGGAGCAGCAGGAAGCCGGCCAGGATGCCGAAGGCGAAGGCGATGGAGAACTCGTACATGTTGCCCCACGGTCCGCGTCCCACGATCCAGCCGCGGATGGCCAACGAGAGACCGAGTAGCAGCAGCGACGACCAGGCGAATGCCGAGCCGATATCACCGGCCGTGGTGCGGCCCTGACCCGGGCCATCGATGGCTTTCCCCAGGGGCGAGCCGCCTCCGATCGACCCGCCCGGACCGCCCAGGGTGATCGAGGTGGACCCGAAGCCCCCGCCGGCCCCGGCACCGACCAGGCCGGTTCGGAGGACACCGCCGGCCACGCGTCCGCGCACGGCCAGCACCGTAGTGTGCGCCACGTGCAGACCGAAACCGAGGAGCAGCGTGAGGCTGCCCGCGTAGAAGAGGTAGAGCGACCATTTGGCTAGTGTCATGCTCGTCTCAGGCGACCGCCGCGCCGCCCTCCGGAGGACGACCGCTGCGGCGGACCGTCAGGCCGGTGCGGGAAGCGCCCAGCACGTATCGCGTGCCGCAGACGCGGCAGAGCTCTTGCGAGGCGGGCCGCGTGGTCTGGTCGATGGGGCAGCGCACCGATAGCTCCGCGCGGTCGATCTCGCAGCTCCGCGCACCGGCCGGGTAGATCACGGCGTGCTCTTCGCAGAAGGGCGCGTTGGGCGGGAAGGCGGGCGTGCCATCGGCGTCCAGCGGCGCGGATACCGGCTCCTCCTCCACCCGACGGACGCGGCCGCGCCGGCGGTGAAGCAGGTACCACAGCTGCATCAGCACCATGATCGAGAGGATGGGACCGATCACGCCCAGGATGACGAAGAACGGCAGCAGCGAGATCAGCGCGTTCCAGTCCGGGACCATGATGGACTGGAGCAAGTCCAGAAAGGCGCTCCAGGGGTCCTGTTCCACGCCCGGATGATAGCCGAGCGGCCCGCAGCTCCCGCGCTGTGCCTATCGGTGCATCGGGGCGCGGCCGTTGGTCGGAGTCAACGCTCCCAGGACGGCGCCGTAGACGAGATGAGCACCCAGCGTGACTGCCGGTCGAGCCGGCTCGTCGTCGTCGGGCGGCGGCATCAGGCGCAGGGCCGGTGCCCAGCCGGCGTAGCTGACGGTCCAGATCATGAGCGCGTAGGCCACGCCCGCCGCGATGGGCGGGATCGTCGGCGGCAAACGGCGTGCGAGGAGTGCGAAGCCGATGCCCCCCACGGCGCCGAATAGGAGGTGGTTCCCCGCGGCCAGGGCGTCCCGCGCGGAGTCGCTCCGGACATCCTCGGTCAGGCCGGCTCTCTGAAGCAGGCGGTCGGTGATCTGCTCCGGTGCCTGGCGGCGAACGATGCCCAGCCGGGTGGCGGCCAGCATCGGTACGCTCATGGCCAGTGTCGCCACCGTGCCCGTTGCGACGCCACGGCCGGCTGCTTCGCGGGTCCTCATGAGGTCACCTTGCTGCGCCGGGCGGGGCACGGTCATCGTCTCGATCGGGTCCGGGGTTGCGACCGGGTTGCAAGTACCGCGGCCGGAGCCGCGAGTCAGCGGCCACGTGGCCTGATGCCCCGGCCATCTCGCCTATGTCCCGTCGGTGCTGCGTCGACCGCGCCGCGGGTTGCCGCGCTTCGTAGTGGCTCCCCGGCCGGGACGCCAGGGCCGCGGGTCCTCACTGGCGGGCGGTGGCGAGCCGGCCCGCGGTGGACGGCCGCCGCCGAGGGCGCTGCCCGGACGACCAGTCACCGTCCGGCCGGGCGCTCTCGTCGCGCCGGGTGACGGGGCGGTCGGTGGCCGCTCGAGTCGGACGCGCAGCCAGTCCAGTCGTCGCGTAAGTCCGCCGACACGCTTGGCCCGCTCTGTCAGGCCTCGGTCGTCCGTGATGACCGCGGTGCGGGCCCGGTCGGCGAAGGGCCGCGCCTCCAGGATCTCCACGATGGCCGTGTCCGCGTCCACTCGCCCCGAGTGGCGCAACTCAACGCCGGGCGCGGCGTTCTGGCGAGGTGGCTCGCCGGGGAAGGGGTGCCCGTCGAGGACGATGATGGCCGTCGTTCCGGGCGCCAGGCAGGCCCGCAATCGCGGGATGAGCCAGGCGAGGCCAGCGTCGTCGCGCGTGCCACGGAGCCGATGCATCAGGTTGTTGCCGTCGACGAGCAGCAGCTGGAGCTCATCGTCGGCGCGGCTCATCGGGTGGCTCGAAGTGTGGCGGCTACCATCACGACGTGTTGCTCTTGGTGGACCTGGACGGAGTCGTCTATCGCGGCGAGACCGCCGTGCCGGGCATGGCCGCCCTCCTCGCGGCCCGCCAGGCGACCGGCGACACGGTCATCTACGTCACGAACAATTCGCGCTGGCATCGCGACGAGTATCAGGCCCGGCTCGAGTCCATGGGTGTTCCGGTGCGCCACGATCGCATCGTGACCGCGGCGCGAGCCACCGCGCTGGTGCTGACCGAGGACGGCGCGCGGCCACTCACCATGGTCTTCGGTGGGCCCGGGCTCGCGCGGGAGCTCCGCGAGGTCGGCCTGCGAACCGTGTCGCCCACGGAGCGCGGACTCGCCGCGGGTCCCCAGGCGCTGGCGGTCGGCGTCGACTTCTCGCTGACCTACCGACGCCTCAGCACGGCCGCCGAAGCCGTTCGCCGGGGGGCGCGCTTCGTGGCCACGAACCGGGACCCGATCTATCCCTCGGTCGACGCACTCTGGGCGGGCGCCGGGTCGATGGTCGCCGCCGTGGCCACCGCCGCGGGGCGCGGACCCGATGTCGTGGTGGGCAAGCCTGAGCCGCGACTGTTCCAGACGGCCGCCGAGTCGGTCGGTGAGGCGCCGGAGCGCGCGGTGATCATCGGCGACTCGCTGTACTCGGACATCGCAGCGGCGAACGCCATCGGCGCTCGCTCCGTGCTGATGCTCACCGGCGTGACCAGCCGCGCGCAGGCCGAACTTGCCGCCGGGTCCCGCGCTGCGGCCGTGCCCACCGCCATCGCCGCCGACGCGGAAGAGCTGGCTACCGTCCTCGCTCTTCTTGCGATCGAGGAACCATGAATCGGAGGTGACTCTGCACTCAGTCCGGCCGCTGAGCGATCCAGAGGCCGCGGCCCATCAGTCCCTCGGGATCGTGGTGCGCGGCTAGGCCCGCGCGCTGCAGGGCGGAGCGGTACTCAGCGGACGTGAAGAGTCCCATCTGGTGGATCTCGCGCCGGTGCTCGACCCGGTCGGGCCGCGTGATGAGGTAGTGGAAATCCATCTCGGTCCGCCGGCCCACGACGCGCGTCGCGTTGGTGCGCACGGCGTTGAAGCCGTCGCCCTCCACGACCATCGGACGGGACAGATGACCCTCATCCCACGTGTCCGGCGAGAACCAGGGCTCGATCAGCAGCAGACCGCCTGGTCGCACGTGTCGGGCCATCGCGGTCACCGCCCGCCGCAGGCCGCGAAGGCTCACCACATACCCGATGCTGCTGAAGAGACAGGTCACCACGTCGAACTCGCGGCCGAGTTGGAAGTCGCGCATGTCGCCCTCGTGGAGCGGTACCTCGGCGCCCAGCCGTTCCCGGGCCACCTCCAATAGCGCGGACTCCCGGTCCAGCCCCTCCACTTCGTACCAAGCCCGGAGTCGCTCCAGGTGCGTGCCGGTCCCGCAGGCCACGTCAAGAAGCGTTCGTGCAGTCGGGACCCGACGACCGATCTCTGCTCGCAGGCGAGCGGCCTCCACGCCATAGTCCTTCCAGGCGTAGAAGAAGTCGTAGAGCTCGGCCGTCCTGCGGAACACTGCTCCTCCTTTGCTAGGGCGCGCGCGTCAATGCCGGTTCGCCGGCGGCGAACGCGTCGAACTCAGCGAGAAGGCGGGCGCGCAGCGGCTCGTCATCGTGCAGGAACGCCACCTCCAGCGCGTGCCGATCCATCGCCCACAGCTCGGCAAGAGTCAGTTCCAGCAACGCGACCGCACGGCCGTATTCCTCCACGAGAGTCAGGTCGCTCACCGTGCGGTCGTCAGTCGACAGGGTCACCGGCACGCCCGACCGGAGGAGGCGGGGGAGGGGATGAGCTGCCACGCGCGGCACGATGCCCGCCTGCACGTTGCTGGTGGGACAGAGGTCGAGCGTCACCCCGCGCGAGATGAGCTCGCGCTGGAGCTGCGCGTCGTCCGCCGCAGGAGAGCCGTGCGCGATCCGCACCGGGCCAAGAGCCAGAGACCGCCAGATCTGTGCCGGTCCGCCCCATTCACCAGCGTGCAGGGTGATGCCCAGCCCGCAGCGGCGCGCCGCGTCGAAGGCGTCGCCGTGGAGCAGGGGATCGGGAAAGGCGGCCTCTGGGCCGGCCAGGTCGAAGCCGGTCAGGCCACGGTCGAAGTAGGCGGTCGATGCATGCGCCACGGCGAGGCTCATCTGCGGAGGATGGGAGCGCAGCGCGACCGCGATCAGCCGCACGGTCACGCCCGTCGCCGCAGCACCGGACTCGGCCCCGGCGACGACCGCCTCGATGCCCTCGCTGAGCGCCAGGCCCTCCGCGACGTGCAGGCCGGGTGCCCAACGGATCTCCACGTAGCGGGTGCCGTCGGTGGCCACGTCCTCGACGAGCTCCCGCGTGGCGCGCTTCAGCGAGGGCCCGTCCTGGAGCAGGCGGATCGGCAGGTCGAAGGCGTGCAGGAGCTCGGCCTGGTCCGCCGTGCTTTCCGGAGCGGTCAGCCGTGCGCGCATGGCAGCGACATCCATGCCCTCGTCGATGCCCCGTGCGTGAGCCAGCTCCAGCGCTGTCGCCGGGCGGAGGGAGCCGTCCAGGTGCAGATGCAGCTCAGCCTTGGGCATCCGCCTCAGCAGGCCGGCCGTGGCCGGGTCGAGGAGCGCAGCCGCGGCCGGCGAAAGGCGGCCAGAGGGCGCTGTGGCGGCCAGCTGTGCGCCGCTCGGAGAACGCCGGGCTGCGTCGTCGGGCATCGTCATGCGATGGTACAGGTGGCATCCGACCGTTCGGGCCTGCCGAATGGCTGGCTGAACGACCCATCCAGGAGCCCAGCCCATGGCCAGCATCCTTCTCACCGGTGCGTCCGGCTTCGTCGGCAGCACCATCCTCCCCGCCCTCCTCGACGCGGGGCACAACGTCCATGCCCTCGCGCGGACCAAGTCGTCCCGCGACCTGGTCCTGCGCCGCCTGACCCTCGCCCAGCGAGAGAGGGTCTCGATCCGCGCCGGGGACGTCACGCGGCCGGAGACGCTGGGTCCCGCCATGGAGGGCGTGGACATCGTGATCCACCTGGTGGCCCTGCCGCGGGACTGGAACGGCGGCAAGGACCTGGCCCGAGTCAACACGGGCGGCACCGCCAACGTGGTGGACGCGATGCGTGCCGCCGGCGTGCAGCGCCTCATCCATCAGGGCGCGCTCGGCGTGGCCGACGACCCCAGCCTCCACTACGGCTCGTCCAAGGCGCGTGCCGAGAAGCTGGTGGCACGGTCCGGCCTCGACTGCACGATCCTCAAGCCCTCATTGCTCTTCGGCGAGCGGGACGGGTTCTTCAACGTCATAGCCGACCTGGTCCGACCACCGCTGGGAGCCGTCCCCATCCCGGCCCGACAGCGGAGCCGCTTCCAGCCTCTCTGGGTGGGTGACCTGGCGCGCATCGTGGTCCAGGTGGTGGAGCGTCAGGACACCATCGGACGCACCTTCGAGCTGGGCGGCACGGATCAGCTGACCTATCGCGAGATGGTCGAGGAGGTCATCCGTGCCACGGACCGTCGACGGGTCATCGTGCCTCTCCCGCTGCCGCTGATCAAGCTGGTGGCGCGCACCTCGGAGATCGTGCGGCTGCCCTTTCCGGTGGCCTCCGACCAGTTGCGCCAGCTCGGGTTCGACAACGCGACCGCTCCCGACTCGGTCGAGTCGGAGTTCGGCTTCCGGCCGCGGCCCATCCGCGGCAACCTGGGCTACCTGAAGCGCAGTGCCAAGGAGCAGGAGCCGGCGGTAGGCGCGGCGCCAAGCAAGGTCCCGGCCGCGTCGGAGCCGGACGCGCAGGAGTAGGCATGCGCGCTCGCTTCTTCCGGGTGATCCGTGGCCTGGGCTGGCTGACCGCCGCCGTGCTCATCGCGGTCAGCGGCGCGGGGCTCGTCGTGGCCATCGACCACCCGGCCGCAGGCCCCGCTCGGCCGGAGCTGACGGCACGCGGCGACGCGGCGTTCGCCGCGGGCGCGCCCGCGGTCCGTGATGCACTCAGTGATCTGGCATCGGCTGCTGACGCCCTGGCTGGGGCAGGGCGAGAGGCGGCCTCCGCGGTGCGCGCCAGTGATGCGGCGACGACCCAGGCACGCCTGGCCGCCGGAGACGAGGCGCTGTCGGCCGCGACGTTGGCAGCGCAGGAGCTGGCTTCCTCCCGCGATGCGCTGCTGGATCGCGTCGGCGCCGCGAGACTGGGAACGGCCACCAGTGCCCGGCTCGGGACGGTCCAGGTGGCGCTGGACGCGGCCGCCCAGCTGCCCGATGCCTGGGCGGACGTCGCCCAGACGGAGGAACCGCGGCTGACGCAGGGCCTCATCGAGATCGAGCGGGTGCGCGGTACCCTGAGCGACGCGACCGCCGCGCTAGACTGACGGGAACGCCACCACGCCGCGGTCGGGCACCCTCGACGTCTCCGGCGACAGCAGCCTCGACCCCGGTCGAGACGCCATACACCCCAGAGCGGCCGTGCTGCTCAGCGAGGAATCGAACCCATGCAGATCCGCGTCGTCAGTGCCCGGCCCTGGGAGGTCGAGGCCGACATCCTGGCCATCCCCGTCACCAGCGACGAGCCCTCCGACGAGCTCCTGGCCGAGCTGGACCGCCGGCTCGGAGGCGCCTTCGGCTCGTACCGCCAGGTCGGGGAGCTGGCCGGCAAGCCCTGGTCCTCGGCCCTGGTTCGCGGCGGCAGCGCCGAGATGGCGGCGGACTGGGTCCTGGGCATGGGTGTGGGCAAGGCGGAGGATCTCGACCGGGTGACGGCCCTGCGCCTTGGTGCGGCCGTCGAGCGCCGTCTCATCGGTAGAGTCGTGCGCCGGCTGGGTATCTACCTGCCCGCGGAGCTCCTCCGGAACGAGGCCGTGGACGCGGTCGCGGCTGTGGAGATGGTGGCCCGCGGCGCGGTCGAGGGCATGGCCGACCCGTACGGCATCTACCGAGAGGGCGTGGAGGCGGAGCTGCCGCCGCAGCTCGATGAGCTGGTGCTGTGCGTGCCGCAGGGCGACCTCACCGCGCTGAGCGCAGCTGCCGAACGTGGCCTGATCATCGGGGAGGGAGGCAATCGCGCTCGTCGTCTCTCGCAGCGGGCCAGCAACGATGTGAGCCCGGAGGTGCTGGCCGACGAGGCGAGTGCGATCGCGGCCGAGCACGGGCTGACCGCGGAGATCTTCGGGCCGGAGAAGGCCGCCGAGCTGGGGATGGGCATGTTCCTGTCCGTCGGGCGGGGCAGCGATAACCCGCCGCGCTTCATCTCCATCCGTTCCGGCGCGCCAGGTTCGACCGACTCGCGCGGTCGCCTGCTGGCCATGGTCGGCAAGGGGGTGACCTTCGACTCCGGCGGCATCAGCATCAAGCCGTCCGAGCGGATGGAAGAGATGAAGATGGACAAGACCGGTGCCTGCACGGTCCTGGCCGCCATCGGCACCATCGCACGACTGGCGCCCGGGCTGCCGGTGCTGGCCGTGGCGCCGGCCGTGGAGAACATGCCCGGCTCGCACTCCACGCGGCCCGGTGACGTGATCCGGGCAATGAACGGCAAGGTCGTGGAGGTCAATAACACGGACGCGGAGGGCCGCCTCATCCTGGGCGACGCGCTGACCTGGGCCGAGGGGCAGGGCGCCACGCACCTGGTCGACGTGGCCACGCTCACGGGTGCCGTGGAACG
>Ga0136617_10006112_pt1 | contig 10762 bp, 13 predicted proteins | sample AntDrymUQ3222106_2_FD_129672 | JGI IMG/M metagenome (GOLD analysis project Ga0136617, IMG submission 129672) | Polar desert sand microbial communities from Dry Valleys, Antarctica - metaG UQ322 (21.06) | ecosystem: Environmental > Terrestrial > Soil > Desert | place: Antarctica: Dry Valley...
CCTCCGGGCCTTGGCTTCGCCCGCCGCACTTACTCGCGCCCGTAACTCGGCTGGAAATGGACGTGCGATCAGTTCGGCGGTTCGTGGCGCCGGCGATTCGCGGGATGTCATGACCCGGGCGGGATGGCGGCGAACCGCGTAAGGTTGCGCGGCGCTGCGTCTGCGAATTCAAACTCAAGGCGCAACTGATCGATCGTTGCGCTGCGCGCGCTCACGCTGCGCGAGACGGCGATCCCAGCGGCTGTTGCGCGAAGCGCAACGCCTGACGCATCGGCGAGCACACTCCAGTCCGATTCCTGACTCTGTCGTCCGAATACGCGCACGCGTGTCAATCCTTCGCGGAATCCGATGATGAACGTCGCCGAACGCCCAGCGTGCGGAGGTAGCCCGCGGGGCGAGCGCAGCGTTACGCGCCGCGCGGAATCGGGCGTCACGTTCAGAGCGCCGTTGATCAGTGCGATCGTGCCCGCCTCGGGCGTCCAACCATCGTCGTCGGCGTGCCGCGGCGTTCCGAACGAATAGAGGAGCGATCCCAAAGGCAGCCCCGCGCGGGCCAGCAAAAAATCGCGCGCGGCTTCCTCGAGCGGCGTATTGCGCCACGCGGTGAACGTCGAATAACCAGCTTTTCCGGCGTTGGCGCCGTTGCTGCCGTTCCACGCCATCGGCGAGACGTGGCGCGCGCCGAAGTTCCATAGATCGCGCAATCCACGATAACCGGCAGCATAGTCAGGCTGCAAGTGCGGATGCCGCAGATCGGCAGTGTTGAATTCGACGACGGCAAACTTGGGGTCAATGGTTGCGAGGGAGTAGAAAAGCGAGGCCCCGTTTTCCATCGCTACGTCGTTGACGGCGGACCCGCCGTATAAGATCGCGCCCAAGTGGCCGAGCGCAGGTTTAGCGCCGGCCACCGACATGCCGCCGGAATCGAAGTTCTTGACGGGGCTCTCGACGGTCAGGGCGAACGGCATCGCCTCGCCGGCCGGTGCCATCAGCCCCTGCGACGACCAGATGCGGTCGCGGCTCAAGCCCGCGGCGACCAACCATTGCGCGAGCTCGTCGTAATGCAGATCGACGAGATGGCGCCGGAACATTTCCCATTCGCGCACCCACGGGTCTTCCCAAAATCGCTGTGTGTCGGTGCGGGGAAACGCGCGCGGCGGGTCGACGTCGCTCCAGCGGGTGAAGTGTTTTCGCGCCAGACGATTGACGTCGCTAAGCGCCAGCGGCTTCGCGCGCCGGTACGCACGCAAGTTCGGCACACCGGCGACCGGCTCGCCCGCATACGGTCCGGTGCCGGACAGCCATTCGCGAAACTGGCGCAAGGTGCCGGGGTTGTAGTCGTACCATTGGCGCTCTGCGAAGAAGGGATTGAGATACGTATCCGGATCGAGGTTGACGCCGACGAAGAGATGCGGATGCGCGCGTGCAAACCGTGCGAGCACGCGTCCCGCCTGCTGCAGATTGCGCTTCTTGTAGCGGCGCACGTCGGAGGCGTAGACGTTGAACGTGAGCGAGCGCGCGAGCAGCGGCGCGTCCTGCGACCCCGGCAGATCTTTCAGGTAAGCGTCGGCCATCACGTCGTTGTTCTGGTTCCATTGACAGTTGGATGGGTCCTGCTCGAGGCGGTCATTGACGTCCCACTGCGGGACTTCGCAATACGCGTCGGCCCAGACCCCGCCGTTGAGCGTAACCAGCACGGGTAGCTTTTTGTTGCGGGCGTGAGCGAGCACCGTGGCAAGCGAATCGTCGCTGATGCGCCGATCCCCGCATTTGCGGCGCGAATCCCAATCCGGGTCGAAGGCGTAGTCGTTGGCGGCGCCCGTGGTCGTGCGCAGATAAAGAATGGGCACGCGAAACCCAACCCGTGTCGTCGCGGACAGATACGGCGCATATATCGTGTCGAGCTCGGCGGCGTCGCCAATATCGATTCCCGACAATGCGGGAAGCAGATAAAAAGGCACACCGCGCTTGGTGGCGACAGCGGACCATCGCGTCAGCGCCGCGGGATCGATCAGACTTTTGCGCCCCAGCACCGACTCGCGCCCGTCGCGGGCAATCGCAACGATGGTGATTTCGCGGCGATCCGCGCTGGCTCGTGTCACGGCCGGCGGGAAATCGCCGGTGAATTCGAAGCCGCCGTTGGGATTGTCGGGGAAGCCCGTTCGGGCCTGCGCGACGTCGGGCCGGGCAATCTTAAGCTTCGCAGAGAACTTTTGACCATCGATGCGAATCTCGACTGCATGCACGCCGAGCGGATCGAGCGCCCACCCGGAAATCGTGATGTGCGGACCCACGACACCCTCGGCAAGCGGCACATCGATCGCGCCGATCGGGCCTGCGGTCGGCGCGGGCCGTGAGGTGACGGCGGCTGAGCTCGGCGCCGGCACGATTGCGGCGGTGCGCGCCCGCTGGTGCGAGTACAGCGCATAACCTTCTATGCCGGCGATTCCCGCAACGACACCCAGGAAAGCGAAGAAGATTGCGAGCGAGCTGCTGCGCTGCTTAACGCGTGGTGGCATGGAGCGCGCTAGCCTCTCTTATTTAGAACCCGTTACACACCTCAAACACGCGGATGTATTGCCGGAACCTGCGCGGCAACATATGCGTCAGCGGACGGGAAATTGCAATGGGCATCGTGTGTGGCCACTCGCCATTGTAGGGACCGCAACAATCGGATCCAGCAAGGCTGCGTTACGATGCGCCGATGGATAATCTTCGCGTACTACTCTCCGACCAGATCGCCTATTACCGCGCGCGAGCTGCCGAGTACGACGACTGGTGGTTCCGCCGGGGGCGGTTCGATCGCGGCACGGAGTTGAATACTGCCTGGCGCAGTGACGTAGCGGCCGTCGAAGCGGCTTTGGTCGAATTCCTCGAGCGCGCGCAACCGCGCACGGTGCTCGAGCTTGCCTGCGGCACCGGTTTGTTTACGCGCATGCTAGCGCCGCGCGCCGAGCGATTGCTCGCTGTCGATGCTTCGCCCGAAGTGCTCGCCATCAACCGCGCGCGAGTGGCGCGCGACAACGTCGAATACATCGAGGCCGATCTTTTCAGTTGGTCACCGCCACGGCGCTTCGATATGGTGTTCATGAGCTTCTGGCTCTCGCACGTGCCCGAAGCGCGTTTTGCAGAATTCTGGCGGTGGGTCGGCGCAGCCATGGCGGATCGCGGCGCCGCCTATATCATCGACTCCGCTCACGATTCGACGTCGACGGCGGTCGATCACGCGCGACCCGATGCCAAGTCGGGTATCGCGACTCGCAGGCTCAACGACGGCCGCGAATTCCGGATCGTCAAGGTGTTCCATCAACCGGCCGATCTTGCCGTTCGCCTAGGAGAGCTCGGTTGGGCAAGCGACCTCGCGCAAACGACGCGCTATTTCGTCTTCGGCGGCGTGTGCGCAGGTTCGGTCTCGAGCAGCGCGGGAGACGTCCATTCCGGTTGATAGACGTAAGCCGGCTGCGGAACGAGGCCTTCATCCATTTTCCGGCGGCGCGCAATGTCGTCTGGACTCTTGTCCCAAAGAAGCTCGCGCCCCTCGAACTGCCGTTCCGGGAGATCGGGCTTTTTCTCGATCAGCTCGCGAATGAACTGCGTGAATTCGGAGACATAGTGACGGGAGGGAAGCATCGGCATGGCAGAGGCAACTGCGAGGGGGAGCAGGCATCTTAACATCGCTCGCAAGACGGCGTCTTCGCGCGTGTCAGTGCGTTTGTAGTGCTTGACCCCAGCTAAACGTGACTGGATAATGCAATACAAGTATCGCTCTAGGAGCCTTCACATGCCTCTTTCCATTCGACTGAACCCCGCGCTCGGACGGCGACTGGACCAACTCGCTGCCCGAACCGGCCGCACCAAAACCTTTTACGTAACCGAAGCAATTAAAGAATATCTAGGCGACCTGGAAGATTTTTATCTGGCCGAGCAGCGCCGCAAACGTGGCGATGCGGATCTGCTTGACCAGGAAGTGGTTGCGAAGGAATTCGGCTTGCGCTGATGGTCTGGCGTGTTCTGTATCGTCCCGAAGCGCTGCGGGAATTGCGTAAGCTCGATCGCGCCATCGCGCGACGCATCGTGCGTTTTGTCGATGAGCGCCTGGTGAAGTGCGCGGATCCGCGAGCTTTCGGGCAGGCGCTGCACGGGCCGGAGCTCGGCCGCTACTGGAAGTACCGGATCGGCGGCTATCGGGCTATCGTTGAGATTCGCGATCGGGAGATCCTGATTTTGATCGTTCGCATCGGGGATCGAAAAGATGTCTATCGGTAGGCTGACGGCAACGGGATTAACTTCGCAGCAGGTGCCGGCCGGCAACCAGCGGGAACTCGAACAGCCGGCACTCGAGGGCGCCGTTGTAGAGTGGCGTGCGTTTCGCGACTTTGAGATGAATGAGTTTCGGTAATCGCAGGTCGCTGGTCAAAAAAAACGCGGACCAGCCGGCATAGCGTTGCTTGAGAACATCGCCCAATAGCGGATAGAACGCGGCGAGCTTATGCTGATCGGCGAGCCGGACGCCGTACGGCGGATTGGTGAGAAGGATGCCGGACGGACTCGGTGCAGCACGTGTGAGAAGGTCGGCCTGCTCGACGGTGACGAATTCGGCCACTTGCGCTGCGGCCAGGTTGCTCCGCGTTTTGGCAACCGCCGCTGCCGTGCTATCGCTCGCGAAGACCGCCGGCACTAGGGGCGTGGCGCGAATCCGATCGCGCGCCGCCTGCTTCAATCGCTGCCACGATGGCCCGTCGAACCACGCAAGTTTCTGAAAGCCGAATGGACGGGAAAGACCAGGTGCGCGACCCGCGACGATCAGCGCGGCTTCGGCAACGATGGTGCCGCTGCCGCACATCGGATCAAGCAGCGCCGTCTCCCGCTGCCAGCCGGTCAGCGCGAGCAACCCGGCGGCGAGATTCTCGCGCAGCGGCGCTTCCTCCGTATCACGGCGAAAACCGCGCTTGAAGAGCGGTTCGCCCGAGGTGTCGACGTAGATCGTGGCGTCGCGCTCGGTCAGGTACACGTAGATTCGGACATCCGGCTGGCGCTTGTCGACGGAAGGGCGCACGCCCGATTCCGCGCGAAAGCGGTCGCACACAGCATCTTTGACGCGCAGTGTCGCGAACTCGAGACTTTGCAACGGCGAGCGCGTTGCGGCGACATCGACGCGCAGCGTCCGGTGCGGCTTGAAATGGCGCTTCCAGTCGATCGCGTGGGCGAGCGCGTAGAGGTCGCGCTCGTCGCGATACGCGCCGCCGCCGACCCGCCACAGGATGCGACTCGCGATGCGCGATTCGAGATTGGCGCGATAGGCGAGCGTGAGATCACCGGCAAAGGCGACGCCCCCGTCGGTGGGCGCGAGGTCCTGCGCCGCGAGCTGCGCCAGCTCGGCGGCGAGAACGGCTTCCAAACCGCGCGGGCAGGGTGCGAAATAGTGCTCGGCGGAAGCCGCGATCAAAACGGTTTGGCGACGGCCAAATATACCGCGCCGAGCAAGACAGGCAGCGCCGGAATCTCGTTCAACCAGCGGTAAAAGCGATCGCTGTGAGTGTTGCGATCCGCGGCAAAATCTGTCAGCAATTTGCCCAGAAATACATGGTGCGCGACCAGGATCAGCACCAGAACCAGCTTCGCGTACAGCCAAGCACCGGTGATCCCGTAGCCCAGCCACAGCCAGAGACCGAAGACAATCGTCAGGACCGCGGCCGGCGTCATAATGCTCCGGTACAGCTTGCGCTCCATGACTTTGAACCGCGCAATCGAAATCGCATCGGCGGCAAGCGTGTGGTAGACGTAGAGACGCGGAAGATAAAAGAGTCCGGCGAACCAGGTCACCATGAACACGATGTGCAGCGACTTGACGATGAGCACGCTATTGTCTCGAGTCGTTCGTTCTCGCTAGACTCTCATTGGAGCAAGCGCCGCCGCGTCAGCACGAGCGCGGCATAGAACGCAAGTGCTGCGTAAAAAACGAGTACGGAAACGTGGAGCAGCACGTAATCGGGTACCCCGCCCAGCATCAAAGGCCGCGCGATATCGATCGCATGCTTCAACGGCAGGAATTCGGCGACCGCCGCGAGCACGGGAGGCATCTGCTCTACCGGAAAGAACACGCCGGAGAGCAGGAGCATCGGCGTTAGCACCAAGGTAAAAAAATAGGTAAAGAAATCGTAGCTTGGCGCCAGTGCGTTCATGACCAGCCCTGCTGCACCGAAGGTCAGGCCGACAAGAAATCCCAGCGGCAGGATCCACACGACAAGCCAGGTGTGCCCGTACCCCAATGCCATGATGACGACCAGGATCGCAGCGGTGGACATGACCGCCTTGGTCGCGGCCCAGATCCACTCGGCCACCATGACGTCATCGATGCCGATCGGCGCGTTGATGATCGCCTCCCATGTCCGCTGCACGTGCATCCGGGAAAACGCCGAATACATGCCTTCGAAGCTTGCCGTGAACATCGCGCTCTGACAGACCATGCCGGTACCGATGAACGCGATGTACGACATGCCCCCGACCTCGCCAATCAGCGATCCGATGCCGTATCCCAGCGCCAGCATGTAGAGCAGAGGATCAGCGATGTTGCCGAGAACGCTCGCGATTGCGAGCTTTTTCCAAACCAACAGATTGCGCCGCCACACGGGCAGGAAGCGCGGCGACAGGAGCGGGGGCGCCCACAATTTGGCGGTGAAAGTCATAGGTGCTTCCTTCTAATCGCGCAATTCGCGGCCGGTCAGCTTGATGAAGAGGTCCTCGAGGTTTGCCGGCCGGTGCAGGTAGCGCACGCCGGCGCGCGTCGCCAGGTCCGCCAACAGCGGCTGCGCGTCGTTGGCATAGCAGAACGCCGTTTCGCCCGCGATCTCGAGCCTCGCGCTTAACCGCCGGCCGTGGACGTCGGCCCACTTCTTCGCCTCGTCGCCGTAGACCTCCACCACCTCGGGCTCGACATGCTGCGTGAGCAGGCCCCGCGGCGTATCGCTGGCGATCAGCGCGCCGTGGTCAATGACGGCGAGCCGGGAGGCAAGCCGTTCGGCCTCGTCCATGAAATGCGTCGTCAGCAGGATCGTCTTGCCCTGCGCGAGCAGTTGCCGCAGCCCATCCCAGATCAGGTGCCGAGCCTGCGGATCCAACCCGGTGGTCGGCTCGTCGAGGATCAGCAACTCGGGGTCGTTGATCAACGCGCGGGCGAGAGTCAACCGCCGTTTCATGCCACCGGAAAGCGTGCGGATGCCCGCGCTGCCTTTGCTGGCAAGGCCCGCAAACTCGAGGAGCCGCGGTATGCGCGCATCGACGACGGCGCGGCGCAGACTGAAGTAGCCCCCATAGATGCGCAGATTCTCGGTGACGGTGAAATCCGGGTCTAGGTTGTCCATCTGCGGCACGACGCCGACGCGAATGCGCGCCTCGCGCGCCGCTTTGGGCACCGGTTGCCCGACCATTTCGATCGTTCCCCCGTCCGGATCGATGAGTCCTAGACAACAGCGCAGCGTCGTTGTCTTGCCGGCACCGTTCGGACCGAGCAGCCCGAAGCAATCACCGCGCCGAATTTCGAAGCTCAATCCGCGCACGACTTCATTCGCGCCATAGCGTTTACGCAGGTCGGTGACGCGCAGCACGATTTCACGCCGATCCTGTTGCGGATCCACGGTCGAGCGGATGGCGGCCGGCGTCGCTTCTACCGTTCGGGCGGCGTCTCCCTGCAGTTCGTTCATCGTTCGTGCCATCAACTCGGCGGTGGTCGCCACATCCCGGTTATCACGCGCTGCAGTTGGAGCAACCGGCCGTGGAAATAGTGTCCGCAACCAGGAAACACGATAATCGGCAATTCCTGCGGGCGCGCCCATGCAAGCACATCGGCGAGCGCGACGACGTCGTCTTCTTCGCCATGAACGACGATCGTATCGGCGGGCACTTTTTCTACGGCGAACCGTCCCACCGCCGGGCCGATCAGGACGAGCCGATGGGCGACGATCTCTTGTGCGACTCGTGTTTGTACGAACGAGCCGAATGAAAATCCCGCGAGAACCACGGGCAACGAGTCGCCCCAGCGCGCTCGCGCATACGCGAGAACCGCCAGCGCGTCCTGCGTTTCGCCGACGCCTTCAGCGAAGGCGCCGGTCGAGCCGCCGACCCCGCGGAAATTGAAGCGCACCGCTACGTGCGATAGCGCGAAGAACGTCTTGGCAAGCGTCTGCACGACCTTGTTGTCGAGTGTCCCGCCTTGCTGCGAGTGCGGGTGCGCGATGAGGGCGATCCCGGTCAAAGATCCATCGGGCACGTTGACGACGACTTCGATTTTTCCGCCGGGGCCATCGATTGACGCCCGGTGCGCGGTCCTTGGCGTCAAATCTTCAGCCGCCCAACCACTTCGCCGCCGACGACGTGCCGATCGATGATTTCATCGATGTCGTCGCGGTCGACGTAGGTATACCAAACCGCCTCCGGATAAACGACGACCACCGGACCCTCCTCGCAACGATCGAGGCAACCGGACTTGTTGATGCGGACGTTGTCCCGTCCGTTCAGCCCCAGCGCCTTGATGCGTGCTTTTGCGTAGCCCTGCATGTCCAGCGCGCCCGCGTTGGCGCAACATTTCTCCGGAGGATCGCGCTGATTGCAGCAGAAGAACACGTGCCGCCGGTAATAACTCACAAGTTTTTGATGGAGATCATCTTCCGCGAAGGCCGTAGATGCGGCGCGGGGGGTTCGCCGCCGTACGTTGCGCGCACATAGTCGGCGATGATCTGCTGAAATTCCTCGCCGATCGCCTCGCCCTTGAGCGTCACCGTTTTCTGCCCATCGACGTACACGGGCGCAACGGGCACTTCCCCCGTCCCTGGCAGGCTGATGCCGATGTTCGCCATTTTCGACTCGCCGGGGCCATTGACCACGCAGCCCATCACCGCGACGGTCATGTTCTCGACGCCCGGATAGCGCCACCGCCACGCCGGCACCTGCGCGCGCAGGTAGGTCTGGGTCTGGAGCGCAAGTTCCTGGAAAAACGCGCTGGTCGTGCGCCCGCAGCCTGGGCACGCGCTAACAAGCGGTGAAAACGACCGCAGGCCCATCGTCTGCAGGATTTCCTGCGCGACGATGACTTCGCGCGTCCGATCGCCGTTGGGCTCGGGCGTGAGGGAAATGCGGATCGTGTCGCCAATGCCCTGTTGCAGCAGCACCGCCAGCGCCGCGGTCGACGCAACAATACCTTTGGAGCCCATGCCGGCTTCGGTCAGCCCGAGATGCAGCGGATAATCGCAACGCCGCGCGAGCTCGGTGTAGACGGCGATTAAGTCCTGCACATTGGAAACCTTGCATGCCAGGATGATGCGATCGTTAGGCAGGCCGAGAGCCTCGGCCAACTGCGCGCTCCGGATCGCCGAAGTGACCAGCGCCTCGCGCATCACGTCGGTCGCGTCGAGTGGGCTGCCCGACATCGCGTTCTCGTCCATCAGGCTACTGAGCAGATCCTGATCGAGGCTGCCCCAGTTCACGCCGATGCGTACCGGCTTGCCGAATTCGATGGCCTTTTCGATGATCATCGCGAACTGCGGATCGTGCTTGCTGCCCCTGCCCACATTGCCCGGATTGATCCGGTATTTCGCCAGTGCCTGCGCGCAGTCCGGATAATTGGTCAGCAGCTTGTGGCCATTGAAATGGAAGTCGCCGATCAGCGGGACCGCGCAGGCGAGGGCGTCGAGCCGCTCGCGAATCATCGGCACCGCCGCTGCGGCTTCGGCGGTATTGACGGTAATGCGCACCAATTCCGAACCGGCGTCGGCGAGCGCCTTGACTTGTGCAACGGTAGCCGCGATGTCGGCCGTGTCCGTATTGGTCATCGACTGGACGACGATCGGTGCCTCGCCGCCGACTGGCACACCGCCGACGAACGCGGTCCGTGTCCGATGGCGAATGATCGGCGGCCGGTTGAATGAGCTCATTTCAAGGTCAATCGATTAAAAGCGCAGGGACGATACCGCGAACCGGCGCGGAGCTTGCTTAGCACGTTGGATCATCAGAGTGAATTGACAACAAAATCATACACTACGTCCCGCATACATCCGCGCTAGAGTGAGACGTTTGCGCCATCACCGGTCATGCAATCCTTTGGCCGTTAATTCGTCGGTAACAGGAACACGCACTGCGAACGAGCAGCTCGGTGTCGGCAGTGAGCCCCTTGCTTTCCGGGAGTGTCGGGTTGTCGGGTATCTGCAGGGCGTTATCGATCGGCATGCGCTCCAGATTGGCGGTCACGCCGCTCGAGCCGATGCCTTCGGTGATCGATCGTCCCGTCGATCGCGCAGCGGTAGCCGCGGGCGCTGCGGATGTGCGCCACCGGTCAAAAATTTCCAGCAGTGGAGGGAATTGACCATTCGTTTTCCGCTTTCGCGGCAAAAATAAAATCGCTTTCGGTCAAACCATCTATTTTGTGGGTCCAGACAGTAAGCTTGACCTTGCCCCAGGCTAGATATATGTCCGGATGATGGCCCTGGGCCTCCGCGAGTTCACCAACTCTAACCGTGAAAGAAAGCGCGTCCCGAAAATTCTTGAATCGGTATTCTTTTTCAAGATGATGTTCTTCTGTTACTTGCCAATCGTGGTTTAATTTTTGCAGCAAACTCAATAGATCGCTTCCTTTGAGCGGAGGGACTCCGCCTTTGCACGGAACGCATTGCTGGTTCGCTAGCTCACTCATTTCAATCTCCAAAGTTAAGCTGCCGGGCGAGCTCCCGATACGAGCTCATCAATTGCAGTACGAGTTCGGTGCTTCATAGAC
>Ga0136617_10006113_pt1 | contig 10762 bp, 10 predicted proteins | sample AntDrymUQ3222106_2_FD_129672 | JGI IMG/M metagenome (GOLD analysis project Ga0136617, IMG submission 129672) | Polar desert sand microbial communities from Dry Valleys, Antarctica - metaG UQ322 (21.06) | ecosystem: Environmental > Terrestrial > Soil > Desert | place: Antarctica: Dry Valley...
GAAGTTCGAGTGGTGCTCGAGCTCGGTGACGACGACGACGTCCCCCGGCCCGAGGTTGTGGAGGCCCCAGGCGTAGGCCACGAGGTTGAGCGCCTCGGTGGCACTGCGGGTGAAGACGATCTCGCGTGTCGAGGGCGCGTTCACGAACGCGCGCACCTTCTCGCGCGCACCCTCGTACCCCTCGGTGGCGCGCTCGGCGAGCTGGTAGACGCCGCGGTGGACGTTGGCGTAGGACGTCTCGTAGAACGTGCGGAGCGCGTCGAGCACCTGCCGGGGCTTCTGCGTACTCGAGGCCGAGTCGAGATAGGAGAGAGGCTTCCCGTAGACGAGCTGGTCGAAGACCGCGAAATCGCCCCGCAGCGCGTGCGCGTCCAGCTTCGGCTCGGTCGTGATGGCCATCGCCCTCATGGTATCCGCCGGAACCCGTCCGGCCGGAGCGGTGTAACCGCCCCGTGCGCACGCTCGCCCTCGCCCTGCTGCTCCTGACCGGAACGAGTTCCCCGGAGGGGCCGGTGCGGCCGGCCGCGGCCATGGGAACTCCGAGAGCCGCCCATACGGCGACCCCCCTGACGACCGGGAAGGTGCTGCTGGCGGGCGGCTGCACCGGATCGGGGTGCGAGCTCGACGGCACGACCGCCGCGGCAGAGCTCTTCGACCCGAGAACGGGCCGCTTCGAGCCCACCGGGCCGATGACGTCGAGGCGAGTCGGACACTCGGCGACGTCGCTTGCGGACGGCAGGGTGCTGATCGCGGGCGGCTGGAACGAGCGCGGCCTGACGGCGAGCGCGGAGCTCTACGACCCGGCCCGCGGAACGTTTGCCCCGGCGGGAGCCATGACCGCCGCACGCGGCGGCTTCACGGCGACGCCGCTCGCGGACGGACGCGTTCTGATCGCCGGCGGATCGAGCGACGGTCGCTCGCTCGCGGGCGCCGAGCTCTACGACCCGGCCACGGGCGAGTTCTCGCCGACCGGCTCGCTGGCGCTCGCGCGCTCCGCGCACACGGCCTCCCGCCTGCGGGACGGGCGGGTGCTCGTCGTCGGCGGGTCGAACAGAGGGGGCGTGCTGCGCAGCGCCGAGCTCTACGACCCGCCGACGGGCCGCTTCAGCCGAGCGAGCCGGCTGCGGGTTCCGCGGCACAAGCATGCCGCCGTCTCGCTCGCGAGCGGCCGGGTGCTCGTCGTCGGCGGCTCCGACGAGCGGGACTACCGGGGTCGCTACGCGACCGCCGAGCTGTACGACCCGCGCCGCGGCTTCGTCGCCGCCGGTCGGATGGCGGCGGCTCGCTTCAAGCTCCCCGACGCTATCGCCTTGCTGCGCTCGGGACGCATCCTCGTCGCGGGCGGCGCGGAGACGGTCGAGGTCTACGACGTGGCACGGCGACGCTTCACCAAGGTCGGGCGTACGGGTGCCGAGCTCGCCTTCTCGACCGCCACGACCCTCCCCGGCGGGGACGTGCTCGTCGCCGGCGGCTACGACCCGCGCATCGCCGTCACCGCGCGCGCCTGGCTCGTCCGAGCCTCCTGAGCCGCTCCGCCCAGCCGAGCCGGGGGATGAAGCGCTCGTCCGTGAGCACGAGGCCCCCGATCGCGAGCACCGAGCCTCCGAGCACGGCGACGACGCTCCACGCGCCCGGGACCGCGAGCTCGAAGAAGCCGCGGGTACCGCTCCACGCCACGACGAGGAGGTACAGGGCGAAGAGAACGGCGCAGAGCCCGCTCACGAGCAGCCCGCGCCGCCCGCCCGAGGCCTCGAGAGCCAGCACGAGGAACAGGCCGACGACCACCAGGACGGTCGTCGCCACCGTCCGCGCTTCCACGAGGTCGACGCCGACGACGTTGAGCGCGAACAGGAACGCCGAGAGGACGCCGAGACCCGCGGCGGTACCCGCGGGGATCGCGAAGCGCGCGACCTCGCGCAGGAAGCGCTCCGTCCACCACGGCCCGGTGCTCGGCGCGAGCGCGAGGAAGAAGGCGGGAATCCCGATCGTCAGCCCGGCGGCGAGCGTCAGGTGCCGGGGCAGCAGCGGGTACTCCTCGTCGGTCAGTCCGATCGAGAGGATCAGGAACGCCGCGAAGGCCGACTTGGCGACGAAGAGCTTCGTCACACGCTGGATGTTCCGCAGCAGCTTGCGGCCCTCTCCCACCATGGCGGGCACCGCGGCGAAGTCGCCGCGCACGAGCACGACGTCGGCGACGCTGCGCGCCATCTGCGAGCCGCTGCCCTGCGCGATCCCGAGCTGCGCGGCCTTGAGCGCCGGCACGTCGTTGACTCCGTCGCCGACCATCGCCACGTAGCGGCCGGAATCGCGGAGCGCCTCGACGAAGCGGCGCTTGCCCTCCGGGGAGATGCGACCCACGACGACAGCGTCCAGCGTCGGCTCCTCGCGGCTCGCGTCGACCGGCTCGCCGAACGCGATCCCGGCCTCGCGGGCGACGGCCGCGACGGTGTCGGGAGCGTCGCCCGACAGCACCTTCAGGTCGACGCCCTCGGCGCGGAAGAACTCGACCGTCCGGCGGGTCTCGGGACGCAGCTCCTCCGAGACGAGGACAAGGCCGAGCAGCGCGAGCGGCGGTGGCTCGTCTCGGCCCTGCAGGGCGCCCGCCGCCGTCCCGAACGCGAGCACCCGGCGGCCCGCGCGGCGCTCGCGCCCGGCGCTCGCCGCCAGCGGGCCGAGCTCGAAGAGCTCGGGTGCCCCGAGCACGTAGGCCGCATCCGCGAGGCGCAGGCCGCTCCAACGTCGCCGGGAGAGGAAGGGCACCTGCTCGGTCGCCGGCTCGGCCTCCGCCGGGTGAGCGGCCGCGATCGCCGCGAGCGTGAGGTTCCGGCTCGCCGAGGAGGCGGCGAAACGACCGAGCGCCGCCGCCAACTGCTCGGTCTCGACTCCCGGAGCGGGCTCGACACCAGCGACGCGAAGACCCGCCTCGGTCAGCGTGCCCGTCTTGTCCAGGCAGAGCACGTCGACCGAGGCGAGCGACTCGATCGCGTTGAGCTGCTGGGCGAGGGCGCCGCGCCGCGTCATCCGCAGCGCGGCGACGGCGTACGTGAGGCCCGCAAGGAGGATCAGCCCCTCGGGGACGAGCGTGACGCCTCCCGCCACCGCTGTCGTCACGGCCTCTCGGAGCGGCTCGTCCCGCTCCCAGAGCGCGAAACCGAAGACGGCCCCGAGCGGCGCCAGCACGGCGACGAGTACGAGCAGAAGGCGGTTGAGCGTGCGCTCGAGCGGCGAGCGCGGGTGCCGGAACTCGCGCGCCTCGCCCGCGAGCCGCTCCGCATAGCTGTCGGCGCCCACCGCCGTCACCGTGTAGGCGCCCGTCCCCTCGAACGCGAAGGAGCCCGAGCGGGCCTCCTCACCCGGACCACGCTCGACCGCTCGCGACTCGCCCGTGAGGATCGACTCGTCGAGCGCGAGGCCGACGCTCGCCTCGATCCGGCCGTCGGCGACGATCTGGTCGCCGGGCTCGAGCCGAACGAGATCGCCGAGCACGACCTCCTCCACCGCGAGACGGCGCTCCCTGCCGTCCCGGACGACTGTCGCGACGGGTGCAACCAGGGCTGCGAGGCGGTCAAGCGCACGCTTGGCGCGGAACTCCTGCCCGATCCCGATCGCCGAGTTCGCCAGCAGGATGAAGAGGAAGAGGGCATCGCGCCAGTCGCCGAAGGTCAGCATGAGCGCTCCGAAAACGATCAGGATCAGGTTGAAGACGGTGAGAACGTTCGCGCGAACGATGCTGGCCGTCGAGCGGCTCGTGGCCGGCGGCTCGACGGGGCCGCGCTCGGCGAGGCGGCGCGCCGCTTCAGCCTCGCTGAGGCCGGTGAGCGGCGCTCGCGCGCCTGCGGAGACGAGCGTCTCGGTCAGAGCTTCGAGGCTACAGCCTGCGATTTGCGGGAAGGTGGGGTCAGACCCCTCAACACAAGGAGGAGCGAATGTCCGACACCGAACGGCCCGCGCTCGACATCTTCGACCTGGCTCGTGCGAGCGAGGACTTCCGGCGGGAGATCGCCACCGGTGCCCGAAGCCAGGTCGTCGTGATGACGCTCGGACCCGAAGAGGAGATCGGCGAGGAGACCCACGACGACGCCGATCAGATCCTGCTCTTCGTCGAGGGCGACGGCGAGGCGATCCTCGACGGCGCGCCGTCTCCCGTGGCGTCGAACCAGCTCGTCCTGGTCACCGCCGGCATCCGGCACAACGTCCGCAACACCGGGCCGAGGCCCCTCCGCCTCATCAGCATCTACGCTCCGCCCGAGCACCCGCCCGGAACCGTGCACAAGACGAAAGCCGAGGCGGACGCGGAGCACCACCACTGAACCGAGCAGACCCAAGTAACAGGCTGTTACTTGGTCTCGCTATGGTGCCGCGGCGATGAGCGACTACGTCTTCACCATGTACCGGGCCGACAAGTTCTACGGCCCGGATCGGCAGGTGCTCGCGAACATCTCGCTCTCGTTCCTGCCGGGGGCGAAGATCGGCGTGCTCGGCCCGAACGGCGCCGGGAAGTCGACGCTGCTGCGCATCATGGCCGGGCTCGAGGAGCCGTCGAGCGGCGTGGCGGAGCTCGCGCCGGGCGCCACCGTCGGCCTGCTCTCGCAGGAGCCCGAGCTCGACCCGGCCAAGGACGTCCGCGGCAACGTCGAGGACGGGGTCCGCCCGCTGCGCGACCTGCTCGACCGCTTCAACGCGATCTCCGCCTCCTTCGCGGAGCCCGATGCCGATTTCGACACGCTCCTCGAGGAGCAGGGCGACGTGCAGGAGCAGATCGACCGCCACGACGCGTGGAACCTCGACGCCACGCTGGATCGGGCCATGGACGCACTCCGCGTTCCCCCGAGCGACCAGGATGTCTCGACACTCTCGGGCGGCGAGCGCCGCCGCGTCGCGCTCTGCCGGCTCCTGCTCTCCTCGCCGAGCCTCCTCCTCCTCGACGAGCCGACGAACCACCTCGACGCCGAGTCGGTCGCTTGGCTCGAGCGCTTCCTCGCCGAGTACCGCGGCACGGTGGTGGCGGTCACGCACGACCGCTACTTCCTCGACAACGTCGCCGGCTGGATCCTCGAGCTCGACCGCGGCCGCGGCATCCCGTTCAAGGGCAACTACTCCTCCTGGCTCGAGCAGAAGGGCGAGCGGCTCGCCGCCGAGGAGAAGCAGGAGTCGGCACGCCGGCGCACGCTCGCGCGCGAGCTCGAGTGGGTGCGCATGAGCCCGAAGGCCCGCCGCGCGAAGTCGAAGGCGCGGCTCGCCTCCTACGAGCGGCTGCTGGCCGAGGAGGGAAGCTTCCGCCTGGGCTCGGTCGAGATCCACATTCCGGCCGGGCCACGCCTGGGCGATCTGGTCGTCGAGGCGGACGGCGTGTCGAAGGGCTTCGGCGATCGCCTGCTGGTCGAGGATCTCTCCTTCTCGCTGCCGCCGGGCGGCATCGTCGGCGTCATCGGCCCGAACGGCGCCGGCAAGACCACGCTGTTCCGCATGATCGCGGGCGAGGAGCAGCCCGACTCGGGCACGCTGCGGATCGGCGACACGGTCGAGCTCGCGTACGTCGACCAGGCGCGAGCCGACCTCGACCCGGCGAGCTCCGTGTGGAAGGAGATCTCCGGCGGACAGGACACGATCGCGCTCGGGAAGCGCGAGGTGAACTCGCGCCAGTACGTCTCGTGGTTCAACTTCAGGGGCCCGGATCAGCAGAAGCGGGTGTCCGATCTCTCGGGTGGAGAGCGCAATCGCGTCCATCTGGCGAAGCTCCTGCGCTCCGGCGGCAACGTGCTGCTCCTCGACGAGCCGACCAACGACCTGGACGTCGACACCCTGCGCGCGCTCGAGGACGGCCTCCTCGACTTCGCCGGCTGCGCCGTCGTGATCTCGCACGACCGCTGGTTCCTCGACCGGATCGCGACGCACATCCTCGCCTTCGAGGGCGAGTCACAAGCAACGTGGTTCGAGGGCGGCTACGGCGAGTACGCCGAGTGGGTGAAGGAGACGCGCGGCGCGGAGGCGCTCGAGCCGCACCGCATCAAGTACAAGCCGCTCGTGCGGGCGTAGAGGAGACCGGCGGCGCCCGGGGGAGAGAGCGGCAACGCCGATACGGACGCGCGCCGGTGTCCTGACGGTACGCCGTGGATGTGAAGGCGATGGGAGGGAAAGGCAAGGGTTCGTTGTGGACGATCCGACTCTCTACCCCGAGCTCAACGGTGTTCTGCGGGAGCTGGTCGCAGGCGTGCGGATCATCCTCGCTGAGAGTTTTCGTGGGGCCTACCTGCAAGGCTCCTTCGCGGTCGGCGACGCGGACGTCCACAGCGACGTCGACTTCATCGTCGTGACCCGGGAGGAGGTCGACGTTGCGCAGTTGGCTGCCCTTCAGACCCTGCACGGGCGGCTCTACGCGATCAAGGTTCCGTGGGCCCAGCACCTGGAAGGGTCGTATGTCCCCGGCGACCGTCTGCGCCAGGTCGATCCGTCCCGCTCGCCCTACCTCTATCTCGACAACGGAGCAAGCGAGCTGATCTGGGACAACCACTGCAACACAGCGGTGGTGCGGTGGTCACTCCGCGAGCATGGGGTCGTACTCGCGGGGCCGGACCCGAAGAGCCTCGTCGAGCCCGTCTCCGCAGCGCAGCTTCGGTCCGGAGCTCTGACGTCGATGCGCGAATGGGCAAGCTGGGCGCCCTCGCCGACCAAGGCGGGCTCCATGAGCCGCTGGAAGCAGCCGTATCTCGTCCTCTCCTTCTGCCGGACGCTGCACACGTTGGAGAGCGGCAGAGTCGTCTCGAAGCGTGAGGCCGGCGAGTGGGCTCTCGGCGCACTGGACTCGGGGTGGACGACTCTCGTCCGGGCCGCGCTGGACGACCGGCCAGACCCGTGGCTACGGGTTCATCAGCCCGCCGACCCCCGAGCCGTCGATCGCACCTTCGCGTTCATCGACTATGCGTTGCGCGAGGCCGCTGCCCCATAGAGCCCGCGAGGGCGAGTCAGGCCTGCGGGATGCGAGCCTCGAGCGCCTCGCGCAGCGCCTCGCGCACGGGCTCGAGCTGGATCCGATCGAGCACGTCGCTGAAGAACCCGCGCACGATCAGACGCTCGGCCTCCGCGCGCGAGAGCCCCCGCGCCATCAGGTAGAAGAGCTGCTCGCGATCGACCTGACCGAGCGTGGCGCCGTGGGTGCAGCGGACGTCGTTCGCGAGGATCTCGAGTCCCGGGATCGAGTCGGCGTGCGCCTTCGGCGAGAGCATCAGGTTCCGGTTCTCCTGGTACGCGTTCGTCTTCTGCGCGTCGGGCTCGACGCGGATCATCCCGCGCCAGACGGCGGTCGCCGTGTCGCGCAGCGCGCCTTTGAAAGCGAAGTCCGAGGTCGTGTGCGGAGCGATGTGCTCCTGGAAGGTGTCGTAGTCGAGGTGCTGCGCGCCGTCGGCGAAGTAGGCGCCGGTCACACGGGAGGTCGCGCCGGGTCCGGCGAGGTCGTTCTGAATCCGGATCTTGCCCTTCCTCGTCCCGAAGCCGCCGGCGACCCAGTCGAGCTCCGCGTCGCGCTCCACGCGTGCGTGGTGGGAGGCGAAGTGCCACGTCTGGCGAGAGAGGTTCTGGAGCGAGACGTACTCCAGCTTCGCGCCCTGCTCCACGAAGAGCTCGACCGCCGCGTTCGTGTACGCCGGGAGCTCCGGCGAGGCCGAGGCGTACTCCTCGATGAGGGTGAAGCTGCTCTCGGGCTCGGCGATGACGAGCAGACGCCAGAAGAGCGAGCCGTCCGCGACCGAGCTGCCGATCCGGACGTAGAGGGGCTGCTCGAGCACGACGCCTCGTGGAACGTGAACGAGGAGCCCGTGGCGCCACATCGCGGCGTTGTGTGCGGCGAACTTCTCGCTCGTTCCGACGAGCTCGTGCAGCCGCGGATGGTTCTCGTCGAGCAGCTCGAAGCGGATGCCCTCGGGCGCCCTCTGGATCTCGATGCCACTCTCGCCGACGATCGCAACCCCGCCCACCTCGAGGTCGAGCATCCCGGCGATCGTCAAGGGGTCCGACCGCGTGAAGGACCCGTTGGCGGCGTAGGCGTCCGGGTCGAAGCCGGTCAGGTCGGTGAAGCGCCAGCTCTCCTCGGTGGTCGAGGGCACCGGCAGCGCGCGGTAGCGCTCGAGGAGCTCAGTCCGCATGGGGGGCGTAGCGGCGGTGCAGCATGAGCGCGTTGCCGTCCGGATCCTCGAAGAACGCCATGTGGCAGACACCGGTGTCGAGGGTTTCTCCCTGGAACCCGACGCCTGCTTCCTCGAGCTTGCGACGCGCCTCCTCGACGTCCGGCACGCGGAACGCGATGGCGCTCCGGTGCGGGCTGAACTCCGCTCCGAGCTTCGTGGGATCGATGAGGTAGAGGCTCACGTTGCCGGTCTCGAACTCCGCCACGCCGCATCGAGCGACGGGCTGTCCATGCCAAGCGTTTCGCTGTAGAACTTCTTGGCCCGCTCCATGTCGCGAACCGGCACGGACACGAAGTCCGTGCGCTCGATCTCGATCATCCCTCGCCGTGGGAGGCGTAGCGCCGGTGCAGCATCAAGTCATTTCCGTCGGGGTCGTTGAAGAACGCCATGTAGCAGACGGTGGTGTCCAACGTCTCGCCGAGGAACTCAACCCCTTTTGCCTCGAGCTGCTTCCGCGCTTCCTCGACGTCGGGAACGCGCAGTGCGATGTGGCCGTTCTTCTGCGGGGCGAACTCCATTCCGAACTGCTTCGGCTCCCAGATCGCGAGGCAGGTGTCACCGGCCCAGAACTCGTACTGCGCATTCTCGTCCTGGCGCAGCCCGAGCGTCTCGCCGTAGAACTGCCGGGAGCGGTTGGCGTCCTGCGAGGGAACGCCGATGAAGTCTGCGCCCTCGATCATCCGACCGACCCTTCCATCTCAGCACGGGGGAAACCATGTTTCCCCCGTGGGCCCCCTTCTTGAGGACCCCTAACCAACAGAACCCTCCATCTGCAGCTGGATCAGCCGGTTCATCTCGACGGCGTACTCGAGCGGAAGCTCCTTCGTGATCGGCTCCACGAAGCCCGACACGATCAGCGCGCTCGCCTCGGCCTCGGTGAGGCCGCGCGACATGAGGTAGAAGAGCTGCTCCTCGCCGATCTTCGAGACGGTCGCCTCGTGTCCGATGTCGACGTTCGACTCATCGACTCGGATGTACGGGTACGTGTCGGAGCGCGACTCCTCGTCGAGGATCAGCGCGTCGCAAACCACCTTCGACTTCGCGCCCTCGGCGCCCTTGGCCACCTCGAGCAGTCCACGGTAGCCGGCACGGCCACCGTTCTTGGAGATCGACTTCGAGGTGATGACGGAGGTGGTGCGCGGCGCGACGTGGACGCACTTCCCACCTGCATCCTGATGCTGACCCTCCCCGGCGAAGGCAATCGAGAGCACCTCGCCGTGGGCGCCTTCGCCCATGAGCCAGATCGCCGGGTACTTCATCGTCAGCTTCGAGCCGAGGTTTCCGTCGACCCACTCCATCGTCGCGCCCTCGTAGGCAACCGCCCGCTTCGTCACGAGGTTGTAGACGTTGTTCGACCAGTTCTGGATCGTCGTATAGCGGCAGCGGCCGCCCTTCTTGACGATGATCTCGACGACCGCCGAGTGCAGCGAGTCGGAGGAGTAGATCGGAGCGGTGCACCCCTCGACGTAGTGCACGTACGCACCCTCGTCGACGATGATCAGCGTGCGCTCGAACTGCCCCATGTTCTCGGCGTTGATCCGGAAGTAGGCCTGGAGCGGCATCTCGATCGAGACGCCCGGCGGCACGTAGATGAAGGAGCCGCCCGACCACACGGCAGAGTTGAGGGCGGCGAACTTGTTGTCGTTTTGCGGGATGATCGTCCCGAGGTACTGCTTGACGACGTCCTCGTGCTCGCGCAGGCCCGAGTCCATGTCGAGGAAGAGCACGCCCTTGCGCTCGAGGTCCTCCTGCAGCTTGTGGTAGACGACCTCCGACTCGTACTGGGCTCCGACACCGGCGAGGTACTTCTTCTCCGCCTCGGGGATGCCCAGCTTGTCCCACGTGTCGAGGATGTCCGCCGGCAAGTCCTCCCAGGACTTGGCCTGCTTCTCGGTCGGCTTGATGTAGTAGAAGATGTTGTCGAAGTCGATCTCGGCCACATTGCCGCCCCAGGTCGGGAGCGGACGCGCGAGGAAGTAGTCGAGCGACTTGAGGCGGAAGCGGCGCATCCACTCGGGCTCGTTCTTGTGCTCCGAGATGGCGGAGACGAGCTCGGGGGAGAGCCCGCGGCCAGACTTGAAGAAGTAGTCCTCCGCGGCATCGGGGTTGTGGAAGCCGTACTTGTACTCGCTCCGTATCTCCTTGACGACTTCGGTCTCAGGCGTGACGGTCATGGTGACTCTCCTCCTCCGACCGGCGCGGGCATGAATGCTTCATACCCTTCGGCCTCCAGCTTGTGCGCGAGCTCAGGCCCGCCCTGCGCGACGATACGCCCGTCGACGAAGACGTGCACGTGATCCGGCTTGATGTAGTTCAGAATTCGCTGGTAGTGCGTGATCACGAGGGCGCCCATCTCGGGCCCCACGAGCTCTTGGACGCCGCGCGCGACGATCTGCAGCGCATCGATGTCGAGGCCGGAGTCGGTCTCGTCGAGCACCGCGATCCGGGGCTTCAGGACGGCCATCTGCAGGATCTCGACCCGCTTCTTCTCTCCGCCGGAGAAGCCGTCGTTCAGGTAACGCGACGCCATCTCGCGCGGAACCTTCAGGCGCTCCATCTCGGCCATGACGGTCTTGCGGAAC
>Ga0136617_10006116_pt1 | contig 10761 bp, 9 predicted proteins | sample AntDrymUQ3222106_2_FD_129672 | JGI IMG/M metagenome (GOLD analysis project Ga0136617, IMG submission 129672) | Polar desert sand microbial communities from Dry Valleys, Antarctica - metaG UQ322 (21.06) | ecosystem: Environmental > Terrestrial > Soil > Desert | place: Antarctica: Dry Valley...
CGAGGTGAAGCTCGCGGACGTCCGAGCTGCAGTCGAAGCCGGTGCAGACGAGATCGACATGGTCATCGACCGGGGCGCCTTCCTCGCCGGCAACTACGCGAAGGTCTTCGAGGAGGTGCGTCAGGTCAAGGAAGCCGTGGGCGACGTCCATCTCAAGGTCATCCTCGAGACGGGGGAGCTCGGCACCTACGACAACGTGCGCCGCGCGAGCCTGCTCTCGATCGCCGGCGGCGCCGACTTCATCAAGACCTCGACCGGGAAGATCCAGCCGGCCGCGACGCTCCCGGTCACGCTGGTCATGCTCGAGGCCGTTCGAGACGTCTACGAGGAGACCGGCCGGAAGGTCGGCGTCAAGGCGGCCGGCGGCGTTCGCCACGCGAAGCAGGCGATCCAGCATCTCGTGGCGGTGAACGAGACGCTCGGCCCCGAGTGGCTGACCCCCGACCTCTTCCGAATCGGGGCGAGCTCGCTCCTGAACGATCTCCTCCTCCAGATCCGGAAAGAGAAGACCGGCCGCTACCAGAATCCTGACTACTTCACGCTTGACTGAGATCGAGCGAAAGCAGGACCGCTCGCCGGTCCCGTCGGCCTTCGACTACGCCCCCGCCCCCGAGTCGCGCGACGTCGTGCAGCTCGAGGAGCGCTACGGGCTCTACATCGGCGGCGAATGGGTCGAGCCGCGCTCCGGCGAGTATCAGCCGACGGTCAGCCCCGCGACCGAGGAGCCGCTGGCCGAGGTCGCCTACGGGGGCGCGGAGGACGTGGACGTCGCCGTCGGGGCCGCGCGGGAGGCCTTCTCGAACGGCTGGTCGTCCCTCCCGGGGAGCGAGCGGGCGAAGTACATCTACCGGATCGCGCGGGTCCTCCAGGAGCGCTCGCGCGAGTTCGCCGTGCTCGAGTCGCTCGACGGCGGCAAGCCGATCCGGGAGTCGCGCGACGTCGACATCCCGCTCGCGGCCGCGCACTTCTTCTACTACGCGGGCTGGGCCGACAAGCTCGAGTACGCCTTCCCGAACCGCCGCCCCCAGCCGGTCGGCGTCGCGGCGCAGATCATCCCGTGGAACTTCCCGCTGCTTATGCTGGCCTGGAAGGTCGCGCCCGCGCTCGCGACGGGCAACACCGTCGTCCTGAAGCCGGCCGAGACGACGCCGCTCACCGCGCTCCTCTTCTGCGACGTCCTGCGCCAGGCCGGCCTCCCGCCCGGCGTCGTGAACATCGTCACGGGCGATGGCCGCGCGGGCGCCGAGCTCGTCAAGCACCCGGACGTCGACAAGGTCGCCTTCACCGGCTCGACCGAGGTGGGGAAGGCGATCCAGCGGGCGATCGCAGGCACGGGCAAGAAGCTGACGCTCGAGCTCGGCGGGAAGGCCGCGAACGTGATCTTCGACGACGCTGCGCTCGACCAGGCGGTCGAGGGGATCGTCAACGGGATCTACTTCAACCAGGGCCACGTCTGCTGCGCCGGCTCGCGCCTCCTCGTGCAGGAGTCGATCTACGAGCCGGTGATCGCCAAGCTCAAGCGGCGGATGGGGACGCTCCGCGTGGGCGACCCGCTCGACAAGAACACCGACGTCGGCGCGATCAACTCCAAGGAGCAGCTCGAGCGGATCCAGGAGCTCGTGGCGGCCGGGGAGGAGGAGGGCGCCGAGATCTACCAGCCGCCCTGCCGTCTGCCCGAGAAGGGCTGGTTCTTCCCGCCGACCGTCTTCACCAACGTGGCGCAGAGCTACCGGATCGCGCAAGAGGAGATCTTCGGGCCGGTGCTCTCGGTGCTGACGTTCCGCACGCCCGACGAGGCGGTCGAGAAGGCGAACAACACGGCCTACGGCCTCTCGGCGGGGATCTGGACGGAGAAGGGCTCCCGCATCCTCTACATGGCCTCGCGCCTGCGCGCCGGGGTCGTCTGGGGGAACACGTTCAACCGCTTCGACCCGACATCCCCCTTCGGCGGCTTCAAGGAGTCGGGCTTCGGGCGCGAGGGCGGCCTCCAGGGTCTCGAGCCCTACCTCGACTTCGAGGGGAAGCCGGAGACGTTCGGCGGATGAGCCGGCTCGACGTCAGGAAGACGTACAAGCTCTACATCGGCGGGAAGTTCCCCCGCTCGGAATCGGGCCGCACCTACGAGATCGAGGAGGCGAACGTCGCTCGCGCCTCGCGGAAGGACGTCCGCGACGCGGTCCGCGCCGCGCGCGCCGCTCTCCCGGGGTGGGTCGCGATCACGGCCTACAACCGCGGCCAGGTGCTCTATCGGATCGCCGAGATGATGGAGGGGAGGCGCGCAGAGTTCGCCGACCTCTCGGGTGGCAAGGCCGAGGTGGACGAGGCGATCGACACCTGGATCTGGTACGCGGGCTGGGCCGACAAGCTCGCCCAGGTGATCGGCTCGTCGAACCCCGTCGCGGGGCCGTACTTCAACTTTACGATCCCCGAGCCGACCGGAGTCGTCGGGATCATCGCGCCCGAGGAGCCCTCCCTGCACGGGCTCGTCTCCCGCGTCGCGCCCGCGCTCGTCGGCGGGAACGTCGTCGTCGTCTGCCCGTCGGAGCGGCACCCGCTCGCCGCGATCACGCTGGCCGAGGTGCTCGCGACCTCGGACGTCCCGGGCGGCGTTGTGAACGTCTTGACCGGGCGCAAGAGTGAGCTCGCGCCGGTCCTCGCCTCGCACATGGACGTGAACGCGATCGACCTCTCGGGGATCGAGGGAGACCGTGCCGAGCTCGAGGAGCTCGCGGCCGAGAACGTGAAGCGCGTGATCCGAAACGGCGACGGCCAGTCGCCCTGGCACGCCGCCGCCTACCTCGAGCTGAAGACCGTCTGGCATCCGATCGGCGTCTAGGAGGGATTGGCGGAATGTCGCTCAGACTGCATTTTCGCCAATCCCTCCTTGTGGCGTCCCAGAGATGAGCCGTTTCAGCCAGGCGATCTCGGAAGGCGACGGGATCTCCGTCGTGCCCGCGCTCACGGGGGACGTGGGACCGCTCGCGGCCGCTGCGGAGGCGGCGGGCGCAGAGGCGATCGCGGTCGCGACCCACGTGCACGCCGAGGCGGCCCGCTCCTCCGCCGGGCTCTCCGTCCTCGTGCGTGAGCCGGTCGAGGACGTCGCGGGGCTCCACCGCCTGAGCGCCCTCGGCGTCGATGCCTTCGTGATCCGCTACGACGATCTGGCGGGCGCGGGAGAGCGCTTGGAGGAGCTGCACGCCGAGGCCCTCGAGCTCGACGTCGACTGCGCCCTGGACGTCGAGGACGAGGAGCAGCTCGAGGAGGCGCTCGAGCGCGTCGACCCGGACATCGTCCTCATCTCCCTTCGCCCCGGCGGCGACGAGGAGGAGGAGCTCGAACGCGCCCTCGACCTCCTGCCCGACGTGCCGGCCGGGAAGCTCGTCGTCGTCGAGACCGACGCGGTGAGCCGGGAGCAGGTGCTCGCGCTCGAGCGCGCGGGCGTCGACGCGCTGGTCGTCCGCGACCTCGCCGGCGCCCCGGACTTCTCCCGCGCGGTCGGCGAGCTCGTCGGCACGCGGAGCTAGCTCGACCGGGGCGCGCCGATCGACGACTACGCGCGACCGGCGTGCCCCTCCTCCTCTTCCGGTGAGGCGGAGGTGCGTACACTTTTTCGGTGTGAGAGGGGTCTTCGCATTCATGCTGGTCGGCCTCGCCTTTGCGGCGAGCGCCTGCGGCGGCTCCGAGGACCCGCCCGCGGAGGCTGCGGTGAAGACACCTGCGAAGGCCGAGTGCCCCGCCAAGTGGAAGGCCGACTGGCAGAAGCTCGCCGACCGGATCGAGGCGCCGGTCTACTGCCCGAGCTGGATGCCCGACCCGCTCGACGGCGACATCGACGGCCAGTGGAACAACATCAACTCGGTCGACCCCGACGGCAGCTATCTCCTCGGGTGGACGTGGTACGAGGTGCAAAGCGGCGAGCTCCACGTCAACTTCCGCGGGCAGCCCGGGAACGCGAAGATCCCGACCTGCCAGGAGGTCGAGACCGAGGCCGGCGTCACCCGCCGGCGCAAGGTCCCGTGCTTCGCCGACCCGAGCGGCACGAAGACGCTCGGCGAGCGAGAGGTCAAGGTCTACACGCGAAACCGGGGCGCGGACGTCTGGCATGTCCTCTACTCGTGGGAGGAGGACGGCACGCTCTACGCCGTCAGCCAGCACGTCGCGGAGCCGCTCACCTACGCGCAGGTCGTCGAGAGCCTCGACCGGATCACCGCCGGCCTCGTCCGGGTCGACCCGGCCGCCTGACCAGATGAAGCTCACCCGCCGCCAGCTCGTGGTGGGCGGTGCGGGCACGGCGCTCGGCGCCGCGCTCGGCGGCGCCGGGATCTACGAGCTCGTCGACCGCCTCGCCGAGAACGGCGGTGGCCTCCCGCGCCGCCGGGCGGGAGGCGCGGAGCAGCACGTCGTCACGCTCGACAAGGTGGTCGACAACGGCGTGGAGGTGCTCGTGCCGCCGCTCCACAACGAGGTCGTCACCGCGACCGTCAAGGTGGACGAGACACGCGCCGCCCTGCGAGAGGCGCGGGAGGAGCTCGAGGCCGCGCTCCTCCGTCTCGAGGACGAGTTCGCCCCCGAGCCGCGAGGCCTCCACGTGACGGTCGCCTGGGGCCTTCCGTACTTCAACCGCTACGTTCCGTCGCTCGCCGAGAAGCACCTGCCCCTGGACTTGCGGGCCACCGAGGCGCGGGGACGCGCGACGCGCGCGTTGATCGACTCGATCCGCTTCCCCAGCGACCCGGACGATCTGATCCTCGACGAGAACGAGGTCGCTGTCTTCTTCCGCAGCCACGACTCGGAGCATGTGCGCGCCGGGTCGAAGGCGCTCTTCGACGACCTCGGGGGGCTCTTCGGCGCGACGAGCATCCGGCGCGGCTTCATCGGAGGCGGGTTCGAGGGCAAGCAGAGCTTGCCCAAGCAGATGGCGATGGCAGCCGGCGTCGCGGGCGCGGAGCTGATCCCCGACACGGCGCAGCTCTTCCTCGGTTTCACCTCGAGCCAGAAGAACACGATGGGCCCGGGGCGGATCGCGAACCACGAGACGATCCCAGGCCTGACCGACCAGCATCCGGACGGATACTTCCGCGGCGGCACCGCGATGCATCTCTCGCACATCTTCGAAGACCTCGAGGCGTGGTTTCTGAACTTCGACTTCTCCGAGCGGGTGACGACGATGATCCGGCCGGAGACGAGCGTGCCTCAGGGGACGCAGACGATCGCGCAGACGGAGGAGGACGCCGCGAGTGCCGATGACGTGAAGCGGGACGCGAAGCGGCACGGCGCCTTCGGGCACAGCGCCTCGCTCCAGCCCGCCTCGCGGCTCCAGGACGCGATCGTCGGAAACGACGAGACGCCCTATCCCAAGGGGACGGCGATCCCGCAGCGAGCCGACTTCGACACGCTCGACAACCCGTTCTTCTGGAGCTCGCGGCCGGACGTGGACCGGCTCAGCGACGACCCGGCGGCGGGCGTCCACTTCGTCGTCTTCAACCCGACGAGTGACGACTTCCACCGAAACCGCCTGGCGATGGACGGCGTCCTCCCCGACGGCACCGAGCTCGAGATCGACCCGCGAGGCCGAGGCGCGGGCTTCAACGCCGTCCTGAACGCGAGCCATCGCCAGAACTACCTGGTGCCGCCACTGAGGCACCGCGCGTTCCCCCTCTCCGAGCTCCTCTAGCCCCGCCTGACCCACCAGCGCGTGCCGGGGCCGAGGAGCCCTTGTGTTGCATCACCTCGGCTAGCGCGGCGGGAGTCGCGCTCGATTACCTACGAGTGATGCAACACAAGCTCTTTGAAGCGGGTGGGCGCCGGGCCGGGCTATGGCCCGGCGCGGCTCACTGCGCAACTTGGGACTAATCCGAGGCGGATCGTCATGGCAGCCGCGTCAGCGGCTGCCGGATCCGCCTCGGTAAGTGAACATCCAGGCGAGCGCCGTCGCGTCGGCGAAGGTGCTCGCGAACGCGACGACGGCGTGGGGGCCGCGCGGGATCCGACCCGTCGAGTCGCCGAAGAGGGTCACCTGCCTCGCGTCGCCGGCGCCGGCGGTCCGTCCCGGGACCGACCGGCCGTCGAGCCAGATCCCGGCCTCCGCGACGGCGGCGTTGGCCTCGACCCCGGCCGCGAGCTGGAACGTCCCGCGCTTCGAGCTTCCCGGATCCGGCCCGAGCGGCGAGAGCTGCACCGGCCCGCCGAGCTCGATCCGCCAGCCGCCGTCCTCGAGCCGAAGCGCGGCGGCGTAGCTTCCGAACGGGTTTCCCTCCCCGATCGTGGTCCGCCCGCCGTAGGCCGCGACCGCGAAGGTGCTCGTGATCGGCTCGTCGAGGAAGACGCGCGAACGTCCCGGCACGAAGACGCCGACCTGCCGCGCGAGACCAGGCGCTGCGCGCGCGGCGAATCCCTCGAAGGTCGGGCCGAGCCGTCGCTGCGAGGGGGCGGAGAGGAGCTGCCAGAGGCCGCGGGTGTTGCGGGCACGAGCGGCGCGCACGAAGCGGGCCAGCACCTGACCGGGCTTGACGTCCGGGAACGGCTCGGGCTCCGTGGTCGTCGGCGCGGCCTCGGTCGTGGCCGGCGGCTCGGCTGTTGTGCTCTCAACGGCGCTCTCGCTACCACCGCCGCCCGAGCAGGCGGTCGCCAGAAGGACGACCAAGAGGAGACAAGCTGTGCGCAGCACGGCTCGGAATCGTACGTACGAGCCCCGCGGTGCTAGCCGAAGAACGCGCGAGCGACGTCGTACCAGCCGGGGGGAACGGTCTTCAGCTCGGTCACGGCGTCGCGGAGGGGGACGGCCACGATCTCGTCGCCGTGGAGTGCGGCCATCGTCCCGAACCGGCCCTCCTGCACGAGGTCGGCGGCCTTGAGGCCGAAGCGCGTCGCGAGCACGCGGTCGCGCGGGGTGGGGGAGCCGCCGCGCTGGACGTGCCCGAGGACGGTCACGCGCGTCTCGTAGCCCGTCCGGCTCTCGATCTCCCGCGCGAGCGCGTCGCCCACCCCGCCCAGCCGGACGTGGCCGAACTGGTCGGTGGCGGCGGGCTCGCCGGCGACCGCCTGGCGCTCGCCCGACTCATAGGTGAGCTCGTAGCCCTCGCTCACGACGACGATCGAGAAGTCCTTGCCGCGGTCGTGACGGCTGCGGATCTCGTCGCAGCACTCCTCGACGGTCATCGGATGCTCCGGGATGAGGATGACGTCGGCGCCGCCGGCGATCCCGCTCATGACCGCGATCCACCCCGTGTGCCGGCCCATCACCTCGACGACCATCACGCGGTTGTGCGACTCGGCCGTCGTGTGCAGCCGGTCGATCGCCTCCGTCGCGATCGTCACCGCGGTGTCGAAGCCGAAGGTGTAGTCCGTCGCCGAGAGGTCGTTGTCGATCGTCTTCGGGACGCCGACGACCGGAAGCTCGTGCTCTTCGAAGAGCCGCGCGGCGACCCCGAGCGTGTCCTCGCCGCCGATCGCTACGAGCGCGTCGAGCTCCGCCTTCTCGAAGTTCCCGAGCACGGCCTCGACGCCGCCCTCGGTCTTGTAGGGGTTCGTCCGCGACGTGCCGATGATCGTGCCGCCGCGGGGGAGGATCCCCGAGATTTCGCGTGGGCCGAGGTCGCGAAACTCTCCGTTCACGAGCCCGCGCCAGCCCGCGCGGACGCCCACGACCTCGTAGTCGCGGTCGAGCGAGCGGCGTGCGACGGCCCGGATGACGGCGTTCAAGCCGGGGCAGTCGCCGCCGCCCGTGAGGACGCCGACCCTCGCCACGGGCCTAACTTCGCCGGCTCGGCAACGTCTTTTGCCTCACGGAAGCGGGGCAGCACGAGGGGAGAAGTCGAATGCCGAAGGCGGGAATCGAACCCGCACGGGGCGAAGCCCCACTGGATTTTGAGTCCAGCGCGTCTACCAGTTCCGCCACTTCGGCGAGGGACGCCACCTCGGCAAGCGTAGCGTCAGGCTTGAACGGTTCGGGTTCCGCCGCCATAATCGCCCGACTAACAAGCGGGTGAGTGCGGACCGAAGGGAAGCGTGACAGTGCTGCAGACCGATGTCCGGGCGCTCGCGGAGCGTCGAATGTTGCGAATACCAACGATAGGAGGAGGCAGGTGAGGAAGAAGTCAATTCTCTTGGCGCTTCTCGCGCTTCTCATCGGGGTCCTCGCGCTCACGGCCGCGGGTTGCGGCGGAGACGACGAGGGTGGCAGCGATACAGCTGCTTCCGGTGATACGGGCGAGGGCGACGGAGGCGGAGGCGGAGACGTCTCGGAGCTTCCGTCGGCGAGCTGTGAGGCGATGGTCTACGAGGGCGAAGGCTCGCCCGACGTGCTGATCGCCTCGGACTTGCCGCTCCAGGGCTCGTCGCGGACGCAGACCGTGCAGATGGTCGAGGGGATCCAGTTCGTCCTCGAGCAGCGCGGCTGGAAGGCCGGCGACACGAACGTCGGGTACCAGTCCTGTGACGACTCGACGGCGCAGGCCGGGAAGTGGGATCCGGGCAAGTGCAGCCAGAACGCCAACGCCTACGCGCAGAACGAAGCGGTCGTCGGCGTCATCGGCACGTTCAACTCTGGCTGTGCCGCGATCGTCATCCCGGTGCTGAACAACGCGCCGGGCGGCGGTGTAGCGATGGTCTCGCCCGCCAACACGTACGTCTGCCTCACCGAGGCCGGGCCAGGTTGTGCGAAGGACGAGCCGGACAAGTACTACCCGGCCGGCTCCCGCAACTACACCCGCATGGTGGCGCATGACGCATACCAGGGCGCCGCGGTTGCGCAGTACGCGAAGTCGATCGGCATCGAGAGCGTCTACGTCCTGAACGACCGCGAGGCCTACGGTCTCGGCGTCGCGCAGAACTTCCGCAATGCTGCCGAGAGCCTCGGCATGGAGGTCTCGGGCTTCGCCGCCTGGGATCCGAAGGCCTCGAGCTACGAGGCGCTGATGCGGAAGATCAAGGCGAGTGGAGCACAGTCCGTGTTCCTCGGCGGCCTGATCTGCGAGAACGGCGGCCAGGTCATCAAGGACAAGGTCGCAGTGCTCGGGCCGAACGCGGCCACGCCTGAGGAGGGCATCGTCCTGCTCATGCCGGACGGGTTCACCACCCAGGCGACCATCGACGAAGCCGGCAAGTCCGCCACGGGCGCGTTCTCAAGCGTCGCCGGCGTCCCGGCCGATCAGCTCGAGGGCGCAGGCAAGGAGTTCGTCGATTCCTTCATGGAGTCGTCGGGTGCCGAGCCTCCGCTCGAGCCGTACACGGCATACGCGGCCCAGGCGGCCGAGGTGCTCATGTCGGCGATCGAGGCGGGCGGCGCAGATCGCGCAGCCGTGATCCAGTCGATGTTCGAGTTCACGACTACGGACGGGATCATCGCGCCGGAGTTCGAGATCAACGAGAACGGCGACCCGACGGTCGGTCCAGTGACCATCTACGTCGCCGCGAAGTCGTTCGACACCCAGGAAGTCGTTACGCCGGAGGCCGAGCTCGTCGAGGCGGCCAAGGGCGGCGGCGCCTAGGCAGAACCCGGTTGCACGAGGGGAGGGCTTCGGCCCTCCCCTCGGCGCCGTTCCTCAGGAGGACTTCCCATAGCGGTCCAGGCAGGTAAATCACCCTCGGCGCTCGCCGGCCTTCTCGGCCCGAAGCGGCCTGGGCTTCTGTCGCTGGTCGGCCTCGGCCTCGTCGGGCTCGTCGTCATCTGGCTGATCGGGAACCTGATCACCGACCCGGCCGACTTCATGAACGTCTTCGTCATCGGCCTGACGAACGGGGCCGTCTACGGGCTCGTCGCGCTCGGATACACGCTCGTCTACGGCATCCTCCAGCTCATCAACTTCGCGCACGGCGACATGTTCGCCATCTCCGGGCTCGTCGCGTTCACGATCCTCGTGAACACGTTCGGGATCGACGCAGGCACGTCGATGGCCGTGATCATCGGCGGCTTGCTGCTGACGCTTTTGATCACGATGCCGGCCTTCGCCCTGATCAACGCCGGGATCGAGCTCGTCGCGTACCGGCGCCTGCGAAACGCGCCGCGGCTCGCGCCCCTCATCACCGCGGTCGGCGTCTCGTTCATCGTCCAAAACGTCGGCCTGGCGGTCTACAACGTCGAGTTCTACGGCGCCACCGACCTGCTCCCGCGCTCGAATGCGATCGAGATCGGCTCCTTCGCCTACCAGTGGAACAAGCTGATCGTCCTCCTGATCGTCGTTCCGCTTCTAGTCGCGCTGACATGGTTCGTGCGCTCGACGAAGCAAGGGAAGGCGATGCGCGCGACGTCTCAGGACAAGGACGCGTCCGCGATGATGGGGATCAACGTCAACCGCACGATCTCGATCACCTTTGCGCTCGCGGGAGCCCTCGCGGCCGCCGCGGGCCTCCTCTTCCTCCTTCAGTTCAACATGCGCTACGACACCGGCTTCCAGCTCGGGCTGATCGCGTTCACTTCGGCCGTCCTCGGGGGGATCGGAAACCTGAGCGGGGCCGTCCTCGGCGCCACGATCATCGGCCTGATCGAGGCCTTCAACGAGGGCCTCCGCTGGGGCCATCCGCTCGACGGCGCGTGGTTCTTCCCGGACGTCGGCGCGCCGAGCGACTGGACCCGCGCGGTCATCTTCGCGATCCTGATCGGGATCCTGGTCTTCCGCCCGGAGGGCCTCTTGGGCGAACGAACCGCAGAAGGAACCTGACGTGGCCACGACGGGAAAGACAGGTGGCTCGGAAAGTCGCATGGAGCGCGTGAAGGGGCGGAGCGGCATGGGTGCTGCCGGTCGCAGCTGGAACCAGCTGCCC
>Ga0136617_10006117_pt1 | contig 10760 bp, 12 predicted proteins | sample AntDrymUQ3222106_2_FD_129672 | JGI IMG/M metagenome (GOLD analysis project Ga0136617, IMG submission 129672) | Polar desert sand microbial communities from Dry Valleys, Antarctica - metaG UQ322 (21.06) | ecosystem: Environmental > Terrestrial > Soil > Desert | place: Antarctica: Dry Valley...
AACCGAGATCGAGATCAGGATGGCAAGCAGTCCGATCGCCGCGCCTGAGAGCAGCGTCAGCGGGATCCAGCGGCTTCGCATCTAGATGGTCAACCTGCCACGGCCTTGTAGTAGCGAACCGAGAGGCCGGTCAGGAGCATGCCGAACGCCTCCTCGACCTCGATCGAGCTGGCCGCCGCGTAAGCACTGAGACCCGAGCGTTCGATCTCGGAGCTGCGCGCGACGACCTCCTCGACGAGCTCGGGATGCTGGTCGCAGAAGAACGCGCCCATCGAGTACAGGTCCGTGTCCATGAGCGACTCGACGAACGAGCCCTCTGTTGCGCTGTCGGTGGACTCGATCGGCTCGCTCAAGGCCGGCCAATCGTAGTCGCGGACGGGACCGACGCCGCGACTGACCCGAGGCGGCCCGCTAGCCCTTGAAGCCGAAGTCGGTCGTGTAGGTGGCGGCGTCGCGGGAGTTGCTCTCTGGGCTGCCGCGGTCGATCGCGATGCCGATCTCGTCGAAGGTGGGGTTGAGGATGTTGATGCGGTGCGGCGAGGATCTCATCCAGGCGGCGACGATCTTCCTCGGGGAGGCCGTTCCTCCAGCTCCCCACCCGATGTTCTCCCCGACCAGCCAGGTGCAATCGCAGGGCAGGTATCCGCTCGAGGCCATTCGCCCGACCAGGTCGTCCTCACCCGAGCAGAGGTGGGAGAAGCAGGTCCTGGCAACCATCAGGCGGTTGTGCCGGCCGGCGGCCTGCGCCGATTGGGCATCGGGGCGCAGCGCTCCCAGCCCCCGAGCGCCACGCTCCTTGTTGAGCAGGCAGAGCGTGGCCCTGACAGCCTTTCCCCTGGCAGTCTCATGGGCGGGCACGTCTGAGCTCTTGCACTGAGCCGCTTCGCTGCTGGAAGCCGCGGGACCGAGCATCAGGGCGACTGCGAGCGCCCCGGCAAGGGCAAGTGAGAGCGAAAGGCTTGGTCGCCTTCCCATGGGCTCTTGCATCGGTCGCAGGACGCCGCGGGCCAAGCTCGACGGCAAGAACCGGACGGATGAGCAGGTCGGGCGCGCCGCCGAATCGAGCACGCGGGCAACCGCAGCTCGCACGTCGGACGCCGAGCGGTAACCGTCATTTCCGGATATTCGCCCGCCGACGTCCAATCTGCCCTTGACACGTCCCGCACAGGCGCTATACAGGTGATCGACCGTCCCTGCCGCCTCAGGGACCGCATCAGTCGACAACGAGGAGGATTGCCTTGGCGAATCACCTGACGCCCACGGAGCTGGCCGACGAGGTCGACATGAAGCGGCAGGAGGTGATTGCGAGGTGCGTCCAGATGGGAATCCCGATCTTCCACGGCCGAATTGACAAGACGCTCTTCGTTGCCTCGCTGCGGCAGCTCACCACCCCGAAGCGCAACCAGCCCGTCTGAGTCCTCTGAGGTAGCCACGGGCCGCAGCCCTGGCACCCCGCCGCGGTCCCATAGACTGAGAGTGATGGAGGGAGCCGCCGCGGCCAGTGCCTCTGCCGACAGCGGGACCGGCAGCGCGACCGCTGCAGATGTTCTCCCCCGCGCCGTCGCGGCCTACGGGTCCCGCCCGGCCGTCATGTTCAAGGATCCCTCCGGAAGGTGGGTCGAGCGCTCCTTCGAGCAGGTCGGCGAGCGGGTGAGGGACCTCGCGCTCGGCCTGATCGACCTCGGGATCGAGAAGGGCGACAAGGTCTCGATCCTCGCCAACACCCGCCTGGAGTGGACGCTGTTCGACTACGCGGCCCTGACCGCCGGCGCGACCGTCGTGCCGATCTATCAGACGAACTCCCCCGAGGAGTGCCACTACGTGCTCGAGAACTCCGACGCGAAGGTGGTCATCGTCGAGGACGCCGAGCAACTCACGAAGGTCCGAGCGGTGCGCGAGCGCCTGCCGGCGCTGGAGCACGTGATCCTGATCGACGGCGAGGCCGAGGACGCGACCTCGATGAGCGAGATCGCCTCGCGCGGGACCGGACGCGACCCGGCCGAGTGGAAGCGCCGCTACAGCTCGGTCGATCCCGAGGACATCTGCACCTTCATCTACACCTCGGGCACGACCGGCCCGCCGAAGGGCTGCGTGATCAGCCACGGCAACTACCGGGCGATGCTCGACATGACCCAGGAGGCCTCGGTCGTGGAGCCGAACGAGCTCACGTACCTCTTCCTGCCGCTCGCGCACTCCTTCGCGCTGCTGATCCAGTTCGGCAGCTTCGACGTCGGCGCGACGCTCGCCTACTGGGAGCGCGACCCGCTCAAGATCATTCCCAACCTGAGCGAGGTCCGGCCCCATTACTTTCCCTCGGTCCCGCGGATCTTCGAGAAGGTGTACTCGACCGCTACCGCCTCGGTGGACAAGGAGGGCGGCGCGAAGAAGCGCATCTTCTGGTGGGCGATCGGGGTCGGCCACCGCTACCGCGAGGCGGAGCGCGCCGGCCGTGAGCCGGGCTGGCTGCTGAGCCGGCAATACGCCTTCGCCGACAAGCAGGTGCTCTCGAAGATCCGCGGCATCTTCGGCGGCCGGATCCGCCAGTGCGTCTCGGGAGCGGCGCCGATCAACCCCGACATCCTCCGATTCTTCGACGCCGCCGGCGTGCTCGTGCTCGAGGGCTACGGGATGACCGAGACCTCGACGGCGGCGACCATCTCGACCCCGGAGGCGTTCAAGATCGGCACGGTCGGCAGGCCGTTCAGGGGGTGCGAGGTGAAGATCGCCGACGACGGGGAGGTCCTGATCAAGGGCCCGAACATCTTCCAGGGCTACTACAAGAACGAGGAGGCGACCCGCGAGACGATCGTCGACGGCTGGCTGCACACCGGCGACATCGGCGAGCTCGATGCCGACGGCTACCTCTCGATCACCGGCCGCAAGAAGGACATCATCATCACCGCCGGCGGCAAGAACATCACCCCCAGCAATCTCGAGGCCGAGATCAAGCAGCTGCCGCTGGTCAGCCAATGCGTCGTGATCGGCGACCGCCGTCCCTATCTCGTCGCCCTGGTCACGCTCGACCCCGAGGAGGTCGCCGCCTACGCCACCGAGCACGGCCTGCCGGCCGACCCCGCAGCGCTCGCGTCCGACCCCGACGTCAAGGCAGCGATCATGGCTCACGTCGACCAGATCAACGAGAGGTTCGCTCGCGTCGAGCAGGTCAAGAAGATCGCGATCCTTTCCCACGATCTCTCCCAGGAGGGCGGCGAGCTGACCCCGACGCTGAAGGTCAAGCGCAACGTCGTCGCCGAGAAGTTCGAGGCCGAGGTCGAGCGGCTGTACGGTGAGTAGCGCTCGTTGGAGAAGGTCTATGTGTCCACGGGAGATTTCGATTGAAGTGACCCGGAGCGCCCACTACCATCTCTTGTGTCAATCGCCACTAAGTGGCAGGAGCACGAGGAGCCGATGGGATGACCGCCGAAGCCCGGGTACTGATCGTCGCCAACCGCACGGCCGCGACCGCAGCGCTGCTCGAGGAGGTGCGTGCCCGCGCCCGGCGTTCGCCGGCCAGATTCCACCTCGTGGTCCCCGCGACTCCGCGCGGGCTCCATCGACTGGTCGACCCGGACGTAGCGGGTCGCGAGGAGGCAAGCGCGAACCTCGAGGAGGCGCTGCCGAAGCTCTCGGCGGCGGCCTGCCACGAGGTGACGGGCGAGGTGGGGGACGCGAGCCCGCTGGCGGCGATCACCGACGCGATCCACCGCGGAGCCGGCTACGACGAGATCATCGTCTCGACGCTCCCGCGGTGCGTCTCGCGCTGGACCCGGATGGACCTTCCGACCCAGGCACGGGACCTCGGGCTCCCCGTGACCCACGTCGATCCCGACGCCGTCGACGCATGCGTGGTCGACCTCGACGCCGAGCTGGTGCTCGGAGCTCGATGACCGAGGCCTTCGCACTCCCCGTATCGCGATGGTTCGGAGCCCGTCCCTCGTCGCCCGGTCGCGCGGCGCTGATCGAAGCGGCTGACGAGATCGTCGCGCACGGCCTGTGGTGCGTGGTCGAGGTCTGCCTCGACATCGCAAGCCAGCGCTGGGAGCGCCGGCTGGTCATCTTCCGCAGGGACGGGGCCGGGGTTGCCGACGCCGTCGCCGATTGGGTGCGCCTGGCGCCTGGCCAGGATGTCCGCCTCAACGGGTGCCACCGCCACGATCTCCGGCTCGCGGCCGGCGAGCCCACTCACCTCTGCTACCTGGCCGGGGTCGAGGAGCTCGCCGCATGACGGGCGTGACTCGCCGATGAGGGTCCGCGACGGCATGAACGAGATCGTGGTGACGGTGGGTCCGGACCACACCCTGCGCGAGGCCGCTCGGCGGATGACCGAGGCGGCGGTCGGCGCCGCCGTCGTCATCGATCCCGAGCACCACGGTCCGAGCATCGTCACCGAGCGCGACCTGCTGCGCTCGAACGGCCGCGGCGAGGACATCGACCGCGAATTGGTACGAGACCACCTGGCCGCGAACCTCGTCTACGCCAAGGCCGACTGGTCGCTGGAGCTCGCCGCTCAGCAGATGGTCCATAACGCCTTTCGCCACGTCGTCGTCATCGACGAGGGCGGCGACGTCGTCGGGATCCTCTCGATGCGCGACATCGTCCGCTGCTGGACGCGTGAGGGCGCCACCAGCGAGGTTCCCGTGGCGCCGGGATAACTACGGGGCCCCGATCCTGGTCGAAGGCGGGGCCTCGGAGCGCTCGACGAACGCGATGAACGCCGCGACCGAGTCGCGCACGGGACCGACCGCGGAGCGCAGCACGAACCACTCTCGTCGCGGCAGCTCGACCGCCGGCCTGATCTCAGAGAGCTGGCCGGCGTCAAGCTCCAGCGCGACGGCGGCACGGGCCTGAAGCGAGACGCCGAGACCGGCGCGAGCCGCCTGCTTGATCGCGCCATTGGAGCCGAGCGTCAGCACGCTCGGCGTGAGCTCGTGGCTCCGCAGGAACTGCTCGGTCATCGAGCGCGTGCCCGAGCCCTCCTCGCGCAACAGCCAAGCCCGGTCCCCGAGCTCGCGAACCGGAACCCGGCGCCGGCCGCTCAGCGGGTCGTCGGGCGGGGCGATCAGGACGATCTCGTTCTCCGAGAATGCGGCACCGGCGAGTCGACCGTCGGCGGGTGGGCGACCGCCGATCGCGACGTCGGCGGTGTGGTCGGCGACGCGACCAAAGACCGTGCCGCGGTTGCCGACCTCGAGGGTCAGCGCTACGTCCGGATGCTCGGCGGAGAACGCCTGCATCAGCGGCGGGACGATATGCTCGGCCGCCGTGGTGACCGCCGCGATCCGCACCTGACGATCGGTCGCGGCGGCGACCTCCTGAGCGGCAAGCCGCCCCTGCTCGAGCAGGCCGATCACGTCGGTCGCGTAGGGTATGAAGGTCTCCCCCGCGGCGCTCGTGCGGATCGTCCTTCCGACCCGCTCGGTGAGCGGCACGCCGACCTCGCGCGACAGCGCGGCGACCGCGGCCGAGACCGAGGGTTGGGTCACGACCAGCTCGTCGGCCGCCCCGGTCACCGAGCCGGTCCTCGTCACCGCCAGGAAGCTGCGCAGCTGCGTCAGGGTTATAGACACGACTCTAAGAGCCTGCCACAGCCCATAGACGAGATCAAGGCCTGCCCCCGGGCGGGGCGCCGGGCGATCCGATCGGTCGTGGCTGCGGTTCGTCTACTTCGGAGTGGGCGCGGACCCGAGCGTATCGCGCACCGCCGCGGCGGCCTTCGCCGCGGTCATCCCCAGCTTCTCCAGCACCTCGGGCCCGGGCGCCGAGGCGCCGAAGCGCTCGATCGACACCGACGCGTCGACCCAATCGGACCAGCCGAGGCCGATGCCGGCCTCGATCGAGACCTTCGTCAGCCCGGGCGGGAGCACCGAGTCCTGGTAGTCATGGTCCTGAACCGCGAACAGCTCCCAAGACGGCATCGAGACCACCGTTACGGGGATCCCGCCGGCCTCCAGCTCGTCCTGCGCCTCGAGCGCGACCGCGACCTCCGAACCGGTCGCGACCAGGGCCGCGCGGGCCGGTCCCAGGCCCTCGCCCTCGGGGGCAGCCGAGAGAACGTAGGCACCCCGGGCGGCGCCGCTCGCCGCGGCCAACGGGCCGCCGCGATCGAGGACCGGAAGCTTCTGGCGGCTGAGGATCAGGCAGACCGGCCCGTCGACGTCCTCGAGGGCGACCCGCCAGGCCTCGGCCGTCTCGGCCGCATCACAGGGACGGATCACGGTCAGGCCGGGGATCGTCCGCAACGCGGCCAGGTGCTCGATCGGCTGATGGGTCGGGCCGTCCTCGCCCAGTCCCACCGAGTCGTGGGAGAAGACCCAGGCAACCTTGAGATGCATCAGCGCCGAGAGCCGGATCGCGGGCCGCATGTAGTCGGAGAAGATCAGGAAGGTGGACCCGTACGGCCTGACGATCCCGCCGTGGAGCGCCAACCCGTTGACGGCGGACCCCATCGCATGCTCGCGAACGCCCCAGTGGACATTGCGGCCGGCGTGCTCGGCGGTGAAGCTGTCCTCGTCCTCGAACACCGTCATCGTCGAGCCGGCCAAGTCTGCCGCCCCGCCGATCATCGTCGGGACATCAGCCGCAAAGGCCTGCATGACGTCGCCGGCGGCGGTCCGCGTGGCCAGCACCTCGGTCTCGCTGGAATCGAACCTCGGCAGCCGCGGGGCGATCTCCCTCGTCGGCTTGCCGGCCCATGCACTGTCCCACTCGGCTGCCGGCTCCGGATGCTCGCCACGCCACGCCTCGAAGCGCGACGCCCACTCTCCTTGCAGCCGGGCTCCGCGCTCCCGTGCGGGCTCGAAGGCGGCGTAGACCTCGTCGGCGACCTGAAACTGTGCTTCGGGGTCGAAGCCGAGGCGCTCCTTGGTCGCTCGCACCTCGTCCTCGCCGAGCGGCGCGCCGTGAGCGCCGGAGGTCCCCTGCTTGGTCGGCGCCGGATAGGCGATCACCGAGCGGACGCGGATCAGCGAGGGCCGGTCCTCGACGGCGCAGGCGGCGTCGATCGCCGCCTCGAGCGCCGGGAGGTCGTTGGCATCGTCGACCTCGCTGACGTCCCAGCCGTAGGCGCTGAAGCGGGCGTCGACGTCCTCGCGGTCGAAGGCCAGCGAGGTCGGGCCGTCGATCGTGATCTCGTTGTCGTCGTAGAGATAGACCAGGCGACCGAGTCCGAGCTGGCCGGCGAGCGAGGCGGCCTCCGAGGCGACGCCCTCCATCAGGTCCCCGTCGGAGCAGATCGAGAACACCCGGTGATCCATGACCTCGGCGCCGTAGCGCTCGCGCAGGAAGCGCTCGGCCATCGCCATGCCGACGCCATTGGCGAAGCCCTGGCCCAGCGGCCCGGTCGTGGTCTCCACGCCCGGCGCGACTCCCGATTCAGCCCACTCGGGATGCCCGGGGGTCAGCGAATCCCACTGCCGGAAGCGCTTCAGCTCGGTCATCGGCAGCTCGTAGCCGCTCAGGTGAAGGATGCTGTAGAGCAGCATCGAGGCGTGGCCGACGGAGAGCACGAAGCGGTCGCGATCGGGCCAGGCGGGGTCGGCCGGGTTGTGGGCCATGATCCGGCCGTAGAGGACGTAGGCGGCGGGAGCCAGCGCCATCGGCGTTCCCGGATGGCCGGAGTTGGCCTGCTCGACCGCGTCCATGCTCAGGCAGCGGATCGTGTCGACGCAGAGCCGGTCGAGGTCTGCCGCCTGTGCCGGGGCTGCTTGAGACGCTTCCACCGAGAGCAAACCTAGCTAGTTGCTCACGGGCTCGGTAGGAGCCGGGGGAAGCTCCATCTCGCCGGTGTCGGGCTCACCGCGGCCGTCGCCGCCGAGCGCGACTGCGGCCCGGGCGTTGACCAGGTGGTAGAGGACCAAGAGCTGAATCAGCGCGAGCGACTCGGAGCGGTGCAGCTCCGTCCCGATCGTGAACTCGCCCAGCCGCTGGGCGCGCAGGTGGCGGGCGAAGTGGAGCTGGTCCCAGATCGCCTCCTCGATCTCGTCGGCGCGATCGCGCTCGAGATCGCCGGGGATGCGGATGCCGCGCAAATCGTCGCGCTCGAACTCCGTCAGCCCGCGATCCCCGTTACCCATGAACGGCGAGAGGTCGGGGTGCGGAAGGCTGTCGCGCAGGATCAGCTCGGCGTCGAGCATCTCCGGGTTGGAGCCGTCGCCGCTGGGCTGGAAGGAGACGACGACGTCGGCGTACTCGCTCTGCGGACGGATGAATGCCTCGGAGTCGTGCTCGCGACGATCGAGCTCGCTGAGGACCTGATCGGTCGTGTACCCCCGTCGCGAGCAGTCGCGCTGGACCTTCCAGGCCCGCCGCAGGTCCTCCGGGGGAGCGAGGAAGATACGCATGTCGTAGGCCTCGCGCATCGCCTCGGTGTGGAAGCCGAGCAGGCCCTCGATGATCGTAAAGCGCTTCGGGGCCACGTACTCGGGCGGGCCGAAGGTGCCGTCGGAGTGCCCGTAGACAGGCTTCAGGATCGATCTGCCGTTGTGCAGGTGGATCGTGTCCTGGGACATGATGTCGACGTAGTTGCACTCCGGATCGAGCGGCGTCATCCCCCGCTCGGCGCGCTGCTTGCGGTCGTACTTGTGGTAATCGTCGGCGCAGACGTGGGTGACGTTGTCGTCGCCGAGGACGCGGACCAGCCCGCGCGTGATGGTGGTCTTCCCCGCCGCCGAGTCGCCGACGACGCCGAGCAGGATCGGCCGGGGCATGTCAGCGCGCCCCCGCTCGAGTGGGCGAGTGACCGTTGGCGTCCGGGGTCGGCGCCGTGTCCTCGCCGTCGTTGCCATCGGTCGCGTCGAAGACGCGGCTCTTGAGGATGTCCTCGGGCTCGATCGCAGTCAGCTTCGCGCGATCGAGCTTCCCCCCCTTCTCCACCAGCCGGTTCGCCTGCCGCAGGCGAGCCCGGTCGAGGGCGTTGCGGATGCTGCGCGCGTTGGCGAAGCGCGGCTGCTCCATCCGGTGGGCGACGTAATCGGTGAAGACCTCGCGGGCCTCGTCGCTGAACTCGTAGCCCTGCTGGTCCAGCATCAGCCCGGCGATCGCCAGCAGCTGGTCGGGGGCGTAGTCGGGAAAGTCGATGTGGTGGGCGACACGCGACCCCATGCCGGGATTCGAGCGGAAGAACTCGTCCATGCGGTCGTGGTAGCCGGCGAGGACGACGACCAGCTTGTCGCGGTCGTTCTCCATCACCTGGAGCAGGATCTCGATCGTCTCCTGCCCGTAGTCTCGCTCGTTGTCGGGCCGATGGAGGTAATAGGCCTCGTCGATGAAGAGGACCCCTCCGAAGGCGCGCTTCAGCACCTCCTTTGTCTTCGGCGCCGTGTGCCCGACGTACTGCCCGACGAGGTCGTCGCGGGTGACCGAGATCACGCTCGGGTTCTCGATGTAGCCGAGGCCGTGAAGGATCTTCGCCATCCGCAGGGCCACCGTCGTCTTGCCGGTTCCGGGATTGCCGGTGAACGACATGTGCAGGGAGGGTCGATCCGAGGTTAGCCCGGCCGCCCGGCGCAGCTTGTCGATCACCAGCAACGAGGCGATCTCGCGGATTCGCGTCTTCACCGGCTCGAGGCCGACCAGGTCGCGGTCGAGCCCCTCGAGCACATCCTGCACGTTGGACTCGCGCAGCACCGACTCGACGTCCACCTCGCCCCCATCCTCTTCGGTGGCGGTTGCGGCCAGATCCTCAGAGCTGGTCTGGCCCTCGGTCATCGGGCAGGATCCGCGCCGTCTCCGTCGCCGCTCGGCGTCTTCCCGTTCGACTCGGCACCGTAGCGCCGTCCTGCCGGACGCTCGGTCGCGTAGGAGTGCAGGCGGTAGCGGACCTGCCGGTCCGCCTTGTCCTCGCGCTCGAGCCGGAAGCCGGGCTCATCGGCAGGGCGGTTGACGATGAAGCTCAGCGCCGTCGTCTGCCGACCGAGGGAGGCGTCGTAGGCGACGACCTTGATGTAGCTGGTGGGGTGCGCCTCGCGGCAATCGCGGACCTCACGCATCGCGACGTCCGCCTGATCGGCGTTCAGGTCGAACAGCGGCTGACCCCACATGTCCCAGTAGGAGTTGCGCGGGTGAGGGTCGTCCGTGTGCTCGACCATGATCGCCCAGCCGTTGTCCAGCGCGTAGGAGACCTGGGCCTCGATCTGCTCGTTGGAGAGGTCGGGAAGGTAGGAGAATGTGCCTTGGGTGATCCTCATGGTGTGTCTCTCTGGTCCTCTCCTCGCGGGTCAGCTGACCGACGGGGTCGGTGTGGCGTCGGGCGTGTCGGTGGACTCGAAGTCGAAGGTGACGTCCTTCCAGACCTCGAGCGCGGCGTTGAGCTCCGGGCATCCCTTGGCGGCATCGGTGAGGATGTCGGGCCCCTCCTGGAAGTAGTCGCGCCCCTCGTTGCGGGCCTGGATCATCGCCTCGACCGCCACGCGGTTGGCGGTGGCGCCGGCGGCGATCCCCATCGGGTGGCCGATCGTGCCGCCGCCGAACTGCAGGATCACGTCCTCGCCGAGGTAGTGCAGGAGCTGGTACATCTGACCGGCGTGAATGCCGCCGGAGGCGACCGGCATGACCGCGGCCAGCGACGCCCAGTCCTGGTCGAAGTAGATCCCGGTCTCGGGGTTGGCCTTGTTGAAGCGCTGGCGGCAGACGTCGTAGTAGCCGCGGATCGCGTTCGGATCGCCCTCGAGCTTGCCGACGACCGTGCCGGCATGGATGTGGTCGACGCCGAGCAGGCGGCACCACTTGGCGATCACGCGGAACGAGACGCCGTGGTTCTTCTG
>Ga0136617_10006118_pt1 | contig 10760 bp, 10 predicted proteins | sample AntDrymUQ3222106_2_FD_129672 | JGI IMG/M metagenome (GOLD analysis project Ga0136617, IMG submission 129672) | Polar desert sand microbial communities from Dry Valleys, Antarctica - metaG UQ322 (21.06) | ecosystem: Environmental > Terrestrial > Soil > Desert | place: Antarctica: Dry Valley...
AACCTTCACTGGATTCCCCTTCGTCGCATGAGCACTCCCCGGGCCAATTTGACGCTTCATGATCGAGATGTGCGGATTGGCTTGACGTGTTCGCTGTTGCAGATAGAGTTCCACCATCGGTCGACCGGTCGACCAATAGGAGAGTCATGAGCGTACAGCAGAGGCGAGACGACGTCGAAGATCGTGCAGGTGCCCCGCCAGCGATCCGTGACGGTGTCCGCCGGATTGACCACGTCGCAATTGCCGTGCACGACATCGATGAAGCCCTGCGCACGTACCTGGCATTCGGTTTCACCATCGTGCACGACGAGACCCTGCAGCAAGTTGGCGTACGTCTCGTTTACCTGCAGCCTACGAATCCCGCGGATGAGGGCACCATGACGTGCGTGCAACTCGTGCAGGCCGTGGGCGCAGGACCCGTGCAGGAGTGGGTTGCGACGCGCGGTGAGGGGATTCATCACGTCTGCTTCGCGGTCGACGACCTTGTGAGGTTCACCGAGTCCCTGCCGGGCGAAGAGAGCGCCGCAGCATTTCGCGGAGGCCGTGACAGGCGGGCCTGTTTCCTACGCAGCGGTGCGCATGGCGCCATCATTGAGCTCACGGAGCTCGAGCCGTTCGGCGCGTACGCCCCATGGACCGACTCGGAGGATCAACGGTGAGACTGCAAGGGAAAGCTGCCGTCGTCACCGGCGCGGCGAGCGGTATCGGTGCCGCCGTTGCACAAGCGTTCCTCGCCGAGGGCGCTACGGTTGGCCTCCTGGACCAAGTTCCTTCAACCAGCGACGGCCCACGAACCGTCGAGCTGCTCGCTGACGTCACAGCCGAAGACAGCATGCTGACGGCCTTCGCCAACTTCGAAGAGCAGGCAGGCAAGCTCGACGTCCTCGTCTGCTGCGCGGCGGTTCAATTGTTCGACACGGACGGACCCGTCGGTGACCTGAGCCTGACCACGTGGCGTCGGACGATCGACGTCAACCTGACGGGCGTCTTCCTGTCCATGAAGTACGCAGTGCCCGCCATGCAGCGTGCTGGGGGCGGTTCCATCATCGTCGCCGGCAGCCCCACCGGGCTCACGATGTGCGGTGCTGGAACGGACGCGTATTCGGCGAGCAAAGGTGGCGCGATGGCCCTCGTGCGTGCCGTCGCCGGCGACTATGCAGGCAGCGGTATCCGGGCCAACATCGTGGTGCCGGGAACCATCGAGACCCCCTTGATAGCCAGCCTTGTCGACGATGAGAAGCGGCGCAGCGAACTGATCGGGGGGACCCCGATCGGCCGCCTCGGTGTGCCTGCCGACGTCACAGGGGCGTTCGTTTTTCTCGCCAGTGACGAGTCGGCTTTCGCGACAGCTGCCACGTTTGTCATCGACGGCGGCCTCACGGTGCGGTGAGTGACTAGTGGAGCTACTACGGCGTGAGCTGATCAGGATGATCGCGGCCGATGGCAGCCGGGTGCTCGTACTCGACGATGACCCGACCGGCAGTCAGGCGGCATCAGATGTGACCGTGCTCCTCGGCCACTTCCCGGATCTGATCCGCGAATGGCTGACCGGCAGCGACCGTGGGCTTTACCTGGTAACCAACACCCGATCGTTGCCGGTAGCTCAAGCGGTCGCCGTCCTGCAGCGGATCCGTGCAACCGTCGAAGAGCTGTGCCGGGAAACAGGCGAGAGGGTCGCGTACGTGCTCCGCGGCGACTCCACACTGCGAGGACACGTCTTCGAGGAAGTCGCCGTCTTCACACCCCCCGGTGGGGTTGTCTTGTTCTGCCCTGCCTTCCCGGAAGGGGGCCGGGTAACGATCGGCGGTGTGCACTACCTGCGCGGACCCGCCGGCCCGCAACCCGTCTCGGACACCGAATTTGCGCGCGACCCCGTTTTTGGCTTCGCATCGCGCACTTTGGCCGGGTGGGTCCAGGAAAAGGGGCAGAGCGGCGCACCTACTCATGTTCCCCTGGAGGCGCTACGCGATGGGGGCGCACAAGCCGTCGCAGACGCTCTGCTCAGCGCGCCGGCTGGTGCAGTCGTCATACCCGACGCCGAAGACGCCATGGATATTGCCGCGATCACCGTCGGCCTGCTGATGGCCCAACGCGCGGGTCGCAGCGTGACTGTTCGCAGCGCCGCGACACTCGCAGCGCTGCGCATGGGCACGCAACCCAAACACCTGGTCAACATCCCGGCGGGAGGCGGGCGCGTCCTCGTCGTCTGCGGGTCACACACGGAGCTCAGTACCCGCCAGCTGAAGCGATTGACCGACTCAACCGGACCAGCCGTGGTTCTCGGGACTGACACAGCGCTAGAGGGCTCGACTTCACATGCTTTAGTGGCCGACGAGCTCAGGTCCCTGCTCAACTCATCAGGCGTTGCGGTCCTCGCCACAGAACGCGACCGACGCCCGGAGCACAGCCAGCTCCACCACGGTGCAGCCGTGATGGCGGCACTGACCGCCGTCGTGGCGATGCTGGGGAGCGACGTGGACGCGTGCATTGTGAAGGGGGGAATCTCCTCCGCTGACATCGCGGTCCACGGATTCGGAATACGGCGTGCCCGCGTCCTCGGACAGCTTGAGCCGGGCGTCGCCGTATGGCGCGCGGAGGCAGGCGGGCGCGAGCTTCCCTACGTCGTGGTACCAGGCAATGTCGGAAACGATGACACTATCCACAGAGCTCTGACGGCGATCCGGCCAGCTGGCAGTGGGCCGGTCGCGAGATCAAGCAGCGCAGCGCCCCATAGCAGGCGCTGACTGTGGACGGCTAACCGTCTGGCAGGCGCGTGCGATGGGACAAGAGGAGGACTCCCTCTAGCTCCCTTGCTGCTCCTGGTAACGATTAGGTGCACAGGGTTGACAGGCAGCAGGGGCCATCACTACCTTAACCAAATTGGTCGACCAGTCGACCAATCGCTCCAATGCAAGGGAGGCTCCGACATGACGGGGCACAGTGCTGTTCCCTCAAAGTCGGATGCGGCAACGGCGCGGCTGCGGGTAGCGGGGAACCGAGAAGCTCCGCTTCTGGTGCTGGAGAACGTTGTCAAGGAGTTCCACGGAGTCCAGGCGCTCAAGGCGGTTTCGTTGAGTAGCCATCCGGGGGAGGTGCATGCCCTCGTCGGTGAGAACGGTGCTGGCAAGTCCACCTTGATGAAGATCATCGCCGGGGCACAACACCCGGACTCCGGTGAAGTGCGGCTCGCCGGTCAATCCCTTACAGGAATCGACGAGCACACCGCCGGGCAACGCGGCATCGGCATGGTTCACCAGGAGCGCAGCCTTGTCCCGCAGCTCTCCGTCGCCGAGAACATGTTTGCCGGCCGGCAGCCGGTTCGCATGGGCAACTCCGTCGATTGGAAAGAGATGCGCCGGCGAGCCGACGCACTCCTGGCCCAACTGCGCGCCCCTATACGTGCCGACACCTTAGTCGGTTACCTGTCGCCAGCTCAGCAGCAGATGGTGGAGATCGCCAAAGCGCTGTCGCTAGACCTGAAAGTGCTCATTCTCGATGAGCCGACGGCGTCTCTGACGGTCAATGAGACCGAGCATCTTTTCGACGTTGTCAGAGAGCTCAGCGCGCAGGGCGTCTCGACGATCTACATCTCGCATCGGCTGGCCGAGGTGTTTCAGATCGCGGACACAGTCACTGTTCTCAAAGACGGCGCAGTAGCCGGACGCTCGAGTGTCGACCAGATAGACGAGGCCGGCCTGATGCGCCTGATGGTGGGTCGGGATGTCGATTTGGATCGTCGCGCCACGAGCCCTGCGGGCACTGGGACCCCGGCGCTGGAATTAAGGCACCTGTCCTCGCCCCCACGCGTTCGGGACGCCTCGCTGACCGTGCATGCCGGGGAAATCGTTTGCCTCGCGGGTTTGGTCGGAGCGGGCCGTACGGAACTCTGCGAAGCGGTGTTCGGAGTTCGCGGGACAGCCGGCGAGATCCTCATCAACGGTGAGCCATACAGGATCGGGTCACCCGCGGATGCGATGCGCAGCGGAGTGGGCATGATCCCGGAAGACCGCAAGAGTGCCGGCCTGTTCTTGGACATGAGCATCGCGGAAAACCTCACGGCAACCAATCTCGGCGCAGTGTCGCGACTAGGTCTTGTCTCCCGCAAGGAAAGCCGCAAGCTCGCGCAGGACTTCGTCGAGCGGCTCCGCATTGCAACGCCGAATATCGATCTGGCGGTCGGGCAACTCTCCGGGGGCAACCAGCAGAAGGTGCTGCTGGCTAAATGGCTTGCCCGGTCGCCCAAAATCCTTCTTGTCGACGAGCCGACACGAGGGGTGGATGTCGGCGCGAGAGCCGACATCTATGCCGTGCTGCGTAGCTTGGCAGACGCCGGCACGGCCGTTCTCGTCGTGTCATCGGATCTGCCGGAGGTGCTGACGCTGGCCGACCGCATTGTCGTGATGTCCGAAGGTCAGACCACAGGCGAGCTACAGGGTGCGGACGCAACCGAGCTCGCCATCCTCGAACTTGCGTCCATCCACGTTCACTCCGACGGGAGCCAGTCATGACGACAGCCACAACGCCAGCACCCACCAGGTCGCCACTTCCCGAGATGCCAGTGCGGGTCATCAAGCGAGTCGGCCTCACGCTGGTACGCAACCGACCACTGCTGCTCGTCATCCTCACCATCGTCCTTGTCCTCTTCATGTCGTTAGGACATCGCGAGCAGTTCCTGACAACGTCGAACTTCCAGGCGGTGCTCGTCAACGCCGCACAAAGCGGAATTCTCGTTGTCGGCATGATGGTGCTGATGATCGGCGGGTCATTCGACCTCTCGATCGGATCGATTCTCGCGCTTTCGGGCGTAGTCAGCGGCGTGCTGATCGTCGACCATGAGATGTCCATCCTCGTCGCCGTACTCGGCGGTATCGCAGCCGGCGCAATCTGCGGACTCATCAACGGCCTCATCGTCACCAAGATCCGCATCAACGCCCTCATCGCGACGCTCGCCACGATGGGCATCTTCCGAGGCATCACCCAGCTGATCTCTGGCACGGGCGTTGGGATCATCACTGACGACTTCGCCCGCATTGGGCAGTCCGTGTGGCTGGGTTTGCAGTCGCCGTTCTGGTTGATGCTTGGCATCGCTGCTGCCGGTTCTTTCCTGGTTAGTCAAACCCGGTTCTTCCGCCAGTACTACTTCATCGGCGGCAACGAGCGCGCCGCCCGGCTGTCCGGAATCAGGACACAGCGGATGATCCTCATCGCGTTCATCCTGATGGGCACCCTTGCGGGGTTTGCGGGAGTGCTCGGTGCAGCGCGGCTCAACTCCGCCGTCGTCAGCGCAGGAATCGGTGTCGAGCTGCAGGTGATCACTGCTGCCGTGCTGGGCGGCGCCAGCCTGAAGGGCGGAGAGGGCTCGGTCATCGGCGGCGTTCTCGGCGTCTTCTTCATCGCCCTGGTGGCAAACTCGCTGATCATTCTCCAGGTCGACGTCTTCTGGCAGAACATCATCGTCGGCCTGGTTCTGCTTGTCGCCGTGTCGCTCGACCGGTGGAAGCAGGTGACATCTGCCTGACCGGTATAAGTCCCACAATCAGCCATTCGACAAGGGAGATCACGTGTTCAGAAGTATGAACCTGCGCACTAGCGTCGCGGCGGCCGCGGCGCTAGCCAGCCTGATGACGATGGCCGCTTGCACGGGAGCTGAGAAGGCTTCCGACAAGGGAGCCGCATCCGCGCCTGCCAAGGCCGGGGGCGGGGGCGGGGACGGTACCTACTACTGGATCTCGCAGAACTCGACCCTGCCGCTGTTCGTTGCCCACGACCACCCCGCGTGGAACGCCGCAGCAGAGGAACTGGGCGTCAAGGCCGAGCTGGTCGGACCCACGACCATCGACCTGGCCGCCTTCATCTCGACCATCAACCAGATCTGCGCGCAAAAGCCCGCAGGTGTCGCTGTCGTCGGCTGGGACCCGTCGCTGACCGCCGCCGTCAACAAGTGCGTCGAGCAGGGCGTTCCGACAGTAACTGACGACGCGGACCTGCCTGACTCCAAGCGGTTGGCCTTCATCGGCACCGACTGGTGCCAGATCGGCGTTGCCCAGGCGAAGGCTATGATCGAGGCTACCGGGGGCACCGGCAAGATTGCCACTCTGTCGATCATCAACGCCGACAACATGGTTGATGCGCGACGTTGCTTCGAGTCGACGTTGGCTGACAGCACGCTGGAGATCGTGGCCGAAGAGGACGACGGCGGCGACGCAGCACAGGCGGCCTCGAAGACCGCGTCACTGCTCGCAGCCTACCCCGACCTGGTTGGGATCGCCGGCTTCGACTCCGAGAGTGGCGCCGGCGCTGTCCGCGCGCTGACCGAGGCCGGCAAGATCGGCGAGGTCAAGGTCACCGCGATGGAGCAGACGCCGGAATTCTTCCAGACCGTCAAGGACGGCTCGGTCTCGGCCATCATCATTCAGAAGCGGGCACTCTTCACGTACTACGCGCTCAAGACGCTGTACGACTACAACAACAACGGCCTCTCGATCGGTGGGCTGTCACGCGAGACGACGTCGACCGTGCCGCAGTTCATCGACACCGGCTTGGTGGTCGCGACCAAGGAGAACATCGACGAGGTTCTCAAGGCGGCCAAGGTTTCCTAGCCTGTTGAGATGATCCGCTGCGAATGCAGCCGCCCGGGACCCACAGTGGTTCCGGGCCGGCTGCGTTAAGGTCAGTCGTCGCCGTCGCCGCCGCCGGTCGGCCGGTTCCGGCAGTTGATGACGTCGAAAAGCAGAGGAGCTCCATCGTGAAGCCGGGCATACCCCCCATGGACCTCGGGCGGCGCGAAGGACTGCCTCAAGAGATCGCGCGCAAGCTCATCGACTACGTGCTATCCGGGGAAGTCGCCCCCGGATCCCGGATGCCATCCGAGCGGCAACTTGCCCTCGAGCTGGGCGTGGGCCGGTCCGCGGTCCGCGAAGCGCTCAAGTCGCTTGGACTGCTCGGTCTGGTCGAAGTCCGACAGGGCGACGGCACCTACCTGCGCAAACCGGACTCCGAGTTGCTGCCGCAGGTAATCGAATGGGGCCTCCTGCTGGGCGAACCGCGCACGCTTGACCTCGTCGATGCACGACAGCACCTTGAGATCACCGTCACACGGCTGGCTGCCGAGCGCCGCGACAAGGAGGATCTGGTACGGCTGCGGGCGGGGATGGCAGCGATGCGCAAGAAGGGCGAGGCGGAGGCGTTCATCGATGGCGACATCGCCTTCCACATGGCGGTTGCACAAGCTGCCAAGAACGGCGTGCTGTACGACGTCCTGAACTCCATCCGCTCACTGCTCAAAGTGTGGATCACCCGCGCCATCTCCGAAGCGGGGGAGACCACCACGTCGTACAAGGAGCATGTGCCAATCTTCGAAGCGATCCGGGACGGACGCGCTGCCGACGCGGCGGAAGCCATGGGGCTGCACATGCAATCAGCGACTGCCCGCCTGCGGCGCTCGATCGAGGCCGATTCCACCTAAAATTGGCTGACCGGTTGACCAATCGTGCGGGCTGCGTTAACGTCGCTGCATGCTCACAGCCGTCACGACAGGACCCGGCGAGATCGAGATCCGGGAGACGAGAGCCCCTGTCTGCGGGCAGAACCAGGCGCTGCTGCGAGTCGAGCGCGTTGGCCTGTGTGGTGGAGATTTTAGTACCTACACGGGCAAGCATCCGTACGTCCGGTACCCCCAAATCCAGGGCCACGAATTCATCGGACTGGTCGACGCGCTGCCTGGTGACTACACCGGGAAACTCGCGATCGGTGACCGGGTCGCGGTCGAGCCGCTCGTCTCTTGCGGAACGTGTTTCCCCTGCCGCCGTGGCCGGTACAACTGCTGCAGCCAGCTCAAGGTTATGGGCGCGCACATCCCCGGTGCCTTGGCGGAGATGGTCGCCGTGCCCCTCGCCTCGCTGTACCCGGTCGGCGCGCTCGACGCGACAACCGCCGCGCTCATCGAGCCGATGTCCATCGGATTGCAGGCAGTCGAGCGGGCGAAGGTCGCCGCCGGGGACACCGTTGTTGTTCTCGGCGCCGGGCCGATCGGCCAAGCCGTCACGCTGGGGTGCACGGACAGGGACGCTCGGGTTCTTGCGGTGGACCAGCTGCCTGCCCGCCTGCACCTGGCGGAGACACTCGGCGCGGAGCGAACAGTCGACACCAGTACGCAGGATCTCGTGGCCGAAGTGCTCGACTGGACCGGCGGGGAGGGGGCCGCCGTCGTGATCGACGCGACTGGAGTGCCGGCCCTGATCCGCATGTCGTTCGACCTGGTCGCGCCCGCCGGAACCATTGTCATCGTCGGGCTGTCTCTGCAGAACGTCGAGCTTCCGATCATCGATTTCACCCGCAAAGAGCTGACGGTTCTCGGCTCGCGAAACAGCGCGGGCCTGTTCGCCGCGGCGGTCGATCTCGTACAGCGCAATGCCGGCCGGCTCAGGCCGCTCGTGACCCATGAGTTCCCGCTCCGCGCGGTCGCCGAGGCGATCGAGTTTGCGCTCGCCAATCCCAATGAAGTGGAGAAAGTCGTGATTCAGGTAGGTGTTGCAACGTGAAGCTCGTCGTCGTGGGAGCTGGGGCAATGGGTGGCACGCTCGCGGCAGAAGCCGCTGTGGCTGGCCACGATGTCGTCGTCCTGGACGTCTCGGAGGAGATTGTCACCCGGATCCGCGACAAGGGGTTGACTGTCGACCAACCGGCCGGGCCTATTACGGCGCAGGTGCGCGCCGAGCTCACCGCCGAGCGCGTGGGTTGGGTGGACTGCGTCGTCCTGTTCGTCAAGGCGCAGCACACGGCATCTGCAGGACAATCAATTCAGCCGTTGCTCGGGCCCGCGACGAGCATCGTCACCTTGCAGAATGGGTGGGGAAACGCCGATGTCCTCGCCGAGTGCGTGGACCCGGACCGTCTCGTTATGGGCGTGACCTATAACAGCTGCACCGTGGTGGGCGCGGGTCATCTCGCGCACACCGGCAACGGGGCCACATACGTGGGGCCGTACCGGTCTGGGGCCACTATGACGTCCTCGGACGAGGTGGCTGCTCTGCTCAACTCCGTCGGATGGCAGGCGGAGGCTACCGCCGGCGTGCACACCGAGGTGTGGAAAAAGCTCATTCTTAACGCGGCGACGCTTCCCACGTCGGCGCTCAGCAGGCTCAATGCCGGCGCCGTCGGCGAACCAGGGATGCTCCTCGAGCTGGTCGATGCACTTGCGCTCGAGGCGGTGTCGGTAGCGCGCGCGCTCTCACTCGAGATCGATGCCGACGAACGCCTCGGTCGCGTCCACGCGGTGCTCGAGGGCGCAGGCAAGGGCAAATCATCGATGCTGCAGGACGTCGAAGGCCAAAGAAAGACGGAGATCGAGACAGTCAACGGCGCCGTGACGCGGGTGGGCGACGAGCTGGGCGTGCCCGTCCCCTTGAATCGGGCGATGGTCGCACTCGTCGGTGGACTTGAACGGAGTTGGGCGCTGTGACCACCAAACTGACTTTTCACGGAGTCGCCTGCTACGAGCTGGTCAGTGACCGGGGCCGGGTTCTCGTCGACCCGTTCCTTAAAGGCAACATTTCTGCAACGGTGACTGCGGAGGACATCGAGACACCTGATGTCATCCTCGCCTCACACGCAGCCTGGGACCACATGGGCGACGCTGCGGCGGTCGCGATCCGCACCGGGGCCCCAGTAATCTGCGGGACGGACACTGCCGCCCTCCTGCGGCAGGCCGGCGTACCCGACAGTCAGATCCGACTGACCATCTGGGGGATCCAGATCCGGGTCGGGCAGCTTCTCGTCAAGCCAGTCGAGTGCCGGCACTGGTCGCAAGCACGACTGGACGACGGCAGTGTCATCAGCGGCGTCCCGATGGGTTTTGTCGTCGAGATGGAACCGGACGTCAGCGTGTATCACTTCGGTGACAGCGCGATCTTCAGCGATATGAAGCTGATCCGGGAGTTGCACAAGCCGACGGTGGGCCTACTCGGCTGCACCCAACCATGGTCGCTGGTTGCGCCCGGACCGGGCGAGGTCATCACCGGGGAGATGAGCCCAAACGAGGCTGCTCTCGCCGCAGAGTTCCTCGGTGTGCGTTACGCCGTTGCGACGCACTACGAAGACCCAGAAACGCCTGACGTGCAGGAGTTCCTAGCTGCCGTACCCAGGCATGACACGAGCAACAAGCGAATCCCCCTGGCTCTGAGGTCCGGGCAAACACTGGTTATCGACGACGAAGACTTCGAGGTGCAGAACTGATGCGGTTGGTGACCTATGCAGTGAAGAGCGAGCCCAGCCGCGTCGGCATTCTGACTGGGGAGGGAGTGTCCCCTACCGGGCACGCATCGATGCTGGACCTGATCGCATCAGGCAGCCTTCCTGCTGCGACGGCAGATGCGATACCGCAGTCCGAAGCCAGGCTGCTCGCGCCGGTTCCTAGCCCCGGGAAGCTGCTGTTTTGCGGTGTGAACTATGCAAGCCACAAGAACGAGAATCCTGCGGTAGTGCTGCCGGTCGAACCATTCTTCTTCTCGAAGCTTCCCTCCGCTGTCATCGGGCCGAATGCACCGATTCGCATCCCCACCCCCGCGAGCCAGGTGGACTACGAAGTCGAGCTGGCAATGGTCATCGGGAAGACCGGCCGGCGCATCTCCCGTGAGGGCGCACTCGAGTATGTCTACGGGTACACGGTCATCAACGATGTATCCGGGCGCGACGTCCAGTTCAAGGACAACCAAATCACGCTCGGCAAGGGCTTCGACACGTTCGCGCCGATGGGGCCTTGC